>Ga0105044_10011731_pt1 | contig 11926 bp, 7 predicted proteins | sample MAT01_FD_78092 | JGI IMG/M metagenome (GOLD analysis project Ga0105044, IMG submission 78092) | Freshwater microbial communities from Lake Fryxell liftoff mats and glacier meltwater in Antarctica - MAT-01 | ecosystem: Environmental > Aquatic > Freshwater > Ice > Liftoff microbial mat | place...
ATAGAATCCCCAATAGCAACCTAATTCAAGCATAACTGCATTAGATTTCATACCTCTCAACACTTCTTGAAAGACGTATTCTTCTTGAGGTTCGTGAATAGAATCATTTTCCATTAGTAAGCGCAGCATTGGAGCCCCGTAATAGCTTAATGGTTCTATTGATAGTCCATTGTGCATTAATAGATTTCCATTCACTAATGTTCCTGCACCTGAAAGTTTTTCTATTTTCTGATTATCAGTACTAATTTTCGTTACCCTGATTCTCTTATCCCAATTTGCTTTATCAGCAGGAGAAAGATCATTTAATTTCATTAATTCTTCGTAATGTTTGCGAATGCGGTAGTTCCTAATTGGGTTAATAATTAGACTCCTAGTTAAAGGGATTTCCGAAAGTGCATGTACCAATTGTTCCCGTATTCCTTTTTTTGACATACTCATCTGAATGAGGGCCAAAAGTAATTAATTCTTGAACAAATCAATTGATCAATGAAATGTCGCGATTTTTAATTACAGCTTCACTCCTATAGTGGAGTGTGTTCCAGATTTTCTTTGGCGCATTATTAAAGCTTTTTCGTTTTACTTTTGCAACCAAATTGAAAAAACAACGTCAACTTTTATTTATCGGTTTAGTTTGGCCTGAACCGGCTTCATCTGCAGCTGGAAGTAGGCTTATAAAATTAATTCATATATTTTTATCGCAAGGTTGGAAAGTACTATTTTCTAGTGCTGCAGCAAAAAGCGAGTACAGTGCAGACCTTGTTTCTATTGGTGTTATTGAAGTTTCTGTAGAATTAAATAATTCATCTTTCGATGTTTTTATTAGCGATTTAAATCCTGATGTAGTGATTTTTGATCGATTTATGACAGAAGAACAATACGGTTGGAGGGTGCATGAAAACTGTGAAAAAGCAATTCGTATTTTAGATACCGAAGATTTACATTTTCTTAGAAAAGCAAGATTTCAGGCAGTAAAAGAAAGTAGGCAAATCAATGAAAATGATTTAAAAAGTGAAGATGCAAAAAGAGAAATAGCTGCGATTTTACGGTGCGATTTATCTTTGATTATTTCTGGTTTTGAAGTTGAATTATTAAAAGATATTTTTAAAATTGAACCTTCACTTCTTCATTATCTTCCTTTTTCATTCCAACCAACGACAAAAGAAAAGATGGGCGAATGGAAATCATTTGAAGAACGCAATGACTTTGTTTCCATTGGAAATTTTTTACATCCACCGAATGCTGATTTAGTAAAACAATTAAAAAATATCATTTGGCCCTTAATAAGAAAGGAATTACCTCTTGCTAAAATGCACATTTATGGTTCTTACATTTCTCAACAATACAAGGAAATGCACGATGAAAAATCAGGTTTTATTGTACATGGAAGAGCTGAGAATGCATTGGAAGTTTTAGGAAATGCTAGAGTTTGCTTAGCTCCTATTCGTTTTGGAGCGGGTTTAAAAGGAAAATTGGCAGAAGCTATGCTTGCTGGTACACCGTCAGTAACAACTTCTGTTGGAGCGGAAGCTATGCATGAGTTATTAGATTGGAGCGGCTTTATTGAGAATGAACCAGAAAAATTCGCTGCCGCAGCAATTCAACTTTATCTTGATAAAGCAAGTTGGCAAAATGCACAAGAAAATGGAATAACGATTATCAACCAACTTTTTTCGTCTGGGAAAGAAGAGGATTCTTTGGTATTAAAAATCAATGATTTGTTTGAAAATTTAGAAAAGCACCGACAAAATAATTTCTATGGAGCGCTCTTACTGCATCAAACGCTGAGTGCTACAAAATACATGTCGCGCTGGATTGAAGAAAAAAACAAACAGAAATAATAATTAAATTATTTTAAGATTCTTTAAAAAGCTTCTCATTTTTTTCAAAATCAAAAAGGGTTAAACGGCGCAATCTGTAATAAGCCACCCAAAAATCTCTTAAGGTGTTTACATAAGCAATTAAGGCCTGATCTTTCTCGTTTTGGGCAATTAATAAGTTGGTAATATCTACCGTGCCAATACGATAGCGATTTCGTGCAACTTCATATCTTTTTTGGGCGATAGTATCTGCTTTTGCTGATATTTCTAAGCTGGTACGTAATTGAAGAAACTGCAATGTAGAAGCAAAAACTTCTTGCTCTAAATTATTCTGATTGTTGATGTTTTGCTCTCTTTGTGCTTCTAAGTTATATTGAGCAGATTTTTGTTGTGCTCTATTCATTCCCATGGAAGTAATTGGAATGGAGAAATTTATTCCAGCAAATTGCGACTCCAACGGATTTTGATTCGCCGCTTCAAACGTCGGTCCTGCTTGGTTTAGCCCGTAACTAATATTCATGTCGGCAGTAAACCTTCTGCTCAACTGAGCTTCTCTGAAACTTCTTTGTGCTTGATTTTCATTCATTTGCCAATTTAGCAATTCACTTCTATTGCTTCGTGCTTCACTCACAGCCAAATTGGGATCTGGTTTTATAGCCGGAATAATGAGTGGAGGAAGCACTTCATTGCTTTTAATAGACTTACCAATTAACAATTGAAGTTGTCTTTCTGCCAAGATTATTGTTAATTTTTGTTGTTCTACCGCATTAAGCGCATTGGTGTAACTTAACTCAACTTGAAGCAATTCATTTTCCGCAATCTTACCGACACCATATCTACCTTTTGAAATTTTATAAATGGTGTCGTTTATAGCTTTATTGAATTCGGCATTTTTCAATTGCAAATTAGCTGTGTATAAATCAAAATAGCGCTGCGTAATATTGATGGAGAGGTCTTCTAAATTCTCAATTTGTTGACGGGAAGCCATGCTCATTAAAAGTCTATCTTGTTTCCATTGCCATTTTAGTGTATTGAATCGAAATAACGGTTGAGAGAGACTAATAGCCAATAAGTTAGATTGGTAGAATGTTGAATTTGTTCCACTAAAAATATCGCCTCTGCTCAAACCACTTCCTACACTCAGTCTTCCGCCAGTTGCCAAGATATTCTGGTCTACAGACAAGAATCCACTTGAAAATGCTTGTTGAATGGGAGAAAAGATAAAAGAGCCATCCGGTTGGAAATTCTGATTTATTCTTTTCGTGTAACCTGGAGCCGAGCCCGTTAGGCCCACTTGCGGCAATCTGCTTGCGCTCGCAGCTTTAAATTGCCATTTGTTACTTTGGTAGGCTGCCCGAATTTGTTTTCCAATTGGACTTACTTCTTGGCCCAAACGAATAGCATCTTGCAAACTAAGCAATGCTTGACCAGAAACGAGCTGCAATTGAAAAAATAAGAAACAGATAAGATAGTATTTACTCATAGCGAAGAGATTCTATTGGACTTTGGTTAGAGGCACGGCGCGCAGGAAAAATCCCAAACAAAAGGCCGACAGAAACAGAAACAAAAAAAGCGAGCATCACAGAAGCTCCAGAAATAATAGTTTGTATACCAGCAATTTTTTCGATTCCAAGACTGATGATAATTCCCAGAAAAATCCCTATCAAACCACCGCTTACACTTATCATAACTGCTTCAGAAATAAATTGAGAAACAATATCTTTTCTTTGGGCTCCTATTGAAAGTCGTAATCCTATTTCTTTTGTTCTTTCTAAAACGGAAGCGAGCATAATATTCATAATTCCAATTCCACCTACTAAAAGCGAAATTCCAGCAATTACAGCCAAAACAATATTGAATAGTTTTCGTGTTTTTTGTTCTTGTTTCAGCAATAATTCCGGTACTACAATTTCATAATCGTCCACATCATTGTGTCTGCGTTTGAGAATTTTGCTGATTAGTTCCACCGCGCCTTCAATGTGTTTGCTATCCTTCACATTTACAATCATTCTATCAATTTGATGGTAATTTTCTTTTTGCTTATCTGGTTTAGGATTTTCATCCTCTTCTGACTGTTCATTTGCCACTTTTATATCCGTAATTGTAACATTCGACCTGTTGTAAAATCTCATCAACATAGAATTTATAGGAATGTAAACCTCCGTATTCACATTCCGAATAGAGAGTTTTTGAGCTATAGATTGAGAAACATCTCTACTTTCTAAAACACCAATTACGGTAAGCCAGACGCCTCCCGATTTAATTTTTTGTCCAATAGGTTCTGTTTTAGAAAACAACTTGGCTTTTATTCCTCTACCAATCACACAGACGGGTGCAGCATTACTCATTTGACCTTTTGTAAACGGAAGCCCTTCATCAATCTTTAAATTATTTGTTTCAAAATAACGATTTGTGATTCCAATAAGTTTTCCAGTTGCAGTTAACCCTTCGCCATAAAAAAGCATTTCAGATTCTATTTCAGGACTAATAAAATTCACCTCTGGAATTGACTGCTGAATATTTTCTACATCAGCTAAAGATAGACCAGGACTAAATTTCCCTTTATTTAAATTTGCTTTCGAATTTGGATCTTCTTCTAAAGGCGCTTTTTGTTCAATTACTGATTTAACAACAATGTTATTAGAACCAATTTGTTTTATTTGTTGAATGATTTCATTTTCGGTTCCTGCTCCAATGGCTAACATAGAAATTACAGCAGCTACACCGAAAATAATTCCTAATGACGTTAAAATAGCACGAAATCTGTTTGCAAAAAGTGCATCAGCTCCTAATTTAAAATTAAAGATAAATCTTTCCAATTCCATCGGTTGCGATTAATCAATAATTACCATTTGACCACCATCAGAAGCGTTTTGATGTTTTGATTGAGGTGTACTCTTCTTCAAATGTTCTTGCAATAACTCTTGCTCTTTTTTATCAATAAAAGGTGTCGGCATTTTTAAGGCTGCATCCACAGCAATAAATTCAGCACCTACAGTATCTTCTGGCGTTGATAAATAAACAGTGTTTTCCTTTTTCAATCCAGCATAAATCAGCGCATCCATATCGTTCACAGCACCAACTTTAACCTCTTGTTTCTTGTAACCACTCCCCTCTTTTATCCAAACAAAGGAGCGTTTTTTTTCAACATTTACAGCCTCAAGAGGAACCGAAAGCACATTTTTATATTCTTCTATCTGAACCACATTACTCGTAGTCATGGAAGGACGCAAATCAGGATCTTTCGTTAAAATATCTATTACCACTTCAAACACTTTCGAATCTTGGTTGGGGCGTTGTTCTCCAATATTTGCAACTTGCACCACCACTCCTTTTAATTTTTTCTGTTGTTCTGCATCCAATTTAATACTTACTGCTTGTCCCGTTTTTATTTTTCGAATGTCCACTTCATTTACGTAGGTTACAACTTGCATTTCGCGCAAATCGGGTAACGTGGCAACAGCAGATTCCCAAGGATTTACAGTACTTCCTACGCCTTTCTTTTTTCCATTCCAATTCTTCACATAAATTACCATTCCATCTTTAGGAGCCGTAATTTCCATTTTATCCATCAGGTTGCTTACTCTATTTAGGCTGTTTTGTGCTTTCTGCATATCCGCAAAAATAATTGCCACTTTAGTAGCCGATTGTTCCACTTTGGTAATGTAATTATCTGTCTTTTGTTGAAAATTTCTATCCGTTTTTTCAAGTGCTAATTGCTTCTGACGAATTACAGCAGGAGCTTCAAAAGCACTTTGCTCTAATTCCAATTTAGCTTCTTCTTTTGCAGATTTCAGGTTCAATAACTCATCACGCGCATCTCTCAAAGTAATAGAAGTATCCAGCCTAGCTTGTTTCAGTTCAGAGTTTTTCTTATCAAACTCAAGACTTACTTCCGAAAGTTTAGTTAATAAAGGTGTTTTATCCAGCGATGCTACAAAATCTCCTGCTTTTACAACACTTCCTTCTGCAATTAAATCTTGAATCTTAGTGCCGTTCCACAAACCTGCCGTTTGCATTTCTGCACCCGGAGCATCAATATCAGTCTGGGTTTTTGCTCTTATTTCTCCCGTTGTAACAATATTTATTTCAAAGTCATTTTGTTTTACATCTGCAAAGATGGACTCTTTCGCACTTCCGCCTTTACCTCCAAATAATAGCACGCTGAGTACAACCGCAATTAAAATATAAACTACAATAAAAGGACGGGTTAAAAATCGTTTTTTCATAAATTTTAAAGAAAGAGAACGATAAAACCAAGCAATTCTTGTTTCAAGAAATTTATCCCTCTCAATTTGCCAAAAGTAAAAGAAATAACATACATTGTACACACCAAAAAAAAGGCAAAACATTGCTGCTTTGCCTTTCCAATTTTACATCATTTATTGCTGCTCCTGTACAACTTTTCCTTTCGGATATTTTACAGAATAGCTCAGTCTAATCTTTTGCGATTCATTTGGTTTTATTGAATAATTCCACATCAACTTTCCATATTCTTCCGTGTATTCAGCTCCTTGTTTATCAATTAGTTCCACTTCTATTTCCGTTCTCTTAGAAATAGGAACTTGGTCAAGAATCTCAATATCAATTGCCGTAGTTTTATTATTTCTAATTATGATTTCATACACATAATTGTCTTTTTGAGCATCTGTCAGTATTTTCCGAGATGATTTGTCTACAATTTTATTTCTCTTCACAACTATTCTTTCATCTTTACCCAACGAAATTAACAAGGTATCACTCGAAACCTGAGGATTTAAAAGCGTTTGACCAATGTACATATCGTTGTAAAAAATATTGGCTTGTCCCGCTAATAAATTGTATTGACCATAATCCGTAATTTTTGCTAATAAAAACGCACTTTGATCTAATTTTGGAACAGCATGGTACTTATAAGTAGCAGGAACGCTATACGTTTGCACGGCGCAAATATGTTCTTTTCCATCTGATGGAATATTCTGTTTTACATCAATTTCAAATTCAACATTAATATCACTTTCATTTACATTAACCTGATAATTCAACTGTTCATCATAATTAGCAGCTTTTTTACCAACATCACCTTTTTCCATTTGCATCATATTCATTGCAGCCGCATTCGAAAAATTGGCCTCACTTTTTACCTTATAAGTAATGTAATCAATAAATTTTGGACTCATAATCGGTCGGTTATTATTTTGGCTCGGGTTCGCGCTTGAGATTGTAATTTTTACATCTTTCCAATCGTAACCTGTTTTCTGGAATATTTTGGCCTTATAAAATATATTCACAGGCTTCGAAGTGTTAAGCACTTTAACGTCATACATAGGAGCCCAACCAGATTGCGTAACCAAATAAGAAGGCTTAATTTGTAATTCTCCTCCCGTTTCAGAAGAAAAGCTCAACACAATCTCCTTTGCTGGGTCAATCTTCCTAACACCCATTTCATTTAATTGCTCTTGGTATTTGTTCCTCTTTTCTGTAAGTCTAGTTTCTTTATTTACCAAATCAAAAAGTTTTCTCTTCAAATCCATAAACCTACTTCTGTAAAATTCAGCAAGAGTAAGTAAGTCGGCGGGCTTCATTCCTTCCTTTTCGCTTCCCAATTTCAAATTGTTTTGAATCATTTCTGTTTCACCCGTATAAACCTGTTTCTGTTCGTTTATCCACATAATTTCTAAGTCAAATGATTTTAAAGAATCTTTAATTCTATCAGATTTCGGATCTTTAGGAGCTGCATTTTCAGCCAAATAATAATTTATTCGTGTTGTGGCCGAAAGTAAAGTTGCATTTCCCTTCACACCCACTTGTAAACTATTATCTACCATAAATGTGGAGATTCCATGAATTACAACATCCCAATTTCCCTTAGGAATTGTAACCGTAACCGCTCTGGTTTCTTTCGCTTGATTTCTATAAACGGTAACTTCTGAAATTTTCGATGTCGTAGGAACTTCATCTGCAACAGCAACAAATCCGCAACATAAAAGCTGAATCAATACACTAATTTTTCTCATAGGGAAAGTTTTAAAAGGTGATTTATAAATGCGTGGAATAAAAAAGAAGATGAAGTTATCCTCTAACCTTCAAGGCCACGGCAACCCATTATGTAGCCAATAAAATAAAGTTCAAATTGTATTAAAAAAAGGTGCACATTATTTTGCTTTTGGGCGCCTGCCGCTTTCAGCATTGCGAAAATCAAGAGAATTTGGACTAAGCGGCACCCCGCTTTCGCTGCAATCTTTTTTTTCCTTCCGATGGGTATCGGAACTCCAAAAAAAGGATTTTCGCTACAATCGGTGGCGCAACATTCTATTCCAATGTGAAAAAAGATGTGAATTCAATACCATAAAATTTTGGACTAAATAATAAATTCAATTAGTATAACTTTAAAGTTTACAAGATACTTGGTACTAGAATTAATAATTTACAATGAATAAATTCAAATCTTTCTTCAAAAAATACCTTCCTTTTTTTGAGGTAGATTTATTGTATTATGTTTTTGTGATTCTCCTGTTGCCTAGAATATTATTGCTTTCTAAATGTTGCTTATAATTAGTGTATTGAAAAATTGAAGATTCTACAAATCAACAGATTTAACCCAAAATCTTTCAATAAATAAGTCGTTTATTTCCTTCTGTTTGGAATAAGGAACATCAATTTTTACAGAAAACGTATCGCTCATTACTGCAGAATAATAGGTATGCTTGTTTTCCTTAATCCATTTCATTACTTCGCCCATAAGGGAATAGTCAACTTGCAAGTGGAAAGTGAAGGTAATTTTCTTTTCTACAATTTTAGCTTCAATTAAAGTAATAGCCGCCGTTTCCTTATATGCTTGAATCAATCCTGAAACACCCAAAAGCGTTCCCCCAAAATACCTTACAACAGCAACCAAAACATTTTGCAATTCCATAGACCTTAATTGACCTAAAATTGGTTTACCTGCCGTATTATATGGCTCACCATCGTCGTTTGCCCTAAAGTATTCATTCAAAGGGTTAATGCGAAATGCGTAACAAACATGACCTGCTATTGGGTGTAATTTTCGAATTTCCAACAAACGTATTTTTACTTCTTCTTCATTTGAGACAGGAAATGCATAACCAATAAACTTGCTACCCTTATCTTTAAATTCGCCTTTACTAGGTTGTTCTATAGATAAATAGGTGTCTTTTTTTTTTAATACCAATTGCATTTATTATTTAGTCCAAAATTTTATAGTATTATGCCGATGCAATGGCTGTTTAGGCCAAATGAAATTGGACTACTACAGACATGCTATCGGTATAACATGAGCTTATAATGTTATTCTGTAGAACATTTGCTAATCGTTCAAAATTCTGTTTCTTGTGTAAGTCTTATCACAAAAAAAAGGCTAAAATTACTTCTCGCCCCTTTTGATTTTTAGCGTTTCAAGAAAAATTATTTTCTCAAGAGCACTTTGCGTGTTTGAATGGCATCACCATCATAAACTTGAATGAAATAAATGCCGTCAGATAAATCGTTCATTCTAATTTCAACAATAGGTTGGTTCTTGCTAAAATTCACTTCATACGACTCAACCAATTGCCCCATTTGATTGTAAACAGATATTGTTTGAGGTAAATCTCTCTCCGGTTGTAAGCGAATGTTTAAGCTACCATTGCTTGGGTTAGGATAAATACTCAATCCTTCTTCTAGAGAAACATTTTCATCTTCTTCCGTTTCTCCTGACAGTCTAACAAAAGTACCTGCCCCAATTTCTGCTCTCAATGTATAACAAGATGAATTACTAAATACTCCACCGTAACCATACACATAAGCTGTATAAGTAGCTATAGCTCGGGTGTTGTTATAAATAATTGATTCTGAAGAAGTACCTCCCAATTCTGAGCTGCCCACTAAACTAGAACCTCTGTACAATTTCAAATCGTAATCGTTAGGTAGATTTGTAAGTGAAACTTTTACATTTCTAGATGCAGTAGTATTGCTAAATTTAAAATAGTCTCTGTCTGTAGATGTGCTAATTGCTGCTTGAATGTTGGTTAATAACGGAATAGTTGCGGCAGCTGTTCTACTTTCGTTCGGTTCGTAAGAGTTGATGCAAGTAGAAGCTACAGCACCCGTTGTAAATGAACTTGCAGTAGAATATGCACTTGTTCCACTTGCACAAATTGAAGCAACTTGGAAATTGTAAATAGAAGACGCAGATAAGCCTGACAAAGCTGCGCTAGTATTGGCTGTAGTTACAGTTGTAAAAATACTTGCTGAAGATAATTTGTATTGAAGACTGTAAGAAGTTGCTCCTGTTGCTGCCGACCAACTAACTGTTGCAGTTGTAGTGCCAATAGAAGATGAACTTAAACCAGATGGTACATTACATGTCGGTCCTCCTGTAGGAGCTTGACAACCTAATGAACTCAGTAAACTAACTCTTGATCCTCCAGTTGCAAACAATGCTTGTGAACGTACTTTTTGACCAGCAGAGAACATATACATGCACGCATCGTCTGTGTAGTCCATATAATTCATTGTCATTTCAATTGGTGCCCCAGAGCAGGTGCTGTTATGAGGATATGTTGGACAACCATAATTAGCAGTATTATGAGTTGGTGTATCGTTTACCAAATCAGAACCACAATTAGCATCTCCCCAAATGTGACGGAGGTTTAACCAATGCCCAACTTCGTGTGTTGCAGTTCTACCTAGATTATAAGGAATGTTTGTTCCAGGAGTAGTTCTACTTCCAACTGCATCAAATTGCAGCACAACACCATCTGTAGATGCAGAGCCACCCGGAAATTGTGCATAACCTAAAACACCTCCGCTTAAATTACATACCCAAATATTCAAATATTGAGAAGAGTTCCAAGCGTCATCACCACCATTGGCAGTGCGTTTTACATTGTCGTTGGTACTGAAAGATGTAGTGGTTGTTGATTTACGAATAATTCCGTTAGTAGCAGCTCCTGTAGGAGTTTGTTGCGCCAAACAGAAGGTAATTTCCATGTCTGTAGCAACTCCTGCAAAAACAGCAGGAATCAACGAAGCATCAGTATTTAGTTTTCTAAAATCTTGATTTAGTTGGTCAATTTGTGCCAATAACTTTGCATCACTGATGTTTTGTGAAGCTGTATTGTAAACAACGTGAAAAACTACAGGAATAGTTACAACTAATCGTCCTGCTTCGTTATATACAAAATTCTGAGTGTGTTGCTCAATCTGCTCTCTTTTCTGAGCATAAGAAGGATCTTGGTTTAAAAGCATTTCGTGGTGTTCCATTGTACCACAAACACGCTGTGCATTGATCATTCCAATGCTAGTGGTAAACAAGAAAAGTAAAAGGTAGATTTTCTTCATAGTTTGATATATTTTTATCAAACTTACAAAAATTTATTAAGGTAGTAATCACATGTAAGGTATGGGAAAAGTTCATTAGATTTTTAGAAAGTAGTGTCTAAGTCAACAAATCCTTTTTTAGAATATCAGCTATTAACATTTAATAAAATTCTTGAAATTCTTCTAACTTGTAAATCAATTTCAATCTATTAACAATACAATTATTTTCGAAATAGTTCTGGGAGACAATATTTACTTAGATGCCGCGCTACCGGTTGAGGCAATTACCGCCCGACGCAGGAGGGAGTAATGCCGAAGACGGGTTAAAGCGCCCAAATAAAAGATTGTCAACCATTGGGAAATATTTCATAAAGTCTTCTAAAAGAAAAATACCATAAATGAGCTATGCATAGGAAGATCAATTTTAATAATTGCAAGGGTCTATCTTATTGTATTTAATACGTAATAGTAGGCCGCAAAGAAAGCTGAAGATTTCCGAAAACAATTATTTACAAATAACAATTTAAACTATGAAATATATAAAATAGAATAGAATAGAATATGTTGACTATGAAAAATTACTCTTTAAAATAAAATAATCATTTAAACGTTTAAAATAAAAATAAGAATAATTAAATTCTCCTCTATTTTCTAAGATATAAAGGGAATAAACGTTTATAAATGTCTAAAATTTGTAAGCAATTGTAAGAAGTACTATCTTCGCTTCCATGGGAAGGGGAGATGGGTTTACCTATAAAAAATAATTCACATTTCCAAATTTAATTTTGAATTATTTTTCACTCCTTAAA
>Ga0105044_10011733_pt1 | contig 11926 bp, 10 predicted proteins | sample MAT01_FD_78092 | JGI IMG/M metagenome (GOLD analysis project Ga0105044, IMG submission 78092) | Freshwater microbial communities from Lake Fryxell liftoff mats and glacier meltwater in Antarctica - MAT-01 | ecosystem: Environmental > Aquatic > Freshwater > Ice > Liftoff microbial mat | place...
CACGGATTTTTGCATAATCCCCTGTGATAGGGAAACCAGTCCAAAACGGGGGCTAACTTTTCAAGGGATCGATGAGACCCATTTTGGTTTGCATTTTTGCCTGAAGAAAACGATGGGTCATGCCCGAATACCCGATCAGGTGATTGACAAAAGATCTGTTTTGTGTTTTCATTATTGAAACGGTTCAATTTTGAAGTAATAGTATGCCCACAATACGCGATGTCGCCAAACAAGCCAGGGTCTCGGTAGGAACGGTGTCGAACGTTCTCAACGGCAGCAACCTGGTCAAAGAAGAGACCCGCCAGCGCGTACTGCTCGCTATTGAGTCGTTGAGTTTTCATCCGATTGCCGCTGCCCGCAGTCTCAATACGCAGCGCACCAACACTATCGGCATGATCCGCACTGAGCTGCGCCCCCAGGTTCAGCGCATCGAAAGCGATCCGACCATGCTCAGTCTGATTGATGGAATCACGGGTTCCGCCGTTGAATCGAGCATGGGGCTGACCTTCTGGACGATCCCGGTAGGACAGCGCGAGATGGATTTGTACAAGCGCCTCGTCAGCAGTCGTCAGGTCGATGGCTTGATCCTGTTTGCCCTGCGCGAGAACGATCCACGCATCGTGTATTTGCAGGAGCAAAGGTTCCCCTTTGTGGTGTTTGGGCGGCTGGATGACGCCGATGATTGGATTGATGTGGACGGCGCGGCAGGCATCGAGATCGCTGTCAGGCATCTCGCCAACCTGGGACATACGCGCATTGCCTATCTGTCGCCCCCCCATGAGCAGCATCTGACACGTTTGCGTTGGGCGGGATTTGAAAAGGGGATGCGTGAGGCCCATCTGCCCATCGATCCGCAGTTGGTGTACGAAGGCGATTTCAGCGAGAAATCGGGACAGCTTGGCACGCATGTCTTTCTCGATCTGCCGCACCCACCCAGCGCGATTTTTTGTAACAATGATCGCATGGCGTTTGGTGCGATGCGGGCAATCCAGGCGCGTCAGCTCATTGTGGGGAAGGATATCTCTGTCGTCGGCTTTGACGATATTCCCCTGGCCCGCTACAGCCACCCGCCGCTCACGACCATGCGTCAGCCGTTCCATCAGGTCGGAGAGGCGTTGTTTCAACTGTTGCTCTCGCGTATCAATCGAGATGAAACCCTGATGCCTGGAGGGGTGCTGTTCACCCCTGAGTTACAGGTACGTCAATCGACGGGACCCGTGCGCTGAGTTTTGCGCTGAATTGAAACGGTTCAATTAAGGAGGATTATGGCCCAAAATCTGTCGTAACGTCATCGCGCAAATGCTATCGTTTTTGAATAAGGAGTTCGCCCATGAAGACAAGAATGCTTTTTGCTGCTGCTGCCCTTTTGCTCGCGTTGGTTCCCGTGAGCTTCGCCCAGGATAAAGTGACGCTGACGTTCTGGCATACTTATAACGAAGTGTCGCCAGAAAATAAAACCCTTGTTGAGACGCTCATCCCCAAGTTCGAGGCCGACCATCCGAATATTAAAGTCGAGTCCGTGCCGTATCCCTATGATGGCTTCCGTCAGGCTATGCTGACAGCGGCGGCGGGCGGCGAAGGCCCTGATCTGGCGCGTCTGGATATCATCTGGTCGCCGGAGTTCGCACAGCAGGGCATCCTCATGAATTTGAGCGAAAAACTGCCTGATTTCAAAACTTACTCGGAGGCGGTCTTCCCCGGCCCTCTCTCGACCAATGCTTATGATGGCGCGTACTACGGCCTCCCTCTCGACACCAACACCCGTGTTTTCATCTACAATCCCGACGTGTATAAAAAGCTTGGCATCAAAAACCCGCCCGAAACGATAGATGAGCTGAAAGCACAGTGCGCGAAGGTCAAAGAGCTGGGAGATGGCGGCTTCATCTTCAGCGATGGTGGCACATCGGGCTGGAATCTGCTGCCCTGGATTTGGAGCTTCGGCGGCGACATCACCGACCCGGAGATCACCACGTCGACAGGCTACGTGAATGGCGAAAAGACCGTTGCTGCCATTCAGTTCCTGGCGGATATGATCAAGAGCGGCTGCTTCTCGGATGGGTTCGTGGGTAGCGGCATCGACACCTGGGCGGGTTACTTCGGCGGCACGATTGGCTCCATGCTGGAAGGCCCCTGGTTATACCCGACGGTGGATAGCCAATATCCTGACTTCAAAGTTGGTGCGGCGCTGATGCCAGCAGGTGACGGCGGCCATATCTCCGTCGTGGGCGGCGAAAATATTGCGATCATGGCCGGCACAAAGCACCCTGAAGAAGCGCTGGAATTCCTGAAATTCACCCAGAGTGAAGAGTATCAACTGGAAATGTCGAAGGTCGGCCAGCTCACCGTGTTGAACTCGCTGCTTGAGAATCCCTACTTCAAAGATCATCCGTATTATGGGGTGTTCCTGGAACAGTTGAAGACGGCGAAGGCCCGCACGCCCCATCCCAAGTATACGCAAATCGAAACCGCGCTGAGTGACGCAGCGCAGTTGGCGCTGCGCGGCGAGATGACGGCTCAGGAAGCGATGGACGCGGCTGCCGAAGAAATCGACGCGCTGCTAGCGGCGAAATAAGCCAACTCTCACCCTCGGCGTCTCTACGGATGTTTTTGTAGAGGCGTGGCGTGCCAAGCGCAGCTACCGAAGGTATGCCCTTCACCCGGATCATAGGATTGTGGGGGTGCAACGCTGCATCCCTACAAAAACACCTTTTGACACACGCCCCCTAAAAACCTCCCCTTGAAAGGGGGCGCGGGGTCACACGCTTGATCCCCTGACATGATGGGAGCTTTTTTATGACCCTCACACGTCTTCGTGTTACCACGCCGCGCAAACGAGATCGTACCAAGCCCTACTATGCCTGGTACGTACCATATCTGTTTTTGCTGCCGGGCGTACTTCTGTACCTGCTGTGGACGATCTACCCGCTGGTGTATCAGCTTTACATCAGCTTTTTTGACTGGAAGATCATGCCAGGGCAGACCAGCACCTATATCGGCCTCGGCAATTATGAGAAGGCGCTGGCAGATCGCACCTTCTGGTTGGCGATGCAGCACACCTTTGCCTATGCCATCATCACCGTCATCGGGCAAATGCTGATCGGGCTGGTGCTAGCGTTTATGGTGCATCGTGTCATTTTGGGCAAGCGCTTTTTCAGGACGATTTATTATCTGCCTGTCGTTACCTCGTGGATCGTCGTCAGCTTTCTGTTCCTCTATCTGTTCAGTCCTGGCAATTCGGGCTTGATCAACTACATCATGACACAGCTCCACGTCATCGATAAGCCGATTTCGTGGATGGCAAACGGCGATTCGGCCTGGATTGCCATTTACAGCCTGGGCATCTGGAAAGGCATGGGCTGGGCGATGGTCATCTTCCTGGCGGCGCTCCAGGGCATCCCGCCCGATCTGTATGAGGCGGCGGCGATTGATGGCGCGAATGAATGGGATCGACTGCGCTATATGACACTACCCTTGATTCAGCGCACGCTGTTCTTTGTCTTCGTCGCGCTGATGATCGGCGGCTTCCAGGTGTTCCTGTCGGTGCTCATCCTGACGAACGGTGGGCCGCTGCATCGCACCGAAGTCTCGCTGACATACATGTTCAATGAAGCGTTTGGCAAATTGAATTTTGGCTATGGCGCGGCCCTGAGCTATATCCTGGCCGCTGTCATCGTGGGGGTGAGCGGCGTGCAAACGATCTTGTTTGGCCGCCAGAATCGGGATGTGGAGTATTAAATCATGATGACCACCTCGCGCAGCCAGCAGCGCCTCTTCAATCTGGCGATCTTCATTGTATTGTGTCTTGGCATCATGATTGCGGCAGGCCCGCTCCTGTATATGCTAACGACAGCCTTCAAAGGCGCGTCCTATGTGCAGGAATATCCGCCGCGCTTCATCCCCGACACCATCACGCTCGATAACTTTATCCAGGCATTCACGAGCCGCAATTTTGGGCGTGCCTTGCTCAACAGTGCGCTGGTGGCGGTCTCTACAACGATGATCGTGACGACGTTATCGGCGCTCACCGCTTACAGCTTCGCCCGCTTCGATTTTGTGGGCAAACGGGTGATGTATGGCGGGCTGATCATCATGCTGATGATTCCGGGGACGGTGCTGCTCATTCCGCAGTTCATCCTTGCCAGTAACCTGGGCCTGTTGAACAGCTTGCAGGGCCTGACGCTGGTCTACAGCGCTGGCCCGCTGGCCTTCAACACATTTTTGCTGCGCGGCTTCTTTGAGAACCTGCCCCGCGAACTCGAAGAATCAGCGGTGATTGACGGAGCCAGCCCGTTTACGGTCTTCTGGCGCGTCATGCTGCCGCTGGCTGCCCCCGCATTGAGCACAGTGGCCGTGTTCAGCTTCCTGGGGGCGTGGGACGAATATATCCTCGCGCTCAACTTTTTGACGGATGAGAGCCTCCGCACGCTGCCGATTGCGATTGCCAATTTTCGCGGCCAGCACAGCACCAACTGGGGCCTCGTCTTCGCGGGATCGCTCACAGCCGTGATTCCGACAGTGCTTTTGTTCGTGTTTTTCCAGCGCTATTTTATTCAAGGCGTCACAAGTGGGGCGGTGCGGGGATGATCTGTCGCTGCCTGATCGTGATGTGTCTCATGGGGTTTATAGGGGGAACTGTGTTTGCTGCACCAGCGATTTCGATTTTGCCCGATAAAGGCTTTTATCATGTGGGTGATCCCGTCAATATCACCGTCCGTGCTAGCATGGGGACGCAGGTTCAGGCCCGCATCTTTGACCTCACGACTGAGGTGAAGACCCTCAGCGCCGCCCTGGTTGATGGTGAGGCCATCCTGCAATGGACGCCTCCACCCGTCGCGCCACGCGGCTACGGCGTGAGCGTGGAGATTTATGACGATGCCGGAACGCGCATCGCCGCCCAAACATCGGCCTTTGATGTGCTAACGCGCTGGATCGATGCGCCGCGCTATAGCTTCTTCAGTGATTTTAGCGCCGCCCGCCTGACCGATACGCCAACGACAGAATGGCTGCTCCAGCATCACATCAACGGCGTGCAGTTCTACGATTGGCAGTATCGCTGGGAGAACCTGCTGCCTGAGACCGAGCGCTTTGACGATGGCCTGGGGCGTCCGCAGTCCATGACGACGATTCGCCGTTTGATCGACATGCTGCACGCCCACAATATCGCGGCCATGCCCTACACAGCGATTTATGGGGCATCGGCCGCCTTTTATCGCCAGCACCCCGATTGGGGCCTGTTCAATGCTCAGGACAAGGTGTACGACTTTGGCGAAAACAGCTTCATTGACATCATGAATCCTGCGCCGGGGTCACCCTGGACGCTGCATCTAATGGGCGAATATGCCGATGTGCTGGACAACAGCGCCTTCGATGGCATCCACATCGACCAGTACGGCTCCCCCAAGACGGGCTATGACCATCATGGCCAGTTTGTCGATCTGGCCGAGGCCATGCCCGCCTTCATCAATCAGACAGCAGCAGTGGTGCAGGCGCATCGGCCTGGCGGGGTGACGCTGTTCAACTGTGTAGGCAACTGGCCGATTCAGGCGGTGGCATCCGCGCAGCAGGACGCGGCCTACATTGAGGTGTGGCCGCCCTACAACGATTATCTCGATCTCAACCGCATCATCACCAATGCCGAGACGCTCGGCGGCGGCAAACCCGTCATCCTGACCGCCTATATCCCGCCGCAGCGCACCATCAATTGGCGCTTGGCAAATTCGGTCATCCTGGCAAGCGGCGGCACGCATCTTGAGACGGGCGAACCGGAGACTATGCTGGCCGATCCCTATTTCCCGAAGTTTGGCACACTCATATCGGAGCAGCAGCCAATCTTTCGCCGCTATTACGATTTCCAGGTGCGCTACGAGAACGTGCTGACGGTGGCGACGACTGCCGCCGCTGATCGGCAGAAGGCGGTTGATATGGGCGATATTCGCACGCAGGGCCTTCGCGCCAGAGATCGCGTTGTGCCGATTGTGCGCGATGGCGGCACATTTGAAACCATCAGCCTCGTCAATTTTATCGGCGTGACAGGCACGCATTGGAATGCCCCAAGCACGACGGAGCCGACGCCGCTCAGCGATATACAGATCAATCTCGCGGTGGATCGGCCTATCGCGGCGGTCTGGACAGCCTCGCCCGATGCCGAAGACAGCATGAACGCCGTATCCCTTCCGTATACCGTCACGGAAGGGACGCTGCATGTGACGCTGCCAACCCTTCATTATTGGAGCATGATCGTCGTGGAATACACCGATGGACGTTAAAGCGCAGCCCCTCAGTTCGCTTCATTCGCACAGTCAGCAGGTCATCCTGGACAATCAGCAGGCCAGCGGCGGCTATCTCGCCTGCCCCACCATGCCCGATTATCAATTCTCGTGGTTCCGCGATGGAGCCTTCATCGCCTATGCTCTCACGCTGGATGGCCTCCATGCGCCGATTGTGCATCCAGTAGGGTTGGCAGCCCAATGGGACAGCGCCCTCAAATTCCATGACTGGTGCGCCCGCATGATTAATGATCGAGCCGAGGCGCTGGAGCGCACGATTGCTCGCGCCGAACGGGGTGAGCCGCTGGTGCTGCAAGACACACTCAATGCTCGCTACCGCGTTGAAGGCAGCGAAGGCCCGGCGGGATGGCCGGAATTCCAACTCGATGGGCCGGGGTTGTGGGTCTGGGCACTGGCGAAGTATGCGGAGGTCGCCCGCATGACGCCGCTGCCCGTCGATTGGGAGGCAGCGGTAGAACGGGTCGTGCGCTACTTGAGTGCCGTATGGCGCACTCCGTGCTATGACTGCTGGGAGGAGCGCGGCGACCAGATTCATATCAGCACCCTCGCGGCGATCTATGCAGGCCTACACGCGGCGCAGCGGCTTTTGCCACGCCTGAACACCGAATCGACATGCGCCGCGATCAAAGCGTATATTATGACCAATGGGCTGACGCTGACTGGCGAACTCGCCAAATCTGTCGGATTGGATATGGTCGATGCCAATCTGCTGCTGGCCGCGCTGCCCGATGATGGCCTGCTTGCGCCCGATGATCCGCTGATGGTCAGGACGATAGCCCGCGTCGAGCGCGATCTGCTGGCGCAGGGACACGGGGTGCATCGTCACTGTGAGGATACCTATTATGGCGGCGGGGCCTGGGTGCTGCTCGGCTTGTGGCTGGCGTGGTACAAAACTCAGGTGGGCGATACAGCCCGCGCCCATGAGTTGGTGTCGTGGGCGGAGGCGCACGCAGATGCAGCACACAATCTGCCAGAGCAGGTGAAGGATGTCATGTTTGACCCATCCTTTTATGACGGATGGCTGGCAGAACGCGGCGAGATCGCCAACCCGCTGTTGTGGACGCACGCCAAATATGTGATCGTGCAGCACGCCTTAAAAGGAATCTGATGGGGGCCTGTTGGCGGATAATTTGTCTGCCAACAGAGTTTACATCAGGGTCATCGTGCTGAGACGTATCTGTGTAGGAAGATACTAAACAGGACAATTGACCATGCGCTATACCCACCTCTATAACAAAGCGGCGGATGCTGAAATTCGGGCGTGGCGACGCAAAGGGCGTTCCTAATGTCATTCAAGTTATTTTCAGCGTTGGAGTTTCGCTTAGACTAACTTTCCGTTCCATTGGTCTGGATATCCCTCCTTCCGGTGATGGATTAACCTCATCTCAGGATCAAAAGTACGCCGCCCTCATGCTGAAATCCTCTACGAATCCAACCGGAGATGAAAATTGAATGAAGATCGTTCAGATTGTTCTGTACTTCATGGAACTTTCTGGATACTCGTGTCGTTGTGTAGGGGTACAAAGGAGTACATCGTATGTCCATATTGAAATTCACATCTCTCTTAATCATGTTTGTCGTGGGCATGGCTGTGGTCAATGCGCAAGACAGCAAAGCTAATGCGGTCATCACCCTGGAACGGACAGCCTGTTTTGGCTCCTGCCCTATCTATACGGTATCCATCCTCGAAGATGGTACGGTGCTCTACAACGGGGAGAGATTCGTCTCTGTCACAGGAGAGCAAACCAGCACAATTGACCCTACTGTCGTTGCACAGATGGTCAAGGCCTTTGAAGATGCTGGATATTTCGATTGGGATACGTCCTATGAGAACATGACCATCACCGACATGCCTACTGTGACTACATCCGTCACGCATGATGGCAAGACACATCAAATTGCTCGCTATGCGGGTGATTACTCAGCGCCGCTGGCTCTGCCGTTCCTCGAGGCGTGGATCGACCAGATGGTGAACAGCCAGCTGTGGACGGGTGTGCAGCCCAACATCACCAATATCTCAAACGGCACTGATACCCCTGTGGCGACCTTGCAGCGCACCGAATGCTTTGGGATGTGCCCGGTTTACAGCATTGCAGCTTTTGCCGATGGCACTGTTGTCTATACCAGGGTGGCTAATGTGAAGCCAATTGGTGTGTCTATTTCCAAGCTGGACGCAGCGGTTGTGGCCAGCATTGGCTCAAGAGCGCAGGGCATTGGTTACTTTAACTGGAATGACAACTATGAAAATCGCGTCATGACCGATCAGGCGACGGTGATCACCTCTGTTCGCACAGACGATCAGTACAAGCAAATTGTTCGTTATGGTGGCGATTCAAACGCGCCTGTGGGCGTGACATGGATCGAAGAGGCCATCGATCAGCTTGCGGCAGCCCCCGCCAACTAATTCCAATATCGGGAGCGACATATTGGCTCGCTCCCGATAGACCCCAGTTTTTTCTTGAAAGGAGATCCTGCGATGAAGAAGCTCATCTTTATCATGCTGCTGTGTCTGATTCCGGTGTATTTTGTGTTCGCCCAGGATGATCAGGAGCCAGCATATGACAATGTGACCAGCCCGGTTGATTTGCTGGCCTCTTACTACAATGCGATCAACCGCCATGAGTTCGAACGTGCTCATGCCTACTGGCAAACTCCTGCTGATTCCTATGATGAGTTTGTCAGCGGATTTGCCGATACTCTCAGCGTGCAGCTCATTGTCCAGCCGCCAACACAGGGAGAGGGCGCTGCGGGCAGCCTCTATGTCCAGATTCCCACGGTGCTGATTGCAGATCATAAAGATGGTACACAGCATACTTTCGCAGGCTGCTTTGTGACCCGCAAATCAAATTTGCGTCCGCCGGATATTCCCGAAGAGGATGTCTGGCATCTCTACAGCGCTGATCTTGTCGAAGTGTCCACCAGAATGACCATCCCGGCACTTTTACGGCAGGCCTGCCAGTCATAGGATTTGACTCGCATGTGATGATCAATTGATCATCACATGCGATTAGCTTTCAATCGCACCCAGCGCACGCAGTGTCATTTTTTGCGTCTCGGTCAATCCTCTGATTCCGGTGATGTTCATGCGTTCATAAGGGCGGTCACGGGGTATCTACAGGATACGCCAGAAATGGGACATGATGTCCTGTTTTGTGACATCCACCGCAGATCTGGGTACTGACATCATGCGCACCTGTAAGGGCGATTCGAACTCGGGGCATCATCGAAACCAAGTCTCGTGCGCTCAATGACTGCGTAGGATGTCGATAAATTTTTTTGCGGTGGATGTCACAAAACAGGACACAATTGTCCTGTTTCCCGACATCCACCGCAGATCTGGGTACTGACATCGTGCGCACCTGTAAGGGCCTTTTGAACTCAGGTTATCATCGAAACTGAGCTTCGTGCGCTCAATGACTGCGTAGGATGTCGGTAAACTCTTTTGCTGTGGATGTCACAAAACAGGACACAATTCCGCCGCCATCTTCCATTTCGTTGTAAAATCCCCTGGCCGTCCGACGGGGCCAGATGCGAAAAATACGGCTTATGTTTTGAACTCAATACGAATGGATCGGAGCGAGTTCTATTGAGATGTGCAAAGTCGAGCTAAGGCTTGAAGGGCAGGTGAAGCGTGAAAACTGTTCCATCGCCCAATGTGCTCGAAACTTGAATGGTTCTATGATGTGCCTGCACAATTGCATGGGCAATAGAGAGTCCGAGCCCGCTGCCTGGCGTTGACCGTGACGAATCAACACGATAAAAGCGGTCAAATATAGGGGTTACGACAGAATAGTGTCACGGTCACAACGCTACGGAAGATTTTCACAAAGCAACTGAATGGCCTGAGGATCCTGTCCTAAAAACTTGCGGGAACTCGTCGTAGATTGACCGATCTACGACGAGTTCCCACACCTCATTCTATATATCTTCCTCATAATGAGGCTGCTGCGTTTGCGTTTTGTTCGATTTTGGGTTAAAAACTCGTCGTATAATTTTTAGACCTGTTTTGCAAAGGCTGATCATGGATGCAGACCACCTGCTGGCTGAGTTTGGACACAGCCTTGGCGGACGAGATCCCAAAACGATTGCGGCTTATCTCACAACACTGCGCGACTTTGCTCGCTGGATAAGCGGCTATCCGGGGGGAGACACCTTCCACATGGGGCTTTTCACCGAAGCCAACCTTCAGGCCTACATCAATCATCTGAAGCAGAGGGGCAAAGCGGTGCACACCCAGACCAAAGCCCTGACGGCCTTGAGTCGTTTCTGCCGTTGGGCTGTCGAGGAGGGGCGGTTACGCCGCAATCCGGTTCAACGGCTGGAACGACCGCAGGTGATTGAAATGGCACCGAGCGAATTAAGTTCGCTTCAACGACTGATAATTAAAAATCTGGTCGAGCGGTGCGAATCCTCTCGCCTGAGTGCGATTTTTGCACTGGGATACTGGACCGGTCTGCGGATCAGCGAGGTGGCATATCTCAAGCTGAAGGATTGTGATGTGAATCAACGCACAGGAGTCATCATCATTCACGATGGCAAAGGGGGTAAAACCCGCACCCTGGATTTACACACACAAGCCCGTCGGGCCCTCTATGAGTATCTCAATGCGGATCCCCGCGCAAGCGATGGGCGCGATCTCGTCAGTGTTTACCTGTTTACCAGCCAGCGATCCGCCAGTCTGCGCCGTCAGAACAAGCCCGACAACCTCTCGCCACGCGGAATCGAACATCTGTGGACCAGGGTGAAGGCGCGAGCCATGCGCACGGAATGGGAACACATTCACACCGTGACCTTTCATGATCTGCGGCACGATTGGGCGCACCGAGCGCGGGCATCAGGCTGGCCGCTGGAAGACATTGCTGTCTACATGGGACATCAAACCCCAGATGGGATCCCGGCAATCCGCACAACGGTTCGGTACACACTGCCTAGTCGCCAGCAGTTGAAAGATCGGTTACAAGACTTGAAGGGCTGAACAGTATGTCGAGGCGGGACCCGAAACTGCTCAAACCGCAGCAGCGAGAGCTGCTCAGTGTGATTCCCGAAGACCTATCTGAGCGTGAGATCGCCCGTTACTTCACCCTCAGTGCGGATGATCTGGTGGTCATCCGCCAGCAGCATGGTCAGCCCAATCGCCTGGGATTTGCGCTTCAACTGTGTACACTGCGGTTTCCAGGGCGACCACTTCACGAACTGCCGTCGATTCCGCTGTCGATGCTGGCCTATGTTGCCGAACAGGTGCACGTGCCGATCAAAGCCTTTGCAGCCTATGCCAAGCGCCGCAATACGACCTATGAGCACCTCGACAAAATTCGCCGCCTGTTTGGGTATCAGACCTACAATTGGTCGGCCCTGTTGAGCACCGCTCGCGTCCTTTTCCCCCTGGCGCTGGAAAGTGACAATCGCTTCATCCTGGTCGAAGCGGCCCTCCAAACGCTGCGACAAAACCGGATCATTGTGCCATCGATCCGCCAGCTCGAGCGATTGGTGTGGCGTGTGATGCGTGTCGCCCATCAGACGATTGCTAAGAAGCCGTTTGATAATGGAATTTGTAATGTCTAAACAGGGTTAACCAGGCTGTTTTTGAGCTATTGTCTTGATCGTAAAGCCCTGTTTGATCTTTTGTAGGGCACGATGCA
>Ga0105044_10011736_pt1 | contig 11923 bp, 7 predicted proteins | sample MAT01_FD_78092 | JGI IMG/M metagenome (GOLD analysis project Ga0105044, IMG submission 78092) | Freshwater microbial communities from Lake Fryxell liftoff mats and glacier meltwater in Antarctica - MAT-01 | ecosystem: Environmental > Aquatic > Freshwater > Ice > Liftoff microbial mat | place...
CAAGAGTAACTTCGACGCCTTTCTCTCTTAACAGTCGAAACAGGTGATGCGGAATTGCTGCTTCGCCTCCAAATCTCATAGAAGTGTGCTCGGCAACGAGAACGATTTTCAGGTGCTGTACCGAGGCCGGCGTCGCCCGCGACCGGCATTCTTCATCCACGCTGCTAGGAGTGAATTCCTCGGGCACTACGAAAGTCTCAGGGGTGGTTGGTGTCAAGGGCGTTTCTGAAATGGAATTCTTCGGGACTGTCACATTTGCGGTTTATTCGATTGTTTGACCCGCTCGATTCTTGAGCGAAGGTTGTCAGATAGCGTGCGATTCGTCGGGATCAGCGAATTCAACTCCGCGATCGCCTTTTGTGCTTCTTGGCTGGGGCCGGTGCTAATCAACTCCTCCGCCAGCGCCAGTCTAAACCGCAGCTCGCCGGGGGCGAGGCGGACGGTTTGTCTTCTGGTGCCTAGGGCTGCTTCGGTTTGACCAGCTTGAGTTTGGGCATCGGCCAAGGTGTCTAGGAATTCGGGTTGTGTCGGGTGGGCGGTGACGGCTTTCAGGGCGAGCGGAATGGCTTCGGCGGGTCGACCGAGTTGGGTCAGGACGGAGGCCAGGTTGTTCAAAGCGATGCCTGATGGGTCACCGGCATCGACGGCGCGTTGGTAAAGTGCGGCGGCGGCGGTCAGGTCGCGGCGGTTTTCCTGTCGGCTGCCGAGTCGGAGCAGGAGGGGGACGGGCAGATTCGGGCGCGATTCGATGTCGGTAAAAGCGGCCGCGCCTTTTTGCCGGAAGTTACCGTCGTCGAAGCGGTTACCGAAAGTTTCCCATGCCCACGCCAGCACGGGCGCCCCGTCTTCGGAGCTCGCACCAAGGTCGGACAGACGTTTGATCCAGTCACCGGCCTGTTCGCTCGGGAGTTCGGTGACGGCGGCGCTTGCCCAGGCCTCAAAAAGCGGGGAACCCGGTTTCAGCATGGGCATGAGGCGGTCTGTTGCCTCGGTCGCGCGACCGGTTCGGTGCATCGCCAGCGCCCACCGTACGACGGCCGGGGACACGCGACCCGGTCGACCGGTGACGACAGTGAGGTAGGGTTCCAGTTGTTTGGCGACGAGGTCGATCTGACCTGTTTTTTCGAGACACTCGGCGATCGAAAGGTCGGCGGCGAGCGGATCACCGCTGGTGCGTTGGCGCCAGATTTTGGCCAGACCCAGCGCCTGTTGCCAGTCTCCCTGGCGCGCCAGCGCGAGCGACGCAAGCCGAGGCGGTTCGGGCGACTGTGGAAACGCCTGCGTCGCCCGACCGGCGATGCTCGCGGCTTTGTCGACCTGATTAAACTGCAGATATCGCTCGGCAACGACAAGCTGCACGGGAAGCGAATTGGGATATCGCCCGGCAAGCTGGTCGAGATAGACCAGCGCCCGACTGACCTGGTCGGCATCTGACGCGCACAGCGCCGTCACCGTGTCGACCAGCGCCTTGTCTCCGCCGGTCTGAACGAGTCCGATCGCCAATGGGACCAGACCGTAGTTCAGCGCGGATATGATCAAATCTTTATTTGCGTCGATGGCTCGGAGTTCTTTGCTGTCGGGATTGTTGGCCAGACCGTCGGCGAGTGTTTTGATTGCATCGATTTGCGTGGACTGCTGAAGCTGCGCAACGGCGAGAGCGCGCCACACGCCTGGGTTTTTCGGTGCCGCAACCGTGGCGGCTTTATAGAGCTTCAGCGCCTGAATTGGATCACCGTACCGGGCCTGAAGGTCGGCGCGGAGTAACTCTCGCACACCGGCGTCGGCCTGAATGGTGTCGAGCTGTTCAAGAACCCGGGCGGCGTCGTCGAGCCTTCCCATGGAGGCGTACAGGTCGGCGGCGAGTTTGACGGCGGCGACATCGGGGTTTTCGAGCAGTTTGCTGCTGAGCCGTTGTGCCTCGTCGAACTGGTTGAGGCTGTAATAGAGGGTCGCGAGAAGGATTTCCGCCTGCCGAGACTGACTGCGTGCGTCTTCAAGAATATTGACCGCCCGCCGGGTGTCGCCTTGTTGTGCCAGCAGGATCGCCGCGCGACGTCCCTGCTCGGGGTCGTCCATCCCGTTGCGCGTGAGTCGGTCGAGTTGTTCGCGCGCCCGAACGAAGTCGCCGCTCTTTTGTAGAAGCTGTGCGAAGTAGAGCGCGACCGGTCTTGAGTCCGGGTCGAGTCGAGCGGCTGTGGAAAGGTGCTCGATCGCCTTAGGCGTGTTGCCGGTCCGGTCGAGGCATTGTGCGAGCAGGAATCTTGCTTCGACCGAGTCGGGTGAGAGGCGGAGGACTTCGCTGAGCAGCGTTAGAGCTTGGTCCGAATCAGTCGGGGCAAAATTTCCGGTCATCAGCCATCGGGCGCGGGCGAGCCGCCAGAGCTGGCCCCCCTCGCCGGTCAGCTTTTGCAACCGATCGATGACGCGCGATTGAAGTTCGCGATCGGTCGATGTCGAAGGCGTGGAGATGGCCGCCTGTTGCACGATCAGTTCGTCGGGCAGCTCGTCCGCCAGTTTTTTCCAGGTCGGTAGTGCTTCGGGAGACTGAATGAGGTCCAGGAATCTGGCGTCGGCGAGCCGCCATGCCGTTTCTTGGGCCGGGTCGGTTTTTACCTGTGCTCGCGCGTCGGCAAGCGATTGTCTGCCGCGCGCGGGGTCACCGGCGGTGAACAAACCGTACGCGTTCGCGAACGCCGCCGCGGGTGTCTTTCCGTACAGTTGGGCGTGAAGGTCGAGGCAGCGCTGTTCCAGTCCCAAACCCTTTGCACGACTGAGTTCTGCCCAGCGTAGAAGATCGCCTTCGTCGGGTCGGGCCTGACCTTCAAGTGCGACCGCGAGCGCGGCTTTTGCGCCGGCGGTGTCACCTTTGGCGACCAAGGCGCGAACATATACGGGCAGGCTTTGTGGCTCGCCGGGCTGGGCCTTTTGCACTTGCAAGGCAAGTTCAAACAGGTCCGCGTCATCTTTGCGAATTCGACGTTCGATGGCCGTGTCCCACACTCGGACCAGCGCGCCTGCGAGAATGACGTTGCTGGGAGACCGGACGAGTCCGACGGTCGCGACTTCCATCGCTTCGCTGGTCCTGCCGCGCGACAGGAGCAGGTCTGCCAGCCGGGCGAGAGGGGTCAGCCACGCGGGGTTCGATCGAACAATTTCACGGTAGATCGAAACCGCGAGTTCCGGTTCCCCGAGCCGCACATACGCCTCGGCGAGGCACTGCCGCAAATATGGTGAGTCCGGCGAAGCAGCGAGCGCCCTAAGTACCGCGTCGCGTACGGCGCGGCTACCGGCGTCATCGAACGTTGCCCCGCCCATGAAATCGGGGATCAGCGCCCAGGCATCGCTCAACACTCCGCTGCCGGTGGATTTAAGTTTCATCACGGCTTTGGCGGCGTCGGCTTCGCGTCCAAGTCGTCGCAAAGAAATCGCGTAAATCGCTTGCTGTTCCATGCGAAACGAACGCTGGTTGGCAGGATGCTGTTCAATGTTGGCGATCACTTCGTCATGGCGCCCTGACTGCCAAAGACGTCTGATCAGCTTCTGTCGAACCCGCTCGTCGTCGGCGGTGTCAGTGGTCAGGCGCAGGTAGTCGAGGGATTCGGAAATCAGTCCGAGTCCGTCAAGACTTTCGACGACCAAGTTTGCCACCTCCGCGTCTGATGTCGGCTCTTCGGCGAGCGCGCGAAAGACTGATTTCGCGTCGTCGGGTCGATTTGCAATGAGCAGAGCCATGCCTCGAACGACCTTAAAGCGGACGTTATTAGGTTGATCGGTCGCCAGGGCTTCGGCCCGTTTCAACACACCGGTCGGTCCGCGTTCCACTTCGTTCATGAGCCACAGGGTTGCACCCTGCGCTTCGAGGCTTTGCGGTTCGACGTCCGCCCAGGCGATCGCGACTTTCAGTGCCTCAGGATACCGTCTCAGGCGGATCAGACTTTGCGTTTTGGACCGCAGGGCAAGCAGGTCACCGGGCATCTTGGCGAGTATTGCGTCGGCGGAGTCGATGGCTTCGGTGGAGAATCCAGTTTTAGCATATAGTTCAAGGAGTTTTCGACTTTCGGGTTCACGAGACGGGTCCAACGTCAGGATTCGTTTGAGGACTTGAATGGTCTCCCTCAAATTCGCGCCGCGCGGCGCATCGACGCGTTCACGGGCACCGGCGTAAGCGACGAGGGCTTCGACGTCGTCGTCGTTTCGACGGATGTATTTCCCGAGCTGCCGGACCGCTTCGGCATCGTCACCGCTTTTCAGACTTGCCATGCCCTGTTCAAGATAGGCGGCGTACTCCCTGCGGGCTTCGATCTTTCGACCGGCCCAAAGGATACTAAGGCCGATCGTGAGCGTTCCGCTCACGGCGACCGCAATCCACAATCTTTGTCGTGCCTTGGCACGGAGCGTTCCCATTTACAGTCTCCCTCGAATGGCTTGGTAAATCGTCTGACCGATGATCGACAGGTCGGTCCGCAGGTTTACGCGTTCGACGTATTCAAGGTCGTACCGAATCCATTCTTGAAAATCCATGCCGCGCCGACGCGTACGCATGATCTGCCACAGTCCGGTAATGCCCGGTCGAACGCTAAGCCGGGCCTCGCGCCAAGCCGGGCAGAACTGGTTCTCGCGACGCGGGCTCGGTCGCGGGCCGACGACCGACATGTGTCCGCGCAGGACGTTGATAAACTGTGGTAGTTCGTCGACATTAAAACGACGGATGAGTTTCCCGACGCGTGTGAGCCGCGGATCGTTCTCAATGAAAAACTGCGGACCGTCGGCTTGATTTTCTTCAAGCAGTGCGACTTTAATGGCTTCTGCGTTTTTACGCATGGACCTGAACTTCAGGCACCGAAACTCACGTCCGCCGAGTGTTTCACGGGTGTGACCGAAGAAGAACGGCCGACCGTCTTCCAGCCAGATCGCGAGCATGACGATCGGGTAAACCGGCGCGGTCGCAGTCAGCGCCGCCGTCGCGAAAAGAATGTCGAACGCTCGCTTGGTTTTGCGACGAAGCCACGACTGCCCGCGGGCGTGGCGCACGGCGTTTGCGTAGGCACGCGGCGTCGGCTCGAGCTCACGCCACCGCACTCCCTCGACGTCGGGCTTAAGCGTTGGATCGTCCCAGACGACGGCGGGTCCTAGCACGGTCGAACCGGAGCGGATCGTTCGACCCGCTCCGATCCAAACGGGTCCGTCGAACGTGACGTCGTCGCTCACGTCGGACGATGGATCGGTCCAGACTTCGCGCGAGAATGATTTACACCGTTCGATCGTCGTATCCGGACGCGGCCAGACCGAAATCAGGTGAATGACAAACGCCGCTTGCTCGGACGGCGAGCGACTGTCGTAGACGTTGGCTTCGACGCGGTCGACCAGCCGTTGATGTCGATCGGTCATCGAGCGGATCTCACGCCATCCTTCTCTGACGGACTTCGCAGCCTGCCATGCGTCGGCAACCGCGCGGTCGCGCGTGAGCGCGACGCGGGCAAGTCGTGTGTCACGCCGGGCGTAGTGACGTTCGAACCGAACGAAGTTGTCGTCATCGTCCGAAATCACGCGTTCGACATAAGGCTGTTCCCGACGGTCGCGGATACGCACGACTGAAAGATTGGCCGCACACCAGTATGCTCGCTCGGCGACCTTGTGCGGTGAGAAAACCGCGAGCGAGCGAGGGTCGGTCAACAAGTAAAGCTCGGCACCGTCGACGGTCTGAGACCGTTCTCCGAGCCGCACCACCTGTACGCCACGCGTGGCCCAGTAGCGGTCGTGAAGCTCGACGGGGGTCATACCCCAGAGCGTTGACCCAACGGACGTCGTGTCGGCGACCTCAAATCGACTTGAATTGGATGTTTCAACGGCTCGAACCATGTTTCAACCGTTTATCGACTCTCCCCACCGGGCGCAGACGACACGACGGCACGGGCCATCGGTCCGAAGTCAGAGCCGTTGTCTATTTTTGAAAGAACAGCTTCCCTTTGTCTTGCGGCCGGAAGGCTAGTCGGGCGGGTACTGCGATTGGGGGAAGAAGTCGTGTAGATCGGCATCTCATCGGGGCGGACGCGGTTGAACACGACACCGACGAGTTTCGCGCCAACGGCGCGCAATTGTGTGAGACAGGCTTCGGCAACTTGACGCGGCTCGCCGCGTGACAACAACAAGACGACCCCGTCCACCGCCGCCGCGACGATGGAAGCTTCCAGGCTCCCCGGGACAGGCCCCGTGTCGACGAGCACGACGTCGAAGTGCTTTTTCGCGCCCGCTATGAGCTTGCTCAGCGCCGCCGGTGACAAGCTGCCGGCGTCGTGCGCCGTGGCCTCACCGAGCGGTAGAATCCAGAGATTGGCAACGCCCGTGGTCGCGACGCAGTGACCCAAATGCTCGCCCGCCATCGCTTCAACCAGACCGATTGACGAGTCACCCTGCTCTGAGAGGCAAGCGTCGACCTGACTTTTGTTCGCAAATCCGAGTTCGACAACGACTTCACCGATCTTTCGCTTGGTGCGTCTGGCGGTTGTAAGCGCTTCCTGAAGCTGGGCCGACGTGATCACGCCTTTGCGGCTCAGGAGTTGTCCGATGCGCCGTCGCGCGATCGAATTCACACGCCGGGTCATTCCACCCCCGATCACGTCACAATCGATAACCAGGACGCGACTGCCGGTCGATGCATACGACACGCCGAGCGCCAAGGTGAGGCTAGTTTTGCCCGTTCCGGAAAGCGGGCTGGTCACGACCAGCGTGGGTTTGTCGACTTTCACGCGAATCTGGAGCATTGAGCGAATGTGATGAACGGCATGAGACGCGAGCGCCGCCTTGGATTGATCGGACGGGTCGGTCGGCAGAGAGGGAAGCACGCCGAGCACATTGTCCACGCTCAGGCGAAGTCGTACCTCCTCGACACTTCGCACACGCCGGTCCGCCAGCGCGAATGCCAGCACGGATCCGAATCCGACGATCAACCCGCCGAAGCCGCCGAAGATGGCATACTTGCGTCGAGTGTCGGAGAAGGGTGCGAGCGGACGTTCTGCATCAGACAGAACCGAGATGCGCCCGCTGATGGATGACTCGATGTTGAGTTGTTCGATTCGCCGACGCGTGTCATCGAGCTTTTTGGAAATGCCGTCCATCTGCTCGCGAAGTTCGGCGGCCTGAACCTCTGACTTGGTCAGTGTCTGATATTCGGTCTTGGCCTTCTCGATCATTTCGCGTACACGGTCGGCGCGGGCTTTGGTCATTTCAGGCGTGCCCAGAACGCCCACGCCGGCCGTGGTCGTTATCAGCCGGGGCGGTGCACTCTGCAGTTCCTGTACGCGTTCGGCGATCGCGATCTCGAGCTGATCGATCTCCACCTCCGCGTTGAGTACCCGGCGATGGTCGGGGCCGAAGCCGAGCGAACGCATTGAGCCGACTTCAAGCGTCGCTTGTCGCTTTTTTCGTAACAAATCTGCCAGTTCCTGATCCCGGGCCGCCCACTCGAAAGTGGTGCTCGCAAGATCGGTCTCTGGATCGGCTTTGACGGAGTTCATGAGCTCCAATTGCAGCTCCAGTTCCGCAAGCGTCCCGTTTAACTTCTGGACTTCATTGAATTTCGCATCCCGCAGGCGTGCGATGTCGTTCACCTCGTAATCGCCGGCGATCGAGGCTAGACGCTGTTTTTTACTTTCCAAGTCGTTCGTCAATGCGGTCTGCAATTGCTGCAGGATTTCGAGCCGACGCGTCTCGCTGACTGCGTCCTCTTCGAGGAACAGCTTTTTGTAAGCGTTGACGACCGCCTGTGCGCCGGCCATCGCGCGGGTGGAATCTTGATCGTTGAACTGGACGGAAATCATTTCGTTCTTACGAGCGACGGTCAGTGCGTTTGTAAACGAAAGCACCGCGTCGTTGGAACGATCTTTATCGATCAGTGCCCACTTCGGGTCCTGCATCGCAAGGTCAATCACACGCTGACTTCGGATGAGCGAAACCTGCGTTTCGACGAAACTTTCATACCGGGGCATGATCCCCTTTTCTTCGTCGGTATAGAGTACACGGGGTACGACGGGGACGATGCGGATCGGCACGACGCTTCGATACGTCTCCGCCCCGCCCATGAATCCGGCTACGGCGGCGGGTATGCCGATTAAGAGTGCGACGGTAAAGGCGCGGCGATAACGCCCGCGCATGGCCGCATGGACCAGACGCATGCGAACGTCACCGGCATCGTCAGGTGACATCGAACCTGACGACGCACCAGCTGTCTCAGAGTGTATGAATGACATTGACATCCCAATCCTATCGCGCGGGATCTGCCACGCCTTTGACGGCGGGTTCCGTAACCGGTTCCTCACTGCGGGCGTCCAGAATGGTTTGAATAAGGGGCTCGTGTGCTTCGACCAGCGATTCGAAAATCGCCTCCCGGCGCTCGGGAGGAACCGACTCCCTCAGCAGGACTTGAATCTGTGCCGCACCCCACGCCCTGCCTTGCAGGTTCGCCGCAGCCGAACGCACGGAGCTCATGTCGGGCTTGAAACCGTCGAGTGGGAGCAGCATGGTGTTCATGACGACCATTTCACCGCGCCCCATGACCGGTTGATTGGCGAAAACATATTCCATCCCGTCGATCAACCATGAACCCGCCTGCCACGACCTGGGCGTACTCCCCTGTAGCGTCCACCCGCTGCTCACGTAACAGATCGGCGGATAGTGACCGATCAGGTCGCGCGCGTCGCCACATTGCACGAGAAGGAAGGTGGCGCGGTCACCGGATTGCAGGTCGACGTAGTCCCGGCTAAACAGCACGTTCGGTCGCAACAACGCGACGGCGGCGGGAGGGATCGGAACGTCCGTGCCCGTCCACACGCCGACGCGGTTCGGCAGCGCGGCTGCTTCGCGAACTCTCGCCATGTACGGCGCGGCGTCTGCGGGTTTGGGCGCGGATCGGCGGTCGTAGGCGGCGCAGCACAGTAAAACGATGGCCACCGAAATAGACGTCCTCCATGTTTTTGTCGTACGTCGCATGAGACCTTCTTCAATTCATGGCCAGGCGGAACGGTGTGACAGGAATCATTAGCCATCGAAAAAGTCGAACGATTCCAGTGAGAAGGAGAAACCCGACGCCGAGCATTACCCACCCACTGAACGTATGAAATTTTTCCGCAGTCGATTCCGGGAAATGACCAAATACCCAAACGGTAGGTACGAGCCGAATCACATTGCACAGGATCGCCGTCACCGGGCTGGCAATGACAATCGCTGCCCGCACGTACGGAAGGAGCGGCGTGGTGAACGCGAACACGTACGACACGAGGGAAAGTGTGAAAACCATTCGCATGCCGTTACACGCCTCGGCGACGGCGACCTGTCTGTCGTTGATCGTCAACATGTTGCCCCAGCGCTCCACTTGCATCCCAGCTAATTCGCCCATCGACTGTGTTAGAAATGCAGTTGCAGTCTGCATCGGCTGCGCAACCGATTGGCGGATCATCCCGGGGACCGGCACGAGAAACACGAGCACGAGGAACGCCGGCCAAAGTCGCTTGACGACGTCTGACCCGAGTGCTGTTGTTACCGCGCCGACCGCCATCACGATCGCGCCACCGTGCCAGAACGCCTGCACGTCGCGCTTGTAACCAAACGACCAGAGAAACCAACCTAGCGCGATAAGCAACGGGCCGAACCAATATCCGACCGGCCGACAATTCCGTAACGTTCCACGCCGGACCAAGCCGATCCACAGCACGGCGACTGGTACCAGCAGTACGTGGCTGGATTCCTCGTCCTTCAACGCGATCGTGATCAAGTCCAACCACGCATCCGCCGCGATGAACACTGCTGCAGCTGCGAGCAGGATCGAAAATGCGACGTGCCAAATCGTCCATCCCCGTTTTGTAATTTTCGATGGGCTCATGGGAAGTGAGTCGGTCGCTCGGAAAACTAAGCCCTGCTTAAACTGAACCGTCTGAGTCCGGTGACAACCTGATCCATGACGCGCTCGCCGTGTCTGACACGTGCGCCGGAACAGATGACCGACCGAACAACCCGCGCGTCGCGCTCAACGGTCGCACCAGCGAGCACGATCGAATCGTAGATTCTCGCTGTCGAATCCACTGTCGCCCCGGCTTCGACGACCTTGAACTGTGAGAACGCCGACCTCGAATCGGTGTGCGACGCGTCCGGCCCGTGTTCTAAACGTTCGAAGCGCCGGGCGGCGGCAAGGTACTCTTGTGCGTCGCGCACCGGCATTGCAGGCGTACCAGGAAGTCGAAGAACCTGCACGCGACCACCGCGCGCGCGAAGTGAGGGAAGGACTTGCTCTTTAAAATCTACAAATCCGATTTCGGGCACGTGCAGAAGCGTGCTGCATTTTACGGCTGACACGCCGATTGCCCGCCCCTCTTGGTCGGCGGTCAACACGACATCCGCACTGCTTTCCATCATCTGCTGCATGAGCTTAAGTAGATCGACCCCGAGTACCTGCGCCGCGTCTACAAAGACGATGCGACCGTTCGGATTCGACGCACGTACTACGTCGCTGAGCAGTCCGCCGGTCCCACGGAACGGGACGGGATCGCGTTCGATCGTAAGTGTACCGAGGAGGTCGGGAAGCTGACCGGTAGGGAGCGGGGCACGGTCGTCGAGCATCAGCCGCATCCGCGCGCCGGGCAGCGTGTTTCGTACGGTGGACAGATGCGCGCCCCATTGTTCTAACAAGGTCAGCCTTGGCGTGAGCGGTAAATCCAGAACCGACCGTCCTGCCGCCTCAACCAGCTTGGACGCCCGCACGGAGCCAGCCAGTAGCAAAATATCCGGTACTTCGCTGGCGACAGGTTTGGAATCACCGATCCACGCACAAGCCAACCCGCCCATGTGAAAGGAGGGCATAGAGAGAGGATCTAAATCTAAGCGCTTCAAACGGCTTACCTAAATCTGCAAACGTTGTCCCGAACAAAACTTGGCAACGTTTTGAAGTGCCACGACCGACCGTCGTTCGCGGCTGATCATTCCAAGGCTCCGCCCCCTTCGACTACGCAACACTTTCTGCGCAGACGATTAGCATGACAATATTTTCTAATTCAAACCCCGGGCTTAGCACCCCATGGGTGACAGATCATGAGTCGATCAGGTCGAGCAAAGATCCATCTACTTCTAGACTGAGCGCCTGACCTAACATTTCAACCTGCAAAATCAGGCGATCCAATCTGGTTCGATCAGCAACCCACCCCTGTACACCCCGGAATGGTCCTGATCTAACTTCTACGCGAACACCGACTGTTAAATACGGATAGAGATCTAGAATCTGGTCACTCGTGGCCCCGAGCACAAGACTAAGATTCCAAAGCTCCCAATGCAGCTTCTCCTGATTCGCGACCGATATAACACTAGCGACTCGGCCCGTCCGATCGGCGATATATGCATCTTCCTGCATGCCGCGAATAAACAAATACCCGGGGAAAAGAGCTTGGTCTACGACACATTTCCGCTTCCCGAAATATCTCGGCTGACGCACGCTCGGGAAAAAATGAGGTACTTTTTTTTTGAATAATTCACTCGATAACTGTTTTTCCTGTCTACTCTTAACATGCAAGACAAACCATCTACCCGGTGAATTCTGATTAAATGGGGAGTCTGTCTGCTCGACCGCCCACCCGCTCCCCATCCCGCCAAACATATACGTATCCTTGCTAAACCACCCAGCCCCCCCGGAAACGATCTATTGCCGTCTTGAACCTCAACTAGCTGTTGCTTTATAAGGCCCCGGTTCCCCGCCGCGGCGTGTTTCTAACAGATGGTTAGTGCGATTGCAACAACAAATTGTACTCAGTGGACTTTCACCCCCAGGGCGATCGCATCTTCGCCAGTCAATGTACCGTCGTGCATCCAGAACGCAGTTTTCGTCGATCGGGCTCCGCATCCGGCACTGCCCAACCAGCGTTCTCGATAGCGCCAAGTGCATGGA
>Ga0105044_10011737_pt1 | contig 11922 bp, 7 predicted proteins | sample MAT01_FD_78092 | JGI IMG/M metagenome (GOLD analysis project Ga0105044, IMG submission 78092) | Freshwater microbial communities from Lake Fryxell liftoff mats and glacier meltwater in Antarctica - MAT-01 | ecosystem: Environmental > Aquatic > Freshwater > Ice > Liftoff microbial mat | place...
CGGCACGGAGGACGAAACGGGCGGTTCGGAGGGCGGTCGTGGCGACGCTGCTGGCGGCGACGGCCGCCGGATCGGTGGGTTGTTCGGCCTCGGCGACCACCGAGAAGGGGGTCGGCCTCGGCGGGCTGGTCGGGGCCGGGCTGGGCACGGCCGTCGGGGCGGCGACCGGCAACCCGAAAACCGGGGCCGTCGTCGGCGGGCTTCTCGGGGCCGGCGTCGGCGGGACGATCGGCAACGACCAGGACCGCAAGGACGAGGACAAGCGCGACATCCGCCAGGCGACGGCCGTGGCCAACGCCCAGGCCGCCCAGCGGATGGGGCTGACGGACGTGGTGGCGATGGCCCTGGCGGGGCACGACGAGCAGGTGATTATCAACCAGATCCGGAACACCGGCAGCACCTTCCAGCTGTCCCCGGGCGACCTGGACTACTTGAAGCAGAACAACGTCTCGCCGCGGGTGATCGTCGAGATGCAGAACGCGAAGGCGCAGCCGGTGCTGGTGCGGCCCGCCCGCCCGGTCGTGCTGCGGGAAGGGCCGACGGTGATCTACGAGTCGCCCCCGCCGGTGTACGTCTACGGCCCGCGGCCGCACTGCTACGGGGGCGGCTACTACCGCCGCTGGTAGCGGGCGGGCCGGGCGGGGAAGCACCCGACCCGGCCGGAGCTTGCTTCCGGATGGGAGGGCGAGGCTCCTGCCGAGCCTAGCTAGGCTCGGCAGGAGCCTCGCCCTCCCATCGTGATGCTTCCCGCCGCGCGGATTTAGACAAAGCGAGCGGGCGACTCTCAACGACCCGGCCACGACCACCGCGCCCGCGGCTTGCTCTTCGCCCGCCCCCCGGTACACTTCCCGTAGCCTTTCCCGCCCCCCGCCCGCCGGGTCCGTCACCCCCCTCCGACCGGAGAAATTGCCCCATGTCGCGCTCACTCGGCCTGACGGCCGCCTTCCTGCTCGCCGCCGCGGCGACCGCCGCCGACTGGCCGCAGTGGCGCGGCCCCAACCGCGACGGCATCAGCCCCGAAACCGGCCTCCTCAAGAGCTGGCCGAAGGACGGGTTGAAGCCGACCTGGACGGCCAAAGACCTCGGCCTCGGGTTCGGCACCCCGTCGGTCGCCGGGGGAAAGATTTTCGGCATGGGCACCCGTGGCGGAAAAGACGGCGTGTGGGCGCTGCAAGAAGACGGCGGCAAGGAACTCTGGTTCACCCCGATCGACGAGCCGCGGAACGTGAACCAGAACAACGGCCCCGGCAGCACGCCGACGTACAGCAAGGGGAAGGTCTACGCGGTCAGCAACCACGGCACCGTCGCCCGGCTCGACGCCACAACCGGCAAGGTGGACTGGAAGAAGAACTACAAGAAGGACTTCGGCGGCAAGGATCCGAGCTGGGGGTTCAACGACTCGGTCTTGATCGACGGCGACAAGGTGATCTGCGCCCCGAGCGGCGACAAGGCCGCGGTCGCGGCGCTCAAGGCCGACACCGGGGCCGTCTTGTGGGCGGTCGATGCCGGCCCGGTCGGGGGCGGGGCCGGGTACTCGTCGCCGATCAAGGTGACGGTCGGCGGGGTGCCGATGTACCTCGTCGTCCTCGGCCAGACGGCCGGCTTGGTGGGCGTCCACGCCGACACGGGCAAACTGCTCTGGCAGTACAACAACAAGGTCGCGTTCGGGTCGGTCGCCCAGATTCCCACGCCGGTGGTGAAGGGCGACAAGGTGTGGGTCTCGACCGCCTACGCCGGCGGGTCGGCGCTGCTGCAAATCGTCCCACAGGGGAAGGATAAGGCGTCGGTCAAGGAGTTGAAGACGCACAAGGGCAACCCGATGAACCACCACGGCGGGATGGTGCTGATCGGGGACCACGTCTACTTCGGGCACGGCCAGAACAACGGCCTGCCGACCTGCGTGGACATGAACACCGGCGAGAAGGTGTGGCAGTTCGAGAAGAACCTGCCGGGCGGCAGTGGCTCGGCCGCCTACCTGTACGCCGACGGCCGGCTCTACATCCGCTACCAGAACGGGCTGCTCGCCCTGGTCACGCCGTCGCCGACGGAGGACGGGTTCAAGGTCGTGTCGTCGTTCCAGCTGCCCGCGCCGAACGAGAAGAAGCACTCCCAGAGCTGGCCGCACCCGGTCATCGCCAACGGCAAGCTCTACGTCCGCGACCAGAACGTGCTGTACGCCTACGACCTCAAGGCGACGACGAGCTGAGTCGCGGGGCGAAAGGCAACCTAACCCCCAACCCCCTTCCCTAGGAAGGAAGGGGGAGTCAGACGACGAGCCTACGGCTCGTCGTGTTTTTTTCCGGCTCCCCCTTCCTTCCTAGGGAAGGGGGTTGGGGGGTTAGGTTGCCTTTCGCTCCCAAACCGCCCTTCCCCCGCCCGCCGCTTTCTGGCAGACTCCGCGGCGCATGGACGCGCCGCCCCCCCCGCCCCGCCGATTCACCCGCCGCACCGCCCTGCGGCTCGCCGGCACCGGCGCGGCCCTCGCCCTCACCGCCGAGGCGGTCCGGGTGTTCGGCTACACGAACAAGCACACCGTCATCCCCGGCCGGGTCTACCGCACCGCCCAGCTCGCCCCCGCCGACCTCGCCCGCTTCATCAAAGACAAGAAGATACGCACCGTTCTGAACCTGCGCGGGCCGTGCCCGGACACCGACTGGTACGTCGGCGAGGCCCGCGCCACGCACGCCGCCGGGGTGAGCCAGGAAGACCTGTCGTTCTCGGCCAAGCGGCTGCCGGCCCCGGCCGAGGTCCGCCGGCTCATCGACGTGCTCGACCACACCGACTACCCGATCGTCGCCCACTGCCAGCGCGGGGCCGACCGCACCGGCCTCGTCTCGACGGCCGCCGTCCTGCTCCACACCGACGCCACCCTCGCCGTCGCCCGCCGCCAGCTGTGGCCGTGCTACGGCCACGTCCGCGGCGGGCGGACGGTGGTGATCGACGAGTTCTTCGAGTTCTACGAGGAGTGGCTGGCCGGCCGGCCGCACGCCCCGGACCTGTTCCGCCGGTGGGCGACGGCCGAGTATTGCCCCGGCCCGTACCGGGCGCGGCTGGCGCTCCTCGGGCCGGCCCCGCCCGCGGTCCCCGCCGGCCGCGGCTTCGCCCTCGACATCCGGGCCGAGAACACGTCGATCCGGCCGTGGTCGTTCCGGCCGGGGGCGGCCGGCGGGGTGCAGTTGCGCTTCCACCTGTACGAGCAGAGTGGGGTGAAGCGCTACACCGGCTACGCCGGACTGTTCGCCCGGACCGTGCCCCCGGGCGCGGCCATCACCCTGACCGCCGGCTTCCCGCCGGTCGAAGTGCCGGGCCGGTATCTGGTCCACGCCGACCTGCTCGACACCCAGTCGATCGACCTGCTCGACGCCGACTTCGTCCAGTACGGGTCGGAGCCGCTGGTGTTCGACGTGACGGTGAAGTGAAGGCGACCTAACCCCCCAACCCCCTTCCCTAAGAAGGAAGGGGGAGCCGGAAAAGACCCGACGAGCCGCAGGCTCGTCGTCTTGCTCCCCCTTCCTTCTTAGGGAAGGGGGTTGGGGGGTTAGGTTTTTCCGGAGTCCCCCATGCCCCTGCTGTCCGTCGTCGTGCCCCTGAAAGACGAGCGGGAGAACGTCCGCCCGCTGGTCGAGCGCGTCCGCGCGGCGCTCGGCGGGGCGGGGTGGGAACTCGTCCTCGTGGACGACGGCAGCACCGACGGGACGTTCGCCGAACTCGAAGCCGTCGCCGCCGGCGATTCGCGCGTCAAGGTGGTGCGCTTGCGGCGGAACTTCGGCCAGAGCGCCGCGACCCAGGCCGGCCTCGACGCCGCCGCCGGCGACGTGATCGCCACCCTCGACGGCGACCTCCAGAACGACCCGGCCGACATCCCCCTCATGCTCGCCAAGCTCGACGAGGGGTACGACGCGGTCCTCGGCCGGCGGGCGAACCGGCAGGACAAGCTGCTGCTGCGCAAGGTGCCGAGCCTCGCGGCGAACTGGCTCATCCGCAAGGTGCTCGGCATCCCGTTCAAGGACTTCGGCTGCGCCCTCCGGGTGCTGCGCCGCGACGTGGCCGACGGGCTGGAACTGTACGGCGAGATGCACCGCTTCATCACCGCGCTGATCCTCCAGCAGGGGGCGCGGGTGACGCAGGTGGAAGTGCGGCACCACCCGCGGACGGCCGGGCAGTCGAAGTACAACCTGACGCGCAGCGTGCGGGTGATGCTCGACCTGATGACCGTCAAGTTCCTCGGCAGCTACCAGACCCGGCCGATGCACGTCTTCGGGTCGGTCGGGCTGGGGTGCATCGGCCTCGGCGTCCTCGGCGTGCTGGCGGCCGTCGTGATGAAGTACACGACCGGCCCCGGCATGACCGCCAACCCGCTCTTCCTCCTCGGCGCGTTCTCGGCGCTGACCGGGGTGCAATTCCTGTCGCTCGGGCTGGTCGGCGAGGTGCTGACGCGGGTGTATTTCGAGAGCCAGGGGAAGCGCCCCTACGCCGTCCGCGAGCGGCGCAACCTCGACCACGCCCCGCCCCCCCTCCGCCGGGCGGCCTGACCCGCTATACTATTTCGACACCCCTACCCGCACCGCATCCGGGTTCCGCCATGCTCTCCCGCCGCCTCGCGCTCGTGCTGGCGCTCGTTGCCGCCCCCGCCCTCGCCCTGCCCGACGCCCCGAAGCCGGCCGCCCCGGAACCCGACCTGCCGGACGGGACCGCCAAGGCCACCGACCACATGGCCGGGTTCCGCCTGCCGAAGGGGTTGAAGGCCAGCCTGTTCGCGGCCGAGCCGAAGCTGTCCAGCCCGGTCGCCATCGGCCTCGACGAGCAGAATCGCGTGTTCGTGGCCGAGGAGTACCGCCTCGGCCGCGGGGTCGCCGAGAACCGCAACAACCCGGCCTTCCAGTTCAGCTTCCTGCTCGACGACGACCTCCAGGTGCAGTCGCCGGCCGACCGCCTCAAGCTGTTCAAGAAGCACGCCGCCCGCTTCCCCGGCGGGTTCGAGTGGTTCACGAAGCATTCCGAACAGGTGCGGCGGCTCGAAGACACCGACGGCGACGGCAAGGCGGACAAGTCCACGGTCTTCGCCCGCGGGTTCAACGACCCACTCGACGGCCTCGCCGCCGGGGTGCTGGCCCGCGACGGCGACGTGTACCTCACCTGCATCCCGAACTTGTGGAAGCTCCGCGACACCAAGGGCACCGGCGTCGCCGACGAGAAGACGGCCCTACTCACCGGGTTCGGGGCGAACGTCGCGTTCTTCGGCCACGACCTGCACGGCCTGATCTTCGGGCCGGACGGGAAGCTGTACTTCAGCGTCGGCGACCGCGGGTTCAACGTGACCTCGAAGGAGGGCAAGACCTTCGCCGGCCCGCGGACCGGGGCGGTGTTCCGCTGCGACCCGGACGGGACGAACTTCGAGGTCGTGATGCGCGGCCTGCGCAACCCGCAGGAACTCGCCTTCGACCAGTACGGCAACCTGTTCGCCGACGACAACAACTGCGACAAGGGGGATTTCGCCCGGCTCGTGTACGTCGTCGAGGACGGCGACAGCGGGTGGAACATGGCGTACCAGACGATCCCGGCCCCGTACACGGCCGGGCCGTGGTTCGCCGAGAAGATGTGGCACCTGCCGCACCCCGGCCAGCCGGCCTGGATCGTCCCGCCCGTGGGGAAGATCGGCACCGGCCCGAGCGGGTTCCTGTTCACGAGCGGGACGAGCCTGCCGGGGCGGTACGCGAACAGCTTCATCATGTGCAACTACGCCGGCGGGCAGGGGCTGGAGGCGTTCAAGGTGACGCCGAAGGGGGCCGGGTTCGAGATCGCCGACTACCACGACTTCCTCAAGCCGATCATGGCGACCGACGCCGAGTTCGGGGCCGACGGCAAGCTGTACGTCTCCGACTTCGTGAACCTCGACTGGTCGGGCAAGAGCCTCGGCGGCCGCATCTACACCGTCGCCGACCCGGAGAAGCTCAAAGACCCCGTCGTCGTCGAGACGAAGAAGTTGTTCGCCGAGGGGTTCAAGCAGCGCACGCCCGAGGATCTGGCGAAACTGCTGGGGCACCCCGACCAGAAGGTGCGCTTGCGAGCGCAGTGGGCGCTAGCCGAGCGGGGGTTGAACGCGATCCCGGTGTTCGGAACGGTTGCGAAACAGTCCCCGGATCAACTCGCCCGGCTGCACGCCATCTGGGGGTTGGGGCAGGTCGCGCGGTCGCACGGCGTTGCCCTGGCTTCGGTGAGCGCACACCTCTCTGACCCGGACGCCGAAGTCCGCGCACAGGCCGCCAAAGCCCTCGGGGACGCGAGCCGGGGCGGGGCCGATCCGAAACTGCTCGCCCTCCTCGCCGACCCGAACCCGCGGGTAAAATTCTTCGCCGCCCAGACGCTCGGCAAGTTGAAGCACAAGCCCGCGGTGCCGGCGCTGTTCCAGGTTCTCGCCGAGAACAAGGACGCCGACCCGTGGTTGCGGCACGCCTGCGTCGCGGCGCTGGCGCGGATCGGCGACGCCGACGCGGTCGCGGCGAAGGCCACCGACCCGAGCGCGTCGGCCCGCCTCGCCGTCGTGCTGGTGCAGCGGCGGCTCGGCGACAAGCGCGTCGCGGCGCTCCTGACCGACGCCGACCCGCTCGTGCGGGCGGAGGCGGCGCGGGCCGTCCACGACCTGCCGATGACCGACCTGTACCCGCAGCTGGCGAAGCTGCTCCCGAAGCTGTCGGCCGCGACCGACGACGACGCCACCGCACGGCGGGCCATCGACGCCGCGTTCGTCCTCGGCACGGCCGACGGGGCGGCCCTCGTCCTCGCCGCGGCGACCGGCCCGGCGCTGTCGCCGGCGGTGCGGGCGGAGGCGGTATCGGCGCTCAAGGACTGGTCCGACCCGCCGCAGCGCGACCGCGTGATCGGGTTCTGGCGGCCGCTCGACAAGCGCGACCCGGCGGTGGTCCGCGGGGTGGTCGGCCCCGGCTTCGAGAAGTTGCTCGGCAGTGCGTCCGGGTCGCTTCTCACCGACGCCGTCGGGCTGATCGGGCCGCTCAAGCTCGACGTGAGCGAGGCCACGCTCGGGGGCTGGGTCGCCGACGCCGGGAAGGACGTGCCGGTGCGCGTCGCCGCCTTGCGCGTGCTGGCCGACCGCAAGGCGAAGGGGCTGTCCGGGTCGGTCGCGGCGGCGCTGAAGGATAGCGCCCCGCTGCTCCGCGCCGAGGCCCGCGACGTACTCGCCGCCGTCGAGCCGATGAAGGCCGTCGAGCTGCTCACCAAAGTGCTCGACGACGACAGCGCCGCGGTCGCGGAACGGCAGCGGGCGGTCGCGGCGCTGGCCCGGGTCAAGACCCCCGACGCCGGCCGCCTACTCGACGCCTGGCTCGCCAAGCTGACGGCCGGCGGGGTGCCGGGGGCGCTGCAACTCGACGTGCTGGAGGCGGTGCGGGCGGCCCCGTCGCCGGCCCGCGACAAGGCGCGGGCGGCGTTCGAGGCGGCCCTGCCGGGCGGCCCGTTCGCCAAGTTCGCCGTCAGCCTGACCGGGGGCGACGCCGCCCGCGGCCGCGACATCTTCGTCGGCCACGCGGCGGCCCAGTGCGTCCGCTGCCACGTCGTCGAGGGCAACGGCGGCAACGCCGGCCCCGACCTGTCGAAGGTCGCCACCCGCTACCCCGAAAAGACGCGCGAATTCCTCCTCGAATCGCTCCTGAACCCGGGGGCGAAGATCGCCCCGGGGTTCGGCACCGTCACCCTGGTTCTCGCGGACGGCCGCACCGTCACCGGCGTCCTCGCGGCCGAGGACAAGAAAGCGCTGACGCTGCAAACGCCGGACGGGAAGAAGGAAGCGATCCCCGTCGGGGACGTGGAGCGGCGGTCGGCCCCGACCTCGCCGATGCCGGCCGTGGACCGGGCGCTGACCCCGCGCGAGGTCCGCGACCTGGTCGAGTACCTGGCGACGCTGAAGTAGAGATCGTCCAGTGAGAGCGTCTCGTTTGTTGTCTTGTGGCACAGGTCTCCAGACCCGTGTAGCCTGCACGGGTCTGGAGACCTGTGCCACAAGAACGGACCACAATGGGAGGGCGAGGTGCCTGCCGAGCCGCTAGGCCCACGGCTCGGCAGGAGCCTCGCCCTCCCGAAGCCGAGCCGCCACACCCCGGCGCGCCCGAACATTCCGTTCCCCCCCGCCCCGGGGCGGGTTACAATACGTTCGCCCCCCGCCGCCGAAGGACACCCCGCCGCATGGCCCTGGACTGGTCCCCGCTCACGGCCTTCCTCCGCGCCCACGACCGCCCGCTGCTGATGACCCACATCCGCCCGGACGCCGACGGGATCGGGTCGCAGCTCGCCCTGCACGCCGCCCTCACCGCCCTCGGTAAGAAGCCGCGCGTGGCCATCGCCAGCAAGCTCCCGCCGCGGTACGAGTTCCTCGACCCCGGCCGCGCCGTCATCGAGGACTTCCGCAAGGGCGGCGCGGGGTTCGCCGACTGCGACTGCGTCGTCGTCCTCGACACCGGGACGTTCAACCAGCTCGGCGACTTCGGCGACTACTTGAAGGCCAACCCCGTCCCGCGGGCGGTGGTCGATCACCACCGCACCCAGGACGACCTCGGCGGCCTGCAACTGGTGGACATCACGGCCGAGGCGACCGGGCGGCTGGTGTACGAGATCACCCGGGCGCTCGGGCAGACGCCCGGCCCGGCGGCGGCGAACCACCTGTTCATGGCCCTCGCCACCGACACCGGCTGGTTCCGCCACCCGAACACCACGCCGGCCACGTTCGCGCTGGCGGCCGAGCTGACCGCGGCCGGGGCGACCCCGACCGACCTGTACGAGCGCCTCTACGAGGCCGCCCCGCTCGCCCGCCTCAAGTTAACCGGGGTCGCCATCGAGCGGTTGCAGGTCCGGGCCGGCGGGAAAGTGGCGTACACCGAAATCCGCCTCGCCGACTACGCCGCCACCGGGGCCGCCCCCGGCGACACGGAAGACCTGATTAACTACCCCCGCAGCGTGGACGGCGTCGAGGTCGCGCTGGTGTTCATCGAGCAGCCGGGCGGCGGGACGAAGATTAGTTTCCGGTCGAAGGCGCTCGACGTGTCGAAGTTGGCCGAGGCGTTCGGCGGGGGCGGGCACAAGCTGGCGAGCGGGGCGCGGGACGACCGCCCGCTCGCGGAAGCCCGCGACGCCGTCCTCGCCGCGGCCGAGGCCGCCCTGTTCGCCCGGTAGGTTCCACCCACCCGCCCCCCGGGGCGTCAAACTCACTCCGCCAGGAGTAGTCCCATGTCCGCCGACCCCACCCCCCGCTTCACCCTGCGGCACCTCCCACTCCCGGCCAAGCTGGTCCTCACGCTGTTCCTGCTCACCGTCGGGCTGGGCTACTCGTCGGCGATGGTCCAGCTGCACATGCAGCACTCGGACCGCGACGGCACCACCCTGCCGACCCCGGCGAACGTCGCCGCCGTCTTCGCCGGCAAGGTGTGGAAGGCCGAGAAGAACGACGACGACCCGCGGGTCGTCAGCCGGCTGGAGGCGATCATCTCGGGCGAGCCGCACGGGTCGCTGACCGCCAAGAACATGACCCCGGCGTTCTTCGAGAATGACGACCGCGACTACAAGGATCAGGTGAAGGCGGACCCCTCGACCGAAGCCCGGCGGCACGGCGAACGGCTCGCCGTCATTACCTGGATCAACACGGCCCCCGAAGCCCGCCGCAAGGCGTACACGAACGACGGGTTCGCCCTGCCGCGGGAGCAGGCCAAGCAGCCGATCACCGCCGGCTTCGTGAAGAACGACGAACTCGGGGCGTCGTTAATCAAGATCAAGACGATCATCGACCTCCGCTGCGCCCGCTGCCACGTGGCGGACGGGGAAAAGGGCGACATCCCGTTCTCGACCTACGAGGAAATCGAGAAGTACATGCCCGTCGAGCAGGAGGTGCCGGCGGGCGGCGGGTGGGTCAATTCGGGGCGGCAGATGAGCCTCGAAAAGCTGACCCAATCGACCCACGCCCACCTGCTCAGCTTCGCCGTGCTGTTCGCCCTGACCGGGCTGATCTTCGCGTTCTCCGGCTACCCGGGCGTCGTCCGCGGGGTCGTCGGCCCGGTCGTGCTGCTCGCCCAGACCGCGGACGTGGCCTGCTGGTGGCTCGCCCGCCTGCCGGACGGCGGCCCGTACTTCGCCATGGCCATCATCGGCACCGGCGGGGTCGTCGGGCTGGGGCTGGGGGCGCAGATCGTCCTGAGCCTGTTCAACATGTACGGGCCGAAGGGGAAGGTCGTGCTGCTGCTGCTGTTCGCCGTCGCCGGCGGGGTCGGCGGGGCGGGGTACACGAAGGTCGTCAAGCCGTACCTCGACGCCGAGCGCGTCAAGGTCGCGGAGTTGAAGGGGGCCGAGAAGAAGAAGGCGGCGGAGGAAAAGGAGAAGCAGAAGGCCGCGAAGAAGGCCGACCCGAAGGAGTCGAAGCCGCCCGTCGCGCCGGACCCGGTGGCGAAGGAGTTGTCGCCCCTGGAGCGGGCGCTGACGGGGCCGTTCGACAAGGACGGGCCGTGGGCGAAGGACGGCAAGGTGCCGCCGGGCGGGATGGTCCGGGCGCTCTTCGACAAGGACGCCGAGTACAAGGACGCGATGAAGGCGAAGTCGCCCGACCTGCCGAGGCTGACCGCCGAGCGCGAGGGCGAGCAGGCCGCGCTCCTGGCGTGGGCGGCGGCCAGGCCCGACGAGCGGAAGAAGGCTTACGAGGCGGACAAGTTCCCGCTCCCGCCCGGCTGGGCGAAGCCGGTCACGGCCGAGTTCCAGGCCGACGCCAAGGCGGTGAAGATCAAGGCGATCTTCGAGAGCCGCTGCGTGACCTGCCACACGGCCGACAACAAGGTGCCGCTCGAAACGTTCGAGCAGATCGAGAGGCACTTGAAGCCGACCAAGTAGGGTGGGTCGAGGCCGCAGGCCCAGCCCCACCACGCAACCCCAATTCGCCCCGCGGTCCAACACGGCGGGCGGACGCCACACCGCTCGCCCCGACGCGCCGTAGATTCCGAGCGTCCGGAAGTTCTTCGTCCGTCCCCGCGGGAAGTCGGTTACACTGGCAGCGACCGTGTCAACCGATTCCCGCGGGGCCGGCCCATGCCGCAGACCGACCAAGCTCATTTGATCCTCCCGCCGGGGCATCAGCTCGTCGGCGTCTTGGGTGAGGGTACGGGCGGGAAGGTGTATTTGGTCCGCCTCCCGGGCGGGTTCAAGTCGGCCATGAAGGTGGTCGGCAACTCCGGGGCCGTCAAGGAGGCGCGGTCGCTCGACCTGATCCGCGGCATCCGCCCCCACCCCTGCCTGCTCCGATACCATTCGGTCTGGCTGCGGACCCCGGACGGCCAGTTCCTCGACACCGACGAGGGGCTGTCCGACGACGCCCTCCGGAAATCTGATCTCCTCATTATGATGGAGGTCGCCGACAAGTCCCTCGGCGACCGCCTGGCCGAGTGCCGCCGGTCGGCCATGCTTGATAATCCCTCCGGCCCCGGTGCCGGCCCGACCCCCAACCGGGCAGCCGGCATCCCGGTCGACGAATTGCTCCGCTACATGCGCGACGCGGCCCGCGGACTGGACCACCTGCACGCCAGGATCCACCACGCCAGGATCCACACCGGCTCGTTCCGCCTCATCCACCGCGACATCAAGCCGGCCAACTTGCTCGTCTTCGGCGACACCGTCAAGATCGCCGACTATGGGATCACGCAGGTCCGATTTTGGGAGTACCAGGCCACCGGGTCGATCTACCTGATTCCGGCCTATGCCCCGCCCGAGTGGGACCAGCTTCTTCCGGGACCGGCGTCCGACCAGTACTCCCTGGCGATGTCATACTACGAGCTGCGGACCGGCCGGTACCCGTTCGAAGGCGACCCTCAACAGGCTCACCTAAAGGGCGACTTCGACTACACGCACATGACGGTCGCCGAGCAAGAAGTGCTGCACCGC
>Ga0105044_10011740_pt1 | contig 11919 bp, 8 predicted proteins | sample MAT01_FD_78092 | JGI IMG/M metagenome (GOLD analysis project Ga0105044, IMG submission 78092) | Freshwater microbial communities from Lake Fryxell liftoff mats and glacier meltwater in Antarctica - MAT-01 | ecosystem: Environmental > Aquatic > Freshwater > Ice > Liftoff microbial mat | place...
CCTGCTCGCTGAACTTGGCCCGATCCAGATCCCCGTCGAGCCTCTCGACACGAGCGGCTCGCCTGAACAGCAAACCCCGGCCGGTTAACGCAGTTTTCGTCACCCAGCTACATTGATGCCATCGGCGCGGCTCAGCTACACGGCTCTGTGAACCGGATACCATTGGTGGCGGTGAAATCAAAATCGCTGTTCGTCCCCACGATCCCCAGCCACCACAGCAGAGCTGTGCTCGCCACGACGAGTAGCTTGCCCGCGTGGACCTGGCGTGTTTTCCAAAAAACATAGACCTGACGGGCGCAAAATGTGCCAAGTGCGAGCGCCCAAAAACTCCAAACCCATGGCAGAGCGGGCCGAAGAGTCGCTTGCCAATCCACGAAATCTCCGCTGATGAACCAATGGAAACGGGCCGTGTCGAGTTCGGTGTGCCACACGAAGATTGGAACGAGCGTCGCCGCGTAGACGGCCACCTCATCTATCCACACGTCGATCCGGGCGCGTGCTCCCGACCGAGCGCGTTACACCCTCACCCAGCCGATCTGTTGACGCACGAAATGCCAAACGGCGAGGTACGCGAGAGCGCGCCAAAAGGCTGCGTTCCCCGAGTAAGGTCGGGCACTCAGCTACTCGGTCAGGCTACCACAGCTCGTCCTCCACGTCGGTCGGGCCAAACTAACGTCGCGGTACTGCCTTCCGCTCATCAAGGTAGACGTTCCGCCATAACATCGAGCTGGGCAAGTTCGAGGCGCACGAGATGTTGGATCTGTTGGGTGTCGTTGAAGTTAGCCCCCGTCTCACCAAAGTAGATGTATTTGTCGGTGAGCGCCCAGGCGTCCTGGTGCATGCCGCGGCCGGGTCGAGTGCGAACGCGCCACAGGGCTTTGTCTGCAAGGCGGATCACCAGGAAGTATTCCTCCTTGGGGATGGGGTTTCCGTTGGCATCCGTTGGTCCGAGTAACATGGCGCCATACTCGCCCCATGTCTTCACGCCCGCGCGCCCGACCCCAGCGGGTAGGCCGGGGATCGTCAACAGAACATCTGGCTTTCCAACGCTGCCATCAGGAAGGCGCGGAGCGACCCAGAACTGAATCGGGTTGGTTGGATTTTCGCAGACGCGGCCTTGGCCCGGCCGCGCGTACCCTGCAACATGAGTGGGACTCAGGCTAACGTCACAGGTGGGACCTGGGATAGGATCAACAAGTGTTCGGATCCCTTCCCCGTCGCCCTTCCACCCGCGGAGGCGCGAGCTCAAGTCAGGTTGGATGTCCGACCAAATGCCCAGATCCCCGTAACCTGCCCCCTGGAACGACGGCGACACGGTCTCCAGCACTTGCCAAGCGCTGCTGGATGGGTCTGGCCAGATCGCCACGCCGCCGCCTCCGACAGCAAGCGAAGTCCCCCCTGGGGCGTCCACGCTGAAATTCATGCTCAAAATGGGAGTTTTTTCGATCAGAAGCGCCGGGATCGCCCAGGTGTACTTGCCCGTGTTAATGTCAAAATAGGCATCAATCTGGAAAGGTGGTGCATCTTTGGTCGCGCTACCCAAGAGCAACAGGAACTCCGGCTGCGCATAGCCTCCGGCGAAAGAGCATGGTGCCCAGGTCAGAGTGTTGCTTGCACGGCCGAGCACCCCGCCAAGAAATAGCCCGCTTTCCAGGTCCTGAACCAAATTCAGCCGAAAGAACTCCGTGGCAGTTCGGACGACATGGTACGCCGACAGGACGAGACGGGCTTGTCCGCCAGCGTCGACCACCCCCATACGTGGGACAGCTGCGCCCTCCCCTGGTGGGATTGCATCGGCCTCCGAGCAACCCGACCCGCAAGGTTGCCACGTCAGCGCCGGCAAAGGAAGCGGCTGGGTTGTCTCAAAAACTTGGCACTCGGGCATTCCGAAGTCAGCCGCGGGTACCGGGCGCCAGAGAGTCGGATCGGTCAACCACTCAGGCGGACCGGCGTTAGTATTGGAAGCGTTGCCAGCGGCCCCGCCTTGTGGCGGCAACGCAGGGTGAGCACCTCCGGCGCTTGGGGCCAAAACCCCGATGGGGGTGACGCCCCCGCTGCCCCCACTGCTTGCAGAAGACCCCGTGCCCCCTTTCCGATGGCAAAGAGGCAGTGCGACTCCAATCGCGACCAGCGCCGCTCGAACAGCTAAAGTCGGTCGCATCGGGGCCCGGTGCGAAACCTGTCTGGGGTGAGGTCCAAGTACTCAATTCCCCCCGTCTTGCTTTCGACCGCGATGACTGGATCATACGACCCCATCACAGGTTCTCCGACGAGCTTGCCGGCTCCAGTGAGGCGCCCCAGGAAGGTAGGGTGAAAATTGTCTACCGCGAGCTTCCAAACGGTATAGCTTTCAGAAGTGCCCGTCGCGAGCATGAGCTCGCCGCGGTCAGTAGCGATCAAGCTCACCTGATTGTTCAAGCCCAAGTAGGGCAGTGAGAAGAGCAAGTGCGACTCACCTGAACCGGTGTCGATCAAGTAGAGCCTCGCCGCGCGCAGTCGTTTACCAGTTGCCCCTGGGAGGACTTGTTCCACGACGTCGAGAATAAACAACCTCCCACGCCGCTGATCATATGCGGCACCAAGAACCATTCCCGAAGGGGAATATTCAGCCGATGGCGCGACGATTGACCAGCGTTCGTCGACAGCTGACCATCGCCAGATCGTTCCGTTGGGCCGGCCTGAGTCAACGCCCCCGATCATGTAGACTGCTCCCTCGATAGCCGAGAACAAACCAACCACTCCATCGCGTGGCAGCGGCACCGCCGGGCTCGGAGGGACGACGGTTCGAAGGGTAGCTAGACGTGGCCCCGGAGGAGGTGGTGGTGGTGGTGGCTCTGCGCCTTTGCAGGGTGCAACTTCCGAAAGAGTGACCGTAACGCTCAGGCCAGAATCGGACTGCGTCACGGGGCGCTCCGGACGGAACCCAAGGGCGACCGAACTCGCCAAAATAGCCTGACCGGACCTCACCCCGTTCGAGCAAAGTCGGAGACGAAAGCTCGGTGGGACCGGGATGTCAAACCCGGACGGGGAGACCGGGTCGAAGGTGCAGTCTGCGCTTCCACCAGGCCCGTTGAAGCTCAGCACCAGCGGGATACCTGACCTCACACCGGCAGTTGGAAAGAGAGCACTCGGTACCAGCAGCGCGCGCTCTTTGGAGAATGTTTGTGTGTCGGGTAATGCGAGCGCCAGGCCAGAACGCGGATCAAAGGCAATAAACGACGTCAACGTTACCCTCAAACATGCGAGCGGATCGAGCTGGGCTTCCGCGAGCGTAGAAAGACGACCGGTCGAGTCATGAGATAAAACAAGGGGTGGCCTAGTCGAATTGAAATTGCGGGAAAGCAGTGCTCCCTGCGCCGGAGCGCCAAGCCTCTGGTTCGTCAAAGGCAGACGAAAGCCGGCCTCGACCGGAGGGAGATACATGGCTCCGGGTTGGCTCACAGCTGCAATGAAGCCGGGAGAAAGCTTGCTAGATACGTTCAGCGTGGTTTTACCCCCTGTGAGCAGGGTCAGTTGAGCGGGGTTGATAATATCGGGAACGACTAGCTTGGGCTGCGTAATGTACCTTCGCGGGTCAGCCAGGCGCGTCGCCGGGTTGATGATTGGGTCTGGCCGCACAAACTCGTAGGGACGTACCCAGAGCCTACAGCCAGGCCCGGTGCAGATTGAGAGCGGTCGGACAATCAGTGGGCTTGTGTTCACCGTTATGAGAGGTGTTGATACGAGCGAGAATGTATCGCGCAAGAAAGAGTTTTGGTCGCGCAGACTAAAAAAGGGCGCGGCCTGCTCACGGGCGAGCACGGCGCCGTGAGTCCGGCAGTCGTTAAAGAACGAGTCGCCCTGGCACAGGCCCTGCACCTGTCCGCCGTGCTGTTCAAGATCGGCGCGCCAGTTCCAAAGCTGATCAAATTGGCCGAGTTGGCCGCGCATATAGGTGGTAGCTAGCTTGCCGGTTGTGGCTCCGTCAGTCCTCATCGGTTTCCAATGGCTACTCACACCCGCGAAGCCACGCCAATCGCAGAACTTTGCCTTCCCAACACAACTCCCGAGCGGCAATTCAGCGTTCGTTATCGGGTCAAAACAGCTGCAGTGGTACAAGTCGCCTCTGCCGACCCCGCTCGGACGTGTCGCGTTGCGCGCGACGAACGTTTCTGCTCGAATCGTAACGACCTCGTCCGGCCCCTGTCCGTCCAAGGCAGGCGAAGGGGGAAGCGGAAATTGGTCGGGAGCCTGGGGCCGGATGCGAATCACCGGAGTCGGATCGCAGATGTCCCCGAGTTTTTCCAGATTGGCATTAACTTCACGGACGCGGTCCTCGGCGACTATATTGCTATTGTCCTGAATCGACGATGTCCCAAGCAGGCGGCAGTTGTCGCACGCATCGGGCACCCCATCAGAGTCGCTATCGGTAGACGCAACACACGTGCCTTGACGCCCGGTGTACGGAAGTCCCGTAACGGCGTGCACGCCGTCCCCGCCATCACCGCAGATCTCCCCGTCAAGAGCGCAATCAGCATCATCCGTGCATGATTTGACCGCAGCGAAACCCGAACAAAGATCACAGGCATCCCCAAAGCCATCCCCATCCGAGTCCAAACTCTGGACTGCAGTATCGAGGGTCGAGCCATCGAAGTTCCCGGGGGCGGGGCACGCGTCGCACGCGTCCCCGAAGGCGTCACCATCGTGATTCTCCTGACCGGGATTGCTGCACCTGCGGCCCCACCTCGGGGTGGATCCGAGCATGCACAAACTCAACGGGCAGTTGTCGCACGCTTCGCCCACGCCGTCTCCGTCGTCATCTTCCTGCCCTGGATTGGAACAATTTTCGATAGATAATCCTCGGCTGAGGCAAAGCCGTGGAGGACAATTGTCGCCGTCGGCGTCGGGAAATCCGTCTGCGTCCTGATCGCCGCCGAGCGCATCAAGCAGGAACTTGCCGTTGTTGTTTGCGCCGCCGCCACCGTCGCCCGTTGGTGTCCAGAGATGAGCGAAGCTGGTGGGGGTGGTAGGGTCGATACGGGCGAAGGGATCTTGGCCAATTAAGCTGTAGACGCCAGCGACAACCTGGCGAGCGCCGAAAGGCACCAGCAAGGGTCCGCCCGAATCACCGTTTCGACCGTTAGCGAATTGAAAGTTTTCGGGGCCGAACCACGCAAAATCTTGATGGCACTTCCCCTCGAAAAGGGAAAAAAGACCAAAAAAAGCACTGTTGCAAGGATCATTGACGAACGCAACTGGTCGGGTCCCAATTCTTCTTATGTCGGCGTTGAGGTCACCCGCGGGGTCGTCGCTCTCGCCGCCCCACCCTACCAACGTGGCCTCGAAACGCGAACCGAAGAGCCCAGAATCGTAGGCTTGCTTCACATTCCCGAGGAAGATTCCTGGCAGTGGTCCCGACAACGCGCTCGAAATCTCACTATCCAGTTCCACAACGGCTATGTCGTGCGTCCACTGATTTATGTCTTCGCTTGTAAGCCAGGATGTGGCGTTCGTAGTCTCTTGGAGATTGCCCTGCCGGCAGGCCGCCTGGGCGATTGGATGCAGGGTCACCTTCCTAAACGTGCGCGTTTCGATGCCTGGCCTGGGTGCGCGGGGCGCCTGAGTCCCGGGATCTACGGGGAGAGTGAACGTTCCGCTTCGTAGCACGCGACTGTTATCGCAAAAGCAATGACTTGCGGTCAGCACATGCTTGGGCGTAACGAGAGTTCCTGAACAAGTTTGGCCCAAGCTCGGGTTGATAAGAGTTTCGAGTTGCCCGACGGGCCTCGCCAGGGGCGTCGTGAAGTCTGGCGCGATCGCGACCCCCGAGCCGACCAAGCCCTGCGAGCGCTTAGCCACCACTTCGCGTTGTTGAGCGGGTTCACCGCAAGCCGACGCGAGGAGCGCAACCATCGCCAAGCCAACGCACTTATCCGTTCTCACTATACACCGTCCCAGGAACCGCCCCGCGAAATGGCGGGACAATGTCTGTTTAGCCGCCTCCGCGTCGTCCCGCAATCCCCTCATTTGCATTCCAAATAATGTCACATGGCTCCTCCAAACTCTGTCGTTGCCAGTCCGTAGGCAGTTTGACCGGTCTGCTGTTTGCAGGGACGCCAATTCGATCTCATGCTACCGAAATGAAAGTGAATTCGCTCTCCCGCGGTCACAGTTATCACTCCCCGTTAGCCTTTCTTCTCACCACCGCGTTGTTGACGACTGGGTGTGCGGCGACAGCATGTCCTCCCGTAGGGTGCACCGACGTGGCTAACCTGCACACCGTTTTCGCCCGAGACGAGTTGCCAGACGGGCCTGCAACTCTGATGCTATGCGGCTTCGGCGGGTGCTTTGAGGGGACGTTAACAATACCGCCTCCAGAAGCGGCCACTCCCCCCGAGCTCGTCGACGCAGGAGATGCTAACGTTTCTCTTCAGTTTCGGTCCCTGGCCACGCCAACGGGGGTCGATCTTAGTGTGCGGTGGACCACACGTAGGCCACAGCCCGACACTGCAACGTTCACGCTCCGCGTCAGTGCTGCGAACGGGACAGTCTTGGTACGAAAGGGCGAGGTTGTGTACAAAGCGCACCAATTGCACGGTGACGACTCCGCCTGCGGACCAGTGTGCTTTAGTGGCGCAGCGGAGCTTGTCGCGCCGCCCAACTAATGGCGTGCGAGCTTCAACGGTGCCCCGTTGCGCTCGTAGGCGCTGACACAATGGCCCGTCGACGCACAGCCTGAACCCAAGGCTCAAGCCCGCACCTGGCCCGCAGCGAACGGCTCTGATGCGTGGCGGAGCATGCATAGTCGAAAAACGCTGGTCTTTGTTCACTTCAGGCGAGTCAAGGGGACCGCGAGCTGGGCTCCCCTTGCTCGGATCCCAAGCGTCCGCTCCTACTGGCAGGTGCCAGCGGTACAAACTGTACCGCCGCCGGCGCTGCAGTCTTCGGCGAATGAGCAAGCCGCGAGGTTCGCGGGAGCACAGCTGATTGCAACCGTAGAGGCCCCCTGCGCACAATTGCAGCAGCTCAAGTCGTTGCCAAGCGCGTCGTAGTTGCATCCAGTGAGCGGAGCTTCAGCTAGCTGGCATGGATCGCCCACCGTGCCAAGAGTGAAGGTCCCGTCAGCGGCGGTTTCCGTGAATAGCGCACTATCGACAATGCTCCCGTCGGGACATTCCGCAGCGTATCCGTCGCAGACCACGAATATTGAGTTGTTTTCCGTGTCTTCGACCTGCGTACAGCTCTCCAATCCGGCGTCGCCGTCGATATTTTCCGTCCAAGTGTAGGAATTACTCCCACGTAGTTAGCCTGATGCGTGACGGAAATATAAAACGTTGACGTTTTGGACCGTGAGGTTCACGTCTGGCTGATCGAAGGGGATCACGGTAGGAGTTGCGGAAACAGGATGATCGATATGCGTGGCAACCAGGGGTGACGGCGTGAGCGGCATGCTCAATGCAGCCTCACAGGTTCCCTCGTTGCAAATGTTGGGTTGGGTACAGTCCGAGTCGTCAAGGCACTCAGTGCCAACCGTTAACGAGCAAACGATATCCTCACCACCCCTCGTAACGTCGAGGTAAGTGCGAAATAGCGTCGCGTACACGTGGGCCACATCCACGCCCAACACCAAAAACAGCCACGCCCACTCAGGAAACGGATCTGTTGACCAATCTAAAACATGATTGAACGCGACGAGCAACAACGCCAACAACGCGCTCCCGCCGAACACGCTGAGCTCCAACCGTGGCGACCAAATCCAGGCACCCCCAATGCAGGTGTGCTGTGCTCGTGCGCCTGGCATCGACACGTGCGTGCATGGATCAGCCGTACAGCGATTTGAACGGGATCTGGGTCAGATCGGCCACCTTCTCGGCTGCGCTCACCCCCTGATACTGAGCTTCTTCAAAGAGCGGCACACCCGACAAATCGGAGTGAGCCGCAAACACGTTCGGAGCCACAACGCTCGCGCGTCGGCGCCCCTCTGAGCTCCAGAAGCCGACGCTAGGGCGCACCATCGCATGGCCCCACCGCCAAACATCGATGCTACCCACCAGGCTCCTTAGGTCGGGGTGAGCACGCTCAAGGTCAGCCAAGATCGCGTCGCAAGCCGTCGCGTGGTCGAGGTGTAAGAGCTTCTTCCTCTCCACTGCCAGCTCCGCGCTGACGAGCGGCAGGTAGTACGTGAGTACGGTGGGTCCGAAGTCGGAAAGCGCCTGGTGGGTGGCTACCACGTAACCCACTGAAGGGCTGCCATAAAGCACGTTATCCCAAGCCATGGGGAAGCCCGCCTCCTTGGGGCGACCGTTTAGATGCAGGTTAGCAACGAGCCAGCTGGAGTACTTAAACTCGCGGAGATACGCCGGAGGTGATGTTCTAAACGGCACCCAGAGCCGCTGAATGATGAACTGCGGCACGGCCAAGATCGCGGCGCGCGCGTGCACCACCCGGGTTCGCTTGCTGGCAACATCCAGCACTTTTAGGCTAACGCCAGATGTATGAGGAGAAACCTCGTATACCAACTGGCCCGAGCTCACGCGCTTGCCGGCACGTTCAGCGAGATGCCGGACCAATCGACCATTCCCCTCAGGCCAGGTGAGAAATGGCTGCGTCGGAGCGCCCGCCTGCGGCTGGCGTGCGACGAAATAGAAAAGGAGTGCCCAGGCGCTCGTGGTGGCGAGCGTGGCGCCGTAATCATCGCGGCAACAGTAGTCGAGGTACCAGAGAACCCGGGGCGAGCGGAGGCCGTGAGTCTCGCAAAACGCCGCCGCAGATTGCTGATCAAGGGCCGTGAGATCGGCTGATTCTGCTGAATACGCCACGGGGAGCGTGAAGGCACGTCGCGCCTCGGAGTCCCGGAAACCCGCCCACTTTTGCACCAAACTCTCAAAGCGCTGAAACTCCGCGAGGTCTTCGGGACTGGCCCCCGCCGCGGGAAAAAACCCCTCGTGCCAAGCACCCTCGCAGAAGATCCGCTCTTCAGGCTCCCGAATCAGAACGTTTTCCGCTGGCTCACCGCTCTCATCCAACGCGCCAACCTCGTGCAGCAGCCTACGCAACGCTCCATTCTCTGCGCCCGGAAGCGGCACGTAGTGCGCGCCCCACGGGTACGCACTCACCGACGAGCTACCCGAGGTGCTCGTTCCGCCCAACCAACCCTCCATTTCAAACAGCTGAAAATCCGATAAACCCAATTGATCGAGCCGCCACGCTGCCGAGAGCCCGCTAGGCCCACTGCCCACGATCGCGATATCAACAGTTACAGGTTTCTCGTCGTCGGTCTTTGAAGCCAGTCGAGCATCGCGCAGGAGATGCCCGAGTTCTGGTGAAGCTCCCAGCAGGCGCCCCCGGACCGGGCTCGAACGGCGACACGCTTGAGCGGCCAGCGGTGCGCCCAAAAGGAGTGTCAAAATCTCCCGTCTTGTGGTCATGGCAAGCAGCAGCCGCGGAGCCGTTCTAGCTAGCCGTAAGCTTCGGCTTCGCTTGTCGCTCGGCTTCGGCCACCAAGCGCGAATAGGCGCTGAACTGAAAATCGTCCTTTTCCTCGATCCGATGGCTAGCGCCCGGGGGCAAACTCATGCTCCGCATGGGCGGTGGCCGACCTGCGAAGGAGGCCAGGCTCGACTTTCGAATGCTCTCGTCCACCCGAACACTTGCGCGTTCAGCAATCAACTCAGTGAGACGCCGCAGATCTTCCGCAAGATTGCCGGTTGGCTCCGGAAGCAATGAAAAATCGAAGCCGCGAGAGTCAATTCGTGCCGCCCACAGTACTGTGTGGAAGTGGAGATCTGCTCCAGCAAAGGCTTCCTCGGTCCCCGCGCTGAAGGTCTCCCGAAAAACAGCGACCTCCGCAGCGCTCGGGGCCAAAGCGCGCATCGAACTGCTACTGGACCTGCCACTCCGCGGCTGGTGGCGTCCCAAGCGCACCTCGCCGCGCACGATCGTGAGCAGTGCCTGGTACGGGATATCCATGGCGCGCCCTTGGAGAAAGAGCACCAAATGGTCCGGCTTGAGCTCAAGTGCATCCAGTTTGACGATTTTGCGCTGGGGGTGGTGGGCGAACTCAGGGTCTACCAGACACGCGTGGAAGCCGTTACCACGCAAGGTATCAGCGAGTTCAGTCGCTTCCGCGAGGTCACCTAACGTTTTCAGCAGGCTCCAGCTACCCGTCCGGACCCGGTTCTTCAGATCGTACACGACCAAGCCCGTCAACTCTGCGAGCCGTTGATAGCTAGAGGGGGATGCGTCGAAATCGGGGGCGAGCAGGATGAGCATGAAAGAGCCGGTATCGGCAAAGAAGCGTAGCGCAAAATGCCCCGACGCCAAACTTGCTCGAAGGTCCGGCGGCGTGCGTGCTAGAAGCCCCCCCGTCCCAAGCGGAGTATTTCTTGATGATCAACTGGTCTGGCTTCACCCATGCGCTCTTGGCTACCTTGGCGTACTCGGCGCTCGGCATCGCGCTGTTCCTGCTGAGCTTTCTCTTAATTCAGAAGCTCACCCCCTTTTCGATTCGCAAGGAAATCGAGACCGACCACAACGTAGCGCTCGCGATCCTGATTGGCGCGGTGATCTTGGGCCTCAGCATCATTATCGCTGCGGGCATCAGCGGATAGTCGGTTGGGTGCAGACGCAGCGCATCCCCAACTACCGTGCACTGGTTGCACCGGGTAACGACCCTAAGCCTCCCGCTACGTGGATCGTGCTCACGATGATCCTGGTGATAGCTACGACGGGCCTGGTGTATGAGCTCGTGATGGCTGCCGTTGCCAGTTATCTTCTCGGCGATACGGTCGTTCAATTCTCGCTCATCATAGGTGTCTATCTTTCGGCGATGGGCGTGGGTGCCTACCTTTCGCGGTTCGTCGAAACGGACCTTGAGCGAGTGTTTGTGAATGTAGAGCTTGCAACGGGCCTCTTGGGGGGGCTCTCAGCGCCAGTCTTGTTCTTGGCGTTTGCGTATGCCCATGCCTTCGGGTTTGTGCTGTATGGCTTGGTGCTTCTGGTGGGCATCTTGGTGGGCCTAGAGCTGCCACTCATGGTGCGCCTGCTTCGGGACACACTCGAGCTCCGGGAGTTGATTTCCCGTGCGTTAACCTTCGACTACATTGGCTCGCTCCTCGGTTCGGTAGCCTTCTCGCTCTGGCTCTTTCCCGAACTCGGCCTGGTGCAGACCTCCCTCGTGTGCGGCGTTTTGAACGTCCTGGTTGGCTGGTTGGGAGCGCGGCTCCTGCTGCGAGACGAGCGAGCCCGGCGTTTGGCTCAAATCCAAGCTTTTCTCGTGCTTTGCGTACTCGGAGCGGTTGCCCTCTTGGCCACCCCGCTGATGTCGTTCGTGGAGAGTCGATTCTATCGAGGGCAAACGCTCCTCCACAGGGAACAGTCTGAGTATCAGCGGATTGCCCTCACCGAGCACTCGGGCACGCTCAGCTTGCACCTGAATGGCAATTTACAGTTTTCATCCGATGACGAATACATTTACCACGAAGCATTGGTGCATCCCGCAATGCTGTACGCGCACGAACGGAGGCGCGTGCTGATTGTGGGGGGTGGCGACGGCCTCGCGCTCAGGGAGGTTCTGAAGTGGCCAAGCGTGGCGAGTGTCGTGCTGGTGGAGCTCGATCCGCGAATGACGGAGCTTTTCAGCTCTGAGCCACGTCTCACGGCGCTCAACAAGAATTCGCTCTCCGATCCTCGCGTTCAGATTGTCAACCAAGACGCGATGGTGTGGCTCCAACACACGAAGCAGAGCTTCGACGTCGCCATTGTCGATTTCCCCGACCCAACGAACTACAGCCTGGGCAAGCTATACACTGAGTTTTTTTATCGCGAATTGAACTCGCACCTGAGCCGCGGAGGAGTCTTCGTCGTCCAGGCGACGTCGCCACTCTTTGCGCGAGAAGCCTACTATTGCATTGTCGAGACATTGAAAGCGGCCGGCCTCAC
>Ga0105044_10011748_pt1 | contig 11916 bp, 13 predicted proteins | sample MAT01_FD_78092 | JGI IMG/M metagenome (GOLD analysis project Ga0105044, IMG submission 78092) | Freshwater microbial communities from Lake Fryxell liftoff mats and glacier meltwater in Antarctica - MAT-01 | ecosystem: Environmental > Aquatic > Freshwater > Ice > Liftoff microbial mat | place...
CGCGTTGATGCTCCTATAGATCGTCAAGTTCGCTCACGCGGCTTTCGACAGGTCGACGGCCGGCGCGTTGCTGGCGGAGGTGTTGGGGAGGAGCTGGTAGAGCTCGCGGGCGAGGTAGCGCTTGAGGCAGCGGATGATGTCCTTCTTGGACAAGCCATCGGCGGTGCGTTTCTCGACATAGGCAATCGTGGGCGGGTGCCATCTCATGCGCACGATCACTGCCCGGTAGAGCGCTGCGTTGGCCTGTCGGTTCCCACCGCGGTTGAGGCGGTGTCGTCCGTTGGTCTTGCCGGATCCGGCTGGCACGGGGCACACGCCGCACATCTTCGCGAACGCTGCCTCGGAGTGGACCCGCTCGGCGTTGTCGCCGGCGGTGATCAGCATCTGCGCGGCGATATCGAGCCCGACTCCGAACGCGTCGAGGAGCTGCGGTGCCGCAGCGCGGGTCAGCGCCTTGAGGTGCGCCGAGTGAACCTTGATCTCGGCGTGCAGGTCGAGCCAACGCTTCGCGAGCGCGACCAGGGTGTGGCGCATTGCGACGTCCGGGTCGGCCATGTCGCCGGTCGTGTCAAGCACGGCGCAGGCGGTGAGGAGCTTGTGGTCCGTCATCGGCTCGAGCTCAGCGCGGAGTTCGTCCGACGCGGTGACCAGCACGGCTTTCAGCGTGATGATCGCCGTTGTGTGGGCCTTGACCGCTGTATCCCGGGCGATCTTCACGAGGCGGATCGCTTCGACCTGGCCGTCCGCGAGCTTTGGTGTGACGACTCCGACACCGGACAGGGCTGTGCGTGCGGCGTGTTCGGCGTCAATCGCGTCGCTCTTGCCCGACATGCGACGCTCGCCCTTGCGAGGCGGTCGCGACACCTCGACCGGCGGGTGTCCGTTGCGTCGCAGGAACCGGGCGAGACCGATCCCGTAGGAGCCGCAGCCTTCGACGGCGAACACGTGAACGTCACCGAGCCCGATCGCCCACGCGAGCAGAGCTGCGTAACCGCCGTTGGTCGCCGGGACGAACAACGCGTCGCCGAGCAGCCCTCCGAGCCCGTCGATCGCGACAGCGACGTGTTCGTCTTTGTGGGTGTCGACCCCGACGATGACGTCGGAGCGTTGAAGCGCGATGCTGGCCATGACTGTTGTCCCTTCGCAGGTTCGATGGTCGATCTCGCTGGTCGGGCGGGAAGGACAGGACTGCGATGGGACCTGGTGGATCAGGCTCCTATGAGGTCACTGCCCGTCCGGCCGGCGAGGCACTACGCCGCTGTTCCAGGCAACCGACACGTCAACGCAAGGACACGAAGTCGGTCATAACAAGGGTCAGGCCGCCCAGAACAACGACGCTCGAGATGCTCCCAGATCGAAGCTCCTCCCGAGAACAGGATCCTCGCAGTCATAGGAGTCCGCGACGGTGCCGATCGAAGGTCGCGCGCCGATCTCGTCGAGTCGTTCAGTGAACCGCACGCTGGTGAACTGACTGGGTTAGCCCCAGTGGATGCAACGCGCGCCAGTTGAGCTACAAGTACGGCCTGGATTCTCGCCGTCCGAGCGGGCATTCGTGCGGCCTGACTCGGCGGATCACGTCCGATCCACGATCAGTCCTGCGACGACGCGCTCGAGCTGGTCCTGAGTCTCCGGATTGGCGTCGTTGCCGAGCGCGGTGAATACCTCGAGCAGGACTCCGTCTCGCACGACTCGGACGACTGCCTGGCGGAAGTCAGCCGGGCGCGTGAGGCACTTCGTGTACGCGTTCTCGGGCGGCGCGGTCGGCACGAAGGCAGATGAGGGGGGCTCTGCTCCGAACGAGCCACCCAGCGGAGTGTGGACGTACACGAAAGCATCCGAAGGCCCGAGCGCTTCGAGCGCAGCGACCGGAACGTCGCAGTTGCGACTCGGTTCGGCGTCGAAGGCGAAGGTCGCGACGGCTGCTTCCGCGTAGGGGTGATCCGGGTTGACGACGGGAGATATGGAGAGCACGCCGTTGACGGCCTGCCAGCCGTCGAGCACCGGCAGCGTGAGGGCAGGCGGGTTGGCCGGGACGCTTGTAGTGGTCGTTTCGGGTCGAGGTCGCGGCGCGACCGCCTGGCCCGTGGCATAGGTGTAGTAGCGATCGAGGCGGCGGTCGGTGCCGAACATCACGACGCGGCCGTCGACCGATGACACCAGGCTGAGCGACCTTCCCGGCGGAACCTGTGGGATCGCCGAACTCGGAATGGTTGGGCTGTCGAATGCCGCCGGCAGCGTCGTCCAGCCTCCCGCTTCGGAGAAGAGCCAGGCCTTCGATGGACCCGGTTCGTCCACCGGTGTGGTCGTACCGACGATCACATCACGGCCGCCGATCGCGGTCGCGCCGATGGCCCACGCGTCCGGAAATGCAGATCGGAACTCTGCATCTTCGACCCACGAGCGGCCGCCGTCGAGGCTGCGCAGCACGGAGGTGACACCGGGTTGGTCGATGTTCGCTCCCACGGCTACAGCCGCGCCCGGTGCAACGGAGCTGAGGTAGGAGCGACTGGGCGTGACGATAGGTACCGCTTTCCCCCACTTGGTGGGATCGTTCGTGAACCACCCGACCTCAAAGGCGCCGTATGCCATCAGAGCACCCTGAGGCGTCTCGACGATGCCAGCGATCGATCCCGCGGTCCGCGAGTCGAGCACGAGCTTCCACGCGGCGCCGTCCCGAGAGATCCAGATGCCTTCGTACCCGTCGGCAGCTCCGCCGAATGCGATCCACCAACCGTCGTGCCAGACGAGACCCGACACGAAAGCCACTGGGCGGCTGTTGCGTACCGGGTCGCCGAAGACAGGGCCGTCGGCAATCTCCTTCCAGTGGCTCCCGCCGTCGTTTGAGCGCCATACGAACGCGCTGGAATCGCCAGGGGGGCTCTCTGGCGTCCCGATTGCCAGGACGGTGCCCTCATGACTGGCGATCGCGCTGAGGCCGCTCCGTTGCGTCGGGGGTTCGGCTTCGGTCCAGCGCAGACCGTCGTTGCTCCGCCAGATGGCAGCCCGCGTTCCCGATCCGGCTGATTTTGCCCCTGCCAGCAACACTCTCTCACCATCCGAGGTGATCGCAGTGGGCGACGCGTCGGCACCAATGCCCGCAGACTGCTTGAGGACCATCGCCCAGCTGTCGTTGACGGCCGTGCCCGCGGGGTAGCCGGCCGCGTGGGGACCGCCCACCTCGACGTGGTTCGTCGAACCCTCCCTTTCGGCAACGACCACGAAGGAGGTCAGGGCTGTGGCGACAAGCACGACGACAGACGCCGTAGCGATCTGTCGGCGTCGGCGGGCTCGGCGAACCACCCCGCGGGGTTCGGGCAACGCGATCTGGTTGAGCTCGGCGCGCAGGGTCGCAGCATGCATTCGCGCGCGCTGATCGAGTGTCATGGCTTCTCCTCGTCGAGTTCTTCGCCGAGCTGCTCGGCCAGCATCGAGCGCGCGGTGTGGAGGTGGACGCGCACCGTCGGTGGCGCGATCTGGAGCACCGCGGCGATCTCGTTGACGGTGCGGTCCTCGAGGTAGCGCAGCGCGACGCATTGCGCCTGACGGCGTGGCAGGGCCCGTACTGCGTGCCAGAAGTCGTCGTCTGCAGCAGGTGGATCCTGTGCCTCGGGTTGGCGACGCAACGCGAGCCGTGCGACCGCTCGAGCCTCCCGCGAGCGCCGGCGCAAGGCCGAGGTTGCGAGATTCACGACTACACGCCGTACCCACGCTCCGGGGTCGTCATAGCCGACGACGCGAGGCCAGTGGCGGTACGCGGAGACGAACGCCTCTTGGGCCAGCTCCTCCGCAACCGCCGGCCGCCCACAGAGGACAACAGCAAGCCCAACCACGCGGCGGTACTCGGACCGGAAGAACTCGTCGAACGCGAGCAGAGGGAGCGCGGCTCGCTCCGGCTTCTCCACGCCTGTGGCTTCCACACCTGTTACACGCCGGGAAGGGTCAATACGTTCAGTTCACCATCCCTCAGCCAGAAGCGAGCACCCGTATAACAGCGGGTCGGTGGCGTGCAGGGCTCGGACACCGCGCCCGGGCGGTCACGCTCGCTCGCGAGCGCGCCCGATTGCCCAGTGAGTATGGGTGGGTGCTAGTTCGTGGGGTCCACCATCGTGTTCGGGGTGGACGTTACGGTCGGCGCGGTCTGCGTGTTCGTCTGACTTGTTGATGCACTGAGGTTCGTTGGGTGCGTGTCGACGTCGCGTGGGCGATACAACGGCACGCCCCGTTCCGGAGGGTGATCGAGCTCGCTGTTAGCCGCAGCGTGCTCGTCACGGTCTCCTTCCCGGGACGTGCGTGCCACCCCTCAACCGTTTGAGACAGAAGGGATGGCGATGACCATCGTAGAGAACGCGCGCCCGGTGACGGGTGGAGTGGATACACACCTGGATGTGCACGTCGCTGCGTCGGTCGACGCGAACGGCGGGGTGTTGGGTGTCGAGTCGTTCGCGACAACGATCGCCGGCTTCGCTGAACTGCACGACTGGCTCGCGGGCTTCGGGCCGCTCGCTCAAGTTGGTGTGGAAGGCACCGGCGCCTACGGCGCCGGCGTTGCTCGTCATCTCCGCAGCCGTGGCGTGGAGGTGATCGAGGTTGATCGACCGAACCGCCAGTTGCGTCGCCGGGCCGGCAAGTCCGACACGATCGACGCGATCGAAGCGGCGCGGGCTGCGTTGTCGGGTCGGGCGTCGGGGATCGCGAAGACCGCAGATGGTGATGTGGAAGCGATCCGGGCGTTGCTGGTCGCTCATCGGTCTGGTCGCAACGTGCGGATCAAGTATCTGAACCAGATCCGCCACCTGGGCTTCACCGCCCCCGACGACCTGCGAGAACGGCTCCGTGGTGTGCACCGAGATCATCTCGCTCGGACCGCGGCGGCGTTACGTCCGAACCGCGGAGGCGACGTCGTCACCGCTGCGACCAAGCTCGCGATCGCCACGTTGGGTCGTCGCGTGGTGGCGCTCGAAGCCGACACCCGCCGCCTCGATCAGCTCCTCGAACAGCTCGTCGCCCGCACGGCTCCTTCCCTGCTCGACGTCTACGGCGTGGGGATCCACACCGCCGCGATCCTGCTCGTCGCCGCCGGCGACAACCCGAACCGGCTCCGCAACGAAGCCGCGTTCGCTCATCTCTGCGGCGTCGCGCCCCTCCCCGCGTCGTCAGGCAAAACGACGCGGCACCGACTCAACCCCGGCGGCAACCGCCAAGCCAACCATGCGCTCTGGCGGATCGTGTTCACCCGCATGAGCCACGACGAACGCACCCGCAAATACGTCGCGCGTCGACTCGGCGAAGGCCGCACCACGAAAGAAGTCATGCGCAGCCTGAAGCGCTACGTCGCCCGCGAGGTCTACCCGCACCTCACGACGCGCTGAGATCAGGAGCGGCGGGCCTGGCCCGCGAATGCCCCGACGCCGACCGGCTGTCCTTCGAACGATCTGCCGGCCCGCCACTCCGAACATGCTCGGCACCGCATGGCCTGATAAGAGCCCGCCCTCACCCGAGTGGCCCATCACTGGTCTGCCTGCACCGCCGACAAACCCTTGACAACACATAGGAGCATCGATCTCGAGCAGCCACGGTGCCACAGGCCAGAGCCAGCTGCGGCCGCCAACTTGACTCCCGTATCACGTATTGTGATACTTGCGGCTATGGCGAAGGCGATCTCGGTCCGGCTCGACGACGACGCGGAGCGTGCGCTCCGGAGCCTCGAGGCATCGGGGATGAGCCGATCCGAGGCGATCCGTTCCTCCTTGCTCGCCTCCGCGCAACAGCTCCGCCAGCGCGAAGCGCTTGCCGCCGAGGCTGCTGCACTCGAAGCCGACAACGACGACCGCGACGAGATGCAGGCGGTCGCGGCGCTGATGGAGTCGCTGCGTGCGCCGGGGTGAGGTCTACCGCTTCCGGATCCCCAAGGGCATCGGCCACGAACAGCACGGCGAGCGGTACGGAGTGATCGTGCAAGCCGACGAGCTGCTCCCGCGCTCGGTCGTGATCGTCGCGCCCACCTCGCGCCGCGCGAAACCGGCATCGTTCCGACCCGAGGTCGAGATCGCCGGCGAGACGACGCGCGTGCTCGTCGAGCAGCTCGGCGCGGTCGACGCGCAACGGCTCGGCAAGCGCGTCGGCCACCTTGCATCCGAAGAGATGTGGGGCATCGACGAAGCGCTGACCACCGTCCTCGGCCTCTCCTGAAACTACCGGGCCAACGGCGCGCGATCTCGGTTCCATCGCGCGTCCATCGCGCGGCCGGGGTCATCCGGGGGTGTCCAGCACCGTCCGCGCAGTCCGCTGACCTGCGACGATGCAGGTCGACGCACCGCCCGACGCGTTTCCCAAGCTGAGAACGCGAGTTCGATTCTCGTCACCCGCTCAAGTCAGGTCCGGTGCTAGACGTTGCAGACGGCGATGGCGGGAGCGTCCCGTCGGGCCTTCTCGGTCGCAGTACTGAGGTCGCCGAGCGGGGTGTAGGTCACATCGTCCGGGTTGACGTCGAGGGCAACGGCGTCCTCGGGCTCGAGCCGTTCCATGAGGCCCTTTGAGGCGAGTGCACGTCCACCGGTGGCGCAGGCCTCGATACGGGCGGTCTCGTTGACCTCGTCGCCGAGCGCGTTGACCTCCGAGCGTCCGGCGGTGGTGATCTGGCCGACGTACAGCATCGATCCCCAGTGCAAGCCGAAGCGCAGGACCACCTCCTCGGGAGCGAGACCGCTGCGTTCGGCGACGACACCGAGAGCCGCGCGGAGCTCTCGGGCCGCAGTGATACAGGCGCGGGCGGCAGCGGATTCCGACCCTGCGGTCTCGGCGAGGAAGAACGCGACCACTCCGTCCCCGGCATGACGGCCGACAAGGCCACCAGCGTCGATGACGCACTGGTCCGCGGCGCGAACCAGGCGACGGCCGAGCGCGAAGTAGCTCGCGGTCGACAGGCGCCGGGCGAGCGGTGAGGACGCTTCGAGGTCGGCGAACAGGATCGCGGCGGGTCGCCGGGCCGGCTTCGCAACGCTCTGCATGCGCTCGAAATGCCGCAGATCACCGGCTCCGGCGATGGCCCCGAGCACCGCCATGCTGGCCGCCGGCTTGTAGATGAGCGCCGTGCCTACGAGTCGCCCCTGATCATCGCGCAAGCGCACAGCGGTGACACGGGCCGAACCCTCGTGACCGCTGTGCATGCCGCGCCACTCGAACGAAAGCGCGGAGAAGCCCTGCGGTGTCAGATCGTCGACCAGGTCGCGCAGCTGCGGATGAACAATCTCGCGCAATTCGTCGCGGCCACCCGCGGTGTCGGCGAGGGTCAGTCCTCCCACCGCCGCGAACGTCTCGCGAGCCAACTCCGGTGTGTTCGGACCAGACCGCCACCCAAGTCGCGACTCGACGGCCACCCGTCCGACGTAGTGCTCGCCGAGCGCCACATCCGCGAGCCCCAGCAGACCGCCGTAGCTGAGTCGAAGTTCGTCGGTCACGTACGCCCACAGCCAGTTGTGGTCGACGATCTCGCCCCACTGGCCGGCCTCGCTCATGGCGATCGCCATCTCGCGCAGCACCGCATCCGCAGGCAGCGGGCAGGTCTGTCCGCCGACGGTGGTCATCTTCCGACCGTACTTCGCCAGCGGGGCCAGAACTCCGCCTCGATCTGGGCGTACGTGAATCTGCAGAGTGCCGGATCAGAGGTACCCCCTGCCCATGATCTTGGCTTGGCGGCTCACGACCTCGACTGAGCTTGCCCAGGTGCTTCGCCCCGGCGGGCACCTCCGCCGGGACTCAGCGTTGCGGGCCTTGCGTGACAAGGGCCTTGCCGCCGAGGCGATCACCGTCGTGCCGCGCTCCGCACGAGGGGCCCACGGCAAGGTGGTCTGGTACGTCGAGGTGGCACGTCGGACTCATCCGCTCGTCGGTTCCGGCTGCGTCATGTCGCCGTAGATCGGTGTTCCCGCGGTGTCGTAGGCGACCTGCACCACGCCGTTGGGGTAGGTGACCGATTCGATCAACCGCAGCGCGGTGGGCACGGTCCCGCCGGCGAACACCTGCTTGCCGCTTCCCAGGAGCAACGGGTAGAGCCACAGTTCCAGACGGTCGACGAGGCCGAATCGCAGCAGTGATTGCACGAGGTCGAGGCTGCCGATGACGTGGACCTCTTCGTGGCGCTCCTTGATCGACGCGACACCCTCGGCAACGGACCCGTCGATGACGGTCGAGCCCCGCCAGGCCAGCGGACCGGTGACCGTGCGGCTGGCCACGTACTTCGGGACGCCGTTGAGCAGACCCGTGAACGAGATCTCCTCGGGAGCGGCCGGCCAGTAGTCGGCGAAGATGTCGTAGGTCCGTCGCCCGAGGAGCAGGGCATCCATCTCCGAGGGCGCGATGGAACGGCGGATCCGTTCGCGTCGAACGGCTGGAGCAGGCTGACGCGACAAGATGATGACCCCTGGTCGAGTTGAAGCGGAGCTGATCTGATGGGACCTGGAGCGATGGACCCCACTGATCACGAGGCAACGATGGGCGAGTACCCGACGCTGTACGAGTGGGCCGGTGGGCGAGGTGCGATCGATCGGATGATCAACGCGTTCTACGACCGGGTCGAGCGCGACGATCTCCTCGCCGGGTTCTTCCCTGGTGGCGTGCACGAGGAGCACCGACGCGATGTCGCCGCGTGGTGGAGCGAGGTGTTCGGAGGACCGGCCACGTACACCGAGCTCGGCGGCTACGAACGCATGTTGCACAAGCATCTCCAGCTCGGCATCACCGCCGAACAACGGTTCCGTTTCGCGTCGCTGATGAGCCGCGCGGCTAACGACGCTGAGATGCCCGACGATCCTGAGTTCCGCTCCGCGCCCGTTGCCTATCTCGAGTGGGGAACGCGATTGGCGTTCGGGAACTCCCAAGAGGGCGCCCAGGTGCCCGAACACGCACCGGTACCTCGGTGGGGTTGGGGTGAGGCTCCGCCGTACCAGCACTGAGCCTTGCCGACGGCCGATCGCCCAATACACGGGCAACTCTGGCGCGGCTTCGGCCTACGGCTGAGTCGGTCAGCCCGCGTTGGCGGGTCGCGCACCTTCGCGTGGGCGCGTACCGCTCGCGTCCTGTTTCGTTCCCACGATGCACCGCGCCACGCCCGGAACCCGGACCTTGCCGTCCTTCTCGAACGCGCTCACCTTCGCGATGGCGTTCGCCCGGATCCGCTCCCGAGCCGGTTCGTCGACCTGCTGGAGCGCCGCAACTGCGAGCGAGACGTGCTCGCTGATCATCTCCCAATACTGCGCTGGCGATCGCGTCACGAGTTCGACGCCGACATCCCACTCGGCAACGTCGCGCAGCCCCGCGCCCTCGTACAGGGCACCGACATACCCCGGGGCAGCGCACCGGAACATGTTCGGTCCGTCCGGGTCGGGTGGCCCTACCACCGCCTCGGTCGCGATCGCCTGCATGGCGATCGTCGTCCACGGGTTCTCCTCGGGCTTGACCCACACCGACGAGCAGACACGTCCGCCCGCCTTGAGCACGCGCGCGAACTCGGCCGTGGCCTTGCCCAGGTCGGGGAAGAACATGTACCCGAAACGCACCGAGACGCTATCGAATGTGGCGTCGTCGAACGGCAGATCATCGGCGCTGCACACCTGCGTCTCGATGTTGGCGACCCCCTGAGCGTCGGCTCGTCGCGCGGCTACGGCCAGCATCTCCGGCACCAGGTCGGTCAGCACGACGCGTCCCTGCGGCGACAGTCTCGCGATGCTCAGACCCGGCTCACCCGTGCCCGAGGCAATGTCGAGATGCTGATGATCTTCAGCGATGTCGAGACACTCGATCATCGCTGCGCCGACCGGGCCCAGCTGATCCATGATGACCGAGTCCCACTTCTCCCAGCCCGTAGAGAGCCCGCCCCACGTCGCTCGCTGGGCGGCTCGGATCTCATCAGCGCTCGGCATCGGCCCTCCCACTCTCGGTGCATCCACGCAACACGGACGCACTCCTCGGCGGAGTGCATGATGCCCGATCCGCTCTCGTTCCAATCAGGCAGGCAGTTCTGCGCGCGCTCAATGGCGCGGCAGCCGACCAACGGTCGAACGTTTGCAGGCGGCCCAGACTCCGGCAGCGAGCGCGCCGAGGGTTGTTCCAATCGGACCAAAGATGCCGCCCGCCGTGACGAGTTCCCACTCGTCGCCGGACTCACGCGACCCCAGTAGGTTCGATCGATCGTTGCGGCGAATCCAAGCGTTGACGCGATCGATCCGTTCGAAGCTCGCAGGGTTGCCAGGAACGGCGTCGGATGTGCCGGCAACCTGCTCGCCCCAGAACTCACGCTCGTCTTCGCTGCGTTCCATCGCCGCGACCTCACTTCTACCATCGTGGGCCAGATCACGCTGAGTGGAGACCCGGCCACCGAACGGCGGCTCCGCGCGCAGCGTCCGACGATCAGTGGAGGACGGCAAGGGCGAGCCACTCGGGTCGACCCGTGGTTCGTCCGCTGCAAGCGCGTACTCTTGCGGACAGATCGATCGGGGGCATCGTGAACCTTGGACCGACAGAGCTCGTCATCGTGCTTGCAGTGCTGGGGATTCCGATCCTCGTCATCGTCGGTTTCGTCCTGCTCGTCTCTTCGTCGCGGCGAACAGGGAGGACCGACCCGTTGGCAACACTCGACGATCGCCTGGCTCGGGGCGAGATCTCGCCGGACGAATATGACGAGCGACGATCCCGACTGCGCTGACCCGAACGCGATCGCGGGCACCGAGCGGCAGTGAGGACCGCTTCCGTTCGGCGGCTTGACGTCGCAACTGCTCGACCACGTCCGGTGCACCCCAGTCGCCGCGATACCAAGGGCCGGACGTATTGGAGGAGCACTACTCCGACGCGCTGACGGTTATGAAGCAGCTCGACGCGAGCGAGCCTGTCGCGTAGTTGTACGAGCGGGGGCGCTCCAGAACTGCGTTGGCCCACCGTCGGATCACGGTGATATGCGCTCGGCCGGCAAGGCGCTGAGGGACGTTGTGGTTCGACGAGTAGTTACCGGGCACGATGAGCGCGGGCGATCGCGCGTCGTGAGCGATGACGACGCATATGCAATCGAGTGTGGCGGTCCCGATGGCGTCCGCTTCCACGTTGTCTGGGGCAGGGACGATGTCGCGCACTTCCCCGATGCGGGGATCCAGCCGCGATGGAACGGCGGCTTTCCCCCGCCGGGTGGTTGCCGCTTTACTGTCTTCGAGTTGCCTCCCGGCGACGAGACCTTCCTCGACGGGTACGTCGCAGACGCCCTGACGGAGTTTGCTGATCCAGCCCGTCCGGGGATGCACGCAACACCGACGACGGACTTCGACGTCGTGCTGAACGGCACCGTTGGCCTCGAACTCGACGACGGCGAGGTGATCCTGGAGCCGGGCGATGTCGTCGTGCTGAACGGGACGATGCATCGCTGGCACAACCGAGGATCGACGGTGGCCACGATCGTCGCGATGACGATAGGCGCGCATCATGACGCGTTCCCCGTGGCGGAGCACTGAGCCTTCACGCTGCGACGCGAAGCATCACGATTCCGCCTCACCCACGGTCAGCGACGCCGATTCGCATTGCCGCGCGACTGGCCGCGGCGGGTCCAGCCAACTGTCGGAGCAGGAGCAGACCGTCGAGGAGCGCGATGGCGGTCTCGGCCTCGGTGCGACGCTCAGCCTCGGTGCCCTCGAAGAACTCAGCTGCCCAGGTGATCCAGGCGTCGACGAGCTGCGGCACGAGCGTGCGGTAGGGCTCTCGCCCCGCGGCGGCGAGGCCGTTCGCTTCGAAGAACAGTGCGAACACGGCGTCGGCATCGGCCTGGGCGACGATCGGCCACGCGGCCTGCAACAGCTGAAGATGGTCGCGCGCCGGCGACCCGAACGCGGGCTCGAGGGTCCGTTGGAACTGGGTTCCGACGGACACCAGCACCTCGCC
>Ga0105044_10011751_pt1 | contig 11916 bp, 6 predicted proteins | sample MAT01_FD_78092 | JGI IMG/M metagenome (GOLD analysis project Ga0105044, IMG submission 78092) | Freshwater microbial communities from Lake Fryxell liftoff mats and glacier meltwater in Antarctica - MAT-01 | ecosystem: Environmental > Aquatic > Freshwater > Ice > Liftoff microbial mat | place...
AATAGCAGGCGGTTCGTTGATGGTAAAAGTCACGGTATCACGGCAACCAATTGCATCAATGATTATAACGGAGTGGCTGCCACCAGAAAGGATATTGGTCAAATCACCATTTGGAAAGGGGGTGGGAATGTTGTCCAAAAAGACTTGAATCGGTGAAACTGCATTGGATACAGAAAGTGTTGCCGAACCTGTAGTATCCCCTGCACAAAGCACATCCGATGTAGAAAAAACATTGGCAAACATGATACAAGGCAGGATGGAACCGCTCGCAATGCTTACCGCAGGTGGACAGGAACTTGGGCTGATACAACGCACCGAAATGTTCACAGTTTGCCCAGGCATCAATCCGGTAACCATGTGTGAAAGCAGGCCGTTATTCGGTGTTTGCCAAAGCCCACCATCCACACTTACTTCATACCCAAGTGACCCCGGCACGGCATTCCACTGCCAGGTCATGGTCCCTACGCCAAGTTGAGCAATTGCTAAACCTGAGGGGGCCGGGAATAAAGTGGAAACATTGACTACGGCCGTATCCGAATGGACACAACTGTGGCTGTCTATCGCGGTCAGTATATAAGTCGTTGTATCTGTGGGGGTTGCGGTGGGGGTTGGACAATTTGCGCAACTGAGCGATGTCGAATTTGTCCAATTGTAGGTAACCGAATTTTGTGCGTTGAAGCCAATACTCCACCATTTAACGGCACCAAATTGAGCGGGTGCAAAACCATCTGAAACGACTAAACTCCAGTCTCCAACCACCTGGGCACCCGCCAGTATATTCCAGTTTCCTTCAGGAATATAGGACCCGTTGAAGGGCGCGGCCTGCCCCACGATAGGCACACTGGCCGATGGAGAAAAGCAGGTGATCTTATAGTTATCGCCTGCTCCACCATTGCCAGTGGATAGCATGAGCTGCTGACCTCCTGGTCCTCGAAGGAAAATGTTGATGTCTGCCGCAAAATCCGTTTCAATATCCAGGCAAACGGAGGTGATTTGTTGGACAGGGTTGGTCAGGAAGTTGAATCCCAGACTGTTGACCCCGATCGGAGAGAGATAAGGGTTACTATGTGGGTGGTTAGCATTCCCGAAACTATAATCTGGATAAGCCTCAAAACGGACCTCTTGGGTAACAGGTGCAAGCGAGGTGGCATTGAACGGAACGGGGTCGCCAAGGCATACGATGGTATCTAAAAGAATTGGAAAATTTGTGGCGCAGACATAACAATCAGGGTGTGTGGGTGGCAACACTGCGACACTTACGAGTGTGTCCCAACTACATCCAAATTCATCATTGACGGTGAAAGTGTAGCCTGCTGTCCCTGCGTTTTGTGGAGCAGCCGAGATGCTGTCAGTGGTTGAATAAAAAATGGAAGGGTGGTTGCTCCAATTCCAGGTCAAAAATTGAGGGGTAAAGCTTTCGATATAAGGATAAAGCCCGTCTTGAAATTTCAGGGACCAATTGAAAATATAGCCATTGTCGGCAGGCCAAAGGTCTACCACTCCAATTGTCCACTCGCCATTGAGCGGACACCCCACCAGATCACTGATGGGATCAAACGTGCTGTAATCGCCTGGCGGAAGGGTTCCAGAGCCACCCAGGACATTATTTGCATAATCTATCCAGGTTCCATTCGCTGCACTGGGTGTCCAGCAATAATCATGGCCAAGGCCCGGCACAGGGTTAAAATTGTCGTTGTCATTGGGTTCGCCGAGGAACACTTCGCTGCCAAAATTACCTGGGTGATCATGCAGTATGATGCTTTGTCCATTGGGACAAGTGAGCGTGATTTCTATGTCACGCATCCACGAATGCTCCATAGTGACGCAAATACTCTCCAAGTCATTGCCATTCAACAGTATTTGGCCAGGAGAAAACTCGGAAAAAAAGATACTTGTTTCATACAGCGCACCCGTTCCATCTGGCAGCGCAAGAGAGTCTGAGCGACTTGCTTCTACATCAAAGGATGCAGAGACCGGGGTTGCAAGGATTGTGGTGCCTGTCACTGTGGAATCCACCGAAGCGCTCAAATGCAGGGTGTCGCCTGCACAAATTTGTGATACAGCGATCAAATCAAATTCTGGTCTGTGCGCCACCCGGACCCGCTGGCTAATCAGATTGCTACTTCGGCAACCCAGCGTGTCTGTAAGCAAAAGTTGTACATAATAGCCCCCTGGTGTGTCGAAACGGTGGGAAGTATTTGGGCCATAAGCAATGCCGCCATCGCCAAAATTCCATTCAAAATTGGTGGTCAAATCCGACTGTGGGTAGGCAAAATTGTTTTGGGGATATATACCAACCCCATTGAAAAAGACCCGTTCTCCCGGACAAACATCAATCCAGCCAGTATCCACCGGGGCCATCGCTGGTATGGTGGAAACTAGGTCCGCCAAAACTGTTTGACAGGTCGTTATACAAGAAATTACAGCAGCCCAGCCTGATGCCGTACCGTTTCCGTTGGATTGAAACGTAACCGTGATACAACCGCTTGCATTGTTTGGAGTGGCCGTCACCACAAAGGGTTGCCCTGCTGGATAGTCGGCTGAACAGGAAAGCAATGGAGCGCCTGCGGTGGGTCCGTCGTAAAAACAAAGCATATCGCCCGCCCCCAGATTGGCCTGGGAAAAACTGAGCCGAATGTGGGTACCACCTCCTGACCCATCAGAGCAAATGGTGGTGCTCAGGTTTTGGTTGTTGGAATAATTGAATATCGGCCCTCCAGAATCGTAAAATGTTCCGGCGCAGTCCGCGATGGGCAAACCGTTCATCAGGTAGGTTTGCGCTGGGAGCACCAAGGGGAGGAATAAAATGAACGCGAAGAGTACTTTCATGTTTGTCGGTTTGAGAGGACAAAAGAAAGCAAAGTTTGGGAAACACATTGCAATTACTGCTTTGACAACCCCCTTCATGTGTGAATAATGCAATTTGTTTATAGAATTGTGTAACACCCCTCGAAACTAGGGTTCGCACCTTTGTCCTGCCAAGATGATGTGTATTTTGGCATTAAATCAACTACAATTTGAAAAATCTACTTTTTACAGCCGCACTTGTGTTTTGTGGTACTTTTATAGCCAATAGCCAAGAATTCTCTTTAGGCCCAACCATTGGCCTCAACAACACCTGGATACAGGATGCCCCCGGAGAAACGACCGGACTACTCGGCTTAAATGCTGGCCTAAAGCTGGTTTACAGCACAGAAGAACATTGGGGCATAGGAATGGAGGTAAAATATTCTGGCGAAGGCGTGAAGACCAAATTACGCGGGGAGACTGCAAAAACAAATCTAAATTATGTCCGAGTACCCTTGAAAGTAATCTATTTTTTCAATGAATTTGGCAATGATTTTCGCCCAAAAATCTACCTGGGACCGTCTGTTGGTATTTTGGTAGGTGGCCAAACAGAGACTTTTTTACCCGTCGGAACCCTCAAATCCGATTCCAAAGACTTGTACGAAGATGTAGATCTGGGATTGACATTTGGCTCTGGCTTCAATTACCGCATAGCCGCAGGCACTTGGCTAAGTCTTGATTTGGCTTATGGCCATGGCTTTACGAATATCGCCAAAAACGGCGAAGCATACAACAGAAATTTAAGTCTGAATGTAGGACTTGCCTGGGGACTGAAATAAGATTTGAGCCTTATTAATAATGAAACCTAGAGCGCCACACGACCTTTTTCGAGTGGCGCTTCTTTATTATTTGGTTAATTTTAAGCGCACAGAACCGATTTCGTCGGATGTTTACTTGCGAAAAACCTATTTTTGCGCCGCCTGACCAGATACCGCCATAGCATTTTGTATTTTCCTTTCATTGTTACAACCACAACACAATAATGGCTAAAAAACGCATCGCCATCAATGGCTTTGGCCGCATCGGTCGTCTGACCTTTCGCAACCTCGTAAAAAACCCCAATGTAGAAGTTGTTGCCATCAACGACCTTACAGACAATCACACCCTTGCCCATCTACTTAAGTACGACACAATGCACGGTCGTTTCGACGGCACTGTGAGTGCTGAGGACAATAGTATCACGGTAAACGGCATTAAAATCGCTGGCCTGGCCGTGAAAAACCCCGCAGAACTTCCCTGGGCTGCCATGAATGTGGACGTCGTGCTTGAATGCACTGGTATCTTTTTGGATAAAGAAAAAGCAGGATTGCACCTTCAGGCCGGCGCCAAACGGGTCATCCTGTCCGCTCCACCCAAGGCCGACGACGTACCGACTTTTGTGATTGGCGCCAATGCCGACCAGATAAAGGATACAGACACCATCATTTCCAACGCGAGCTGCACTACCAACTGTCTCGTCCCAATGATCGTGGTCTTGGACCAAGCATTTGGGGTAGAGCAGTTCTTTATGAACACGATCCACGCTTATACTGCGGATCAAAACCTGCAGGACGGCCCGCACAGAGATCTTCGCCGCGCCCGGGCTGCGGCACAGAACATTGTTCCTACCTCTACCGGAGCAGCCAAAGCGGTCGTCACTGTATTGCCACACCTAAAAGGCAAAATTGAAGCGCATTCGCTTCGCGTGCCAGTTGCTACAGGCTCCATTACCGACTGCGTTTGTGTAATTAAAAAAACGGCCACCGTCGAGGAAATCAATGCCGCTTTCAAAGCTGCAGCGGATTCAAACCTCAAAGGGATCTTAGAGTACAACACAGACCAAATCGTGTCAAGCGACATCGTGCGCAACACCCACTCGGTCATTTTTGACGCTCCGCTGACGCAGGTGAACGGCAACACCTGCCGCATTGTAGGATGGTACGACAATGAAGCGGGTTATTCGGCTCGTTTGGCGCAATTGTGCGCAATGGTGTGAGTTTGTGTGTTGATTTGGTGATTTTGGGATTTGGTGGCCATCTCTTGGCATTTGAATTTTGCTGCAAGCAGGCACGGATAGCAAGAGATGGCCACCAAATCCCAAAATCCCCAAATAATCAAATCAAAAATAATTATGACACTCAATTTCAAGGATAAAAAAGCCCTCATCCGAGTGGACTTCAATGTGCCGCTGGACAAGGAATACAACATCACAGACGACACCCGAATCCGTGAAGCGATTCCAACCATCCGACATATTCTGGATCAAGGAGGTTCGGCCATTTTGATGTCGCATCTGGGTCGCCCACTGGAAAAACTCAACGCAGACGGCAGCATCAACACCCAAAAATTCACCCTGTTGCACTTGTTGAAGCACCTGCGCAAAAAATTGAAAGCCAAAGTCCATTTCGCCGATGACTGTGTGGGCAAACAAGCCGTAAAAAAAGCAGCAGCACTTAAACCAGGCGAGGTCCTTCTTTTAGAAAACACTCGATTCCACCCTGAAGAAGAGGCTGGTGACGAGGGTTTTGCAAAAAAATTGGCTGCTCTTGGCGATATTTATGTCAACGATGCCTTTGGCACCGCACACCGTGCCCATGCCAGCACCACCGTGGTGGCACACTTTTTTGACAAAAGCCATAAGACTTTCGGCTTCCTTATGGAGCGCGAAATAGAAAACGCAACCCGGGCCATGAAAACCCCGGCCAAGCCAGTTACTTGTGTCACAGGGGGCTCCAAAGTCAGCGACAAAATCATGCTGTTGGAAACCTTCCTGGACTACGCCGACAACATCCTGATCGGCGGGGCAATGGCCTACACTTTCTTTTTAGCAAAAAAAGGCGCTGTTGGCAATTCGCTTGTAGAGGCCGACAAAGTGAAAACAGCCCTTGAATTCTTGAAAAAAGCCAGGGCAGCCGGTGTTAAAGTGCTGCTGCCCAAGGATTCTGTATGCGGCGACAAGTTTGCTGCCGATGCTGCCGTGCAGGTCTGCCCAAGCGATCAGATTCCAACGGGTTGGATGGGGCTGGATATTGGCCCTTCAGCTGCCAAGTCATTTGCCTCCATTATCCGCAAGAGCAAAACCGTAATCTGGAATGGCCCCATGGGTGTTTTTGAAATGCCCGCCTTTGCTGAAGGCACTAAAGTGGTAGCGAAAGCCTGTGCTTCCGCCACTAAAAAAGGGGCATTCACGATGGTAGGGGGAGGTGATTCGGTGGCCGCCGTGAATCAATTAAAACTTGCCAAAAAAGTAAGTTTCGTCAGCACCGGCGGCGGGGCTATGTTGGAATTTTTGGAAGGGAACGAGCTGCCTGGGATTAAGGCGATTGCAAGCTGACAAATCCGTTCTTACTGCCCTGAAAAGAGATGTTGAAAATCGTCCAGCACCACCGTATTGTCCCATCCTAAAGACGAATATTTGCGGGCAATTCTGCCATTGGCATCTAAAAGCACTGCTTCAATGCCGTGGCTGTTTACCCATCCAGAATTATAACACACAGGCGTGTCTAGTTCTTTTAACAAATAGTTGTGGGATTTTTCTTCTATACTAATGGCGCGTGCGTTGCTTCCGTGTACCATTCCGTAATCAACGGTAAATTGCTTGAGGCGCTTAGGGGTATCAAATTCCGGTTCAAATGTAATGGCTATCAGACGGGCCTTGTCTTCCCAGCCACGGGCAATCATCTCTCGTTGAAGCATTGCCAATTGTGCAATTGTGGCTGCACATTTACGGGCATTTTGACATCTAGTATAGAAAAAAACAAGCAAAATGGGTTTGTCGGCCAAACGACTCATCGGATAGGTTTCACCTTCTTGGTCAATCACCGTTGCCACATCAAGGCTGAGTAGTCGAAGCCTTTGGTTGGGCAATTGCCAAATGCTTCGACTTTCTTCAGCGTTTTCTGCTTTCAAGGTACCCGATTTGCTTTTTTGAACCATGCTTCTAAACCACTTAATAGGGTTTTCTGATTCTGTTCGAGCATTGATGGCATCCAAAGATTTTTTTGCTTCTTGTTGCAAACGCGGATCCATTGAGCTTTGCTTGCTGGTGTTGAGGATCGAATTCAGCACTGTAAGCGCTTGTTCATCCTTGCTGTTACATATCCCTGCAAGTGAACGCAATACCTCGATTTGTACCGTAGTGGCCTCTTTGCGCGGGAACTCAAGTTCGTATCGTTCTAAAGAAAATTCTTCTTCTGCAAAACGCTCTCCCAGTATCCCCAAAAGGTGTGGGATAAACGGACGGCCTTTTTCACCCATTGTGCCAACCAATCGTGCGACTGCACCAAATTCGAGTGCGCTCATTCGTTCATCTACATAAGCGAGTGCATCCGTCAGCATCGGCATAGCGGATTGCGTGAATCCAATGTCACTCAACGTCGAAAATGTATATGCACGAAGCCGCAATACATGCCATTTGTCGCGCTCTGGGTAAATATCTGCTTGGTAAGGGAGGAGGCTGCTGACCGCTTCAGAAAGTTCCACGGTGCTTTTACCTTCTCTTCGAACCAAATAGAGCAAACTGGCAATTACGCGATGATCGGTTTTGCTGTCGCAATCACGGAGCAACTGTGCCCACTGTGCAGCTCCTGCTGTTCTTCTCGCCCCCAAGTCCTTGGCTTTTTGTAAAGCAGCCAATTGCTCATCCAAGCCAAACCTATGTAAGTTGACAAGCCAACTCGGAGCACTGTTTTGGAGCAATACCGTAGGCTCACTTTCCAAAGTAGAAGCAACAACATGCACTGGGGATGGCGACTGGGTAAAAAGAACAATCATCCCACTCAAGATGGTAAGCCCCAAGAGGCAACTTGCCCAAAACAGGGAACTTGCAGGCATGAAAGCACGATTTTTCTTATCTGGTATTTCCACTTTGTCTTCTATTTTCAGTTGGGATTCAATTGCCAAAGTGTTTTTTTATGGCAGGGAACGATTTAAGCAGGTGCGCAAAGAGCTCCTTGGCCTCAGCTCCCACATCGCGTTTGTCGGTTGTAATTACGCCTCTTTCGGAGGAAAGGCGTTGGACTGCCAAAGCAAAATTAACCTGAGTGGCAGCAGGTTCATTTTGGTAGTTCAAACGGCGCATCGCCCCTTTCATCGCTTCGTACCTAATATCTGCTTTTTCTTTAGAATTACCCACCAAACGAATGGCGTAGGCCATAAAACCTTTGTCTTCTCTCGATAATGCGCGAAGCGCATGGCTGCGCACCGCCAAAGGTGCTTTTGCATTGTTCGCCAAACTTATTATCGTCGGCCGACTCTCTGGGTCAACTGCGAGGGCCCGTGCCGCTTGTGCTTGCACATCAGGGTTGGGATTGGAAAGGAAAGGGCGCAATGTCACAATGTGCTTGTTTGAGCCATCCATGTCCAACAAGTCAATCGCATCTGGCAAAGGAATCGGGGAGGCGTTGCTGCGCAAGCCCTCTACCAATTTATCAATGGCCACTGCATCATGGCTTGCCACCAATATCCTGTATGCGGCGAGCCGTACAGATTGGCGTGAATCGTTCAGGCGTTCGCGTAGAGCATTTTGTAAGCGTTGCTGCATTTCTGCAGGCTGCCGAAACGTGGTACGGCGACCGATATCTTCGATCAGGCCTGCAACAAGTTCTTCGCTTTCATTGGGATCCGATAGGATGGAAAGCACCTTGTCAAAATATTTTTCGTCGTATCGGTGCTTTTTAAGTGCAGCAAGGCGCACTTTATCATTTTCGTTGGAATCAACTGCCACTTGGAATAGGGCCTTGAATGTTTCATTGTCAGGATATCCCAGTCGTGAGATGGCTTCCAAGCGTTCTTCTGTTGAATTTCCGGTATTGAAAAATGCCTCTTTTGCAAGTGTTCTGACATTTTTGACAGAATCAACCAATGCAGGGGCGTAGACCTTTTTGGAAGGGATATCTTGGGGCAGGACATTCGGTTGCTCTGATTGGGCGCAGGAACTGCCCAACATCCCCAAAAGCAACACACTGATCAGCCCGCGAATAAATAAATTGATTTGCATAGCAGGATTTTTAAAATTGAACGTCATCATAGCTGAAACCTAGTCCGTCTTGTGGCCTGAATTTGCCCAAATAATCTATCATGTTCCAGTTTTCAGGGACGGTTACTGCCACTGGCCACAGATTTGCCCTTGATGAAGCGGGGAAACCTGTACTTGGAATCAGAGGCATGCTGAGCGGGACATCTGTGCCTGGTCCAGTCGCTTGATTTGGAGGCCTTAATTCTGGAGTCATAGGAGTACCCCCCGTGGTGCCGTCCCATGGCCATAATCCATCTTCCAGAAACGAACCTTTTTGGCGAAAATCGGCATCAGCGGGTGCTGTTGAGCTGTTCCAGGTTCCGGGATTTTCATAATGCTGTGGATATGGGAACGTGAGCACGCTGCCACTGGGGACACCACTACGGCCGTGTGCTTCTTGCCAATATGCCCACTGTCGGTCAATCTGGGAGTGTAGAAAATAAAATAAGGGGTCGGCGGCAGAGCGGGTGGGGTTCGTAAGATGCCCTGCCGCACATGGCCAACCATGGGCAGGATTGTGAGACGATTTTTCTACATCATCGCTAAATGAATTGTAAGTAAAGAAACCGGGGGTAGTGGGACCATAATCTGTCCAGTCAATCAGGGATGGATCTACGGGATGGTCGAGTGGTTTCATAGCTCCAGCTGGGTCAAGTGTATGATCGTTGGTGTTGCGGCGCAGTTCTCCACCACTGAAAGGCAGGTCGGTGTCCCAACCAAGCAAGGGGTTTGTCAGGGAAAATCCAGGCTCGGCCACAAACGCCCCTCCGCCAGCCGCGCCAATAAAATCATCCGTAAAGACATTGGGCGCCGCAGCATCCCAGTCCCAGTAATGAAGCGCAACTGTTGGATCAATTTTTTGCAGTTCCCTTTCAACGAGCAGCAAAAAAGTTCTGTGCCAGGTCAAAAAAGCAGGCTGCATGTGTGCTTCGTCGCCCGCAGTGGATGCCAATCGGTGCATTTCCTGTGCGATAATATAGTTGAGCCCTCCCACTTTATTGCGAAACTTTTGCCAAGCGAACAAGTAGCGCGCCTGTTCACTGCTGGTCAGTATATTGGCATTTTTGCGAATGCGCACCATCATTGCCTTGGTTCCAAATACAGGCCCCGCTGCATTGTTCTCGTGTGCCTCGATGATGGCGTCCTTGTCATTGAAGCTGGGGGTTCCGAATTCGCCCGCTACCACAAATGGCACCCAAGAACCATCACTCGGCAAGGTTAAAGCAAGTGTGGATGCCGTAGCGGTGGTATTCACAGGCCAGGGGGTTTGAAAGGCCCCAAATTGCACATTTCCGCCTATATTAGGCGCATCGTTCGTCAACACAATGTTCACATTAGATCCCATGGGGGCACTTAGCCGGGCCATTGCAAAAGTGGGCGCCCAGGTCAGGTAATCGTCTGTCGGGTTGTCACGCAACAATGGGGCGGTAGTCATTTCGTTGATGCGTATTTCCACTTGAGGTGAAGCTAGACGCAATGTGATCGGTTTGCAATCGGTGTAAGGAGGTGGCGGCCACAATGAATTCCCCGTGGGAATTGGTGGCCCTGTATTGACAACAGTATTGACCAAGGGGTTGCCGGCAGGGTCTTCCACGACCAGATTGCCGTACACTTCGTCGGCAGCATTCATGAGTTCTAACAATACGTTCGTATTTGCCGGCACTCGATAGGCCGCATTGAGCGGGTCGTTCATGACAAAAGTAGGCACTTGGCCAAACGGTGTTCCCCCGGAATGATAGCGAATTCTAAGTTTAAGGCCAGCTGGAACAGAGGCGTCCAATGTAATGGCCAAACACGCAGCGTTATCAAATTTAGCGATGTCGGTATTGATCGTCGACAAATGGTTTACATTGCCACGATATGTTCCACTGCTGGCATCGTAGGCAGCCTGGCCAGCATTGTACCAATATCCATCCTTGTCATCATAATACCAAAATGGTGGCTGTGGAGCATCTCCCACGTGTGATTTCATCGAAGGGATCACCGGGAGCGACAATTGGCCGGATATTCCTTGACGCAATTGATAAACCACAGACCCTGTCTGATTGGTGAATTGCAAAAACACCGCCCCGTAAGAAACCAGAAACCCCTCTCGACCATCGGCAGTGCGTACCCCCCAATCGGTGGGACCTTCACCTTTTGAAAGGTCAAGGGTCGCGATGGCCCCTTTTACCAGACCTGTTGGCGCATTGCCCGATGGATCCACCAACGCATTTGCAGGCAGGCTGAATTCAGCTCCCTCCATTTCCTTTCCGAGCAATTCTGGACGATCATCCAGCAAGGTGACCGGGTTTAAAGGGTTGAATTCGAGTATGCGAGCGCGAGCGAGTGTCCAAACTTGATTCTTGAGCGCCGTGCGCGAATTATAAAAGTGGTCGGCAAATTCTGGGTGGCTAATTTTTAGGCTGTAAATGGTCGCGGCAGGGACCGAAAGGTCAAAGCGGCCATCTTTTTTTGTCCGAACCATTACTTGATTGACCGTAACGTAAGCGTCGGCAATTGGCTTACCCGTTGCTTCTGAGACCCAGCCAGAAAAAGTTGTTGCTTTCGATCTGCAATGCTCTTTATACAGCAACCCCAAGATTATCAGCAAAATAACCAGCAGTGCGAGCAGTATTCGTTTGTTTTTCTTCATTTTAAGTGCTTTTTATCAGATGAGTGGGTTTTATTTTACCTTTCATTGAGATTCTTTAGCGTTCCTAATCATTTGCAAAGTTGAACTGAAACATATTAATCCTTGAATAATTTTCACTTATTTTTCAGTCAAAAATCTAAAATATATCCTTTAGGTCTACTTTGTCAAATGAGCCCCGTAGGTTAATGTCGTTGACTTAAGACCCTGAAAGGGTCAAACATGAATAGCCTCCGATGCAATCGGGGGGAATATAAGCAACGTTAACAACCCCGAATGGGGTTGAATATATTCTAAACGCACATTCAACCCCATTCGGGGTTGTTACACATACGCCCTCCCCGAATTTCATTCGGGGCTATTCATGTTTGACCCTTTCAGGGTCTTAAGTCAATTACATTGCCCCTATGGGGCTGATGTGACAAAGTAGAATTAAAGTCTA
>Ga0105044_10011758_pt1 | contig 11910 bp, 9 predicted proteins | sample MAT01_FD_78092 | JGI IMG/M metagenome (GOLD analysis project Ga0105044, IMG submission 78092) | Freshwater microbial communities from Lake Fryxell liftoff mats and glacier meltwater in Antarctica - MAT-01 | ecosystem: Environmental > Aquatic > Freshwater > Ice > Liftoff microbial mat | place...
CGCCGCTACGATTTCTCGAGCCCGGGGAGCATCGCGATGAAGTATCTGTGTCTGATTTACGACGACGAGGCAGTCTGGGCCGGGATGTCGGAGGCGGCCATCGGGGCGGCCATGGCCGAACACGAATCCTTCACCAGCGCCACTCGAGCCAAGGGGCAGTACGTGAGCGGCGAGGCGTTGCAACCGGTCGCCACCGCCACGATCGTCCGCGTCCGCAACGGCAAGACCACGACGACTGACGGTCCATTGGTCGAAACCAAGGAACAGCTCGGCGGCTTCTACCTCATCGACGCGACAGACCTGAACGAGGCCATCGCTGTGGCAGCCAAGATCCCCGAGGCGCGCACGGGCACCATCGAGGTGCGGCCCGTCATGGACTTCAGCCAGCAGCCGTGACCGCTGGAGCGGACGCCGCGCGGCAGGCGGTCGAGGCCGTCTACCGCGCGGACTCCCGCCGCGTGCTGGCCACGCTGATTCGGCTGCTCGGCGATTCCGAACGCGCCGAAGAAGCGCTGCACGACGCGTTCACAGCGGCCATGCGGCAGTGGCCGCGCGAGGGTGTGCCGGCCAACCCGCGCGCGTGGCTGGTCTCCACTGGACGGTTCAAGGCCATCGACGCCATTCGCCGCCGGGCGCGACACGAGGCATCACTCACCGCCTTTGCCGACGAGCTGGAACGCACGGTGCAGGCACCGGCGCCCGACGATGACGATGCCGCCCTGCCCGACGATCGGCTGCGCTTGATCTTCACGTGCTGCCACCCGGCCCTGCCTTCCGACGCGCGGATGGCGCTGACGCTGCGCGAAGTGTGTGGCCTCACTACCGAAGAGATCGCGCGCGCGTTCCTCACGACGGCCTCGACCATCGCGCAACGGATCGTGCGGGCAAAGGGCAAGATTCGTGACGCGCGGATTCCGTATCAGGTGCCGACCGAGGCCGACCTGCCAGAGCGGCTCGACACCGTACTGCACGTCATCTATCTGATGTTCAACGAAGGTTATGCGGCCACGGCCGGCGACTCGGTGACCCGCGCCGACCTCTCCGCCGAAGCCATCCGCCTCGGCCGGCTGCTGCTCGACCTGTTGCCCGATCCTGAAACGCAAGGCCTGCTGGCCCTGATGCTGCTGCACGAGTCGCGGCGCCGGGCGCGGGTGTCGCCGAACGGCGACGTGGTGTTGCTCGACGACCAGGATCGGGCACGCTGGGATCGCCCCCTGATCGCCGAGGGGCAGCGCCTGGTGGAGCGCTCACTCGCGTCGCGACGCTTCGGACCCTACACGTTGCAGGGGGCAATCGCGGCCGTGCACGCGGACGCGCGCACGGCCCGCGACACCGACTGGCGTCAGATCGTGGGGCTGTACGACGCGCTGCTGCGCGCCGAGCCCGCGCCCGTCTTCGAGTTGAATCGCGCCGTGGCCGTGGCGATGTGGCGCGGTCCCGTCGAAGCACTGGCGCTCATCGATGCGATCCTGCGGAGCGCCGGTTCCTGGAGCGGCGGCTGCGCGAGCTATCCTAGCGCCCATGAGCGCGCTTCTCACCCGCCTTGGTGTCGAGCTCCCGATCGTGCAGGCGCCGATGGCCGGCAGCCAGGGTGCGGCGCTGGCAATCGCGGTGGCCGAAGCCGGCGGACTCGGGTCGCTCCCCTGTGCCCTGCTCGCCCCCGATGCCATGCGCCGCGAGCTCGTCGCCATCCGCACGGTGACGAGCCGGCAGGTGAATGTCAACTTCTTCTGCCACCAGATGCCCGAGCCGGACGCGGAACGTGAGGCCGCGTGGCGCCGGGCGCTCCGTCCGTACTACGACGAGTGCGGTCTCGACCCGGAGCCTGGTCCAGCGGGTCCTCCACGCCTGGCCTTCGACGAGGCCGCGCTGGACGTCGTGCGCGAGTTCAGGCCCGGCGTCGTCAGCTTTCACTTCGGGCTGCCTTCGGCACCCCTGCTCGCCGCCGTGAAGGCACTCGGCGTCACCGTGATGGCGTCGGCCACCACGGTCGACGAAGCCCGATGGCTCGAGGCTCACGGCGTTGACGCCGTGATCGCCCAGGGCGTCGAGGCGGGCGGCCATCGCGGGATGTTCCTGACCACCGATGTGACCACGCAGGTCGGCACCATGGCGCTGGTGGCGCAGGTCGTGGATGCGGTGCGGGTGCCGGTCGTCGCGGCCGGCGGCATCGCCGATGCCCGCGGCGTCACCGCGGCGCTGGTACTCGGGGCGTCCGCCGTCCAGGTCGGCACGGCCTACCTGCTGTGCCCCGAGGCCACGACCAGTCGCGTGCATCGCGCGGCCCTCGCGAGCGGCGCCGCCAGCCACACGAGTCTCACCAACGTGTTCACGGGCCGTCCGGCCCGCGGCATCGTCAACCGGCTGATCCGCGAAGTGGGCCCCATGCATGCGGGAGCGCCCGCGTTTCCCCTGGCCGCTGACGCCGTCACGCCGCTCCGCGCCGTGGCGGAAGCCCACGGCAGCGGCGACTTCTCGCCGCTCTGGGCCGGGCAGAACGTCTCGGGCTGCCGGAACATGCCGGCAGGCGCCCTGACGCGTGCGCTGGCGGGCCTGCGCTAGCCGCCGGCGCCTCGGCGAAGTCGCCTGTCACTTCGGCCCTACCGGGCCGCACTCGCTTTCACCGCACCGCGGTCCACGGCCACGCCCTTCAGATACACCGCGGAGATCTTGCGCGTGTTCGTGATGTCGTCGAGCGGGTTTGCGTCGAGTACGAGCAGGTCGGCGTGCTTCCCCACGGCAATCGTGCCCGTGTCGCTCATGCGCAGGAACTCGGCGCCGTTCCTGGTGGCCGACACGAGCACCTGCGCCGGCGTCATGCCGGCCGCCACCATGTCCGCCATCTCCACGTGCGGCGCCCAGGCGGTGTTGCCGTCGGTGCCCACCGTGATCGTCATGCCGGCGTCCGCGAGCTTCTTCAGGTTGCGCGCCTGGATGCCCCATGTGGCCTGCGCGGCGGGACGGTCGGTAGCGCCGGCCTGAATCTTCGCCAGCTCGCCGTCTGGAATACTGCCCTTCAACCAGCTGTAGTCGGCCTTCACGCCGCGGTCGGGCAGGTTGGGAACAAGCACCACGTTCTTGCGCGCCTTGATGAGCGCCACCACTTCGTCGTCGGCGTCCACGTCGCGGATACCGTGCGCGAAGGCGTCGAGCCCGGCTTTGAGCAGGCCCTTGGCATCCGACAGGTTGTAGATGTGCGCGGCCACGCGGAGCTGATGCTTGTGCGCTTCGTCGATGACCGCCGAATAGAGATCGGGCGGCAGTTTCTGGTACTTGCCGTCGCGGTCGTCGACCCAGATCTTGATGAGGTCGACCTCGAGCGCGGCTTGCTCCTGCACGGCCTTCCGCGCCTCGGCCTCGGTCGTGATCCAATACGGCACGTCACTACGTCCGGGCTCGGGCGAGGTGATGCCGCGGCCGGCCAGGAAGGAGCGCGCCCTGCCCGCCGGCGCCTCGGCCCGTACGGTGAACGGATCGCCCGGGGGATCGAGGCCCATGCTCAGCGCCGCGCTCACACCGAAATAGGCGCGCTGGCGCAGGTCGGTGAGCAGCGCCTCGCGCGTGGTGCTCAGATGCACGTGGGTGTCGACGATGGTCGGCATCACAGTCTTGCCCGCCAGGCTCACGCGGGTCGCACCCGCCGGCACCTTCACCGAGGCGGAGGGTCCCACCTGCGTGATGCGCCCGCCAGTCACCACGATGGTGGCGTTCTCGATCGGCGCCCGGCCGTCGCCGGTAATCACGCGCGCGCCCTCGAAGGCCGTGGTCGCGCCTTGCGCCTGCACCTCGCCCGTGCGCAGGCCGTTCAGTCCGGCAACGAGCGAGGCGGACAGGACGACGACCGGCCAGGAACGGAAGCTCATCAAACGCATGTGCACCTCCAGTGCGGTGCGCCAGCGTACTGCGGCCGTCGCCCGGGTTCAAGCCGCCTTCTCATGCCACAATCGCCCCGTTCATGACGCTCGGCCGGCGGGGCTCGGCTCCTCATCGTCGACCGACGATCCGCTCTCCCGCTCCGGCCCCGAGCCGTGTCATCATCGAGAAGATGCCACCTAGACGACGCCCTCAGCCCGCCGCCTCCACTCCTCCCCCCGCCGCGCCCACCGTCGTCAAGCACTTCCGCCCTCACCCGTGGCATGGGCTCGACGTGGGTCCCGCGCCGCCGGCCTTGCTGAACGCCTACATCGAGATCACGCCGTTCGACCTCATGAAATACGAGATCGACAAGGCGTCGGGCTACCTGCGCGTCGATCGCCCGCAGCGCTCCTCGGCGCAGCACCCGAGCCTCTACGGCTTCGTGCCGCGCACCTACTGCGGCGAGCGCGTGCGCAAGCTGGCCCCTGGCGCCACCAGGGGCGACGGCGACCCGCTCGACATCTGCGTGCTCAGCGAACGGGCCATCACGCGCAATGAGATCATCGTGCGCGCCCGCGTCATCGGCGGCCTGCAGATGGTCGACCGCGGCGAGGCCGACGACAAGATCATCAGCGTGCTCGACGGCGACTACGTGTGGGGTGAGGCCCGCGACCTGCGCGACTTGCCGGCCGTGCTGATCGAGCGCCTGCAGCACTACTTCCTCACCTACCGGCTGGTGCCCGGCGAGAAGCCGGTCGTCGAGATCGCCAAGGTCTACGGCCGCGCTCATGCCATGAAGGTGGTGCAGGCCGCCATGGACGACTACGTGGACACGTTCGCCCGCTAGGCTGACGACGCGCGCCTCCGCTACATGTAGCCGGCGCGGCGCAGCGTCTCGAGGCCGCCGTCGGCGGCGTCCTGGGCCCGGCCCGACCGCTCGGCGACGTGCGTGAGCGTGCCAGTTTTCAGTTCTTCGACGATCTCGGCCACGGTGCGTGCCGTCGAGGCAATCGGCGAGGTGCAGGGCGCGCAGCCGAGCGACCGGTAGCGCGTGCCGGTGCCCTGGTCGAAGTAGAGCGGCACCACGGGAATCTGTTCGTGCGCGATGTACTCCCACACGTTCAGCTCGGTCCAGTCGAGCAGCGGGTGGACGCGCACGTGTGTGCCGGGCGCGAAGTCGGTCTTGTAGTGATTCCAGAACTCGGGCGGCTGCTCGGCCACGTCCCACTCGTTGTGCCGGGTGCGCGGCGAGAAGTAGCGCTCCTTCGACCGGCTGCCCTCTTCGTCGGCGCGGGCGCCGACGATCACGCCGGTGTAGGCGTCGGTGTGCGGGTCGATCTCGTAGGCGCCGGCCGCGTGGTTGAACCGGTAGCGGCGGCCCTCGCCGCTCAGCGTGTCCTTGAGGGCCTGGGTCTTGAGCAGGCCGCAGCAGGTGAGGCGGTCGACGGCGCCGCGCGGGAAGGTCGTGCCCGCCTCTAACGCCGCTTCGTGCTGCCCGTAGATCAGATTGAGGCCCCAGTCGGCCACGAGGCGGTCGCGGTAGGCGATCATCTCGGGAATCTTGTAGGACGTGTCGATGTGCACCAGCGGAAACGGCACGTGGCCGAAGAACGCCTTGCGGGCCAGCCACAGCATCACCGTGCTGTCCTTGCCTACCGACCAGAGCATGCACAGGCTCTTGAAGCTGGCATAGGCCTCGCGCAGGATGTGCACGCTGCGATGTTCGAGCGCGTCGAGATGGGTCATGGGGTGCTGGCCTCGTCCGGCGCAAGGGCGCGCGGCCGCTGCAGATACGTCAGGATACGCCCGGCGGCGCTCTCGGCCGGCTCGACACTGGCGTCCACGACGATCTCGGCGTGCTCGGGCGGCTCGTAGGGATCGTCGACACCGGTCAGGTTCGACAGCGTGCCAGCGCGAGCCTGGGCATAGAGTCCCTTGGTGTCGCGGGCCTCGCACACGGCCAGCGGCGTGGCCACGTGCACCTCGACGAACGCGCGGCACAGGGCACGCGCGGCGTCGCGTGACTCGCGATACGGCGACACGAGCGACACGAGCACCATCACCCCATGCGCTTCGAGCCGGCTCGCCATGAAGCCGACGCGGCGGTTGTGGGTGTCGCGGTCGTGGTGTGTGAAACCGGTGCCAGGAAACCGCGCGCGGATCACGTCGCCGTCGAACAGCTCCACGGCGGCACCCGTCGCGTGCAGCCGCGACAGCAGCGCGGCCGCGATGGTGCTCTTGCCGGCACCCGACAGGCCCGTGAACCACACCACCGCCGGCCGGGGCGGCAGGAACCCGAGCACGAAGCCGGCGTTGCGCAGGCCCGGCTTGTTGTAGGTGAGTGGCGACGGATGCGACGTGCCGTCGGCGGTGGCGTAGCGGAACACGCAGTCCCCAGCCGCCACGTCCCACTCCATCGTGGGCCCGAGGCGCAGGTAGCAATCAGCCGTGCCCTCGGCCACGAAGCAGAACTTGATCGAGCTGCCGATGGCGATGCGCTCCCCCACCCGGTAGCCGCTGAGCACGTCCTCGAGCGCGGGCGAGCCATGCGAGCGGCTCTCGGCCACGCGCAAGGCGGCCCCTGGCGCAGGTGGCTGCGCGATGAGGCGCACGGCCGGGCCGGCGCCACGCCGGCGCCAGCTCCCCTCGGCTTCGGCGGCCCAGTAGGTGACGTCGTGGCCAGGCGCGTGCACCACGCCGAGCACCGGCCGGCCGTCGCGCACGAGCGCGATGTTCACGGTGTAATCGGGCCGCCCCGCCAGATATTCGCGGGTGCCGTCGAGCGGATCGACCAGCCAGAACTCGCGCCACTGCGCGCGGTCGGCATCCCCAGGGATCTCGCCTTCTTCACTGACTACCGGCACGCCGGGGGTGAGAGCGCGCAGACGCGGCACGATGAGCGCATGAGCATCGCGATCGGGCTGCGACACCGGGCTGCCGTCCGGTTTCATGCGCACATCGGCCGGCGCAGGACGTGCCGCCTCGATGCCGGCACCCGCGGCCACGGCCAGGGCCACCACCTCGGGGAGCAGCGACGCGAGCGCGGGCGTGGTCATGATTCGTGCACCGGCTGGATGACTTGGCGGGCGCGCAGCAGCGCCACCACCGCATCGACGGCGCCTGACTCGCGCGTCGTGTCGGGCCACAGCAGATCGCAGGCGACCCCCGCCGTCGCGGGCTGGCCCACCCACACGGTGAGGATACGCTCGGGTGGCACGCTCATCTGCACGATCTCGAGATCGTCCTGCCCCAGGTCGGCCACGCTGACCACGAGCAGTACGCCGGCATCGAGCATCAGGTTGGCGATCTCCCCGAGCCGGCGGAAGTGCTCCTGGCGATTGGGGCCAGTGCGGTCGAGGTCGGCATCCACCCCGTAGAGCACGTTGCCCATGCCCAGGAAGTAGACGTTGCGGCCCGCCGCGAAGAGCTGCTCCTCGAGCGCCTTGGCGAGTCCCTTGCGGTCGCGATCGCGATCGCCGGTGACGAAGAGCAGCGTCGGCTTCTGGGCGAACCGCGCCTCGCGCCGCTCGGGGGCAATCAGGCTGTGCTCCCATTTCAGATTGCGCACGAGCACCTTGTGGCGGGCCTCGTCGTCGGCGTCGGGGAGTGCCTCGCGCACGATGCCGCCGCCGCGGATTTCGTAGTCGTCGATGACCACGAAGCGGCCGGTCGTGGCGTGGTCGGCATGCACGTCGAACGCAACTGGCCGCCCGAGGGCGAACACGCAATCCGCCACCTCGTGGCGCGCCACCTCGGCGCGGTCGGCGGTGCCGAGCGTGGCCGCGTCGAGCACCTGCTCCACGCGCTCAACCCGCATCGGCACGCGCGCGGCGCCCAGGCGCAGCACGTAGTCCTTGTGCGGCACGAGCGGTGCGCGGCCGAGCCAGAACAGATTGACGCGCAGCCGCGTGGCCACCTGGGGCGGCGGCTCACCGGCCCGCGCCGCCAGGTCGCCGCGCGTGACGTAGATCTGCGGATCGAGCGTGACACCGGCGGCCTCGCCGGCGGTCGCGGACGCCGGCGCGGGTCGGTTGAATCGCTCGAGCGACTGCACCCGCGCACGCTTGCCGGACGGGTAGAACACCAGGTCGTCGCCCACCCGCAGCGTGCCACTGTCGATTGCGCCGGCGACGATGCGCCGGTCGTCGCTGAAGTTGGTGAAGCGGTAGACGTCCTGCACCGGCATGCGGAAGGGCGCGGCCGCCGGCGCCAGCGGCGCCGCGAAGCCGTCGAGCACCTCGAGCACGGTCGGCCCGCCATACCACGGCGTGGCGTCGCTGCGAGTCACCAGGTTGGCGCCCTCACGGCCCGACACCGGCACGAACGCCGCGGGCTGGAGCTGCACGCGGGCCATGAAGTCGCGCATCTCGGTGACGACGGCGTCGAAGGCCGCTTGCGACCACTCCACCAGGTCCATCTTGTTGACGAGCACCGCCACCTGGCGCACACCCAGCATGGTGAGCATGGTGGCGTGGCGACGCGAGTTCTCCTGCACGCCCTCGCGGGCGTCGACCACGAGCAGAGCCGCCTCGGCGCGTGCTGCGCCAGTCACCATGTTCTTGAGGAACTCGACGTGCCCGGGCGCGTCGATGATCACGTACGGGCGGCGGGCGCTCTTGAAGAACACCCGCGCGGCGTCAATCGTGATGCCTTGGTCGCGCTCGTCCTTGAGCGCGTCGAGCAGGAAGGCGTATTCGAAGGGCTTCGAGGTGCGGGCGCAGAGTTCGCGCACCTGAGCGAGCTTGCCGTCGGGCAGCGATCCGGAATCCGCCAGGATCCGGCCGACGACAGTACTCTTGCCGTGGTCGACATGCCCCACTACCACGATCGGCATCAGGCTCACGATGAGCAGACATGTTACTCCAAGCCGCCGGCGCCGGTTTGACGGCGTCCTGCTAAAATCGTCCGGATGCCGCGCTTCCTCGCCGCGCTGGTCGCCTGCTGCCTGCTCGAGCCGGTCGCGGCCTTCGCGCAAACCGGTCCCCAGCCGGCCGCACCGGCCACGCGCGCCGACGCGCTCGACGCGCAGCGCGCCGCCCGGGAGCTGGCCCTCGGCGTGGAGCGTCGGAGCTGGCTCGAACGCACGCTGTTCTTCGTGGAGGACAAGCGCGTGCTCGAGCGCCTGAATCCGCCCGAGGGCTTCTACCCGAACCTGGGCAGCATCAGGATCGGCAGCGGCTTCGGCTACGGCGTCGGCTACCGCAAGCGCCCCGCGCGCGGACGCGTGCTGGTCGACGCGTCGGGCAAGGTGACCCACCGGGGCTACAAGACCGCCCAGACGCACATTGCCGTGCAGCCCATGGCCGGCCGGCCCGTCGAGTTCAGTACCGGCACGGTCTGGTACGACTTCACGCAGGAAGACTTCTTCGGCCTCGGCCGGGCGACGAGCCGCGCCGACCGGGTGAGCTATCGCCTCGAGGGGCTCGACACCTTCGCGCAGCTCCAGGCGCGCAAAGCCGGCTGGCTCGTGGTGCGGGGCCGTGTGGGCTTTCACCGGATGGCCATCGACTCCGGCACCGACGCGCGCTTCCCGTCGGTAGCGGAGACCTTCACCGAGGCGACCGCCCCGGGCCTGCGCAACGCGCTCACGCTCGCCTACGCGCAGACCTCGGCCGGCGTGGACACGCGCGACCAGGTCGGCAACACCCGCGGCGGTGGTTTCTACAACGTGTCGATGGGGATGTTTCGCGACCGGCGCGGCGACACGTTCAACTTCAATCGCATCGATGTGCGGGCCATGCACGTGATTCCGATCTTCGACAAGAAGCGGGGCATCGCCCTGAACGCCATGGCCTCGCGCAGCGATCCGGTCGGCGACAGCCGCGTGCCGTTCTACCTGATGCCCACGGTGGGCGGGTCCGACTCGATCCGCGGCTTCCGCGAGTTCCGCTTCCGCGATGCGGCCGCCGTGAACCTCAACGCCGAATATCGCTGGGAGGCGTTTTCCGGTCTCGACCTGGCCCTCTTCGTCGACGCCGCCGACGTCGGCCCGACGTGGCGGTCGCTCGTCGGCAAGAACCTGAAGACGTCGTGGGGCGGAGGCTTCCGCTTCAACACCAATCGGCGCGTGTTCCTGCGCGTGGACATCGCCAGCAGCCGTGAGGACACGCGCGTCTGGGTCCGCATGGGACCGGTATTCAGACGATGACACGACACCTGCACGCCCTCATCCTGGCCGGACTGCTGGCGGCCGCCGTCTCGCACCGGGGCCGCGCCGCCTCGCCCGCCTACTTCCCCGACGATCCTCTGACCGCCGATCCGGAGCTGCGCGATGCCGCCAAGGTCGGCGAGCGCGAGATCAGCGACCCCTACGACTTCCTCGAGAACACGTTCTTCAAGCCGGGCGACCATGCCAATCAGCGGGCGGTCAACGTCAACACCATCGACGAGGTGCCCGACTCGAGCTGGTTCACTGGCCGCATCGGCGTGACGCCGGTCAGCGTGGCCGACATCGGCCGCGGGCCCAACCTGTCGGGCCCGCCGGCCCCGGGACCGTGGACCGTCGTGTCGGGCAAGAGCGACGGCATCACGCCCGGCTTCACCGTGCGCGATCAGGCGGGCGTGCTGTGGTTCATCAAGTTCGATCCGGGCTCGAACCCCGAGATGGCCACCGGCGCCGAGATGATTGCCACCAAATTATTCTGGGGTCTGGGCTACCACGTGCCCGAGAACTACCTGGCGGTCGTCGGTGCCGACGATCTCGTGGTGACCGACCAGGCCACGATCCGCGATGTGCTCGGCCACCGGCGCGCGCTCACCCGCACCGACGTCACCGACCTGCTCGCCAAGGGCGCCCGCCGAACCGATGGCCGCTACCGGGTGATGGCCAGCCGCGCCCTGCCGGGCACGCCCGTGGGTCCGTTCAAGTACTACGGCACCAGAGCCGACGACCCCAACGACATCTTCCCGCACGAGCACCGGCGCGAGCTGCGCGGGCTGCGCGCCTTCTCGGCGTGGCTCAACCACGACGACTCGCGCTCGGTCAACTCGCTCGACACGCTGGTCGCGACGGCCGGGCGCACCGTGGTGCGGCATCACCTGATCGACTTCGGCTCCACGCTCGGCAGCGCCAGCGTGGCGGCGCAGAAGCCGCGCGCCGGCAACGAGTACCTCTGGGAGGCGCGTCCCACGCTGCTCACCATGTTGTCGTTCGGCTTCTGGGTGCGGCCCTGGATCAAGGTGCAGTATCCCAACTACCCGTCGATCGGCAATCTCGAGGCGGCCTACTTCTGGCCGGAACGCTGGAAGCCGGAGTACCCGAACGTGGCGTTCGACAACGCGCGCGGCGATGATCTGTTCTGGGCGGCCCGGCGCGTCATGGCCTTCAGCGACGAGCAGATCCAGGCGGCCGTGAAGAGCGCCGAGTACTCGAACGAGGGCGCGGCGGCGTATATGACTGATGTGATCATCGCCCGGCGCGACAAGGTGGGTCTGCAGTGGCTCACCGCGGTGAACCCGCTCGTGCGGTTTGCACTGGATGCCGAGGGCGTGCTCACGTTCGGCAATGTCGCCACCGAGACGAGGCGCGCCTCAGCCCCCGACGGCTACTCGGTAGCCTGGAGCACCTTCGACAACACCACGGGTCTCGCGACCGGCGTCGGCACGACGGCGTCGGTGGACACGGAACGCGCCCAGGCGCCCGCGGCCGTGCTCGAGGGCGAGTTCGTGGAAGCGGCCATACACACGCAGCACCCGCGCTTTCCCGAGTGGCGGCGGCCCGTCGTGGCGCACTTCCGGCGCGCGGCCGGCGGCTGGCGGCTCGTCGGCATCCGGCGCGACGGACTCGACTGACCTCCTTACCGACGCCGTTACGGATGTGGCCCGCACGCGTGAAACGGGCGGACTATACTGCCCCGAGCATGCCGCGCATTCTGGTCGCTGAAGACGACCCCGACATCGCGGGGCTGGTACGACACTATCTCGAGAAGGCCGGCTACACGGTGGACGTCACCGACGCCGGCACCGATGTGGCTCCGCGCCTCCGCCGCACCCCGACCGATCTGCTGGTGCTCGACGTGATGTTGCCCGGCATGGACGGCCTGGCCGTATGTCGCG
>Ga0105044_10011759_pt1 | contig 11909 bp, 5 predicted proteins | sample MAT01_FD_78092 | JGI IMG/M metagenome (GOLD analysis project Ga0105044, IMG submission 78092) | Freshwater microbial communities from Lake Fryxell liftoff mats and glacier meltwater in Antarctica - MAT-01 | ecosystem: Environmental > Aquatic > Freshwater > Ice > Liftoff microbial mat | place...
GCGGAAAAGCTATCCACCGCTGCCAACCCCGTTCCACCCCCACCACCACCACCCCCGCCCACGCCGTTCCCGGCCTGCGGCAGCCAGACCGCGACCGCCGCGATCGTCGCGCACGCGGCGATAGCCCAAGGCAGCCACGCTCGCCGAATCACCATATTCCCGCTCGCCCCCAAACGCGCTTCCTCACTCACTTCGCTTTCGTCGCGGCGTGCCGCTTCACCGACGGCTACTAACCGATCTTGTGTCGGTACCGAAATAACAAAACTCGAGCCCGACCTAGACCCCGACCCAGACCCAGACCCAGCCCCAGCCCCAGCCCCAGAACCAGAACCAGAACCAGAACCATTCAGCCCTTCAGCCCGCGATGCAAAGCGCGGACCTCGCTGCACCGAAGTCGCGTCGATGCTCCACGCCTCCCCGAGCGAGTAGAGTCGCCGCTTAACATCTTCGGGCATCTCAACTAGAGCGGAGCCGCCAAGCGCAGCCAATTCGATCGACGCCGCGACCAGATCAAGAGTCGTGTCGTCTGCCAGCCCCGCCCGGTTCAGTAGTTCGTGCAGCTCTGCGCGATCCTTCGCCCCAAGCCCCTCCAAAGCCCGATCGCCATGCAGTTCCAGCGCTCGCTCTGGGACCGCCGTAGATAATAATCTTTCATTCATGGTGCCACCCCCGTAGATGGCGATGTTTCTGAAACTTGCGCTGCCCCGTCCGTCGTACTTAACATTTCTCGCAGGCGAATCAACCCGCGGCGGGCGTGTGTCTTTACCGTGCCCAGCGGCAGGCCCGTGGCCCGCGCGATTAACTCGTGAGACAACCCCTCATACACCGACAGCCGCAACACCCGCTGTTGCTCGTCGCTCAACGATTCCAAAGCCTTCACCGCAACCTTCGCCTCCTCGGCTACCTCTACCCCCGCCCCCTCGGTCGGAAGAGTGCCACCGCCATTCAGCTCCGTTAACTCTGCGGAAACCGGCCGACGAGTGATGCGCCTCCGCCGATCAATCAACCTACGCCGCGCAATAATCGCGACGAACGCAGCTTCGGACGCGATCCCCGCGTCATACTTATGACCGTTGTGCCACAGCTCCGTGAATATCTCATGCACCGCGTCCTCGAGCTCCGCCTCCGGCAAACCGGCGCGCCGTGCCAGCGACCACACAAGGCCGCCAAAGCGCTCGATGCACTCTTGAATCGCCGAAGACTCGCCCGCGCTTACGCGGTGTAATAAAAGCAAACTCGTAGTACTTGTTGGACCCAAACTCGATGGCCCCAGACTTGGCTGACTTACACCCTTGGAGAGCCGCTCAAACCCAATCGTTCCAGCCGCCGCCAGTTTGGCAAGCAGGCTCGGGGCGGCATGAGGAAGATCATAGTGGCCAACGTTGAGCCGGACCACCGCACCACCTGCCGCATTACCCCCCGCATCCTGCTTGGGCATTTGTTTTCCCTTACGCTTGCTAGCCATCCCCGCCGCTTTGAGTGCAGGAGCACGCCCTATCGCCTCACACACCGCCCTAACTGCCACAACGTGAGCGCCAGAATGCACGTAACCCCCGCCCGCTTGCCCGCGATTCTTCCCCGTTGTGTTGAGCGCACCCGCCTCCTCTCGTCGCACGCCTCTCTCGCCATTGCGCCCGACCATTGAGCACCCGCAGGCGCAACTCGCCACCGTCGCCAACGCGGATTTCTTCGATCCCTTGATCCCGCCCCGCCGCGTTGTTGATTGATCTGCCATTTTTACGCTAACACAACAGCCAACTTCTCCAGAAGCAAATCGCCAGCGGGCTTCTCAGCCCGCTGGCTCATAAGCAATCGGAACTAAACGTCCCGGAAATCACTCAAATTACTTCTTCGCGACGGGCATAATCACCGTGTCAATCACGTGAATCACGCCGTTGCTGGCCTCAATGTCGGCCTTTACAACGGTTGCGCCATCGACCTTCACCTTGCCACCATCGGTCTTCGTCGTAACTTTGCTGCCTTCGAGAGATGCGACGCTCGCACCCTTCGCCGCGGCGTCGGAGAAGACGCGGCCGCTCAGCACGTGGTACTTGAGGATCGAAGCAAGCTGCGCCTTATTCTCTGACTTTAGCAGGCTATCAACGGTCTCCTTTGGGAGCTTGGCAAACGCCTCATCGGTCGGGGCGAACACCGTGAACGGACCCTTGCCCTTAAGAGCTTCAACAAGCCCGGCCTTCTCGAGCAATGTTGCCAGGGTCTTGAACTGACCAGCCGCAATGGCGGTATCAACGATGTCCTTGTCCGCTGGCATGATTACGGTGTCGATCACGTGGATCACGCCGTTGCTCGCCTTGATGTCGGTCTTGACCACGTTAGCCCCATCAACCGTGACCTTACCATCCTTGACCAGCACATCGATGCGCTGACCATTCACGGTGTCGGCGCCCATGGTCTTCACGTCCTTCGCCAGTACTTCAGCGGGCACGACGTGGTACGCAAGAATGCTGGCAAGTTTCGCCTTGTTCTCGGGTTTCAGGAGGCTTTCAACTGTGCCCGCAGGCAGCTTGGCAAACGCCTCATCAGTCGGGGCAAAAACCGTGAAGGGACCCTTTCCCTTCAGGGTTTCCACTAACCCCGCAGCCTGCAGAGCAGCAGCGAGGGTCTTAAAGTTTCCTGCCGCCACAGCGGTGTCCACGATGTCGGCAGCCATAATCCCCATGGAGGCTTGGGTTGCTTCCTTGGAAGCAGAGCACTGGGCGTGAGTAGTACCAGCAACAAGCACGAGGGCGGTTGCAGACAAAGTGATAGCGCGGATAATGTTCATTAATCGTTTCTCCAGGGTGACAATGCTGAGGGGGCGGCCGCGAGCGTGTGTGAAGGGCCGCAAACTCCCCAAACCAGAATACTACAGTGCGCGGTTGCGGTCGCAACAAAAGAACGCACTGCTTTCGTGGGTTTCGTACAAGCTGCTCGTTTGGATTCATCACGCGAGCCACACTCGACGCGGCCCCCCGGGACCCGCCAAATACGAAAGCCCTTGAATCTATCTACCAAGGGTTTCCCCTGGTGCCTCGCTCAACGGCGCGACCGTAGACGGCCTGAACGCAAGAATCTAGGCTCCGCGCCCGCCGCGCGAGAAATATTGACTTGGCTGTTCGTATCCAGCTTGCTCCGCGCAGCCGGCTGATACAGCGAAGGGCACTGGAAGATCAAGCGAGGGCACTGGGCGAACCCTGTTAGCAAAAGGTAAATGAGTCCTGCATAGGAACTGCCAAGATGACAGCGTAAGTAACAGCGCAGTTAAGCGGTGCGGCGGGCGGCAAAATGGATTCCGCACCGGCAGTCTCTGCCGCTTTAGTAATCCGACATCGAACTAAATGAGCAGATCAATCGTCCGCGACCAAACATCTAAGTATTTACACTCAAGATTTCTGATCGCCACCCGCGCCAAAACACATTGCGGGCCTAACCGCGCCAACCTTATATAAGCTCCCGCGAAACCGCCATCCTACAAGTGAAGCGTGGGTGTAATTACCCCGCAGAAATGCAAAGCATCTCAGGCCCATCACACCGTCGCCCCCGCGGCCATCGCCGGACGCCGACTCTCGTTCAGCAGCCGACGCAGCACGGTCTGGAGTACGCCGCCGTTGCGGTAATACTCGGCCTCGACGGGTGTATCGATCCGGCAGAGCGTTACGAAGGTTAACCGTTCGCCGGTAGGCTTCAGCGCACTGACCTCGACCTCACAACGAGGTTCGACTAATCCCTCAGCGTTCACCGGCATGAAGATATCGAAGGTCTCATCGCCAGCAAGCCCGAGCGACGTGGCGGTCTGGCCCTGCACAAAGCACAGGGGCAGCACGCCCATGCCCACCAGGTTGCTCCGATGAATGCGCTCAAATGATTCACTTATAACAGCGCGGCAGCCCAGCAATAATGTGCCCTTCGCCGCCCAGTCGCGGGAAGAGCCCATGCCGTAATCTTTGCCCGCAAGCACGATGAGCGCTGTGTTGTCCTTGCGGTAGTTGATAGCTGCATCGTAAATATAAGTTATCGCTCCCTTGCCCGTCGAAGACATATCTCGCGTCCATCCGCCCTCCACCACCTTTCCATCGGGGCCAACGGCCAGCCGGTTCTTCACGCGGACATTCGCGAAGGTGCCGCGGGTCATCACGCGGTCGTTCCCGCGGCGTGATCCGTACGAGTTAAACTCAGACTTCTTCACCCCCAGCGACTTCAGATAATCTCCCGCGGGGCTCTTCTCCGGAATATCGCCCGCAGGCGAGATATGGTCGGTGGTTACACTATCTCCCAGGTAAACCAGCACCTTGGCGCCCTTGATCGCCTTGGGCGGGGTCGGCTGCTCGGTAAGGCCCTCAAAGTAAGGCGGATGCTGAATGTAAGTTGACGACGCGTTCCACACATACTGATCGCTGCGTGAAACCGGCACCTTGTTCCAGGTCTCGTTACCGGTGAAGACGTTGGCGTACATCGCGCGGAACTGGTCGGGCGAAAGGCACTGCCCCTTCACCTGCTGCACCTCGGCCCACGTGGGCCAAATGTCCCGAAGAAAAACGGGCTTATTCTCTTTAGTAAGTCCAAGGGGCTCGGTCAGAAGATCAACACCCAAGGTCCCGGCGATCGCGTACGCCACGCACAGCGGCGGGCTGGCCAGAAAGTTAGCTTTGACACTGGGGTGAACCCGACCTTCAAAATTACGATTGCCCGAAAGCACGCTGCTAACGCAAAGATCGCTCTCCTTGATCGCCGCCTCCACTTCTTCGGGCAGTGGCCCGCTGTTGCCGATACAAGTGGTGCACCCATAACCAACGGTGTAGAAGCCGATCGCTTCGAGGTCTTCTGAGAGGCCAGCGCGGTCCAGATACTCTGTTACAACCTTGCTCCCCGGAGCCAGACTGGTCTTGACCCACGGCTTACGAGTAAGCCCCAACGCGCGCGCCTTACGCGCCACCAGGCCCGCGGCGATCAGCACGTCGGGGTTGCTGGTATTCGTACACGATGTAATCGCGGCGATCACCACCGCCCCGTGATGCAGGCGGCTTACTTGGCCATCGGCGTGCTTCACCACGCCACCCTGAGTAAATATTTTGTCCACGCTCAGGCCAAAGCCCGTGTTGCCCGTTGGAGCCGCGAGCGACCTGAAGAAATCCATCTTCGCATTCTTTAAATCGATGCGATCTTGCGGGCGCTTGGGGCCGGCGATGCTGGGCTGGATGGTTGAAAGATCCAGTTCCAGTAACTGGGTAAACTGCGGCTCGGGGGTGCCGGGCTGCCACCAGAACATGTTCGCCTTGGCGTAGCGTTCGACCAAGTCACAGGTGTGCGCATCTCGCCCGGTAAACTTAAGATACTCAATCGTAACCTGATCGACAGGGAAGAAGCCCACCGTCGCCCCGTACTCGGGCGCCATATTAGCAATAGTGGCGCGGTCGGGGACACTCAGCGCGGCCAAACCCTCACCGATGAACTCAACAAACTTATCAACCACTCCCCTGGCGCGAAGTATCTGAGTGACAGTTAAAACAAGGTCCGTAGCGGTCGTGCCCTCGGGGAGTTTACCCTTCAGCCGCATGCCCACTACATCAGGTGTTAACATGTAAATCGGCTGACCGAGCATCACCGCTTCTGCCTCGATGCCGCCAACCCCCCAGCCCATCACGCCAAGCCCGTTGATCATGGTGGTGTGGCTGTCGGTCCCCACGCACGAATCAGGGAACGCCACGTTCTCGCCGTTTACCTCTCTAGTCCACACCGTCTTTGCCAGATACTCAAGGTTCACCTGATGCACGATTCCGGTCGCCGGAGGCACCGCGCGAAAGTTGGAAAGACTCTGCTGACCCCACCGCAAGAACTCGTACCGCTCGTTGTTACGCTCAAACTCGCGTGTCGCATTAATCGTTAATGCAACTTTGCTGCCAAATGCATCAACCTGCACGCTGTGATCAACCACCAGATCGCAAGGGACGAGCGGATTAATCGCGTTGGGATCGCCGCCCAAACGCTTCATCGCGTCGCGCATCGCCGCGAGATCGACCACGCACGGCACTCCGGTGAAATCCTGGAGGATCACGCGAGCGGGCATGAACGGGATCTCCTCCTTAGCTACGTCCGAGGCGTTCCAGTTCGCGAGCCCGGAAACATCATCGGCAGTAACAATGAAGCCATCAAGATTGCGGAGCATGCTCTCCAATAGCACGCGGATCGAATACGGCAGCTCGTGCAGTTGCCGGCTGTGGCGCTGTGAAGCGAGGGCAGCCAAGCTGAAATACGTGTACGTGGACCCGTTGGCTGTCGTAAGTGTGGCGCGTGCTTGAAAGGGGTCGGGGCGGGCGGACATGAAGGCTCCTTAAGCGGTACAAATTCGGGTTCTACCACGGGTCGGTGTGCGAACCGGGCCGGAATAAACACTTGGGTTTGTCCGGTCTGTGATAGGGTATGCAAGCGAAACGGGGAACGTCAACCGGTCGGGCCATTTTAGCACCAGCTTGCGCCCGCACCGGGATTATGATCCTCCAACATGGCCAAACGCACAACCGCGGCGGCGTCACGCGACATAAGCAGCCGCTACACCATTACCAATGGCTCAAAGTTCCGGCTCAGCAGCATCGATCCACAGGAGACCGGTGATCTGAAAAACAGGCAAGAAGGGGAAGCACTTCTGGAACAACTGCTCGAGAGAATGAGCCAGCTTCAGGAAAAGCTATTTGCCCAGAACCAGTGGGCGGTTCTGCTTATGTTTCAGGCGATGGACGCTGCGGGCAAGAATAGCACGATCAAGAACGTAATGAATGGAGTGGACCCGCAGGGCTGCCAGGTCTTTTCATTCAAGGCTCCGACCCAACAGGAGCTTGATCACGATTATCTTTGGAGGTGCATGAAGTGCCTTCCGGAGCGGGGCCGCATCGGAATCTTCAATCGTTCGTACTACGAGGAAACCCTGGTGGTTCGGGTGCATCAGGAGCACCTGGTTCACCAGCACCTGCCCGCCAAGTGCATGACCAAGAACATCTGGAACGAGCGGCTGGAAGATATGAACGCGTTTGAGCGATACCTGACCAACAACGGCATTGTAATTCGTAAATTCTTTCTTCACGTCTCAAAAGATGAGCAACGTAAGCGGTTCCTCGAACGCCTTGAGGAACCTTCCAAGAACTGGAAGTTTTCTGCGGGCGATGTCGCCGAACGCGGGCACTGGGACGAGTATCAGAAAGCCTACGAACAGACTATCCGGGCCACGGGAACGACGCGCGCGCCCTGGATAGTCGTGCCAGCGGATCATAAGTGGTTTACCCGAGTGGTGGTCGCCGCCGCGATCGTCCGCACGCTCGAATCGCTCGACCTTGCCTTCCCCGTGCTCAGCCCCGAACGTTTGGCCGAGCTTAAAGGATCGGCAGATGCGTTGCGGGCCGGGGAGTAAACTCGGCCGCTACGCCGGAGCGGCTCTTAAGCCATAGATAAAAAAAACCGGACCTCTCTGCGAGAGACGCCCGGTCTATTTATAACTATTTAATTAACTTCTGGCGGGCACGGTGGTCAATCCACGGGCAGCCCAAGCCCCTTTAGCCGCCGAGCTTGACCGACTCAGAGAGGCCGGGGAAGAAGCGTTCCTCTTCTTCATTCTGGATAAGGATGGTGGGCTTAAGAAGGATGAGCAGGGTCTGCTCTTCCTTGACCTCTACGCGGTTGCTGAAGAAGCGATTGATTATGGGAATCTTGCTCAGCACCGGCACGCCAGATTCAATTTCCTGCTCACTGATGAGGCGCTGACCGCCCAGGAGCACCGTGCCCTGGTCCGGCACTGTGACGGTGGTGTTTACCTGAGTTACGGTGACGGTGGGACGTTGAATGAACGACTGTGTGGAGGCCGAGTTAATCAGACCGCCACCCGCGAGGGCGGTGATGGCGGTGTTCTGGAAGCCTTCGATCTTGGCGACCGAAGCCTCGACATTCAAAGTAACATAACGACGGTCGGCGGAGATCGTTCCTTCCAGCTCGAGCACCACGCCTTCGTTAACCGTCTGGAGCGTGGGATCAAAGCCGACCGCAGCTTCGCTTACGACCGGCTGAAGATCGCTGACGAACGCAACCTGGGTCGCGACACTGATGAACGATCGCTGGCCGTTGGTAAACGTGAGCCGCGGGGCTGTCAAATTGACCGTCCGCCGATCGGCTTGAGTCGCTTTGATAAGGAAGTCGACCTGGATATCGTCGAGAAACTGGCCCGCGATGCCCAGGGCCGGAGCCTGACCAAGGATGCCGCCAGCGAAGTTGCCGGAGGCGAGCGATTCCGCCTGGCCCAAGCTGTTCTGACCGGCGCCGATGACCGAGAGCGGGCTGGGGTTCACGACCGCAACACCAACCTGAGGATCGGCGGTACCATCGCCGTTGGCGTCGGTGGGGGCACCGAAGACGCGCCTTTGAAGTCCGCCACCTGCGAAGTTGAAGAAATCGGAGGGTTGAACCCCGCCGTTGGGGACGGCGGCCCGTGCGGCACGCACTTGGTTGTTGCGACCGTTAAAATAAACATCCAAGTCAAACCCGATCTGCTCAAAATAATCTGTACGGACAAGGAGGAAGCGGGTCTCGACGTTGATCTGCATGGCGCGCACTTCGCGCAACTTGCTGAGCAGGCCGTTGATGGCGCGGTGGTTGGCGGGAGTATTGGTGATGATCAAACTGCCCTGCAACTGCTGAATGTAACCGACATCGCCGCCGTTTTCGAGCCAACCCTGCTCGTCAATGTTGGTCGTGATGATCGTAATCAAATCCTGCGTGCGTTCCTCGAGCGTGCGCCGATTGGCGTCGTCTTCGCCTTCCTGATTTTCACGGAAGGGGCTCTGACCACCGCCGCCGCCGCCCTGGTTCTGGAGCACGCTCTGGAGATCAAACTCGGGCGCTCCGGTCCAGTTGGGAACCTCGATCAAGAGGTCGCGGATATCGTAAATCTGGAGCGACTTAATCTTATTAATGGCCTCACGGGTGGAGATCATAATAACACCGTCGTTGATCGTGTACGCCGCGCCCGAGCCCGAGTCCTTGCTGGCCTTTTCAAGCACGCGTTCGAGAACGGTGCGGACGGGGACGTTGGTGAGTTCGAGTGAAATCTGGGTTTCGCGGTCGATCCCCGTTTCTGTCAGCTTTTCCCAATCGACATCAAAGTTAAGTTGTGTGACGGCGTTGAGGAACGAAATAGCGCTGGCCAGAGGCGTATCAACAAACTTTACCGGAACACGCTTGCGCTCAAGCAGCGCGAGCGCGCTGCGGTTTTCTTCGCTCTCCATCATACCCGTCGGCTCGCCGCGGCGGATGGAGATGGCTGGCCAGTCGGAGGGATAGACCATGACGCCTTCGGGCATGACCAACGCCTCTTGATTGCTCAACTGATGATCGGCGACAGCGCGGTGCTTGGACTTGGTGATCGAGAGGGCCTGGGAGTAAACCTTGGCATCGCTCAGAACGTCGCGCAGCACAAGGCCGATGGGGTTGATGGGGTCAAGGAACAAAATCTGATCAACAACTTGGAGAGCTTCATCATACTTAAGTTCGCGCTGGAGGGCGCGGACGCGGTCAATCGCCTCGTTGATCTTGCGGTCTTTTTCGGAAGCGGTGCGAAGCTGGGCGGCCTCGGTGGCGGCGCGGATATCGGCGGCCTCCTTGGCTTTGGAGACATCGCGGATCTGCTCAGCGCTGAGGTTAATATCGGTGATGAGGTCGTCAACCTGCTTGTTGTAAGCGTCAAGGTCGGTGGTTGAGAAGACTTCCCGAACGGAGTTGACATTCACCCGGGCGGTCGCTGCGAGCGAGTTGGCATTCTGCACATCGCCGGAGGCGAGGGCGGCGCGGGCCTGTTCGATATTATTATTAAACTCAGCGAGTGCCTGATCTCGCTTGATCTTGCGCTGGCCTAGAACATTATCAATTACGCCGCCCTCGGTGCTTACGTTCACACCCATCCGGGCCTTGGCCTCGGCGAGGCGGTTTTCGGCGTGCGTGCGCTGGTCTTGGGTAAGCTGGTCGCCAAATCCCCCCAAGATGCGCTGGTAAAGCTCGGACGCTTCGAGCATACGAACCTGCTCAAAGGCCTGATCGGCCTCGGTGATCATGCTCTGAGCCTGCCACTTGCGGGCCATTTCGATCGGATCGCCTGATGCTGGCTGGCTCATCGGCACGGCTTCGATTGGGGCGGCGGGTGCCGCGTCGGCCGGAGGCTGGGCGGGCTGGGTAGCTTCCTCCACAGGGCGGGGCTTAATTACGCCGGGCTGCATGAGACCCAGCGCCGGTGCGGAGCCTTGCTCGGCATCGATGATGCGGGTCTGGAGGAGTTCAAGGGTGGACTGTTGAGCAGCGGACAGCTCAACGCCTGAACGGTTGAGCTTGTCGAGCGTGGACTTGGCATCTGCAAGGCGACCGGCGTCAAAGTCGGCGGAGACCGCGGCGAGAGTCTGTGAGGCAAGAGGAGCGAGCGCAGCCTTGATGGTGGCGGCCTTTTCAAGCAGCGACTTGGCGATTGCCGTCTGTTCGTTCGTGGCCTTAGGCGACTGGATCACCGCAGTAGCGTGACGGTTGAGCGTCAGGAGGTCGTCGCGAGTAAGGGCATCCTCGGCGGTTTGAATGCTCACATCCACGGCATTCATCGTCTTGAGCCGGCGGTTGGCGTTGGCCAGCAGCGTGAAGACGCGCTGACGTTCTGCATCACTTAAGCTTGTCGCACTCTGGGTGGAACTTAACTTGGTGAGGATTGACTTGGCCGCGACCACTTTATTGGAAGCGAGCAGGTCTACGCACTGGCCAATCTGGCCCGCAGCATCGGTAGAGCGCGAGGCGGACAGGCCGGGGGGCGTGTCACCTCCGAAAGTGATCGCCGGGGCGGCACTTATCAGGCAACTGGCAACGCCAGCTGCGGAGAGGAGTGAGCGGACAGAACGGCGCACAAGGATCGAAGTCCCAATCGACATGATCTTCTCCAAAGGACTACCCGCGTCGCGTGAAGCGTCTGAGTAACGCTAGAGAGAAAGGCGCGCGACGCGCTATGAGGGGGGTTTCAGACGGCCCGCACACAACCTGTATGCAGACTACGGACATAACCAAAGGGCTTAAAGAGCCCAAGAACACCGAGTAGCAACAAAAGCGGCTGTAGACGAGCACTGCACCGAGCAATCAAGAAGACCCCACGAACTAATGTAACGAAAAGCAGAAGTGCGCCGATAGGCGGACGGGTGCGGAACAAGCTGGAGCGGAGGGGACGAGAGGCGAGGAGAGCAAATAGGTGCAGCCGAGCGTAGCTTCAAAAAGGTCGATGGCGCGGGCAAAATCGAAATCATCTTGAGATAGCCAGCGGTTGGGTGGTCGGAGGTCGGGGAAAAAAAGCGGGAAGATCGGGTTGAATTGCGTGCCTTCCCGGCGAAGGGAGCAACCGTACGTCGCGTGAACGCGGTTTGGCGAGTCGCGATGTGATTTGTATTCGGACGCGAGGGCTGGGTTGAGGCTTGGGTTGCTGGGGACCAGCTTTGGGTGCCGGGGGACCAAGTGATACCGGCGAAACAAGTTGGGGGTTGCCGCTGAGTTAGAAGTTGGCGTGATAAAGTAGTTGCATGTCCGTCTATTACCAACTGGATTTTGAAAAACCGTTGTCGGAGCTCTCCCGCCAGATTGAAACGCTGGAGGGGCGGCTGAAGATTTTGGAGACCGGGGGTGAACCGGCGGGGGAGGGGGAGAGTTTGGGGCGGGGTGGTTTGCCGGGTCCGATAGGCCCTATTAGCGCGGGGAGGGTTCCGGCCTCTGCGGTGGAAGCGGCGCTTGGGCTTGGGGAGCTTTCTGGATTAAGCGGTGCGGCGTCCGGAGAAATAGGGTTGGGGGGGGAGGAGAATGTGGGGGGGATTTTGGCGGAGATATCGAGGCTTCGGGCGAAGCACGATGAGGAGCTGCTA
>Ga0105044_10011764_pt1 | contig 11905 bp, 14 predicted proteins | sample MAT01_FD_78092 | JGI IMG/M metagenome (GOLD analysis project Ga0105044, IMG submission 78092) | Freshwater microbial communities from Lake Fryxell liftoff mats and glacier meltwater in Antarctica - MAT-01 | ecosystem: Environmental > Aquatic > Freshwater > Ice > Liftoff microbial mat | place...
CCGCCAAACCCCTTTGCGGTCCTGAAGGGTTTGACCGGCAAATCCTGATTTCCGGCCCGGAAATCCCGCTTGCGCCTGTGGGCGGTTTTGGGGCATATCCCGCCCCCTGATTTGACGCCCCCTCGCACGCTTGACCAAGCCGCCGTCGTCCGGACGGTGGCACGCGCGTTTCGGGCCGGTTTTGGAGATTGAGTGTCATGGCGGTTCCCAAAAGGAAAACCTCGCCGTCTCGTCGTAACATGCGCCGTTCGCACCACGCGATCGCCATCACGACGATTGCCGAGTGCTCGAACTGCGGCGAGCAGAAGCGTCCCCACCACGTTTGCGGAAAGTGCGGCCATTACGATGGCCGTGAGGTCGTCGCGGCCTCCGCCTGATCTGAATCGGGCGCCCATCCATGGCTGATGCGCCCAAATCCGGTCCGCTTGTCGTCTCGATCGACGCCATGGGTGGCGACAACGCCCCCGGCTCGGTAGTCGACGGTATCGCTATCGCGCGCGTCCGGCATCCCGGGGCGCGCTTTTTGCTGCATGGACGCCAAAGCGAGCTTGAGCGCCTGATCGCCGGTAAGGCCGGTCTTGTAGATGTCGTCGAAATCCGCCCCGCCGCCGAAGTCGTCGGCATGGATGACAAGCCGAGTCAGGCTCTCCGCCGGGGCCGCGAGACCTCGATGTGGCGCGCGATTCAGTCCGTAAAGGACGGTGAGGCCGCAACCGCTGTCTCCGCCGGCAATACAGGCGCGCTTATGGCCATGGCCAAGTTCCAGCTCCGTCCGCTCGACGGCATTCAGCGCCCGGCCATCGCCGCGCTCTGGCCCACCATGCGCGGCCAGACAATCGTGCTCGATGTCGGCGCCAATGTCGGCTCGGAAGCCCGCCACCTTGTCGATTTCGCCGTCATGGGCGCCGCCTTTGCGCGCGTCGTGCTCGGCTTGAAGACGCCGCTCGTCGGGCTGCTCAACATCGGCACCGAAGAGGTTAAAGGGAACGAGCAGGTCAAACTCGCCGCCCAGATGCTGCGCGACGCCAATCTGCCGATCCAGTTTGAAGGCTTTGTCGAAGGCGACGACATCAGCGCCGGCACGGTCGACGTCGTGGTGACCGACGGATTCTCCGGCAACATCGCGCTCAAATCCGCTGAAGGCGCCGCCCGCCTTGTCGCCTATTACCTGCAGACCGCGCTCAAGCGCTCGTGGATCTCAATGCTCGGCGCGGCCATCGCCAGCGGCGCCTTCAAGGTGCTGCGTGCCAAGATGGACCCGCGCACCAACAATGGCGGCGTGTTCCTCGGGCTCAACGGCACCGTCATCAAAAGCCATGGCGGCACCGATGGCCTCGGCTTCGCCAGCGCTATAGACCTCGCGATCGAGATGACCCGCCAGGACATGACCAACCGCATCGCCGCCGACATCGCTGGCGTTGCGGGCCTGCTCTCCCGCGCCGCGCCCGCGCCGGAACCTGAAACGGTAAGCGAAGCCCCGGTCGCCCCATGATCCGTTCGGTCGTTGCAGGAACGGGCGCGTATCTTCCGGAAAAAATCCTGACCAACGCCGATTTGGCGAAGATCGTCGACACCAGTGACGAATGGATTCTGGAACGCACCGGCATTTCCCAGCGCCACATTGCCTCGGACGGCGAGACGACTTCCGATCTCGCCACCAAGGCCGCGATCAAGGCGCTTGAAGCCGCCGGCATCGACGCCTCCGAACTCGATCTCATCGTGATGGCGACGACGACGCCAGACGACACGTTCCCCGCCGCCGCAACGCATGTTCAGCGCCGCCTCGGCATGACACGCGGCGCAGCGTTCGATATTCAGGCGGTGTGCTCCGGCTTCATCTACGCCCTCAACGTCGCCGACAATTTCATTAAAGTCGGCCAGGCGAAAAACGTCCTCGTTATCGGCGCCGAAACCATGTCGCGGCTGCTCGACTGGACCGACCGCACCACCTGCGTGCTGTTCGGCGACGGTGCCGGCGCGCTCGTGCTGAAGGCCGGCGAAGGGCAGGGCACCGCCGCCGATCAGGGCGTGCTCTCAAGTCATCTCTATTCCGACGGCCGCCTGCGCGATCTGCTCTACGTTGATGGCGGCCCCTCCACCACGCAGACCACCGGCCATCTGCGCATGGCCGGCAAGGAAGTCTTCAAGCACGCCGTCACCAATATCGCCGCCGCCATCATGGCGGCCCTCGAAGCGAACGGCTTCAAGGCCGGCGACATCGACTGGTTCGTCCCGCACCAGGCCAACCGACGCATCCTCGAAGCCACCGCCAAGAAGATCGGCCTGCGCCCCGACAGCGTCGTCATGACTGTCGGCAAGCACGGCAACACCTCCGCCGCTTCCATCCCGCTCGCCCTTCACGAAGCTGTCTCAGACGGCCGGGTGAAGCGGGGCGATCTGGTCCTTCTGGAAGCGATGGGCGGCGGCTTCACCTGGGGTTCCTCGCTGATCCGCTGGTAAGGGACCAGATAAGGGGTTAGGCGAGGGGCCTCTCAGGCCGCGCGAACATTACAAGCCAACCCATTGATTTACGGCCTGGATTGGTCTTGATTTCCCTTGGCGTCGATTCCCGAAACACCTCAAGGGGGGCAACCATGGCGAAGACCCTGACCCGCTCGGATCTGGCTGAAAAGGTCTACAACAGCGTTGGCCTCTCCCGGAACGAATCCGCCGCTCTGGTGGAGAAGGTTCTGGACGAAGTCACCGGCGCGCTGCTCCGCGAAGAGCAGGTTAAGCTCTCCTCCTTCGGCACTTTCCTCGTGCGCGCCAAAGGTGGCCGCGTCGGGCGGAACCCGAAGACCGGCCAGGAAGTGCCCATCGCCCCGCGCAAGGTTCTTCTCTTCCGCCCCTCGCACGTCCTGAAAGACCAGATCAACGCCGCCCCGGCCACGCCAAGCGCCGAGGCATCTGCGTAATGGACGCGGCGCCCGAGGGCGACGGCGAACGCGCCGCCAGCCAGAAATCGCCCGATGCCTTCCGCACGATCAGCGAGGTCTCGATGGACCTCGACGTGCCGCAACATGTCCTGCGTTTCTGGGAAGGCAAGTTCGCGCAGATCCGTCCTCTGAAGCGCGGCGGCGGCCGCCGCTACTACCGCCCCGAAGACGTAGACCTGCTGCGCGGCATCCAGCATCTGCTCTACGGCGACGGCTACACCATCAAGGGCGTGCAGAAACTCCTGCGCGAAAACGGCGTCAAACACGTCGTCGCCTCCGGCCGCCGCGACCCGCAGGTCGCCAAGGTAAAGCCATCCAAGCCAGCGGAAGCCCTCACGCCAATTCTTTCCTCCCCTGTTCTTCACGGGGGAGGTGGCGGCGAAGCCGACGGAGGGGGCATAGCTCCACCCGTTCCTACACCTACCCACAGCCTAGGCGGTGCCCCACATTTCGCGCCCATAGCCGCGCCAGCGGTCCATACGGCGCCCACGCCGGCCCCGATGCCCAAGGCTGTCGACGACGAAGCCACCGACTCCCGCCGCATCGAAACCGCGGCCAAGCTGCTGGCTCGCCTGAAAGCACTGCGCCGCGACTTCGACAACCGCCTCCAGGCTGCCAAAAACGGACGCTGAGATCGGCGCGCTTGTCATTGCACGAGGGCGAACCCCCGCTTATAACCCGCCTCCGCTTCGGACCACGCTTGGTCCAAAGCGCCCCCGCCGGTCGCAAGTCCGGCACGGTCGGAGCGTAGCGCAGCCTGGTAGCGCATCAGTCTGGGGGACTGGGGGTCGTGGGTTCAAATCCCGCCGCTCCGACCATTTCTAGCTCCTCGCAGCATCAACATTTCCAGTGAGTGATTGGTGCCTTGCTCGCTGCCGTCCTGCGAGTAGGCTTCCCCCACAAGAACAGCGGGAGGCCACAGCCATGAAACTCGAAGGCGGATGCTATTGCGGATCGGTGCGCTACGAGGTGGATGGCAGCCCGATGATGAAGGCCCAGTGCCATTGCCGCGAGTGCAGCTATCTGACAGGTGGCTCGCCGAACGTCTTTGTCGCGATGCCGATCGGCGGCTTTGCCTACACCAAGGGCGCACCGGCCAGCTTCACCCGGAGTGACATCCCCGAGGCAGTTACCCGGGAGTTCTGCGGAACCTGCGGCACGCCGCTCCTCACTCGCACCAAGGCCTTTCCAGCTGTGATCCTCAAGGTCGGCAGCCTGGATGATCCCGAGGCGGCCGGCGGACCCGACGTTGCGATCTACACAATCGACAAACGCAGCTATCACCACATCCCCGAAGGCATGCCCGCTTTCGAACGCCTGCCTGGTTGAGGCCATGCCGATCATCGATTACGAGCGTCACGATGCGCTGGGGTTGGCTGAACTGGTTCGCCGGGGCGATGTCTCTGCAGGAGAACTGCTTGATGGCGCGTTGGAGCGCGCCGAAGTGGCCCAGGCCAAAGTCAATTGTTTCTCGTCTCTGTTGCCTGATATGGCCCGCGCGCAGATCGCCGCCGGCTTGCCAGACGGCCCCTTCAAGGGTGTGCCGTTCGCGCTCAAGGATCTGGGCGCGGCACTGAGGGGCGCGCCGCTGACGCAGGGCTCGCGCGCTTACAAGGACTATATCTCCGACACCGACTCAGTTCTCACCGCCCGCTACAAGGCGGCGGGGCTGGTGATCTTCGGGCAGACGACGACACCGGAATTCGGCGGCACGACGACGACCGAGTCCCTGCTGTTCGGCAACACCCTCAATCCGTGGGATCACGAACGCATCGCCGGCGGCTCATCGGGAGGCGCAGCGGCTACTGTCGCATCCGGCGTCATACCCATGGCGCATGCTAGCGACGGCGGCGGCTCGATCCGTGTGCCGTCCGCGTGCTGCGGCCTCTTCGGCCTCAAGCCCTCGCGGGGCCGTATGCCGATGGGTCCGAACCGCACCGAAGGATGGGGCGGGTTCTCCATCAATCACGCGATTTCACGCTCGGTGCGCGACAGCGCCGCGCTGCTCGACGCCACCCACGGCATCGAAACCGGCTCGCGCTACGACGCGCCCCAGCCGGTGCGTCCCTATCTGGAAGAAGTCGGCCGCGATCCCGGCAAACTGCGTATTGCCCTCTGGCGCAAATCGGCCAACGGCACATTGCCCGACGCAGATGCGCAGGCCGGCCTCGACAAGACCGTCAAGCTGTTGCTCTCCCTCGGTCACGAGGTCGAGGAAGCCGAACCGGCCATGGGCGGCCCGGCTGTCGCCGCAACGCTCGCCGATATGGTCGCGGCGCACCTCACCGCCAGCGTCGATATGTATGGCGAACAGCGCGGCATGCCGGTGGGCAGTGACGAACTGGAAGCCGTCACCTGGGCGATGATGCAGAACGCGCGCTCGCTGACCGCCATCCAGATGGCGCGCAACGATGTGACCATCCAGCTCGCCGCCATCGCCTATGCCGAGATGATGAAGCGCTTCGACGTCACGCTGTCGCCGACCATTATGCGCAAGCCGGAGAAAATCGGCGTGCTCAGCCTCAGCCCGAAAGATGTCGGCGCCTTCATTCAGGCCATCACGACGTTCCCGGCCCATTGCGCCTTCTACAATCAGACCGGCGCGCCCGCGATGTCGGTGCCGCTGCACTGGACCGATGACGGCCTGCCGCTCGGCATGATGTTCGGTGCAGCGTATGGGAACGAGAGCCTGCTCTACCGCCTCGCCGGCCAGCTCGAAAAAGCCCAACCCTGGTTCGACAAACGCCCGGCTTAAGCTCGTTGCATCCTTCGCGGCTCGCCTTTGGCTCGCACCTCAGGATGACGAAGAGGGTATGGATTCGAAGAAAACGGTCAGGGTGAGGTGCTCCGCGTAGCGGAGCGTCGAACGACGCACTCTGTAGGTAACCGCTACTCTGCCTCGTTCCGCCCTTCGCCCATCCACGCGATAAGGAAGCCGGCCGGGACGATCCAGGCGATCCCGGCAAACGCGTAATAAGCGAGCTGCACAACCCAATGCGAGTCCGGCAACAGCGTCAGGGCCAGCTTCATCGCGAACAGGACGTAGAAGAAGATCCAGATCAGGATCAGCAGGGTTCCGACCAGCTTTTTCAGTCGTAACGGCATAGTGTTCCCTGGGCTTCGCTGCGCGGCACGGGGGGCTCGCGGCGCCGCGCGAGTTGCGCTATCACGCTCTCCATTCTATGTCGATTTCAGCTGTTTCTTTGGAAGCTACCGCGCCCCGCGCCCGTTTATCGGCGGTGAGCATCTGGCTGCTTGTCGTGCTCGCGATGACCGCCGCCATCGTGATGGTCGGCGGCCTCACACGCCTCACAGATTCCGGCCTCTCTATCACCGAGTGGAAGCCGGTCACGGGAATCATCCCGCCGCTTTCTGAAGCCGACTGGGAAGTTGAGCTTCAGAAATACCGCTCCACGACCGAATACGAGGTCGTGAACAAAGGTATGAGCGTTTCAGAATTCAAACACATCTTCTGGTGGGAATGGGGCCACCGCGTGCTCGCCCGCGCCATAGGCTTGGCTGTGCTGATCCCGCTGCTCGTCTTCTGGTGGCGCGGCACCCTGCAAGGCCCGATGCTGCGGCGCGGCGTCATCCTCTTCGGCCTCGTCTGTGCCCAGGGCGCACTCGGCTGGTTCATGGTGGTAAGCGGTCTCAAAGACCGCGTCGACGTTAGCCAGTACCGCCTCGCCGCACATCTGGGAGCGGCCTTCCTCATCTTCGCCTGGACGATGCTGATGCTGCTCGACCTCCGCAGCCCCCGCGAAAACCGCGCGCCGCTGTCCGGTCTCAGCCTCGCCAAACTCACCCTCGGCGCGATCTTCCTGCAGATCCTTCTCGGTGCGCTCGTCGCCGGCCTCGACGCCGGCCTCACCTACAACACCTGGCCGCTGATGGACGGCGCCTTGGTGCCCGGCGGTCTCTTCCTCCATCAGCCGTGGTGGCAGAACTTCGGCGACAATATCACCATGGTGCAGTTCCAGCACCGTATCGCCGCCTATCTCGTCGCCGCGCTGGCCGTCGCCATCGTCTTCATCGCGAGCCGTACCAACGCAGGCAGAGCGACCGCCGGTCTGCTCGGCACGGTTGTGGTCTTCCAGATCCTGCTCGGCGTGCTGACCTTGCTGGCGGGCGGCGAAGGTACCCAGCCCATCGCCCTCGGGGCCTCGCACCAGTTCGGCGCCTTGGTCCTGTTCGCGACCGCAATCGCCCATTGGCACGCTTTGTCGGGAAAAGCCCGGATTTAGGGCTTCGGGCGCTTTGCCGCACCTGCGAAAGCCCGACTTTCTTTCTCGCGCAATCCGGCCATGATGCGACTCGTCCACCTTGGAAGGGCGGACGCCGTTTTTAGGGGATTTCTGGATGTTCGTGACCTGGCTGCAATTCCTGCTGACTTTGATCCCGCTCATCGTCGTGTCGCTGGTTTCATCGGCGAATGGCGCGGGCCCCGCCGCGCTCAAGCCCGTCCAGGACATCCTCAAGCCCGTCGCCGCCCCGCTGACCGGCATCGTCGGCACGGCCGGCATCGTCGCCGTCATCTGGGGTAGCTACCTGCTGATCGGGCTCATTTTCGCGCTGCTCGTCGGATATATCGGCTTCAGCTTCTTCCTCGGCCTTCTCGCCGCCCTGCTGCTGATCGAGCTGGGCACGCTCGCCGGCTACACCAGTGTTGCCGCCTTCTTCGGCGCGCCAGCATCGGGCGCGGGCAAGTTCATAGACTGGATCAAGCGCAGCGGCGGCTCGGTCGAAGCGATCCTCGGCCTCGTCGGACTGCTGTTGGCGCTCTGGATGCTGATCGAGTTCATCTTGAACCGCTCAGGCGTCTATCTTTGAGGGCAGCCCGATTTGTCGCAGGCGGGAGGGCTTGGCGTAGGCTCCTGCTGGGCCCAATCTGCGCTTCTACGAATCCGGCCGGCGAATGGCCTGAAGGGGGATACCTGCGATGCTGTCGATTATTCTGAATATCGCTTTTCTACTCGTCATTGGCTTGCTCGGCCTTATGGGCTCGGGCGGCCTTCCTGGCGGAAACAAGGACGCCAATCAGGCGGCTGAACAGGTTGCCGCCAAGCTGGCACCGTTCGCCGGCATCATCGGTGTGGTGTCGCTCCTCTGGGGCATCTGGGGACTGATCGGCCTGCTTCAGGTCATGGGCCTTTTCTCGCTCGTCCCTGTGACGATGCTCATCTCGATCGCCGTCGTGGTGGTTCTGATCGGCCTCGGCCTGATCCTCGCTTACCCGCTGATCGCCCAGGCGCTTGCCGGTTCTGGCGGTGGCAAGGATGCGCTCGAGAAATCGCTGGCGTCGGTGAAGCCCTATCAGCGCCCGCTCTCGTTCGCGGCGATCGGTCTGGCCGCGCTGACCTTGCTGATCTTCATCCTGGCTCAGGCCGGTATGGCGTTCTGATCGCGGCGCTCTGAAACGAAAAAAGGCGGCGGGAGCGATCCCGTCGCCGTTTTTCTTTTGTCTGGCGGCTGTCAGCCTGGGCCTTCGATGCCCAGCCGCGGATATTCGATCTTCGGGCACTTGTTCATCACCACGACCATGCCTGCATCCTTGGCCTTGGCCCCGGCGAGATCATCCACGACGCCAAGCTGGGTCCAGATCGCCGGCACGCGCGCCGCGATGCATTCGCCGACAATGCCGTAGAGATATTCGCTCGCCCGAAAGACATCGACGAGGTCAATCTTCTCGCGGATGTCATCGAGATGGCCATAGACTGTCTCGCCGAGTAGCGTCTTGCCTGCCAGCCCCGGATTGACCGGTATCACCCGGTGACCCTTGCCTTGAAGGAACGTCATCACCTCATGGCTGTCCCGCGCCGGATTGGCGCTGGCGCCCAACAGCGCGATCGTCTTCGCAGCGTTCAACAGCCGCGCGATCTCACCATCCGGCGGATTGATGAAGGCCATCACGGCGCCCCGGTGCCCGATGTATCGAGCGTATAGGGAATGTAGAGATCGAGATCGAGCGGCCCGCTCTGATACCAGGTGATCGGCATGTGCAGCCCGGACACCTCGACCTCAAAGCCGCTCCCGAACAGACCGGCCGTCTTTTTGGCGTCGGCGGCGATCAACCCGATCAGCTCATCGCGATTATTCTCCGGCCCCACCAGCGTGAGGTCCCACCGCGTGTCTGCGAGGATTTCGGTTCGCCCCGTCTTGGGCGTCGTCGCCACAAACGCCCGCACCCGCGCCACCGCGCCGTCATAGCTGTCAGCGGCCTTCACGGCAGTCTTCACCACCACACCGGCATAGCTGGTATCCGGGCGGCCTTCCGGAAAGATCGACTTCTCGATCATAGTCTCGTCGAACGGCACGAGGATGGTATCGCCGACGCTTAGCGTAATTGTACCGCCACTCGCCGCGGCTGTGGCGATCATATCGCGCAACGTCTGCCGCAGCTCCTGGTCCCGCAGCGTCGCGTCGCGCGTGTCACAGACGACGCGCACGGTTGTCACCAGATTGTCGGCCCTGCGCTTCAGCGTCACGTGCGGAATGACAGCCTGCATCGAGCTTTCGCTGTCCATATAGCGCGACGCCGTCACCACGATCTCGGCATTGTCCTGCGCCGCCGCACCGCCCATCAGCGCCGCTGCAGCGACAGCCAGCCGCAAAATCTTCATATCACTCTCCCTTGGGCCAGTTGGGTGGCCGCTTCTCGACAAACGCACCAATGCCTTCATTGGCCTCAGGATTCAGCATGTTCATCGTCATTGTTTCAGCCGCGAAGGCGTAGGCGGCATCCATCGTCATCTCGGCCTGCGCATAGAACGCCGACTTGCCGAGCTTCAGCGTTGCCTGCGGCTTCGATGCAATGAGGGTGGCTAACGCCTCGGTTTCGGCGTGCAGGCCGTGGGGCTGAGTGACCCGGTTGACGAGGCCAATCTCGTGCGCCCGCAAAGCCGTAATCGGCGTGCCGGTCAGCAGCATTTCCATTGCCTGCTTGCGCGGCACATTGCGTGACAGCGCCACCATCGGCGTCGAACAGAAGAGGCCGATATTGACCCCCGGCGTTGCAAACGACGCGCCTTCCGCCGCCACCGCCAGGTCGCAGCTCGCGACAAGCTGACACCCGGCCGCCGTCGCCAGCGCGTGTACTTCTGCGATCACCGGGCGCGGGTGGCGCACGATCTTTCTCATCAGCCGGCTGCACTGGGTGAACAGCGCCTTGAAGAAGGCCGCGCCTTTGTCGGCATCGGCCCGGCGCGCGGTCATCTCCTTCAGATCATGCCCGGCGCAGAAGGCAGGCCCGCTCGCGGCAATGATGATGGCTCTCAGGTCCGGCTCGGCGGCGCAGGCATCCAGCGCCGCCTCCAGCGCCGTCATCAGCTCCGTCGACAGCGCATTGCGCTGTTGCGGCCGGTTGAGCGTCAGACGGCAGATGCCGGGCGCGGGATCGCTCCTGAGGACGGCCGTGTCGCTCATGCTCAGAAGATCGGACCGATACCGAGCATGTTCCAGACAACGCCGACCAGCGCACCAAGAAGCAGCGCGAGCGTTGCCAGGGCCTGAATGCCGAACCCGGCGCTCCGGCGTTCCGGCGCTTCGATATAGCCTTCCATGTACACATAGCGACCCACGACCCACAGCGCGCCGAGTGCGGCGGCGACATAGGGTTCGATGTAGGTCGAGAACAAATAGAGCGAGGGTAAATAGAGAATAAGCCCTTCAAGCGTATTTTGCTGAACGCGGAATGTGCGCTCGAAGTCCGCATTTCCGGTGGTCGCGGGCGCGGGCACGCCGTATTTGCTGCGGGCCTGTCCAACCCGGATACCCATGTAGAAATAAAGCGCCAGCGAAAGGATCGCGACCAGCGCGACCAGATTGTATCCGAACATGAGTCCCCCGAATGCGGCTAAGATGCGAGGATCATAGGAGGCTCCGGGGCCTGGGTCCAAGCCCTTCACAAGACTGGCTGCCGCAGCTATTCAGCCCCCGTCTCCACCGGGAAGCCCCATGACCGCCATCGTCGATATCGCCGCCCGCGAAATCCTGGACAGCCGGGGCAACCCGACCATCGAGGTCGACGTCGTACTGGAAGACGGCAGTGTCGGCCGCGCGGCGGTCCCATCAGGTGCCTCCACTGGTGCCCACGAGGCGGTGGAACTGCGCGACGGCGATGCCCGCTATGGCGGCAAGGGCGTCCTCAAGGCGGTCGAAGCGGCGCAGGGCGAGATCTTCGACGCCATCACCGGCCACGACGCGGAGGAGCAGCAGAAGATCGACGCCATGATGATCGCCCTCGACGGCACGCCCAACAAGGCGCGCCTCGGGGCCAACGCGATCCTCGGAGTCTCGCTTGCCATCGCCAAGGCCGCCGCCGTCGCCCACGACCAGCCGCTCCACCGTTATCTCGGCGGCCCGATGGCCCGCGTTCTGCCCGTGCCGATGATGAACGTCATCAATGGCGGCGCCCATGCCGACAACCCGATCGACTTCCAGGAATTCATGCTGATGCCGACCGGCGCGGAGACCTTTGCCGAGGGTCTGCGCTGGGGTGCCGAGGTCTTCCACGCGCTCAAGAAAGAACTGCAGTCCAAGGGCTACAATACGAATGTCGGCGATGAAGGTGGCTTCGCGCCCGACCTCAAATCCCCCGACGAAGCGCTCGCCTTCCTCATCGCGGCCATTGAGAAAGCCGGCTTCAAGCCCGGCGCCGACATCTCGCTCGCTATGGATGTCGCCTCGACCGAATTCTTCAAAGACGGCAAATATCACCTCGAAGGTGAGGGCAGGGTGCTCACCTCGGCTGAGCTCGCCGCCTACTATGAACTGCTCTGCAGCCGCTACCCCATCATCTCCATCGAAGATGGTATGGCCGAGGACGATTGGGACGGCTGGGCCGCGCTAACCACCAGCCTCGGTGCCAAAGTTCAGCTCGTCGGTGACGATATTTTCGTCACCAATCCCAAGCGCCTGGCCGACGGGATCGCTAAGGGCACGGCCAACGCCATCCTCGTGAAGGTCAACCA
>Ga0105044_10011765_pt1 | contig 11905 bp, 6 predicted proteins | sample MAT01_FD_78092 | JGI IMG/M metagenome (GOLD analysis project Ga0105044, IMG submission 78092) | Freshwater microbial communities from Lake Fryxell liftoff mats and glacier meltwater in Antarctica - MAT-01 | ecosystem: Environmental > Aquatic > Freshwater > Ice > Liftoff microbial mat | place...
CCGTAGCCACGGGCGCCACCTACGACGTCTCAGCGGTTTCGGGCTACACGCTTGGTAGCAGCACGGCCCAGACTCTTCAGGGTCTTGGTGCCGTCACGGGCGAGGCCACCGTCGCCGCGGGAAGCACCATCCGTGGCGACTCGGCAATCGGCACCGGCGCGCTGAACCTCGGCACGCTCACCACGCTGAATGGCGGTCCCGGGACCACCGGCGCTAATCTCACGACTTACCTCGACGTCATCAATGGCAGCATCAACGCGAACAGCCAGCTTGCGGTCGGCACCGGGACTTTCAACCTGAACAGTGTTCCCGGCCAATTCAATCTGGTGCTTCTGAACGATGGCGGCCTGACACCGGAAAGCCCGATTTCGGTTACCCTCGCCACCATTACCGCGGGCGGAACGTTTCAGCGCAACGGCACCCCCTGGGACGGAACGACGAACCCGTTCATCGTGACGGACTTCACGGCCGTCTCGGGAAGCGGTAACGTCAGCTACAGCGGTGTCGCCCTGTTGGTTCAAGGGAACAACCTCGTGCTGCAGGCGACCCCGACGGTGGTGCCGGAGCCTGCGGCGGTTCTTTCCCTCGCCACGGGCGCGCTGATGATCGGGGCTCTGCTCCGCCGGCGGTTCATCCGCCGCGAGCCATCGCCTCTGGCGGTGTAACGTCCCTCGGCCCACGTAAAAACAGAGGCGGTCCGAAGCTGCACAGCTTCGGACCGCCTCTGTTCGGTACTGCCTCAATCAACTCACTCGTCTCATTCAGTCTACCGCACCTGCAAGAATGTTGTCTGGCGGTTGCTGGTCATCGTTTCCATCACTTCCTGCTGGATGTCGATAAACGCCTTGGCGCATTCGGGGTCGAACTGTTTGCCTGCCATCTGGCGGACTTCTTCAAAGGCCACTTCCGGCGGTCGGCCCTTCTTGTCGGCGTGATACGGGCGGTTCGAGGTCATGGCGTCGAAGGCGTCGGCCACGGCCACGATGCGTGCCAGTTGCGGGATGGCGTCGCCGGCCAGTTTGTCGGGATAGCCGCGGCCGTCCCAGCGCTCGTGATGCGACCGGACGATCGGCAACACGGGGTGCAGGTCAGGGATCGTCGAGATGATCGCGGCACCTTTCACGGTGTGCGTCTTCATGATCTCGTATTCGGCATCGGTCAGCTTGCCGGGCTTGCGGAGAATCTCATCGTCGATGCCGATCTTGCCGATGTCGTGCAGCGGCGTGCCGATACGGATGAGATCGATGTCCTTGGCTGAGAGGTCGAGTTTCTGGGCCAGCAGCAACGAGTAGTTGGTGACACGGGCAGTGTGGCCACCGGTGTACTCGTCGCGAAGTTCGACCGCCTGCGCGAGAATCGTAATCGTGTTCAGGAACAGGTCGCGCTGGCGGCGCAGCAGGCTGGCGCATTCGATGCCGGCCGACACGTGGGCGGCCAGTGCATCGGCGAGGTGCAGATCGTCTTCGTTGAATGCCTTCTGCCAGTAGCTGCGGTCGAGGTGCAGTACGCCCAGGCGCTTGCGCGGCGTTCGCAGCAGCACGCACAGGACCGAGGCCATCGCCCCGTCGGCAATACTGACGGCCCCTTTCAGTTCGGCATCGTCTTCAACCGAACAGCAGAGGATCGATTCACCGCGGCCGAAGCAGCGATGGGCCAGCTTCTTGCTGAAGTGGAACCGCCCCGGCGCTTCGCCGCGGCCCGATGCGAGTGCCCGCAAACGCAGCCCGCCGTCGGGAGCGTCCGCGAGGACGATCGCCCCGCGCTGGGCATCCAGAACGGAGACCGCATCGTTCAAGATCGCATGTAACAACTCGTCTTCGCTTTCGGTCGTAACGAGATGGTGACCCGCACGCAGCAGGGCCATCATCTGATCGCCCGCGCGGGGACAGTGATTGCGATCGAAAGCCAGGCGTTGGAAGCCTTCTTCCCACGATGAGCTGGTGGAGGCTTCGACAAGAATCTGGTCGGAGGGAGGCCCGTTGGGGGTGTCGACCGCCTCGACGATTTCGACCATCATCGCGACTTTGCCGAACTGGATGATGTCGCGGGCATGGAGCTGGCGCTCGCCATTGCCGAGGCGCACGCCGTTGACGTAGGTACCGTTGGTGCTGTCCAGATCACGGACCCACCATCCGTTGTCAACCATGCGGACTTCAGCATGACGGCGGCTGACCGAACTGTCGTCGAGCACGATTTCCAGTGTGCCCAGTCGGCCGGCGCGCAGCAGGGATTCCGATTCCCATACCTTGCCTTTCACGTCACCGCTGATGCCGCGGAGGCGTAATGGCTGTTTCATGACCCTGGCTCCCTGATGGCGACAAGCGACCGACCGTGGAGCATCCCTGCACCCGAATGAGTCTACAGTCTAGCATATTTCAAGGCACGACAAACGTTTCATCCGATGCAGGCACGAAAATCTAGGTCGCGGTTTGGGCTGGAGCAAAAGAATCGCGTCGGGAAGTCGGCCGGCACGGGCAGTGGAATCGTTACAACCGTACTGCCCTACCCCGCATTCTGGCGAATTTGGTTATACGCCTGCCATGTAGCCGCATTCGCAAGAATGCGGGATGGGTCGAGTAATCAGACCGCATTCTTACGAATGCGGCTGCGTGGCAGGCGGACTCATCGGAAATTTGGCATGATTTCAGCCGGGAACTGCGATAACATACAGTAGTTCATATTCCCGCCGGAGCCATCGCTGTGACTCATCCTCTCCTGTTCTCCCGTCGTGAAGCTCTGAAGTCCGCCGGGTGCGGCTTCGGTATGCTGGCCTTCGCGGGCCTGGCTAATGCCGTCACGCAGGCACCCGTTGTCGCGCCGAAGGCAAAGCGCGTCATCTTCCTGTTCATGCAGGGAGGTGTCAGCCATGTCGACTCGTACGACCACAAGCCGCGCCTGGATCGCGATGACGGCAAGCAGTTCTCATTTGACGACGCACGCACCATCGCCAACTCCGGCAAGCGCGGCTCGTCGCAGCGTGTGATGAAGCCGCTCTGGAAGTTCGCCCAGCATGGCCAATCGGGCCGTTGGGCGTCCGATCTGTTCCCGAATGTCGCGCACCACGTCGATGACCTGTGCTTCCTGCACGGCATGCACACGGAAGGCGTCGCCCACGGCCCGGCCACGTTGTTCCTGCACACCGGTTCGACCAACTTCATCCGGCCGTCCGTGGGGTCGTGGATCAACTACGGTCTGGGCAGCGAGAACGACAATCTGCCCGGCTTCGTGTCGGTCTCCCCGTCATCGGGCAACGGCGGCCCGCGCAACTACGGCAATGCCTTCCTGCCCTCCGTCTATCAGGGAACGGCCATCGGCAAGGCGGGGGCCCCTGCCAGCGAAGCGACCATCCGCAACCTGCAGAACGCCATGTTCGACCGGGATGCCCAGCGCAAGCAACTCGACCTGCTGCAGGCCATGAACGCGGAACAAGTGAAGCGCGTCCCCGGCGACAGCGAAGCGGAAGCGGTCATCAAGTCATATGAACTCGGCTGGCGCATGCAGCAGAACGCGCCGGACATCCTGGACCTGGCGAAAGAAACCACACAGACAAAGTCGCTGTACGGCATCGGCGAAAAGGCGACCGACAACTTCGGCAAACAGTGCCTGATGGCCCGCCGGCTCGCGGAAGCGGGCGTACGGTACATCCAGGTGACCTACGGCGACAACGGCGCGAACCCCGCATGGGATCAGCACTCGAACCTGCCGCAGCACGGCGTGCATGCCCGTGCCTGCGACAAGCCGATTGCCGGCCTGCTTGCCGATCTGAAGCAGCGCGGCCTGCTCGACGATACGCTGGTCTGGTGGGGCGGCGAGTTCGGCCGCACGCCGTATGCCCAGGGAAACGGCACCGGCCGCGACCACAACCCGGCCGGCTTCACCGTCTGGCTGGCCGGTGGCGGCGTGAAGCCCGGCTTCGCGTTCGGCGCGACCGACGAGTTCGGCTCGCAAGCCGTGACCGACAAGGTCCACATGCACGACCTGCACGCGACCATCCTGCACCTGCTGGGATTGAACCACGAGAAACTGACGTACCGCTACAGCGGCCGGGACTTCCGGCTGACCGATGTACACGGACGCGTGGTCAATGAGATTATTGCGTAGCCGGAGAAATGAATGTGCACCCCGGCTGGGGTGCACGCTGAACGAGTATCACTTCTTTTCGTTCGCGGTGCCTTCGATAATGACCGATGTCGATTCGTTCTGATCGGTCACGATCGTCAGCTTCCGCTTCAATTCGCCTGCCTGGGTCGGCTTGAACGAGATGGTCACGTTCTGGATCGGGCTGGGAATCTGCAGGTATTTCACGGTCAGCCCTTCACCTTCACCATCGATCTTCGTGATGCGGAACGGCTTGTTGCCGCGAACGATGATGATCCGGTCGGTCTGCTGATCGATGTCGACTGCGTCGAGCCGGACGTTGGCCCCCTGCACCACCGACAGCGGCGACTGAACGGTGCCCGTTACCGGGATGGTCAGGACCGGGTTGGCGGTATCGTTGGTCTTCAGCACGATCTGTTCCTGGAACGTACCCGAACCGGCCTCCGGCTTCAGCGCGACCGTCAGGCGATAGATCGCACTGCTGCCGCGCACCGGCTGCAGCCGCTCCGCGTTGGCGTTCACGGAAGGAGCGCTCGACGGGTCGAGACCCGTGATCTGCCAGTTCTGCTGGTTGCCGGAGTACTGCACGTCGATCGTCTGCGTCGGCTTCTGGCCCTGGGCGACCGTGCCGAAGCTGACCTGCCCGGGGTTGACCTGCACATCGGTCCGGCCGAAGGCGCGAACCTGCAGGAGCGCGGTCGACTGGAACTTCGGTCCGAAGCGCACCTGAATGGTGACCGCCTTCTGGCCCTGGAAGCGCCGGCCGTCCATTTCGACATCAATGTAGCCCGATGTGCGCGGCTCAAGCGCGGCGGTGTACTTGACGATGCGCAAGCAGCCGCACGAGACCTCCGGATCCTTGACGATCTGCATCGGCACGGCGTAGATGTTGGTCAGCGTGAAACGATGCGTGAGCGTGGTGCCCCACGGTACGCTGCCGAAGTCGTGGACGACGACCGGCGGCGGGTCCTTGGCGACGAAGAACTTATTGCCCCAGGGAATCTGCACCTGCTCTTCAGCGCCTGCGAACGCAGGCAACAGTACGATGGCCAGAAGACCCCAGACTGCGCATTTCATCTCGACGATCCTCCCATCGCGGGAACGCAAGCCATTCCCGGAATCCGGGGGGAATGTACCAGTAATGCCGATCGCGTGAAAGGCGGATTTCAGGCGATACGGCAGCCTGCAGAGTGTCAAAATCGACAGTTGCGGGGGGTGGGGTTGATTGATTCGGGGGCATGGATCGGCTGATGCGCGTTCGGCCCCTGTACAGGCGGGACAGGCGTCGGGATAGGGAGAGTTTGCCAAGGGGAAGTGCTGGAGTTTCACGTCCAGGCTGTCTTCGCTGGAGTTCCGCCTTCAAGCGGTCTTCGCCACCGGTTCAAAGCGAAGGCTGCCTGAAGGCGGAACTCCAACTGCCGATTCATTTCAGGGCACCACGCGCAGCGGCTGCCTGTTGTCGAACATCCGGATGCGTGCCCGGTACTCCGCCCGCGAGGCGTCGTCGTTCGCCACGTCCAGCGCTTTCTCCTCCCAGCGCACCGCTTCGGACCACTGGCCGGTCTCGGCGTACGCGGCGGCGAGCGTATCGAGGTAGCCGGGGCTTTGCCATTCGGTCAACTCGCAGGCGCGGGTCGCGCATTCGATCGCCCGTCGGCCATTGCGTACGGCCGGTTCCGGTGCGGTGGACCAGACCCAGGCAAGATAGTTGAACGTGACCGCATGGTTCGGCTCGCGCTTGAGCGCCTCCATGTGGTCCTTGATCGCCTTGCCGTAGTCGCGCCGGTGGTAGTGGAACATCGCCCGGCGGTTGTACAGCCGTACCGAATCGGGATTCAGGCGGATCGCTTCGTTGAAGTCCGCAAGCGATTCGGCATGGCGACCGAGCTTGTCGAGACTTTCACCGCGGTACTCGTATGTCGGCCCGTACGACGGGTTCAGGCAGATGGCGAAGTCGTAATCGTCGACGGCCAGCGCGTATTCGCCCATATCCGCGTAGACCAGGCCGCGGCCGTTGCGCACCCACAGCCAGTCGGGGTCGAGTTCGATCGCCTTGCTGAAGTCTTCGATCGCGGCATCCAGATCGCGCAGCGCCCACCAGGCACTGGCCCGGCGGTTGTAGGGATATGCCTGTTCGGGCTTCCGACGGATCGCTTCGCTGAAGTCGGCAATCGCGCTGTCGTTGTCGTCGCATTCCAGGTGCAGGTCGCCGCGCCAGATCAGGTAATCGACCGCGCCATCCGGGTCGAGGTCGATCGCTTTGGTGAAGTCGGCCTCTGCCGATTCAGATGCGCCGCGCGCGGAGTGGACCCGGCCGCGCAGGGCCAGCAGGTCGGCCCGGGCCGCGTCGATCTTCAGGCCCCGGCCGCAGTCGGCCAGCGCTTCGTCGTATTGCTTCTGCTTGAGGAAGTAGTTGGCCCGGTCGAGATAGGTCTGCACTTCGTCGGGCTTGATGCGGATCGCTTCGTCGAGGTCGGCAATCGCGCGTGCGACGTTGCCGCCTTCCGCATGCGCGTAGGCCCGGTAGCGATAGCCGGCCGGCACGTCGGGGCGCAGCTTGATCGCCTCGGTGAAGTCCGACAGGGCATCTCGCCAGTTGCCCGATTTCAGCTTGTCCAATCCGCGATTGAAGAATCCCTGGGCATCGGGTGTCATCGTCGGGAAAGATTCAGCAGCCATGCACGGTCCTCATGGGCGTTTCAACGCTTTGGCAGCCACAAAAGCGGGAACTGCGCCTTGCGGGCGCGGTCGTTGTACTTCGCCAGATCCTCGGCACGCAGGGCGTCAAACCGGGCGTCGAGCGCTTCCCACTCGCGTTCCAGTTCCGTGGCCCGTTCGTCCATCCCCTGCGTCGGCGAGCCATCGCTGGAAATCACATAATCGTACAGGAACGCCAGCTGCGAATAAAGCTTCGCCCCGCCTCGCATCGCCAGGATATCGTAAGTGACTTCCGCCTTCGGATTATACAGCCGTTCTTCAAGGGCTTCGAGCTTTGCGTTCAGTTCCTTGCCCTCTTTCAGCAGTTCTTTTGCACGCGGTTCCTTTGCCAGGACATCCGCATGCAGGTCGAGCTGCCTCCGCAGCGACTTGACTGCTGCCGCCAATCGCGTCAGTTTGCTGATGTCGTCGCGTAACCGCAAGGCGAGTTTCTCCTGCTGCCGCGCTTCCTCCACGATAGCCGCCTGCCCCGGGGCACGGGTGATCCAGGGGGCATCTTCGAGTTTCTGTTTCGGATCGACCACGCGAGGCACCAGCTCAATGATCTCCATCCCGCGATCGGCACGCTGCGAGCCGCGCGGCTCTGTGACGCGCGGGTCCATCAGCACGGTCAGCTTTCGTGTGAGAACTTTGCCATCGACGGTCAGCTTCACCGTGTACTCGCCCGGCGACACCAACGGCCCGGAGGTCGGGTCACCCGCATCGACGCGCGCCCCGGGGATCACCGCGGCCCCCGAATGCTGCAAGTCCCAGATGAACCGGTTCACGCCGGCCTTCGCGGGCACCTCCGGGCGCTTCGGGTCGGGCAGCGGGTCTTCGTGTTCATCGTCGTCCTTCTTCGTGAAGTCTTTGCCGTCGAACTTGATGACACGCTTGTCGGCCGCATCGAGGATCTCGATGGTGATCGGCTTCTTCGCATCATCCTTCAAGTAGTAGTCGATGATCGCCCCCTTGGGCGGGTTGTCGCCGACACCTTTTTCGTGATGAGCGCTGACGTGTGAACCGTAACGCCAGCGCGTGGTCGGCGGAACGCTGAACAGCGTCGGTGATTTCAGATCGTCCTTCCATTCGCGAATCGGTGTCAGGTCGTCGAGGATCCACAGCCCCCGGCCCATGGTGCCGAGAACAAGATCGTCGTCCTTCACAACAATGTCATGCACGGCCACGGTCGGCAGGTTCATCTTCAGCGGTTTCCAGGTCCCACCGGCGTCAGGCGATGTCATCACACCGGTTTCGGTTCCCAGGTACAGTCGGCCCGCCTGCCGCGGGTCTTCGCGAATCACGTGAGCATGTGCATCGGCCGCGAGACCTTCGGTGATCTTCGTCCAAGTCTGCCCGTAGTCGGTCGTCTTCCAGACGTAGGGGCGGTAGTCATCCAGCCGATGGGCATCGGCCACCACGTAAGCGGTCCCCGCATCGTGCGGCGAGGTTTCGATGACGCGGATGGTCGCCCAATCGGGCAAGTCCGGGATGTTCGGGGTGACATTCTCCCAGCGGATCCCGTTATTGCGGCTGATGTGCACCAGCCCGTCGTCGCTGCCGGCCCAGAGCAACTTCGGGTCTTTCAGTGAATCGGCAATCGCGAAGATCGTGTTGTAAACCTCGACGCCGGTCATGTCGCCCGTGATCGGCCCGCCGGTGTGCCGCTGCTTGCTCTTGTCGTCGCGGGTCAGATCGCCGGAGGCGCGTTCCCAGGATTGGCCGCCATCGCGGGAGCGCAACAGCACATTCGCGGCATGATAGATGACGCGCGGGTCATGGCGGGAGACCATGATCGGCGAGGTCCATTGGAAGCGGTACTTCAGATCTTCCGCGCCCTTACCGGACATCGTCATCGGGTAGATGCCGATGTGGCGGGCCTGCCGGGTCTTGTGGTCGTAGCGCGTGATGATGCCGCTGTACTCACCGGCATAGACGACGTTCGGATTCGACGGATCAGGCACGGCATAGCCCGCCTCGCCGCCACCGACGCCGTACCAGTCGCCCAGCACGATGCCCGGTTCCGCGAGAGAGTTGCTGGGGCCGGAAGCTGTTCCCTGATCCTGCATGCAGCCGAGTACGCGGTACGGCACACTGCTGTCGCAGGCGATGTGATAGTACTGCGCGACCGGCAGCGGCGGCGCGACCCAGGTCTTGCCGCCATCGCTTGACAGATCGACGCCGCCATCATTGGCGACGATCATGCGCTTCGGGTTCTTCGGGTCGATCCAGCAATCGTGACTGTCGGCATGGTGGATCCCCTTCACGGCCGCGAAGTTCTTTCCGCCATCGACGCTGCGCATCAGCGATACCTGCGGCATCCAGACGATGTCGGCATTGGCCGGGTCGATCGTGATGGTCGAGAAGTACCATGGCCGACGCTTGATGAACGGATCGCGCGAGGCAAGCTTCCAGGTGCTGCCGCCATCGTCGGAGCGGTACAGGCCGCCCTTCGCCGCCTCGATGCTGGCGTAGACGCGTTGCGAATCGGAGGGAGCAACGGCGATGCCGATGCGCCCGTACGGTCCGGCGGGCAGGCCGGTTTCTTCGGCAGTGGCGGTGTCGGGGCCAAGCTTCTGCCAGGTGTCGCCGCCATCGCGCGAGGTGTACAGGCCTGAGCCGGGGCCGCCGCTGATGAACTCCCAGGGCTTCCGCCGTGCCTGCCACAGTCCGGCGAACAGGATGCGTGGATTGTTCGGGTCGAAGCAGACATCCGACGCGCCGGTGTCGACATCCTTGAACAACACGCGCTGCCAGGTCGCGCCGCCGTCACGGGTGCGGTAGATGCCGCGTTCCTGATTGGGTCCGAACGCATGGCCCAGCACGGCGGCGAAGGCAACATCGGGATTCGTGGGATGCACGATCATGGTGCCGGTCTGGCCGGCCTGCTTCCAGACATGCTTCCAGGTTTTGCCCGCATCGGTCGACTTGTAGATGCCGTTGCCGGGGGCGACGTTACCGCGGATGTTGGCTTCGCCGCTGCCGACGTAGATCACGTTCGGGTCAGAGGGGGCCACCGCGATGGAACCGATCGAAGCAATCGGCTGATCGTCGAAGATCGGCTTGAAGGCGTGCCCGCCGTCGATCGACTTCCAGACACCGCCGGAAGCGGTGGCGGCATAGTAGGTGAACGGATCGCCCGGCACGCCAACCGCCCGGCTGACGCGCCCGCCGGTATAGGGCCCCAGGTTGCGGTATTTGATCTGCTCGAAATCGTCGGCGCGAACCGCGAACGACAACAGAGCAAACGCCCAGAGAGAAAGGCAGCAGCGGGACATGGATTAGCTCGACGTTGCGGGGTCAGGGTGATGCCGTACCCGACCATCATAAACTGCAGCGGGGAACGCTCACCAGTTGAGCTCGTTGAAAAACGGGGTAAGTGGGGCGAGGCGTACCGATTGTAGTGGCAATAGGGAACCGGACCGCATGGCAGCACGGCAAGCCGCGGGACTTGCGTGCATATCCTGCGAATTCAAAGTCGATAGCACATCTGTCGCAATGATCGCTGCCGCTTCGATCTGTTCGCCCGGCACGATCGGCCCTGCCTCATCCCACGATCGGGACAAAGGACGTTTCTCATGCGAGCCACATGGTTGTCACTGGTTGCCCTCGCCCTGGGACTGAACACCGGTTGCAAACTCACGCCGCATTACAGGACGTACAAGACGAGCACATCGTGCCACATTTGTACAGTGCCATCCGAGACGAGAGTCGCCGAGGTGCCGCCCGTCGCATTCGGACCCGCGACGAAACGCTACTTCACACCCGTGCCGACGAGCAAACAGGCATGTGATAACTGCGCTGCCGAATGGTACATCGTCGAACCGCTGACAAAGCAGGTCGGCCTGATGACCGAGCCGCCGCTGCTCGATATCGAACGCGGCGAAGTGCTTCAGGCCGTATCGCGCGAGTCGGCCGGCAATGCGGTCAACGGCCTGCGGGCGGCGGACTTCTCGTGGGTGGTGGGCACGCTGGAATACTCGCACATCAAGAAGCAATGGCGGCTGCGCTACGCGTCGTTCGACGTGGATGACGTTCACGGTGGCGTGCTGTCGCTGGCCGGCATCGAAGAGTTGCCGGAAGGAATCAAGGAAGGCGGGAAAGTCTGGATCTCGGGCCAAATCGCCCGGACGGACGGTCGCCGCGTCTCCGCTCCGGAGTACTGGGTGCATGAGATGCGCATGAGTGAGTGATGGGCGATCAATAACCCCGTGAAGCCGCGTCGCGGCTTCACGGGATGTATCTAGCGCCCCTTCTCCGGAACGAACGCATTCAGGAATGCCTTCGAGCTGAAGTCGTACTGCTTCTTCAGGCGCTCACGCAGGCGTGACTCAACGGATGCAAGCGGCTTGTCAGTCACCGGCTCGCGCAGCAGTAATCCAATCGTTTCCTTCAGCCGCGCTTCCGATTGCTTCCAATCGGGGGCATCGACCTTCATCGCATCCAACTCGCGATGCAGATTGAGCAGCGCCCAGGCCATCTGCTGGGCCGAGTCGTGATCGATGTATGCCTGATCGGCCGCCATCTTCTGCAATCGAGCGTGCAGCAAGTTGTAAAGCGCCAGCGTCTTCTTCTGGTCGTAGACGATGGGTTTGAGTGCCGCGAGGATCTCGGTCACCGTCTTGTTCAACTTCTCGCTGGCAGCCTTCACTTTGTCGTTGTCGCCGAACGGTCGGGCAGTAAACGCGGCCTGCAATTCCTCCAACTCCGTCTTGAAGCGGCCCCGCAGTTCCTTATTGCCTGCATGTTCGAGGATAACATCGGTCAGGTCGGTCTGCGCTTTCATCAGCGGCCGACCCGTGATGCCGCCCTTGCGGTTCTGCCGTTCGCTGGGCGTCTTCAGATCATGGTGGCACGCGGCGCAATCGAAATGAGCGAAGTCGAGCATCGGCTGGGCATCGACATCATGGAGATACAGGCCGAGGGTTGAACGCAGCGAGGCGACCGCCCCGATAGCCAGTTGCCGGGCGACAGCGCTTTCGCCTTCGCGGTAGTGGAAGCGTGATTCCAGGCTCGGTACGCCTTTCTTCAGCTTGCCGTCTTTTTCTTTCTGCAACTCTTCCTTGAAGTAGGCAGTGTCTCGCGGCTGGTGATAGTGCGTCGGCTGCTC
>Ga0105044_10011767_pt1 | contig 11905 bp, 11 predicted proteins | sample MAT01_FD_78092 | JGI IMG/M metagenome (GOLD analysis project Ga0105044, IMG submission 78092) | Freshwater microbial communities from Lake Fryxell liftoff mats and glacier meltwater in Antarctica - MAT-01 | ecosystem: Environmental > Aquatic > Freshwater > Ice > Liftoff microbial mat | place...
AAACGAACTCGCTTAGCCCTTGGCAAGGTGAGCTGGATTACTCGATGAGACCGTCACCGCTCAAATTAGCCGTGCGTGGAGCATCGTCGCTCGGTAGCAATGCGTTGTAACCGGAGGTTTGAGGTTGCGCCGAGTCACGACGGCCTGTTGCTTCGGAAAGTCGTGCATCGACCGGCATTCGTTTCTTGTCTCAATTGATTATAAATTGCTGTGTGTTGTCGAGACTCTGCATCGTCACGGATGATTCCGAAAATTCTTTTACCATCATCGGGATTCCACCAATACTTAATGCATGCGAGGTGTCTTGAAGGTGGGAGCGCTGAAGGGTGATGACGTAATTCTCAATATTATTGTTCGAAATGATTGCTGTTCCATTATCCTGGTCTCGCAGCGCGATTGCTTTCAAACGAAGAACGGGAAGCTTGATGCTTGGCTCGTCTCCACTTTCATTTCCGTTTTTATCTTCCTTTTTACTTGGGACGGTTAAAGCGCCCCCATGCATCATCAAGAGATCCGTGATTTGTGAACTGGGAGTCGTTGGATCAACACCGTCGGCTAACGAGGGAGCCGTATTGATTACTAACAGGGCGAGCGCGCCGATGATGTGGCTTATCAGAATTTTTGAGTTCGGACGAATCATCATTATTTGAAATTCCCTCCGGCGCTGAGTAACGCCATGAAAAAAGCGACATAGACGTAACCCACCACACCACCAACGATAACGATGATGGTGGGTTCAATGAGCCGACTGAATCGTTTGAGCTTTCCCTCTAACTGGGCCGCGTAGAACTTACTGACATGCTCTAGCGACTTAGGTAAATCACCTGTCTTTTCACCCACCGCGATCATGCTCGCCAACATGGGGCCAAACCCTGGGCCAGCAAATAATCCAGCGAGATCTTTCCCGTTCGCCAATTCCTCATGCGATCGTGAAACCTTGGCAGCCAGAAATTGATTGCGGTGCAACGAAGCAGCGGTCTTCAACGCTTCGGGTAAGAACACACCACTTCGCAGCATCAATGCGAGCGCACTTGCTAACTGGTGAGTTTCGGCCATTTGCATCAGAGGCCCGATTAAAGGCAGATGCAGTTGCCATTGATCGATCCGGTACCTTCCCGGTTTCCAAAAATAGAGCATCACCATCACTGCGGCCGATGTCGCAAGAACGACGATGCACAATGGGCCGTGCTTTTGAAACAGCTCCGAGATATCCACCAAGGATTGCGTCATCGCGGGCAGCTTCCGTCCCAGCGCATGAAGAAAGGTTGCCAGCTGAGGGATTGCCCAGCCCACAAGGTAAGAGGCAACAAAACAAGCTGCGATTGCGACAAGCAACGGATAAGCCAACGCGGCCAGCAATTCGCTGCGTGCCTGACGACGGCTTTCGATAAACTCCGCCGCTCGTTGCAATGTGACCGCTAGTTGTCCCGTCTTTTCACCTACATGCACTAACTGCGCAATGAATGTGGGAAACGAGCGAGTTTCAGAAATTGCAGTCGCAAACGAATTCCCCTGTTCAACCTTTTCGGCTATCGCCGTGCAAAGTTGCTGCTGACAGCGTTTCGGGCTGTGAACACTCAATTCCCGAAGCGATGCCGTTAACTCAAGGCCACCGCCCAGCATGACTGCGAGTTGTTGCAACATCAGTTCAATATCGGTCGAACGAACGGATTGAAATCGTCGGCAGCGGATTGACGCGAAGTATCTTTGCAGCGTTAAACCTCGATTCTCTAGTGCCTGGATACTTACCAACCGCTTTCCCTGTTGAGACAGTTTCGCTTTCGCCTCCGCAGGAGCGGACCCGCAGATTCGGCCACGTTCAATGGCACCGCTGTTCGTTTGCGCGACGTAGAGATAATCAGGCATACGCTTACCACGTCCCCACGGCGCCGAGCACCTGTTGTACGGTCGTGGTTCCCGCAAGGATCTTGCGGATGCCATCGCTGATCAGTAGCGGTTGGTTGCACCGCTGCATGTGTTGGAGCAAATCAACTTCCGTGGCACCGCGGGAGATCTGGTCGGCGGTTTCGTTTCCTCCAGGAAGCATTTCGAACAACGCCATTCGTTTGATGAATCCTTTCCCAGCACAGTTAACACAACCGGTAGCCTCGTAAGCGTCTTGTCCTGCAAGTTCAGGCTGTCTGAGTGCGGCAGCGTCCGTTGCGCTGATGTGACAAGGAGTTTTGCATTTTTGGCATAGTCGCCGAACCAGTCGTTGGGCAACAGCAAGTCGCAGGGTCGCGGCGATGAGAAACGGCTCTACTCCCATATCAAGGAGTCGTGTGACGACACCAGCCGCCGTGTTGGTGTGCAGCGTGCTAAAGACAAGGTGTCCGGTCAGCGACGCCTTGATTGCAAGTTCCGCAGTCTCCGCATCACGAATTTCGCCGAGCATGATCACGTCAGGATCGTGCCGCAGGATGCTGCGTAAGGCTCGCGAGAAGCTAACTTTTTCCGTCGAGTCAACTTCAACTTGAGAGGTACCCGGTATCTCATACTCGACAGGATCTTCGATGGTGATGACATTGCCACCGCGCGTTCGCAGGAGCTGCATAATGGCGGTGTATAGCGTTGTCGATTTGCCACAACCGGTCGGTCCTGTCAAAAGCACCAATCCATTGGAACTCGCAATTGCGCGAGTGAAAAGGTCGAGTTCACCTTGGCCCATTCCCAGATCTGCCAGTGATGGCGAACTTTGAAGAGGTGTCAAAAGTCTGAGTGTCACTCGTTCGCCGAAGCGTGTCGGAATCGTCGCGACGCGAATGTCGATCGGTTTTTGATTCGCGACATCCTTTGCGGTGAACCGACCATCCTGTGGTTCTCGCTTTTCCGCAATGTTCATCCCGGCGAGCACTTTGATGCGACTGACCAATCCACTTTGTAACTGCGCTGGAAAACTGCGATAGTCTTCTAAGATTCCGTCAACACGAAATCTGCATTCCAAAGCGGTTTCACTTGGCAAAAGATGAATATCAGAGGCACCTCGCAAAGCAGCCGCCCTCAACAATTCGTCACAGGCTTCAACGGTCTCGCAAGGCCGAACGCCGGGGTCTGCGGTGTTCGCAGGCCGCAGCGGCGGATACACCTGATCCAGAAGGCGACGCAACGGGGCTTCGTCAGCATGAACAAGTCGGAACGGCTTTCCAAGTCGAGCCGCAACAAAATCCTTCACCATGGCGATGCGGTTGTTGCTGGTGGCGACAATGACTTCGTCTCCAACTCGGCACAAACCGATCGCTCGGAAGCGACGCGCCCCCGATGCTGGCAGGAATCGCGACCAGATCGGATCAAGCTTCACATGCGAAAGATCAACCTTCTCCAGGTCTGAAAGCTCGCTGGCCATCGCTATCGCAGAAGCATTCATTCGACGCCTTCCTTGAACTGAAATGCGATCTCCCAGCGACATGGTTCCGCTGGCTCAAGCCGCGTCATCACCAGCTCCGCAGCAAGTGTCTGAGGAATGCTTGTCTCAATGGACTCCAACGAGACGAGCACATCGCGAAAGCTGCCGACAAGAATCAGTCGATGAATTACGACGCCCTCTTTCTTCTTCTCAGCATCCACTTCGCCTGGCGATGCAGAGATGCAGCTCACTTCGTTTGACTTGAAGATGGCGACCAATTGAGCAAAAGCTTGAACGAATGTTCCTTTACTTCGTTCAAGCGCGGCGATGCTCGCGTACGAGGGTAACGGACTTGAATCCGAATGGTCTCCGCAAGGGTTGACCTGCTTTGACTTCACGCGAGCATTCAACTCGTCCACCGCCTTGTCCTGCTGCTGCAATACAAGCGAGCCCAAATGAATTTCACGGCGCTGTGGTGTTGCAATTAGGGTCGCATACGCGATGGTGATCGCGAATCCAGGTAGCCATAATATCGCGTGCTTCGATTTCAAAAATCTAGCGAACATCCGTGGCCCCTTTGCTCGCAACCGTGAACGGCTGTGACGCATCATTGAGCGGAACCAACGTCATCTCGAAACGCACCAGTCGACTTGCTTCATCAATCGAAATTTTGGCTGGTTGAACAAGCCATTTTGAAGAGCCGAGCGATGCCTCAAGTCTCTGTGCCGACATCGTCACTGACGTGCTGTCCACGGCAACGCCAGATATCACAACCTGCACCCCCGTTAACTTTATGCTTTGTAGCCAATGCCCCGGATCCGCCGATTCCGCGAGTGCGCGAAGCAGTTGCACCGGACGGGTCCGCATCGCAGCGTGCTGGGTGCGATCGCGAAGTCGGGCGTCGCGCTGCTGAGCTTGTGCGGCGACTATCTTTTCATTTTGCTGATTCACTAGACGCACGTGGCGAGAGGATTCCTCTTCTTCGCTAAGCAACAGTCGGAGCTTCTTTTCTTGCTCGACAAGTTGAAACAACTTGGTACTGGTACTCGCCAGCTGACCGCTCCCGTTGTCATGCAGCGCGATGCAAATCAGCAAGGCCGCGGCGGCGGTAAGCATACCGATCGGCCGTTGCTGCTTCTTAATCCAAGATTGGTTGTCCCGCTCGATGAAGGGGAGCTTGCCCTTGTCCGCCAAATACTGGGTCAACCAAGCTTTGGCGAAGTCACCACATGAATCCGAAGAGTTCAAATCCAAGCGAGATGAGTGATCGTCATCAGGATCGAGCCGGAAGCTCGCGGGGGACGAAACGCCGATGATCTTTCCAGGCCACTTTGGCGCGGCTGCTGCAATCTGGCTCAGCTGAGACAGTTCCGCTTGCGTCACCCACCAGGTTTTCTGGCCATCGACTGGCAAAGCAGTTGAGTGGCCCAAACGGGAATCAAAGGGTGAAATTCCTGATTCGTACTCGGCTTCAAGGGATAATGTTTGTTCGAGGTGGTCTTCGTCGACCACACCCACGATTTCGTCAGCTAGAGAAACCTTCCCGGACCATAGTTCATCAGACAGAACATAAATATGTCCGCACTTTGATGGACCCAGTCTAAGAGCCATTTTTACAGCATCGCCCAACGTCGCATGTTCAGGCCGATGTAAACAAGATGAACGCAAAACCTCCACCGACTTGCCTGACAACATGTCAACTCGCGCGACTGCGTCGAGCGTTACGAAAAGAATCGTGTGTTGGCGTTGAGAGAACATGGCAATTTGCGTTAACGCAACTCCATGTCGATACGAACGTCCGAACCGCCCACGACCATGAAGTAATGGACGTAACTTGACAACTCAAGTGTTTCGCCAAAATCAAACAAATCGTCCGAGTCCGTATCCGACCAAAGAACGCCTCGCGCGGCTGCGACCCCATGAATGAAGTTTGACCTTGACGCTTCAAAAGAACCGCCTGCTGCCACCGGAATCAGAATCTCTTCAATGGCTCCCGTCGTCCCACCATTTCCATTGACGCAGTAGAGCAAGACTCCCAGTTGTTCCAGTCCCGCAGGTGATGGATCGATTCTTGACCCAGTGCCACCGTCGATGGCGAAGAGACGGAAAACAGCCGTCGACTGATATTCCGAGGTGGGAATGGTGACTGAAAGATCGGCTTGAAATCCGTCTTCGGGAGCAATCGAATTGTTATCCGAACCGAGCGAGGTGAAGTCAAAAACGCCACCATCAGGATCAATCAGCGGAGCGCGTCCCCAACCGTCCAGCAAACTGTTTTGTCCGGCTCCCAGATTCAAGTACGGGCCTCGCCAGCCGCTGGAAAGCGTTACGTCATCTAGGGAATCGCGATTCGAATCAAATGACTGTTGACCATGAGCGATCAGTCCAACCGGCTGCTCAAGAAAATGACTGAGGTTGCTGGGTAGCTGGCCGGTATCCGCAAGTAGACCGGTGATCATGCGTTGGCCATTGCTCTGCCTCGTCGATGGGTCACCGACGGTGGCGGCGCGAAGATTGGTGAGCAAACGCTGCGCCACCTCATACCTTGCTTGATCGGCAATTGGATCGATTGCGCGAACGGCTACGGTCGAGAGGACCGCAAGAACGCCTAGGGCAACGATGAGTTCCAAAAGCGTAAGCCCGCGACGACGAACGCGAGCGGTTGAGTTGGCATTAACGCAATGTAAGAGAGACATAAATGTCATCTCCTATATCAGCGGTTGTAAGCGCGATTGTGGCTGTCGCAGCCGGGATGCCGATCACGCGATTGGGTCCGGCAGAGACGATTCTTACAACGCGTAGCGATGCGTTGGGATCCACATCTTGAATCTCGATCTCTTGATTCCAGGCATCGATCATGTAGGGCGAGCTGGAGACAGAAAGATCACCTGTCGATCCGATGAGGTATGGTCCTCGCCAACCGATCTGTGTCCCTGGCACGAAGTCCACCGTCGAATCGCCTGTCACCGGATTCGCGAATAACCAATCGATGGACAAGCGATTGGCTTCGGTAGCGACAGTTGTGATTCCATCCAGTGGAATGTGTTTGGTGTCATTCCAGAAATCGCACAATGCATCGCGGATCTGAATGAGAGACTGCTTCGTCGCGACCTCATTCGCGTTCTGAATCGTGCCGGTAAAGAGAGGAGCAAGCAGGCCCGATACTGCGGCCAGCACTGCAAGAACGACGACCAGTTCCATCAGTGTAAGTGCAGTGCGTGAATGCATGAGATGCCCCGGTGACGCGATGTCGGCAACGAGCGAAAGAGACGCTGGTTGCAATTTTTAGTTTGAAACTAATTTTTTATCTCTTCTGTTTCTGGGGCACGGAAACGGGAGAGAGGTAAAATTTAAAAATGGTTTTGCACAATGCGGAAGTGAACTTGCTAGTCCACTTCTGCGGTATCTCGCTTGACTGAAGTTGCTTATTGATTCGAAACAATTTCGAAGTAGTTTGACAAACCAGTGCTTAGGCCTTCACCCGTCGGAGTGATCACCGTAATGAACTTTGCTCGAGCCAAAGGATCGGTTCCGTCGGTGATTTGGAACACGGCGATGAAGCGGCCGTAAACTGCTCGCGGGTTCAACGTTCCGTTTTCAGGAAAGTAAACCGGTGCGTCGATGTTTGTTTTTCCGTTCAAATCTGCGACAGCGCCGATTCCGAACACAACGTACTTACCGAGCGAACCCGTTGTTTCAATACCAATCGCAACCTGAGCGGCTGCGGTTAAACCCTTCAGTACCGTTGTGTCCGTTAAGGCTGTCGGAGTCGCGGGATCAAAGGTACTATCACCGACGGTGTGAACGCCGATGCTTGAAATGCCGGCGGCGGTAAGTGGAGCTCGAGTCGGTGCCGTTAAGGTGATGTCAGCGGTTGCGGTGGTGAGACCCGCACTAAGCGATCCCAAGTCGGTGCCCGCGAGGTCAGTCACGAGACCGTCAAGGTCGTTGGGATACGAGAGGAACTGGGTCTCGTATCTTTGAATGGAGTTTGAAACCTCCGATATGTTCGAGCTGCTTGTGCTCGAATTCGTGCGTGAAACCATGTCGGTGACCGCAGGGATCAAGACCGCTGCCAGCCCCACCAGGATCATCAACACGACGATCAATTCCACGAGGGTAAAGCCGTTTCGATTGTTCGTTCTTGCTGAGGCCATCATTGTTCTAATCTTTAATCTGAGGAACGTGCGAACTTGGATTCGTCGTAGCCGCCTACTGCAGGGTGATAAAGTTGGGTGGTTTAGGTAACTCAATTGGAAAACTCTAGCACGCGGTTAGTGTCAAGCTTCAAATTCAATAGAAAAGTTGGAATTATCGCAAGAATTTTGAAAGTTCGCCCCTAAAACGATGAACCTGCCCCACTTTCGGGTAGAGCTCAAACATAGAAGCCGATTCTTTTCAGCAACCCACCCCTACAAAACTCGGAGTGCAACGCAGCTCGGCCATGAACTGACGCGAGAAAATTCATGCAAAGTCGGCACAGCTCGGATATCCGGTTCAACCATCAAAGGTGTGACAGTCGAAACGAGGATGATGTTCTGATGTTCCATGCTCTCGAGCGGAAACCAAAATGCCCTTTTGTGCCCACGAATTAAGGAACCGGCTGGCGTTACTAGCCGTCATCCTGCAATTCGTTTGCATTCGTGCATCATTGGGTCAAGAAACCGATGCGACTCGCCCATGGTTTGATCAAAACACCGGGGTGAGTGCGAAGTTTGGGCAGGTGATCGATGAAAATTTGCCGACGCCCATCGGCGAAGAAAAACTCAATAAGACACGAGAGCCCTCGATTGTCGAGTTGCCAGCGGAGACGTTGGCAGGGCAGGTGCGTGAACCGATGACAACGCGGTTGAAGTAAATACAGTTTGACGGCGTCGCCCTTTCCGATGCCATGAAACTGTTCGCCATGCAAACCAGATTGAACGTTATTTGTTCAGCCGAGTCCGGCAAGACGGTCATCACTGTCTATCTTCACGACGTGGAACCGCTGGCCGCATTGGAAGCGATCGTAAAGGCGAATGGCCTGTTTTTTCGGGTCGACGAAGCGTCGGGAATTGTCCGAATTGCGACAGCCGATGAATATGAGAAAGATTTAACTAGCTTTCGTGAAGAGCAGACTCGCGTCTTTACGTTGCTCTATCCCAATCCGATCGCAGTCGCACAAGTCATAAGCCAGGTTTACGGCCGCCGGGTCGATTCGAATACTGCCGATGCAGATCAAGAGGAGTTCGCCGATCTCTCTCAACGTTTTAATCGCTTTGACCTCGTAGATGGTCGAGCCCTTGGCCTGGGAACCTTCGATGGAGGTGGCCAATCAGGCGGTGGCGGCGGTAGCAATACAGCCGGCCTTGGCATTGGCGGACAACAAAATATGTTATTTAACGGTGGCCTCACGGATCGATCTCGCAGCCGCACAGGCCGAGGTTCAGAGTCCTACCAAGAGGAATTATCCACTCTCTCCGCTGTTGAGATCCAAGATATCGAAAATCAAACGGCGATTGCGGGTGGTCTTGGAGTGGAGGAGCGTGCACGTTTGGTGCAAAGAGGCAAGCCATCGATCTATGTATCCACCATTCGTCGCAACAACCAGATTGTCGTCCGAACCGCTGACATGCAGTCAATGGCGGAGATCGAACAACTGGTTCGCGAACTTGATGTGCCAACGCCCACCGTGCTTCTGGAAGTGAAAGTGCTTCGCATCAGTCTTGCTGACGGAATGGCATCTTCATTCGAATTCTTTGGTGGGGGCGAATCCGGGGCTGGTGCGTTTAGCGATGGCGTCTTGCTACCTAGTTTCCCCGGTGCAAATTCCGCGGGAACGGCATTGGCTAACGGGCTGGGTGTCGCGGGCAGCATGCCGGGCGCTCTGACCTTTCAACTCGTCGACAGCAGATTTCGCTTTAGGATGCAATTGCTGGAAAGCCAGAGCCGCGTCACTGCATTGGCAACTCCGTTGATCCTGACAGCGAACAACGAAGTGAGTCGAATTTTCGTTGGAGACACGCTACCGTTCACCGTTGGGTTTGCTCCGTCGCGTGTCGTTGCCGGTGCGAACGCGGTGGCAAGTTCTAGTGCCGCGACGCCGATAACGGAACTGCGAGATGTGGGACAGTCATTGTTGATCACGCCCAATATCAACGCTGATAGAACCGTGACGCTCCGCGTGGTCGAGGAAAACTCCGAGCGTATTCTGGGTGGCGGCTCCATTCCCGTTCCGGACATTAATGGCGGAGGCGTCACCGCCGTTAAAGTCGATACCGTCCGCAGAAGAACGGTAAGCGGTACCATCGTCGCCCAGGATGGCATGGCCGTCGCTCTGGGTGGTTTGATCGAGGAAACGATTAGCAACAGTAGGGACCAAATCCCCATTCTTGGCAACATTCCTGGACTGGGTTTTTTGTTTCGGCGTCAAGCGTCTGTCAGTGCTCGCAGCGAGTTGGTGGTGGTGATTCGACCCTATGTCTTTAACACGCCAAGTGAATCCGCGGCGACGTCGCAGATGCTGCTGGGCAACTTGAGCGTTCATCCCAATAGCCCGGACGCCGTTGGAACGATGGGCACCTATTTACCGGACGATGCTTGTGAGTCAGGGCCTGAATGTCACAAGCGAGCGAATCTGTTCCGTTTTCATACCGTGCAAAAGCCCAGCGAGGCCGCCGTTCAAAATGGCTGTGAGTAATCTCCAATGACACATGCTCGAAACATCACAGCACTCGCTCTGACCGCCGTTCTTTTCTCCGGCTGCACAGCGTTGACCAACAGTTGGCGATTTTCGTCGAGCGTGGAAAACAAAACCGACGAATTGCCACGTGGAAAAAATGAAGCGTCCCTGGGCTCGGTCCTCGTGTCAGCCGAAGCGGAAAGCAAAGTAGCTAATCCACCGGCGAAGATGATTCGTTTTGATGGTCGCGAAATCCTGTTAGGCACGACCGCGATGACGCAGCCTGATACAAGCCAGTTTTGTGATGAACTCACGACTCTTCTCACCAACGAAAAGTCTTTTAGCGCTTCCAGGCTGGTGTCTAAGAATATCGGTGTTGCGGAGCAAGTGCTCTGGGAACGGTACACCGACGAAACAAATCACGGGCTTGTTCTCTTCATCGCAGGTATCCTTTCCAACGGCATCTCCCAAGACTTCTCCTGGCAAAGCTTGCTCCTCAGCTTCCAGACCCATCCGGTAGACGCTGATCTTTATCATGGATTGCGACGAAACTTTACGAACACGTTGAAAACGGAAGAACCATCCCAACAAGATTCCGACCAACTAAGAATCGTCGCGCAACGTTTGAATCATCCTCTGGCAATGGTCGACGCATTGCGATTGTTGGCGTTACGCGAGCTTGTCGCCGGACGCAACGCGTGGGCGGAATCTCTGTTTATGCAGGCAGCCGACATGACAGAACAGCATGGGGACTTGGATCGTGTCGCCGAGCTCTGGCTGATGATTGCCACCACCGCGAATCGTTCGCAGCGTGGACCTGATGCCGAAAAAGCATGGCGTAAAGCGATCGAAGCTCAAACAGAAAGCCTCCTGGTATCCACTCGTCCCCTTAACGTGAACTTTTGGGTAAGGGCCGATGAACAGCGAACAGAAAAAATGAATTGGCCGTCGCAAACATCCAAAGCCATGTTGCCATTCTGCACACCTGTTGGATGTCAGTTCTCCCCGGAATCAAAAGTCGATTCGGTATTATGGTGTGCCATTGCATCCGCTCAATACCAGGTTGGCCAACCGCAGTTAGCATTGGTGAATTTCAAAAAAGCTGAAACCAACGCGAGCGGCGATAATGTCATGTGGCTGCGAATTGCGCAAGGAAATTGCTTAGTGGCTTTAGGACAAAGCCAAGCCGCAGTCGCGCTGCTAAGCGTCCCCGCCAACAGTAGCAAGCGGACCATTGCACTCGCGTCAACCACCGCGATTGGTAGCGCGAAATTGCAAGCCGGCGATTATCACCAAGCCACTAAAATATTCACCAAGGCACTCAGCGACAAACAAGCGGCCCACTGGCCCGCACGCAATCAAGCGGAATCAGACCTCGCCTTAACGCAGATAATCATCGGCAACACGGACAGCGGCCTCGAAACACTTCACGCCGTTCAGGAAAAGTTTCGCGAGCAAAAAGACACCGCCTCTTTGTTACAAGCACTTGAAAATGAGCTCAAGACCCTCGAACTGGAAAAACGAGACGAGGCTGCAAAGGTGGTTAAGTCAAAAATTCGCGCAATTGAGCGAACGTAGAAAAGTGCAAGGCATTGGTTTGAGGCGGTAGCTCGGTACGTCGGTGGCAGCGAACTGGAGCACTGAGAAATCACGACTCGAAAACGGAAATTGCAAATTTACAACTCACATTCCGCAGGTTGAAAAAGGTTAGTTTCGATTTTCTTGAAAGGCTACGTCAAGAGTGAGTGGTCAGTGCATCATTCCAAAATTCATTTGTAGCGTCTGGGTAATCGCCTACATTTTTCAGCTATTCGCATAAAGCATCCGTTTTTTTAATAGTTGGCCAACGTCCTATTTCAAAATCCCGGGTTCTGTCTCAGGCGGGCGACGCTTGCCTGGCT
>Ga0105044_10011768_pt1 | contig 11904 bp, 13 predicted proteins | sample MAT01_FD_78092 | JGI IMG/M metagenome (GOLD analysis project Ga0105044, IMG submission 78092) | Freshwater microbial communities from Lake Fryxell liftoff mats and glacier meltwater in Antarctica - MAT-01 | ecosystem: Environmental > Aquatic > Freshwater > Ice > Liftoff microbial mat | place...
ACTCACGAGACGATGAAGGTTGCTTCTTTGACAAGCCCAACATTTTGTGGGTCTTTGGCAGCACCTGCTCAACGGTTCTCCGAATGTCTGCTGATCGAGCCGGCGAACTTTCGGTTTCGACCCCTCAGCGACATACGCTGCCCTGGACTCATCGCCCCAAAGCCGCCGGTCGGATAGCAGCCGAGGCCCATGGGGCCTTCGCGCTGCAAGCGTCTGTTTCCGCTTGTTAGTTTGACGCGACGCCTCACGCACCACCTTGCTGCCCGCGGTGTGGACACTCGGCGCAACCTTTCGGCGCAACCTTTCGGCGTAACGCTGGCTCCAATGCACCATTTCGGGCTACCCGGATTACGTCAGCGAGGACGCTTGCTCCGCCAGCCCAGCAACACTCTCCGCAACTCATCCACCGTAGGCACTAGCGCCAGCCCCAACAGCACCAAGGCAAGCGGCACTGTGAAGCCAAAACCCAGTTGCCTGAAGCCGAAGGCCCCAGTAAGGCCGCCAGCCAGAAAGCAGCCCAGCAGCGCAGCCAGTACGGCGATGCGCCCGCGGTCGGCGTACACGGGCGAAGGTGCTGCGACGTCACGATTCCAGTAAAGGAGCCGGCCGATCTCGATGCCCAGGTCTGTGACGATTCCGGTCATGTGCGTGGTGCGGATGACCGCGTTGGACAGCTTCGTCACCATCGCGTTCTGCAGCCCCATGATGAAACACAGCAAGACCACGGTGAAGGGCAGCAGCAGCCCCTGGTAGGCCGACAGCTGAGCGCCGGCCAACCCGAAAGCCAGGATCAATCCGGCTTCTAGCAAAAGCGGCAACGCGTACTCGCTGGCTAAGCCGCGGCGGCGCGCCAGATTGACCATGACCGAACAGCAGATCGCGCCCAGCAGGAAGGAGCACACTCCGACCGCCGCATCGGCCACCAGACCGATCTCGCCCATGGCGAGGTTGTCGGCCACCGACGACACCATGCCGGTCACGTGAGAGGTGTACTGATGGACGGCAAGAAAGCCCCCGGCATTGATGGCGCCAGCCACGAAGGCCAGCACTAGCCCGAGCTGCTTGTTGGCCCGCAGGCTGCGTTGGGTACCGAGCAGGAAACGCGCGTAGTTGGCAGGCATCGCCGACTGTAGTCCGTGGTGCAGAGGCAGGACACGGAGGCCAAGGGCGCAGAGCGTGTGCAGTGGGCAGCGACGGCATGGGCAGGTTGCGCTTCCAGACGAAGTACAGCAAGGGACAACGCAGCTACCTGATAGCCGCCGGTCTCAAAGAGCGAGTTGTGGCCGGCTGCCGATGTTCACGAACCGATGCTTCGGAGCAGTTCGTTCCCGCACAGCAGCTGGTCGTGGCTGGTCCCAGCAGCAAGCTCCGCACGAGGGACGGAATTGACGCATCTCTTGCACCGGATTGACCACCGGGCCGCCACGCCGCTGGCCTAAGACGCGCGGCTCTGTGGACGAACCCCTCTCTACCGCTGATTTCCTGCAAGGCGACACCTCGCGCCACACACCCATGATGGCGCGGTACCAACGCGTGACTTTCTAGGCCGCTTCGAAACTGGGTCTGATGGCGCAAGATTTTTTCAAAAGTCCCCTTGAGGTCCTCGTTCGAAAAGCCGGCAGTCGACAGCGAATGTGCTCGACGAACGGGGCCACAGCAGCGACTGGTTCGAGACGCGCAAGTTGTGGTGCTGGCGGGCAGCTACCGACACGTTGCCACCGGTCCGATTTTCGATCTGGCGCCCCTTAAGCAGGCATAGAAGGCGGACTTTGGACACGCTGCAGGCGGAGTGCATCCAATGAAAGACTGATGTGGCTCGGATCGGGTTTTGGATTCTGATGTTCGGCGCCAGTAGCGGCGGTCGCTGTCCATCGCCAACGATGCTGGTTTGGCTGCCGCCAGCTACTGATCGGATGGTGACTGGTGCTCGCCTGCGCGCTGACTGAAATGGCTTGTCCTGACGGACTGTCAGGCAGCCTGCCCTTCAAGCACCAGGCAACTCGACTTCGACGCGCAGCCCACCTGTCGGAGCCGCCTGCAGCCGAACGCTTCCTCCGTACAAGCCTACAAGCTCGTTCACGATCGCGAGGCCCAATCCGCTGCCGGGCACCGATTCGTCCAGTCGCGCACCCCGAGCCATCACGCCATCGCGTCGGTCTGGCGCTATGCCTGGGCCGTCGTCGTCGATCACGACTTGGAGCCGGCTGCCGGGCCCGGCCCCCAGTGATGCCGCACTAACCTGCACCTCCTGCCTGGCCCACTTGCAAGCGTTGTCGAGCAGGTTGCCCAGCACCTCCTGCAAATCCTGCACTTCGCCCGCAAAGGCAATATCAGGTGCCATCGGCAGGCATCGCAAAGCGACACCACGTTCCGCGTGGACACGTTCGAGTACGCGCAGCAAGCCATGGATGACCGGCTGCACAGGCACCCTTGCGCCCGGCACGCCTTGCGCAGCCGCCGCTCGGGCGCTTGCGAGATGCCAGTCGACGTGGCGGCGTGCAACGCCCACCTGCTCTTCGACCAGTGCAGCCAAGTCGGTGCCTGTCTCTGGACGCTGCAGCGCCACAGCCGCAGCCTGCGACATCGCGGCCAGCGGCGTCTTGATGGCGTGGGCGAGATTGCCCGCCTGCGTGCGTGCCCTCGCCACGACTTCGGCATTGCGGTCGAGCACGGCATTGAAGTCGTCGACCAGCGGTTGCACCTCAGATGGGAACCGACCGTCCAGCTTCGGTGACGTGCCGGCGCGAACCCCTGCCAAGGTGCGCTGCAGCGTACGCAGCGGGGCCAGGCCGATGGCGACTTGAGCCAGCGCCGCCGCGCACAGCAGAACGAACAACGTTGCCAGTGACGCCGCCAGAACACCGTTGAAGCGCTCGACGGCGGCCACCGTCTCGCGCAGGTCGGCCGCGACGATCAGGCGCCAGGACGTACCGACTGCGCCGTTGCCTCCGCCATCAGCACTGTTGTCCCGCTTGACGCTGCGCTCGACAAGCAGCAATGCCGCGCCGTCGGACCCCGTGCTTTCGTGCACATGCACCACGCCGTCGGCCAGCACATCGGTGGGCAATGCCAACACGGCATCCCACAGCGATCGTGACCGCAGCGCGCCCCGCTGCTGCACCGGCCCTTCGCCGTCAACCTGCCAGTACAAGCCCGAGTAGGGTCGAGACCACCGTGGGTCGCTCAGGGTCTGCGGATCGATCTGCGGTTGCCCTGCGGCATCGAACTCCAGCCTCGCCGTGATCTGGTCGAGCTGCGCAGTCAGGGCCTGGCTGAACTGGCGCATCACATGGTCGCGGAACAGGCTGGACAACAGCAGACCTGCCAGCACCAGCGCCACTGCCAGGGCTGCCAGCGTGGCCGCCAGCAGCCGAAAGCGCAGCGAGCGCGTCCAGTGGCGGCCTGCCCCGTGCTTCAAGGCGGCATCACCAGCCGGTAGCCCATGCCACGGACCGTCTCGATGGTGGCCTCGGGCAGCTTGCGCCGCAGGCGGCCCACAAACACCTCAATGGTGTTGGAGTCGCGGTCGAAGTCCTGCGCGTACAGGTGCTCGGTCAGTTCGGTGCGCGAGACCACGCTGCCCGGACGATGCATTAGGTAGGAGAGCAATCGGAACTCGTGGCTGGTCAGGGTCACCAGCTGGCCGTTCAGCGTGACGCGGCTGCTGCGCGTGTCCAGTGTCAGGGCGCCGCACTGCAGCAGCGGCGACGCCAGACCCTGCGCACGGCGGATGAGTGCGCGCACGCGCGCCAGAAGTTCCTCCATGTGGAAGGGCTTCGCCAGGTAGTCGTCTGCACCCGCGTCGATGCCAGTGACCTTCTCGTGCCAGCTGTCGCGCGCCGTCAGGATCAGCACCGGCAGTGTCACACCGGCTTCGCGCCAGCGCTTGAGCACGCTGATGCCGTCGAGCACAGGCAAACCCAGATCGAGGATCACCGCGTCAAAGGCCTCGCTGGCGCCCAGGTGGTGGCCGTCGCGGCCGTTGTCGGCTTCGTCCACCGCATAGCCGGCCTCCTGCAGCCCGGCGCGCAGTTGCGCGCGCAATGTCGGATCGTCTTCGACGAGCAGGACCCTCATGCGCGTCCCGGCGTGCAGCTGTTCTTCATTTCGGTAACTCCTTGGACGGACTAACCTGGCGCCCTGGGTTAGGCGTCGCATTTCGTGGGTCTTTGCCAGCGTCCTTGCGTTTGACCTGCAGCACCTGCGCGGTGGCGGCGTCCACATCGAGCTTCAACAACTGACCGTTGGTCTGCAGCAGCTTGATCTCGTAGATCCAGCGTCCGTCGTCGCGCTCGAGTTCCAGTTCGAGCACCTGGCCCGGATGCGTGCGCCGCAACCGTTCCAGCAGGGCTGGCAACGGCAAAACCTGGCCTGCCTCAACGGCTGCCCGCGCTCGCTCGTGGTCCTGGCCGTCGCTGCCCCATGCCGATGGCTGTGCCAATGCCAGTGCGATCAGAAACAGCGAGGCCAGCCCGATCCTCAGACGAGCGTGTCGGCCGCCTTGGGTGGTTGGGGGAAGGGCGTTCACAGCCGGATTGTCGGCGGGCGAATCTGAACCGCAGATGAACGAACCATTCAGGGTTGGTTCACGCTGCTCGACGAAGAATGGCTTCACCAACCCGTACGGCGGGTCAATGCCTGGAGCCCCGATGACACCCAAGACGTCCATCTCAACGCTGAGCTCGATGCGCAGCAAGCCTGCCTGGCTTGCCGAATCGGCCTGCCTGGTGCTGGTGTTGATGCTGATACAGGGCGCAGCGCGCGCGGCCGACACCTCCCCGGCCCAGCAACTCGAACGCTTCAGCGCGCAGGCCGCCAAGCCCGGCCAGGCCGAGCGCGGCCGGGTGGTTTTCACCAGCCGCCAAGGCGGCGAGTGGTCGTGCGCGTCTTGCCACGGCAACCTGCCCACCCAGCCGGGCAAGCATGCCAGCACCGGCAAGTCCATAGCCCCGATGGCCCCTGCCGCCAATTCCAACGCCTTTACCGACACGGCCAAAGTCGACAAGTGGTTCCGCCGCAACTGCAAGGACGTGCTGCAGCGTGAGTGCAGCGCGGGAGAAAAGGCCGACGTGCTGGCCTACCTGATCGGACTCAGGCCATGAACCGCACCTGGACCACAGCGCGCTGGGCGCTGGCCTCGCTGGCCCTGATCGCAGGCTCATTCTTCTTTGTCGATGCCTATGCCGATGGCGGCCGACTGATGCCCGCAAACCCCCCTGCTGCCTACATGCAAGAGTGCGCGTCCTGTCACCTGGCCTATCCGCCGGGCTTGCTGCCTGCGCGGTCCTGGCAACGCCTGATGGGCGGCCTGGACAAGCACTACGGCAGTGATGCCAGCCTTGATGCCGTCACGGTCCAGCAGATCAGCGGCTGGCTGCAGGCCCATGCCGGCACCTACAAGCGTGTGAACGAAGAACCTCCGCAGGACCGCATCACCCGTTCCGCCTGGTTTGAACGCAAGCACCGGAAGGTCGATCCAGCGGTCTGGAAACTGGCCAGCGTCAAGGGTGCTGCGAACTGCGCGGCATGCCACACAGGGGCCGATCGCGGCGTCTTCGACGACGACAACCTGAAGTATCCGGCGGGCATGGACGCCCGAATGCGCCGCAGCTTCAACGACTGACCCGATGACTGATCTGACGACTGCCCCGACCACTGACGACTGACGACCGACTGCACACCACCGAGACCCACGATGCAAACAGCACCCATCTTCCAACCCACGGCCACAGCGCCTTCTCCTGCTGGCGCCGCGCCACAGCGGCGCGTCATCGATGCACCCACGCGCACGTTCCACTGGCTCTTCGCGCTGAGCTTCCTGGGCGCTTACATCACGGCCGAGGGTGAGCGCTGGCGCGCGTTGCACGTCACGCTTGGCTACACGCTCGCGGGTCTGCTGGCGTTTCGGGTGCTTTATGGCCTGTTCGGTCCTCGCCAAGCGGGCCTGGGTCTGATGCTGCGCAAGCTCACCAGTGCACCAGCCTGGCTGCGATCGGCAGCGCAGGGGCTCAGGACGGGCCAGGTGCTCAGCATCAACTGGCGGCAAGGGCAGAACCTGTTGATGGCGCTGGCGGTTCTGGCACTGCTGCTGCTCGTGATACCGCTCACGCTCAGTGGCTACGGCACCTACAACGACTGGGGCGACTTCCTGGGCGGCGACTGGCTGGGTGAGGTGCACGAATTCTTCGGCAATGCCTTCCTGGCGGTGGTGCTGGCCCACATCGGCCTGATCGTCGCCATCAGCCTGCTGCGACGCCGGAACCAGGCGCTGCCGATGCTGACGGGCCGCACCGAAGGCGCCGGGCCCGACCTGGTTAAGCACAACCACGCCTGGCTGGCTGGCCTGCTGCTGGCTGCCGTGCTGGCCTTCATCAGCTGGCAGTGGCAGCAGTCGCCACAGGGCTTGATGCCGGCCCAGGGCATGACCCAGCAGGGCTCCGACCGCCATCATGATGACGATGACTGATCCTTTGCCACTTCCTACGCGCCGCACCCAGCGCACAGACCGCGACCTGCAGAAGGCGCAGACCGGCAGGCCTATGCCTTCGAAACCACCGCTGCAGCGCCACTTGAGCAAGCCGCATGACGACTGACGCACCACTGGCCGAGACCGGCCTGGATCCCTCGTTGGCGGCTGCTCGCCTTCGCGCCGAAGGCCCCAACGAACTGGGGCTGAGCCAGCGGCGCACGCTGCGCGACATCGCCTGGGAGGTGTTGCGCGAGCCGATGTTTGGTCTGCTCCTGGGCGCCGGTGCGATCTATCTGGCGATGGGCGATACGCGCGAGGCCCTGATCCTGCTCGGCTTCGTCTTCATCATTATGGGCATCACGGCGCTGCAGGAGCGCCGCACCGACAAGGCGCTGGACGCGTTGCGCGACCTGTCCAGCCCACGCGCGCTGGTCCTGCGTGGCGGGCAGACCGTTCGTGTGCCGGGCCGCGAGGTGGTGCGCGAAGACGTGTTGCTGCTGGCCGAAGGTGACCGCGTAACGGCGGACGGCGTGCTGCTGCAGGCGCATGAACTGGCCACCGACGAGTCGATGCTGACCGGGGAGTCCGAGGCCGTGCCCAAACAGGCGGTCACAGGTCGGGTCTTCGCTGGCACGCTGGTCGTCAGCGGTCAGGGCCTGGTGCGGGTGGACGCCGTGGGCCGGCAAACCGAGATGGGACGCATCGGCGTGTCACTGCAGACCATCGTGCTGGCGGCCTCACCGCTGCGCGATGAAGTGGCCAAACTCACGCGTCGGCTGGTGGTAATCGCCCTGCTGCTGAGCGTGGCCCTGATGGCGCTGTTCTGGCTGCTGCGCGGCGGCTGGCTTGAGGCGATGCTGGCCGGCATCACGCTGGCGTTGGGCCTGCTACCGCAGGAGTTGCCGGTCATCATGATCGTCTTCTTCGCACTTGCTGCGCGGCGCCTGGCGGCCCAGCAGGTGCTAACCCGGCGGCTGAACGCCATCGAGACACTGGGCCAGACCACCGTGTTGTGCGTGGACAAGACCGGCACCCTGACGCAAAACCGCATGGCCGTGGCGACGCTGGCGATCGACGGCGAGGAAATTGACGGCGAGGAAATCGACACCAAGAGCCTGCCGCCTGGCGATCTGCCTGAAAGCTTCCATGCCTTGCTAGAGATGGCGCTGCTGGCCAGCGAAACCGAGCCGCACGACCCCATGGAGCAGGCGCTGCATCGCCTGGCAGGCGACCACTTGACGGGCACCGAGCACTTGCATCCCCAGTGGACGCTGGCGCGCGAGTACGAGCTGTCGCCCGAGCTGCTGGCCATGAGCCACCTTTGGCGCAGCGTGACGGAGCCACACGACGTCGTGGCGAGCAAGGGGGCGCCCGAAGCCGTGGCCGCGCTGTGCCATCTGCCTGAAGCCCGGCGTGAACGCATCATGGCCCACGCGGCACGGCTGGCCGACCGCGGCCTGCGTGTGTTGGGCGTCGCGCGGGCCACGCACCGGACCGATCAGGACTGGCCCGTCGTGCAGCACGACTTTGCTTTCGAGTGGGTTGGCCTGGTGGGCTTTGCCGACCCGCTGCGGCCCGAAGTGCCCGAGGCCATGGCGCAGTGCCGCCGCGCTGGCATCCGCGTCGTGATGATCACCGGCGACCACCCGCGCACGGCGCGTGCCATCGCCAAGCAGGCCGGCATCAGCGGCGATGAGGTGCTGACCGGGGAGGACTTGCTGCGCATGGATGCGGGGTCGCTGGCACACCGAGCGAGCGCGGTGAACATCTTCGCGCGCGTTCGCCCGCAGCAGAAGCTGGCGCTGATCGAGGCGCTGAAGGCCAATGGCGAGGTCGTCGCGATGACGGGCGACGGCGTCAACGATGCGCCGGCGTTGAAGGCGGCCCACATCGGCATCGCGATGGGGCAGCGCGGCACGGACGTGGCGCGCGAGGCGGCTTCGCTGGTGCTGCTGCAGGACGACTTTGCGTCCATCGTGCAAGCCATCCAGGCGGGGCGGCGAACCTTCGCCAACCTGCGCCAGGCCATGGTCTACACGCTGGCGGTGCACGTACCCATCGTCGGGCTGGCGATGCTGCCGGTGCTGTTCGGGCTGCCCCTGGTGCTGGCACCGCTGCACATCGCCTTTCTGGAACTGGTCATCGACCCGGCCTGTTCACTGGTGTTCGAGGCAGAAGACAGTGACCCGGACCTGATGCATCAGCCGCCCCGCCCGGCTGGTGCCTCGCTGTTGACGACGACGCACGTCACGCAAAGCCTGCTGCAGGGGGGCTTGGTGACAGCCATGGTGGTGGGCGTCTATGCCGTTCTGCTGCGTTTCGGGATGCCAGGCGGCATGGCCAGCACCGCGGCCTTCGTGGCGCTGGTCAGCGCCAATGCGGCACTGATCCTGCCCAGCCGCACGGCCCGTACGGAATGGCGCAGCCTGGGCGCTGGGCTGACGTCGGTGAGCCGCTGGGTCATGGCCTGCACGCTTCTGGCGCTGCTGGCCGTTACGGCAATTCCCTGGCTTGCACGGAACTTCGGCTTCCTTCCCCTGACACCGCTGCAATGGCTTGCCGCGTTTTCCGCTGGGCTGGCCATGGTGCCGCTGCTGCACCTGAGCAAGGTCTTGCTCATGCCGCGTCCAAGTCTTCTCGGGCCCACGTCCGCCCCTTGATGGACGCGCATCCGAAAGACCCCCTTCAGGTCATGTGCCTAGCCACTGCTTGCGGCGACGCGGCCGCCTCCCCCGGGTGATGGCCCAGCGTGTAGGGCATGGTGATGAACGACACGGCAGCCACCAGCAGCAGGGCCGGCAGCACGGCGCGAGTGACGACCGTCTTGATGAAATTCTTGAGATCGTGGTTCATGGTGAATGTCCTGGTTGGCAAGTGGTGCGGCGCGGTGTTGTGTCGTGCTTGCATCCTCTGCCCTTGCGCATGAACGCGGCATGAACACATCGTTCAGGCTCGGTTCAAGCCAGGCAGGGCACAGTAGCGGCACGGTCGAATCGTCGATCGCCACACGTCCAACTCCGGAGTCAGACCATGCTCAAAAAGACATTGATCGCCACCGCCGCCATCAGCGCCACGCTCCTTGCAGCCGCGACCATGCTGCCAGCGCTGACGCAGTCCCGCAACACCGCGTCCGCAAGCACCACGACCACCAACGCGCAGGCGCCGATCGACGCGGTATTGCCAGACAAGCGGGGCGCTGCAGATGGCAGCGGTGACCGCACGGGCACCAGCCAAAGCGAGCGCGGCCAGGAACGAAGCCAGGCCGCGAGTTCCGAGCGCGAAGACCGCCATGGCGACAAGGGCGGCGGTGGTTCCAGCGGCACGAACAAGGAAAAGGAGAAGCACAAGTTGCGCGACTGACGACGTCGAGTCGCAAAGGCGGCAGTGCCCCGTGGTGCTGCGTCTGAACCAAGCTCGCGCTGCGGAACTGACCGTCGTCCCTGTGGCGGTGCGATCGATTCAATATCTGAGGCGGTTCCGTCGTCGCGCATTGATTGATAGATATCAAGGTCGGCGCAACCGCCAAGTCACAGGCTCTGACGAACAAAACGCCCGCCATGCCTTTACCTGAGCTCACCACCGCGCAACTCCTGGGTTTGATCCTGGCCGCGCTGCTTCTGCAAGCCTCGGTCGGGATTGCCGTGGCCATCTGGCGTCGCCCCCGCGGTGCGGCGGCGGCTGAGCCAGATGCGCCGCCGCCAGCGAGGGCGGCGAGCGACGCGGCATGGGCGGGCACCCGCGAGTTTCGGGTGGTCTCACGCGCTTACGAGGATGCAGCACGCACACAGTGCTCGTTCTACCTGCAGCCCGTCGACGGCCGGCCGTTACCTGATTTCCGGCCGGGCCAGTTCCTGACTTTCGTTCTGCAAGTGATGGGCGCCCCCCGGCAGGGCGAAAGCCGATCGGTGATGCGCTGCTACTCGCTGTCCGACGCGCCTGCGCCCGACCACTACCGGGTCAGCATCAAGCGCGTGCCGCCCCCTCGGACCGTCCCGATCTGGCACCTGGTGTGTCTTCGAGTCATTTTCACGATCAGGTGCAGGTTGGTGATGTGCTTCAGGTAAAGGCCCCTTCAGGCCACTTCTACATCGACCCGGACCCCAGCGTGCCAGCCGTGCTGGTGGCCGGCGGCATCGGTATCACGCCGATGATGAGCATGCTGTGTTGGTGCCTGACCCGGCAGCCCGAACGCCAGGTCTACCTCTACTACGGCCTGCGACAGGGCAACGAACATGCATTCAAGTCCCAGCTCGAAGAACTGGCCAGCCTTCATCCGCGCTTCAAGCTGAACGTGGTCTACAGCCGCCCTGCCGCCGAAGATGTGCAGGGACGGGACTTCCAGCACATTGGTCATGTGGACCTCGCGCTGTTTCAGCGGACCCTGCCGCATGGGCGTCACCAGTTCTACATCTGCGGCCCGGCGGCCATGATGGAAAGCCTGGTGCCGGCGCTCGCCGAATGGGGTGTGCCTGACGCCGATGTGCACTTTGAGGCCTTCGGACCGGCGTCCGTTCGCAAGGCCGCACCCGCCCTCACGGCCGTTCCCGCAGAGGCAACGTCCGAGGTCGCGCTGGAGGTTTAGTTCAAGCGCTCTGGGCGCACCCTCACCTGGGACGGCAGTGACGCCAACCTTCTCGACTTTGCCGAGCGTCACGGCGTTGCCGTCGACTCGGGCTGTCGATCCGGCAGTTGCGGCAGTTGCGAGACCCGGCAGCTTTCTGGGTCGGTGAACTACGCTCAGCGCGCGGACTGTGATCCGGCACCAAGCCATTGCCTGCTGTGTGTGGGGCGGCGCGCCTCTGCCCTGGTTCTCGATGCATAACTCGCACACAACACGGGGCGCCTGATGGCACTGCAAGCTCGACTGCTGCGCAACGAAGTCCTGCCCTTCGTCCTGTACATGGTGGCGCTGATCGCGTCCACCCTGGTCATCGACGCAGCCCTGCACCTGCTGAACATCGTGTGGATCGGCCGCTGGCTCGGCATACCTGGCGTGCTGCTGATCCTCGGTTCGTTCGGCTACTCGATGCGGAAGCGCAAACTGATCCGCTCAGGCCAGCCCGCCACGCTGCTGCGCTGGCACGAAGGGCTGGCCTGGCTGGGATCGCTGCTGGTGCTGGTGCACGCCGGTATCCATTTCAACGCCATCCTGGCCTGGCTGGCCGTGGCGGCGATGCTCATCAACGTGGGCAGCGGCTTGACCGGAAAGTACCTCATCGCCCGCAGCCGGCGCAGGCTTGACGAAGCGCGCCAGCGCATGCGCGACCAGGGCTTGCCAGCGGATGAGCTGGCCGATCGAACCTACTGGGACACCATGACCTTCGACGCGGTCAAGAAGTGGCGCGTCATCCACTTCCCGATCACCCTGGCCTTCGGGGTCCTGGGCGTGGCTCACATCATCGCCACGTTCTTGTTCTGGGGCTGGAAGTGAAGGG
>Ga0105044_10011771_pt1 | contig 11903 bp, 1 predicted proteins | sample MAT01_FD_78092 | JGI IMG/M metagenome (GOLD analysis project Ga0105044, IMG submission 78092) | Freshwater microbial communities from Lake Fryxell liftoff mats and glacier meltwater in Antarctica - MAT-01 | ecosystem: Environmental > Aquatic > Freshwater > Ice > Liftoff microbial mat | place...
CCCACTGGCTCACAATTGCAGGAACGGCGCTGCGCTGGATGCTGGCCAGCTGGCTGGTATCGAGCAGATTTTGCGCGGCCCAGCGGTTTGGGCTGGAATGGCCCAAGTAGCTAATCCAATCGCTGCTGCCGGCCAGTGCTGCCGTGGCTTTGGCGCGTGCTTGCTGTGGGCCAATTTCATCGCTCAAGCCGAAGTCCATGCTTTGCCCTTGACGCAAATAGCTGAGCAGCGCGCGACTGTGTACGGCAAAATGCTCATGGCTTGCGGATTGACCAGCAGCGGCAAAATAGCTGCTGATCGGCTGATTGCCGCGCGTGAGCGTGGCCTGGATGGCGCGCTGCAGCTCTTCGACGGTGCGCGCAGGAATGCGCCCGATCGCCCGTTCTGGCGCGCCATCGCCGTTGCCATCGGCATAGTAGGCATCACTGGCGGCAAAACGCACGATCGGGCTTGCAACTCGATAAAAGGTAGGAAGATAACTTTGTGAGCCCACGTCTAGATTGTCGTCATAGTCATAGCTATCGCCGCCAACGAGCAGCACGAACTTCGGATTCACCTGGCTGATTGCCTCGCGGATTGCCTGCGGGCTGCGCTGATTCGCGCTTTTCGCCGCGTAGATCGCATCGGTGCGCATGACTTTGACGCTATAGCCACGGCTTTGTTGCAGTGCAATCAGCGGCTGCAAGTCTGCCGCAAACAGCGGATGGGTCACGATCAGATAGTCGGCGTAAGCAAAGTCGTTCTGCGCAGCAGCGCCCGCGCTGAGCTTAGGACGCTGTAGCTGCGCACTATTGGCCGCAACCAGTGCGCTGACGCGGCTATCGATTGCCACATTGTTGCTCGCTAGCGTGGCGCTGACTTGATCGCGCTTGATGACGCCATCGAGCTGGCTCCAAATCGTGCTGGCTTCACTGATGCCGCTTAGGTTGAAGCCGCTGCGCGTTTCCATGCCGTCTTTCAGCAGGACATCGTTAGCAGTCGCCGTAGTAAATTCGCCCATGTGTAAGCCGCCATCACGCACGCTGCTGGTGCTGCTATAGCGCACGCTAAAGCCATCCAGCAGCACCACATCGGCGGGATAGCCGGTGTTGCCCAACACCCGCAGCGTCAGCACATTATTGGCCTGCAACTGCGCATCGCTTAGGTTGAGCGTGATGTTCTCAGACACCAAGCCATCAAAGCGCCGCTGGCTAATACTGTTGCCATTGAGCAGCAGCTCGACGCTGTGATCGGGCGCAGTATTGGCGGCGCCGGAATAGTCCAAGCCGCCCCAGAGTTTCACCGTCAAGCTGGCACTGGAGCCGGGCACGCGCGCGGCGAGCGTAAAATTGCGGGTCAAATTAACCGGCGCTGTGGTGGCAACCACGCGCGCATCAAACCACGGGTCATTACCCGGCGCACTAAAGCTGTAGTCGCGATTTGGCGACTGCTCCAGCTCAGTCATGAAGCTGCGCGGCGCCGTTGCGCTTTCGACTAGCGCGCCAGTTGATACATTGCGAGCGCTAGCTGGATCGATTTTGATTTCATAGACGCGTTCATTGCCGTACAAACTGGCGCGCGGTGTGCCCAGCCATTCCACCACGCAGCCGGGGCCAAATACGCTGCCCGCACAGTCGATAAATCGCGGCACCGCTAGACCGTTTTCCAGCACCGCGATATCCGCTGCAATGGCGCTGGTAGCGAAACCGGCCGCGAGCAAATCGCTGTAGCTGGCGCGTTGAATGCCGCTTTTAGTAGCGCTGGCAAGCACCGACACCGCAGCCGTTTGCGAAGTGCTGCGGCGCTGACTGACGGCATTGGCGGCACGAATCGCAGTCCAGTTAAGGGTTTGATCTAAAGCCGGCGCACCGACTGAATCGCTGCCTGCGGCGTCCAACTTGAGAGCAGGATGCAAGCGCGATGCGCCCAAAATATCAATGTCCTCGATCCGAATTTCCGTAATATCTCCGGCGGCTACCCAACGCTGATAGGCCTTGGCGCTCATGCTGTCGCCGCTGGCATTTACGATCAAATCATCGTGCAGTGCGCGCCAGTCTTTGCTGGCATCAGTGCGGCCCCACAGGCGATAGCCTAAATGTCCAGCCTCGGTGGCGCTGCCAAAGCGCACGTCTAAGTTCTCGCCCGAACGGCTGATTTGCACGAATGCAAGGCTGACCGGCGTGGTGACGAAATCACCGCCAAAAATGGCCGCGCCTACAGATTCTGCGCTTGGGTGGCTGCGATCTGCTTTCAGATCGCCGTCTTCATCGACGCGCAGACCCATGCTGACGCTTACGCCGCTCGGATTAGCCAAAGCGCAGCGGCGCAGCCAGCCGCCGTCTGACGGAATCCCGGGGCTGTCCTCAGTGCGGCTTTGCAGCGCGCCAAAGCCGCGCAGATTGGCGGCGGTAATCGTACTGCCGCTTGGGAAATTCAGGCTCAAGATTGAACACGCGCCGGTCGCAGTGGCGGTGCCGGTTGCGAGTGCGACGGTGCTGCCGCCCAGCACCGTAAGCTGCGTCGAAACCCCCGAATCAATTGCAACATAGCCTATGGTTTCAGCAGTCTTAAGGCCTGGTGTGGGTGCGCCCGCGTCATCGGAGCTGGAGCTTTCCAGCGCGGTATCAAAACCCGTGGCGCTGACATTGCGCATGGCGGTAGTCAGCCAAATTCTGGATGCGCCGCTTTGGGTCGGGCGCGCGGGCAGCACTGGCATCAGTAAACGTGTACCCGCATTCGCCTGGCCCCAGCTTTGCAAACTGCTGAGCACAATCGGCGGCGCGCTAAAGGCAAATCCGGGCGCGTTGCTAAAACTGACATTCGCCCAGCTGGCGGTAGGATAGCCAGCAAAGCCGCCGTAAGCACTGGCGCGCTGGCTCGCCATCGTGAGCACGCTGCCAACCTGCACCAATACCCCTGCACCGGGAACATTCGGTACGTTAATATTACGCAGCATGGGCACATCGTTCGGCAAGCGATAGGTGCCGGGCAACGCGGCAAGCCAATGCACCGTGACCGCACCACCGGCTCCAGTGCAACCGAGGCAACCCTGCGGCTCGACTTGCAGCACGTCAAAGCTGGTGCCGGTGATGTTGCTCAGGCGCAGCGCTTTCGGATCCGCGTCCGCATCATCGCCCTGCACAATTACAATCGGGGTTGCGCTAAAGGGCTGCGCAAAGAGCACCCGGGTCGCGGCGTTGGCGGCAGCGCCGGTCGCAGGCAGCGTGATCGAACCGACCGCAAAGCGACGATTCGGCGGCGGCGCACTGGCGCGCGCAATGAAGTTGCCATAGGCATATATCGCCCCGGAATCCACTGCAATAGTGCTGTTGAGCGTGTTCGTTGCCGTATCCAGCACGCTCATGCTGCCGTTGTTATGGCTAACATAAACGCGGCTGCCGTTTGGGTGCACGTCAATACCATTAGACTGCAGGCCGGTGGGTATAGTCGCAATGACCGTCCAGGTCGCTGCATTGACCACCGCGACCGAATTGCCGCGACTGTTGCTGGTGTAAACGCGCGTGCCATCGGGGCTCACCGCAATCGCCACAGGCTCATCGCCAACCTGCACGCTGCCGACTATCGCGTTGGTTGCCGTATCCATCGCCAACGCGCGGCCGGATGTGGTGGATTGGCCATTGACCATGTAGAGCCGACTGCCGTCCGGGCTCAGTGCCAGGCCATAGGGCCTTGCGCCGACATTGATTTGGCTCACGGTGAGCGCCGGTAGCGCAATAATTGATAGATTGCCGCTGGATGAGCCGACATAAACTTTGCTCGCATCCGGTGCCACCACCAAGCTGGTCGGTTGTGCCACGACGTTCACGGTGCCAATGACGGTATTGCTTACCGCGTTAATCACCGAAACGGTATTGGCGCTGTAGTTGCTGACAAACACCCGCGAGCCATCTGGCGAAACAGCTGCGCTCCACGCATCCACGCCGACCGCAATGGTGGCAATCACGCTGCGTGTGGCGGTGTTGATCACCCGCACATTGGCAAAACTTGGATCGACAACATAGGCACGTGACCCGTCCGGGCTAACCGCAATACCGAATGGGCCAAAGCCTATCCCAATCGTGTCGATCACCGTATTGGTGCTCAAATCGACAACCGCCAGCCGCTCCGTATTCCGAGTTGGTACGTAGGCAAACGGCCCAACAAGGGTTTGTGCGCTGTTCGGTGTGACGCTGTTGGATGGCGCCGAAGCGGGGCCCGTGCCCGATGAATTTTGCGCAGTGACCGTGCAGGTTAGCGCCACACCGTTGGTCAAGCCGGTGACGGTAATAGGCGCGCCGCTGGCAAACGCGCTCTTGGCGCCACAGGTCGCGGTATAGCCGCTGATGGACGCGCCACCATTGTCAAGCGAAGCGCTGAATTGGACCCGCACTTCGCCATTACCCGCCACGGCGACGCCAATGATCGGGGCATTCGGCCGGATCGGCGACACGCTGTGATTGACGCGCGGCGCGCTTGCAGCGGCGTAGTTCAAATCGCCGCTGTAGGTCGCGCTTAAGGCCCGAATTCCGGCAACATTGGAGATCAGCGAGCAGCTGCCGCTAGCGCCACCGGCATCTGCTGATAGCGTTGCAACGCAGCTGTTCACGCCTTCGCCAATCAGCGCTGTACCCGTCAAGACCGGGACGCCAGCCCCGCGACTGACCGCAACTGAAACCAGATAAGCGGTATCACGCGGTGAAGGCTCAGGTGTATGCGCGGTGATTGTCATGCTGCTACCCAAGCTCGCCACCGTAAAGCGATTCAAAAATACATCGCTGACCGCATCAGTATTGGCATCGAGTAAATTGTCCGCCACGCTGGCAAACAGCATAAAGCCGTCATCCGAGATTGCACGCGCACTGGCGCTGCTGGCGGCATTCGCTTGCACCATTGCATCGTTGATTGAGCCGCGCGTGATTGCGCCGGTGACTTGATCTTTGACGAACATATCGGCCAGCGCATTGCTATCGCCAGCAACCAGATTAGTCATCGCGCAAATAAAGCCAATGTCGCGGCCATTACTGCTGATCGAGGGCGTGCTGCAATCGCCGCCAGTGCCCTGCACTCCGGCGGCATCAACGCTGACGCGCTTGACGCTGCCATCCGCCAAGTCTTTGACGAAGATATCGATCAGCGCATTGCTGTCGCCTGCAATTAAATCGCTCGCGGCTGACGCAAACGCGACAAAGCGGCCATTGCTGCTAACGACTGGATCGCTGCTAGTGCCATTGACCTGCGCACCGCTACTGTTGGTGCTGACACGCAAAATCGCGCCGCTGCTGATGGTTTTGATGAAGATATCGCGCAAGCCATTGCTATCGCCTGCAACCAAATTGTTGGCATCAGAGGCAAACACCACCGCACTGCCATCGTCGCTCAACTGCGCCTGCACGCTGTTGCCATTGCCCAGCACACCGGTGGCGCTGGTGCTTAGCAATTGCGTGACATCCGCAGCGCGATTTTTCAACACGATATCGCTGAAACCATTGCTGTCGCCTGCGACTAAATTGGAATCGCCGCTGGTAAAAGTGACCAAATTGCCCGTGCTGCTGATCGAAACCGGCCCCGCAAGCACGCCGCTGCTGCGCTGCACGCCGGCACTAGCAGTGCTGACCCGCAGGTTGACCGTCGAACCCAGCTGTTTGACAAAAACATCGTTCAAGCCATTGGTGTCGCCAGTGATCACGTTGCTGCCTGCGGACATAAACGCCAGCCATTGGTTGTCGGCGCTGATCGCGATGGCATCGCTGGCACCGGTAATGTTGCCGTTGCCGGAAGCCGCAGTACTGACCCGAGTGATCGCGCCATTGCTACGATCTTGCAGGAATACATCGGAGACGCCATTGAGGTCTTTGCCAACGCCGTTTGGCTCATTGCCAAGGAGCGTGCTGGCGGCGGAGCTAAACACGGAATAGCGGCCATCGCGACTGATGCTGGCTTGATCGCTCGCAGCATTACCACGCGCGCCAAAACTGGCGCTGCTGACGCGCACCAGGGTCGCCACTGGCGTACCGCGCAGATAGACGTCGGCCAGCGTATTGCTGTCGCCTAACGCCGCACTTGCGGTGGTCGTAAAACCAATCATGCGGCCATCGCCGCTAATCGCGGGGCTCAAGCTGGCTTGGCTAAACTGTGCAGTTGTGTTTGGGGCGCTGATGCGCGTGATCAAACCCGTTTGTCGATCTTTGAGCAAAACATCCTCGGTGTTATTGGTGTCAAGCGCAATTAAATTGGCCGCGCGTGAAACGAAGACAACATAGCGCGCATCCGCGCTCATGGACGCGTTCTCGCTACCGCCAGCGCCATGTACGCCGGTAGCTGTGGTACTGATTTTTTCAATCGCGCCGGTTTCAGTGTCTTTGACGAATACGTCAAAATTGTTGTTGAAATCACCCGGCACCAAATCACTCGCGAGAGAGTGAAACGCCACAAAACGGCCATTGGCGCTAATCACGGGTGCCAGGCTTGGAGGAAGAAAAGATCCCGATCCACCAACCACACCAGCGGCATTGCTGCTGACGGTTTTCAGCGTGCGCGTGAGTCGATCTTTGAGGAAAATATCGGCGGTGCCGTTGAAGTCATTCGGGTCGAAGTTAAAGGCCTGGGACATGAATGCAACAAATCGACCGTCCGCGCTGAGCGAAGGGCTATAACTGCGGAAATCGCCCAGTTGATCGGTACTGGTGGTGCTGACCAAATCCAGCGCGCCGGTTTGCAAATCGCGCACATAAATGTCGGTATGACTAAAATTGTCGGCCGCCACCAGCCGGCCAAAGGTCATAAACGCAACGAAGCGGCCATCGGCACTCAGCGTGGGCTCCAGACTGTCAAGGATATTGGGGGTCGTGTCTTGCGCGCCGGTTTCAGTCAAGTTGGCGCGCACAATGCTGCCGTTGCTGAGATCCTTGACAAACACATCGCGCACATTATTGGTGTCGCCGGGCACCAGATTGCTGGCGAGTGAGGTAAAGGCAACAAAACGGCCATTCGCGCTAATGCTCGGCTCGTAGCTCAGGCCATTCGCCTGCACGCCAGCTGCATTGACGCTGATCCGGCGCACCAAGCCTGAGCGCATATCGCGCACGAAGACATCACCCACGGCATTGCTGTCGCCCGTCACTAAATTGCTCGCATCGGAGGCAAAAACGACCCAGCGGCCATCGAAGTTGATGCTCTCGGCGCGCATGGTTGCGCTGCCGTTGCCGTCTTCATAGCCAATCACAGCATTGCTAATCAGTTTTGGGAAGCCCGTTGCCAGCACGGTTTGGCTGACGGCGCTGCTCGCGGCCGCGTAGTTTGAATCCCCTGGCCAACTCGCAGTCAAAGTGCGCACGCCTGCAGTGCTGCCGGTCCAAAAACAGCCGTTGAACAAGGGCAAGCGGAACTGGCATTGATCAACGTCATCGCTAACCGTCACCACGCCGGTGGGTGAGGGCGTTTGTAGGTAGCGCTCGAGATCGACACTGATCCCAACGAAGACGCCCTGGCCGACCCGGCTGGTGCTGGGTGCGTTGCGCACAATCGCAAAGTCTCTGATCGTTTGCGCGCGCGTGCCGCTGCTGGCCGCCCAGAGATTGCTTGCGGCAAAACTAGCGGTCAGGCTGACCGGCCGGGCGCGCAGCGGCACCAAGACGCAGCTGCCGACTTCGTTGATGACGCCCACCAAGGTAAATCGGCAGCGCGCCGTCATAGGATCGCTGGCCGGGCCATCGCTCAACTCCACCACACCGCTGGGAAAGCCACCCAAATCCGGCGTTTCGCGCACGCTGAACTGCCCAGTAATGGGCTCAAAGGGCCGCGCTGGATTCGGTAAGGTGCTGGTCAATGTCGTGGTCGTTGCGCGCGCGATGAGCGTGCTGTGCGCAATGCTTGCGCTTAACGCCGGATAGGCCGCATCACCGCCGTAGCAAAGCTGCAGGTTGCGCGCGGCGGCACTGTTGAACGTGATTGTGCAGCTTTGGCTTTGCGCGCCTAATGTGCCCGATAAACTGCGCGTACACTGATGCGCGGGATCCACCGGTACGCTGGCGCAATCGGGCGCATCTTTTAGCGTCACCGTGCCGGTCGGCGCAGCACCGGGTTGGCCGACGGGTGCCGCAAGCGTCCATTGAAAATTCACCGGAGCCCCAACAGCAGCTGGGTTGGGTGTGGCACCGGTTCCGCTGAATACTAAGGTGCCGGTCACCAGATGGCTTTCCGTATCGCTGCCACCATCAAAACCACCGTAGCCCAGATAGTCGGCGACTAGGGTTTTGCTGCCGGTGGTTAGCGGAATCAACGTGCATTCGCCAATTTCGCCCGGCGTGCCAGCTAGATCAATCGAGCAGACTGCAGTGCTAGTGGCGTAGCGCGGGCCATCGCGCACTTCCACTCGGCCCTGCGGCAGCGCTGTGATCGGATTGCCAAGCGCTTTGCCCACGCTTACGCGCACCACAAACGGCGTCGCCAGCGCCGAGCTATCCGGCAAGTCCGACACAATCGTGGTCACGGTATTGGCCCCAGGGCTTAAATACCAGTTCACGTTCGCATTAAAACGCATGCGTGCGCTGAAGGTGCCATAGTGGTTCGGCGTGATGCGGTAGTTGCCGAGGCTGGTGCTGGCAAAGCCGGTGCTGTTATCAAAGCGAACATTAATTTGACAATTTTCGGTGGTGTCATTGACCGCACGGCCTTGATAAACCAGGCTGGTTCGGTAGTCATCGCTGTCGCCAGCAATGCCATTGAGCCCGGCGCGCGCGAGCTGGATGCTGGCAACGTCATCGTGCTGCAAGTGCCGCTGCGATTCATCCGGGCCGGTGCCCTGCTGGGCGGCGGCTTCAGCATTGACCAGGCCCAGCGCCGCCAACACAGTGCGATCAGCATTAGCAGCAAATAAATGTCCACCCGGTAAGAAGCTAAGCACCCGCGCCATCGTGTTTTCGTCGATCACAGCGGGCAGCAGGCCCGGATTGTTCACACCCTTTTGATGCCAGTGTAGATTGACATCATCGCCGCGCACATCATCGCTTGAGCCATGAATACCATCCACGCCAGCGCCTTGCTCGAAGATATTGTTTGGACCATCGGCGCTCTTGGTGCCATTGTCCGGCCCGCTTGGTAGGCCCGATTCACCGGCATGATTCGGGTGCGCCAAGCCGCTGGCGTGCATCAACTCATGCAGCAGTGCAGACTCGAAATCGAACTGCCCGGTGGGTATATCGGTCGCCGCGCCAAAAGCCAAACTGTGCTGGCCCAACGATCGGAAGCGATTCAAGGTATTGATCGCCTTAATCACCGCCGGTTCGGCCTGCACTGCAAGCGCTGCGTTCGTTTGTATATCCAAGCAAACCCGAATCGGCGCCAGCTCGCCGCCCGAGCCATCAAAATTGCGCGCATGCGTGCGGATATTCGGCTCGTCCTCGTAGGCCAAAACAAAGGCGCCGGATTCGCCTAAGCGCGGCGTCAACAGGGCAGTGGCAAGCAGCGATAAGCTTAATAAACGCTTCATGGCGCGGCTCCTACTTTGACGGCATCGCTGCGCACAGCAATTTCCTGCAGGGCCAGCACCAGCGCGCTTAAGTGCTGTAACTCAGCGACTTCCGGATAGTTTTCGGCATAGGCCAACAGGCCATTCCACGTCAGTTTGGAATTCACAACATCGGAGCGGGTCGCCAACGTGTAAGGGTCGGCGTCCATCACTTGAAACCGCTGTTGTGCAGCCTGCGACGCAGTGCGCTCAAGCGCGCGCGCAGAATCGGCCCGCGTAAGCAATTGCTGCAGTTTGGCCGCATCCGTCGTTTGCAGGGTTGGCGCAACTTTCTGGCGCAGGCCGCTCAGCTCAGTCAGGGATAGCTGGAGGCGAAAATCACCCGCTACTTTGTAGTAAGCCGGTCGATGAATTACCGCACAGCCATCGCGCCCCACCTGCACGCTCAGCGTGCGATCGGCCGTTCGCACCTCGGCTGCGGTGACAGACAACGTCAACTCCGGCACACCCGTGATTTCGCAGGGCGCGGCAGCTAGTGCGCCGCCGGCGAAAAGTGCGGCGATTTGAATAAATGCAGCAACAAACAACTTGATGATTGACATGACGGCACCTCAGAAAAACCCAGCCGAATTTGGCGGTTATCTGAGTTAGCGATTTTTCTTTGGGCAAACTGTCAGGCTCGAAAAATATTTTCTCGCACGGCAGTTGCGCTTAGCGTTCGTAAAGAAATAACTTGTACATTTGGCCGCTAGATTTGGATGCGATGCTAGGCGCTAAGCGCGCCGCGTGGCCGTCCCCGTAAGCGTTTCGCAACAACGCAGCGCGCCTAATCCAGCGAATCAAATGACCAAGTAATTGATGTAATAGCCCTTATTCGCATTCAATTTCAAAAGTGTATTAAATTAGCGGCACTACATTATAGGGTCTTTTGTCAGCCCCAACGGGGCGAAATGTTATAGCCCAGGGTAACGCCCTGGGTCGCCCTGGGCTATCCGCTGATCCACACCGAAAAAGTCTAGTTTGATTACGTCGCAAAACCAACCGATCACATAGGCGGCCCGCAGTCGCGCAAGCTACACTCCGCGAATCACATCGACGCAGAAGCTTAAAAAACTCTGTCTGAGGGAATCATCATTGTGGAGCGCTCGGCGACGCTGCGCCATTTAGTGCAGCGCACTTTGGGTGCGACCGGGGTTACTCCGCAAGCATCACTAAGCAATTACGGCGAGGCGCCAGCCCATATTGACTCACATGAAGTCGCGGCAATTATTTTAGGCTCGCCCCAGCGCAATAGCGCCGAGTTTGAAGCGCTCTTGAGCTTTCTGAAAATTGGCGCAGGGAAAAATATTCCTGTGCTGTTGATGGCGAACGAAAAGACGCCGCAGCTAACCCAATGGCTGAGTGATCGACGTTTAGCGCAAACGCTGCTGTGGGCGAACTTTGGCCGTATTCCTTCGTCGCTTAAAACATTGCTGCCAAACTCGGAGGTAGCACCTGCAGACCGTGCAGCGCTCGCCGAATTTGGGCAAAAGGAAGCGGGGCTAATGCCCGCCGTAACCAGCGCAGCCATCACGCTCGAAGCCAGTAAAAAGCATCTGATTCCGCGCCCTGCGGCCGTGTCGCCGAATGCAAAACCGCTGAATTTGCTGTTTATTGATGATTCTCAAAGCGTACGTTTTGCCTATAAACAAATGCTGCTTGGGCAGGGCTTTGAGGTGGATGTTGCAGGCTCCATTGCGGAAGGCTTGGTGAAAGCCAATTCCGGCGCGTTTGATTTAATTATCGTCGATTATTTCCTGCCCGATGGCACTGGCGATCAACTCGTCACTCAGCTTAAAGCCGAGCCACGTACCGCCAATATTCCCATTGCGCTAATTACCGGCACCTACAAAGACAGCATCATCAAAAAATGCTTGGATGCCGGAGCCGTGGAGTGCATGTTTAAAAACGAAGTGCTGGATTTATCCTTGGCGCGCATCAAGGCTTTGGGGCGCTCGATTGATGTGCAAAAGCGTATTGAAACCGAACGGCTGCGCTTGGATGGCGTGCTGAATTCGGTCGCTGATGGTGTCTATAGCGTCGATGACGATGGCATCGTCAGCTTCGCCAACCCTGCGGCGTTAAAACTGCTGGGCTTTGTCGGTGCGGATGAATTGATCGGCAAACGCGCGCACTTGATGTTCCATTTTGCCGCTGAAGATGGCTCAACATTGAGTGAGCTCAATTCACCGATCAGCAAAGCCTATGCCTCAGGCGGCAAACTGAGCGGTTTTGAGACGGTGTTTTGGACTCGTGCGGGCGAGGCGGTGCCGGTCGAATCCGAGTACCGTGAGCGCGAAAATCGCGGCGGCCAAGGCCACCGGCCAACGCCGCTGCAGCCACTTGCGGCCGCGATAGCCGAGCGTTGCTGGCACCGCTTGCAGGGCTTCACGCTTGAGGTAGCGCTGCAAATCCTGCG
>Ga0105044_10011773_pt1 | contig 11902 bp, 9 predicted proteins | sample MAT01_FD_78092 | JGI IMG/M metagenome (GOLD analysis project Ga0105044, IMG submission 78092) | Freshwater microbial communities from Lake Fryxell liftoff mats and glacier meltwater in Antarctica - MAT-01 | ecosystem: Environmental > Aquatic > Freshwater > Ice > Liftoff microbial mat | place...
GCGCAGCGCCTCGTCGGTCTGGCCGATGCGCTCGGCCATGATGCCCTGGAAGTACCAGGAGTCGACGTTGGTATCGTCGATCTTCTCGGCCTCTGCGAAGGAGATCGCCGCGAGCTCGACGTTGCCCATCTCCATGAACGTGCGTCCGCGGAGCACGTGGCTCTTGACAACGTTCTGGTTGAGCTCGATGGAGATTGTCACGTGCTTGAGCGCCTTGGGCAGGTCCGCGGCGAGGAAGGCCTGATGCGCCATCTGGTATTCGGTTGCGCTCTTGAGCGCATTCATCTTCATCTTCGCGGCGTTCATGTGCTCCGTGGTGTACTCGCCGTGGCCGGTGCAACCGCCAAGAAGCAGCCCCGAGGCGGCAACGATCACGCCCAGGCCAAGGAGGGAACGGAACTGGCGGCTCGCGATGTCTCGATTCTTGATCATGGCTTGCTCCACTGTGTGGGTCGGACTCTGAACGACTCCAAGGCTGGCTCGGTGGTCGGCGGCGATGAAGGCCGCGGGCCCCGAGAAACGAAAAAGGCCGCGCCCTTCGAGGGGCGCGGCCTTGTGTGCCCTGTGTTCTTATCGGAGATCTGCGGGACCGACTTTTCGGTCCACACCGATTCTGCGGCGTCCTTTGGCGTGCCTACTTGGCGGGATCGAAGCCCTCACCCACCTGCGTGAAGGTCGAGGTGGCGGGAGTCTGCCAGGAGCTGCGGCCAGCATCGCCCATGGCCTGCACGAATCCGTGGAAGTTGCTGAGAACGCTGCTGTTCCCGAAGAAGAGGCGAGCCGTCGAGTTCGCGGGGGTCGCCGAGGTCGCGGCGATCGCCGTGCCATCAACGAGGATCGTCGTGATGCCGCTCATCGCGTTGGGGTCGGTGGGCTCATCCATGCTCTGGTCGTTGCCCTGATCGTTGCTCTGGTCGTTGTTCTGGTTGTTGTTGTTGTTGTTGTTGTTGTTCTCAAAGTTGCTCTGATCAACCGGCTCGGTGGTCGGAGCGGGCGCGGGCGTGTTGGCAGGCTCATTGAAGGGCTGCGTCGCGGGCTCGTCAAAGGGCTGCACTGGCTCGCCACCGGTGTTGTTCTGACTGTTCGTGTTGGGATCGACGAAGGGCGCTGCTTCGGTGTTCGAGGGCGTCGTGAAGGTCGTGCTGGCGGCGGGCTCGGTCGCGGTGCTGAACGTCCCGTCCGGAGCGGTCCCGGCGATGATGTTGGGGAGTGAGTCGTTGCCGGGAGCCTGGCCGACGCGGCGAATGATCGTCTCGCTCTCACCCTTCAGGATGCGGCTAAGCATGCTGCGCTCGGGCCACTCGGTCTTGTTGGTCGCGATCTTCTCACGCAGGCCGATGACCTCCGGCTGGTTGGAGTTCAGGGCCAGCGAACGCTGCGTGAGCCACAGGGCACGCTCGGTGTTGCCCGCTCGTGCCATGTCGTCGGCCTCGAGGTTCAGCATCGTCGTCAGGCGATCGCGGCTGAAGGGCAGAACACCTTCACGCGCACCCGCGCGGGTCCGGGCGACATAGTCCTTCGCACGCGCCCCGCCGGTGGCAAGGGCCGTGTCGTTCATGATCGTCGGCGTCACGAGGAAGATGATCTCGCTGCGTTCGGTCGTGTCGTCGTTGCCGCGGAAGGCAGCGCCGATGACGGGAATGTCGCCCAGCAGCGGAACCTGGCGGCGGGAGCTCTCGGTGCTCTCGCGGAAGAGACCGCCGAGGACGATGGTCTGGCCGTCGCGAACGATGACGTTGGTCATCAGCTCGTTGGTGATCTCATCGGGGATCGTGACGGCGGCGCCCGTGGCATCGTTGGCGTCGCGGATGACGGCCTCCGAGACCTGCGGACGAAGCTCCATGCGGATCAGGCCGTCGTTGGTGATGAAGGGACGGAAGCTGAGCTGCGTACCAGTATCCAGGAACTGCACAGTCTGCGTCGTCGAGGTATCGGTGCTCGTCGTGCTGAGGTAACCGACCTTACGACCGACCAGCACGCGGGCGGGCTGGCGATTCAGAGTCAGGATCTTCGGGTTGGAGAGGATCGTGGTGTCCGTGACCTCGTCCAGCACCCGCATGAAGATCGCGACGTCGTCGCTGACCACGCCGATCTTCAGACCACCGGGGCCAGCCGTGTTACCAACGTTGCTGACCAGCGACCGGCCGTCGCCATCGATGGGGAGCGGGTTGCTGCCGCCGGGCGCGGTGCGTCCGTTGATGAGTGCGTTGGTAGCCTGGAGGGGGCCGCCGAAGCCGACGAAGTCGCCGAAGTCCATGTCCGCGATCAGCGAGAAGTCAACGCCGAACGCGTTGGCCTCGTTGAGGCTGGTCTGAAGGATGGTGGCCTCGACGAGCACCTGTGCCGGGCGCGTATCGATGAGAGCGATGAGAGCCTCGATCTCCGTGACATTCTCTTCGTAGTCGTAGATCACGAGCATGGAGGTGTGGGCGTACTCCTCGCTGCCCAGCGGCACGTCGCCCATGGAGGGGAAGCTGCCGGTCTTGCCGTTGGTCTTGATCTGGCCAGCGATCGCGCCACCCTCACCCGTTGAGAGGAGGGGCGTCACGAACCCTGCGGCGTCGGTGGCATTGAGGAAGTTGAGCGTGAGAACCTTGCTGACACGCCGGCGCGAGGCCTGCTCCATCTTCTGAAGCTCATCGAGCGTGTAAATCATCACGAAGTTGCCCTGCTCAACATAGCCGTAGCCGTTGATGTTCAGGATGGCGTCGAGGGCCTCGTAAAAAGTCACGCCGTAGAGGTTGGCGGTGACGCGGGCCGAGACGTTCTTGCTCGCGATGATGTTCTTCTGGCTCTGAAGGCTCAGCATCTCAAGGACCGTGCCAAGCTCCTCGTCGGAGACGTGGAGATCAACGATCATGTTCTCATCGACGCGAACCATGACTTCCGTGTCGGCATCGGATGGGGCCGGCGCGGGAGCCGCGGCCGGAACGCCCCTGGGTGCCGGGGGCACGTTGTACGGCGAGGGACGGTCCTGGCGGACCGGCGCCGAGTTCTGGGCCAGGGCGCTGGTGGTGCCAGCCACAGAGGCAATCAACAGAGCCGCCGCGATGGTCACCGCGCGACCAGAGATCTTCACACCACGATCGTCATTGATCGACATTGGTCGTCCTCGCTTCTTCGTTTTCGTTACGACTCGCGGCACTGCTGCCGCACGCCTGCACAAGCCCCACGCGAGCGCTCAAGACCGCCTCGAACGTGCGAGCCCGCGGCACGCCGCGTCCACTCGCTGCTCATTCGTCGTCGTTCGGCGGGTCCGACTTTGCGCAGAACACTCAGGCCGCAGCATGAATGAGGATCATCCGGACGCAGATCCACAGAACTCGCAACGTCCGCAGCGGTTCTCATGGTCACCAGTGGCCTGTCGCGCAGACCCTGCGCCGCGTAGCATTGACACCCACGCCTTGATCAAGCTCGGTTACCGGAACCCGTTGCTGGCATTGAGTCCTTTTTCTCTGCAACGATTCACAATTCAATCGCGAAACCACCGTCGCCTTGCCCGGCTCAATCACGAATCCACTTGTACTTCAGGAGTTCACCATGGGTCAGCACTCAGCCGCCATCGCCGCACCTGCCCGCCGCACCCGCATGTATGCCGAGCGTCTCCTCGTCGGGGTGACCCCGTCGATCGCCGCGCGGAAGCCGGTCTTCACGAAGGGTGGTGACACGATCACGATCGATGCCAACCACGCGGCCTTTGTTCTTGGGCACCTGGCGCTCTATCCATCGGGAGTCATGCGACTGATCGGCCGCGAGGATCTCGCGGCGAAGCTTGCCATGCCCGCGGATTGGGAAGAGAAGTTCAAGAACGGTGTGCAGTGCGTTGATGATCCCAGCGGGACCATCTATCCCGCGTTCGATGCAATCTGCGCCGCCTACTTCCGCGCAACCGACGCCATGCTCGACGCGGTCGAGTCGATGGACGACGCGATCCTGCTGACCCCCACTGCCATCGAGAGCTACGCCAAGATGTTCCCTGTCACCGGGGCGACGCTCATCTTCATGCTCAACAACCACACGATGATGCACCTTGGGCAGGTGAGCACATGGCGCCGGTGCATGAGCCTGCCTCCGGCCTGAGTCCTTCAGCCAGACACAAACGGGTTGCTCTCTCGCTCGGCGCCGATGCTCGTCGCGTCGCCGTGGCCGGGCAGCGCGCGCGTCTCGAGCGGCAGCGTGAAGAGCCGCGTGCGGATTGATCGCTCGAGCTCCTCGAAGCTGCAGCCAGGGAAGTCCGTGCGCCCCACACTGCCAGAAAAGAGCGTGTCGCCGACGATCGCAACCCCCGCCGAGGGCGCGTGCAGCGTGACACTTCCCGGTGAGTGGCCGGGCGTGTGCAGGACGCGCCACTCGATTCCACACAGGTCCAGCACGTCACCATCTTTCAGGAGCCGCGTGGCCTTCGGCGCGGTGACTGGCGTGCCCGAAAATGCCGACAGGTTCAGCTCGGGGTCGAGCAGCCACTGAGATTCGGCCTCGTGGATGAGGATGGGAAGGCCGGGGAACGCCGCGGCGACCTCCCGCACGCCAGCGATGTGGTCCACATGCGCGTGGGTCAGGATGAGTGCCCTGGGCAACAGGCCTCGCTTGCGGATCGAGTCCAGGATCGGACCCGGCCCGAAGGAGGCGTCGATGATCCAGCAGTCTGGCGAGCCTGTGGTCGAGAGGACGTAGCAGTTGGTGGCGTACGGACCCAGCGTAAAGACGCTGATCTCCAGCCTCGGGCGGCGGATTGGATCGGCCTCGGCGGTGCCCTTGATCGCGTTCTCTTGACCCATCTGTATTTCCTGTAGACTAAAAGACCTATGGGGCCTGCGCATCGGAACCGGGTCCAACCCGGCCACGCGCTCTTGCCTCCTATTCGAGCGAGCAACTCATCCAAGGACGATGCTATGAACCGCTCCAGCGACCGTACGTCCCACCACGCCAATCGGAACGAGATTCATCTCGCCAAGGATCATCGCTCCGCCAATGGTCATCCGCCCGCGCGAAGCGGCGCAACGAGCATGGTGTTGCTGGTCGTGCTCCTGTACTCGCTTGCCCTCTTGCTCGCGGTGGTCCTCGTCTTCCGCGGACAGATCGAGCTCGGGCTGGTGGGCGCGATGCTCGTGCTCACAATGTCGCCGGTCGCGTTCGCGCTCGTGGCCGGGCCGGGACTTCGCCTCCAGCGTGAGCTCCTCGGACGAACTACGGACCTTCATCACGCGATCCGCGAAACCGCAGATCAGGCGGCGCTCTCCGACGACGCGCGAAAGGTGCTGAATCGCCAGCGCGAGCGGGAACTTCTCTGCAACGCCATCGAGGAGGACATCTCAGGCCAGAACTGGGACGCCGCGATGGTCCTGATCAAGGAACTCGCCGACGGCTTCGGCTATCGCGCCGATGCCGAGGCCTTCCGTCGCAAGATCGAAGAGGCTCGCGAGCAGGATATGAACGAAGAGATCGACGACGCCGTGTCGTATCTCGATGGGCTGATCCTGCAGCGGCGATGGGACGCGGCACGATTGGATGCGGCCCGCATCACGCGTCTGTATCCGTACTCGCCGCGCGTTGAAGGACTGCGGTCACGCGTTGATCAAGCGCTCGACGCGTACAAGTCCGACCTTGAGCGCCGGTTTCTCGTCGCCTCGCAGGAGGGCCGCCACGACGACGCGATGTCGCTGCTCAAGGAACTCGATCAGCATCTGACCGTCGCCGAGGCCGAGCCGCTGCGCGAGCTGGCCAAGGGCGTCATCACCAAGGCCCGCGAGAATCTCGGCGCTCAGTTCAAGCTCGCGGTGCAGGACCGGCGCTGGGCGGAGGCCGTCCCGATCGGCGAGCGCATCATCGCCGAGTTTCCCAACAGCAGAATGGCGGCAGAGGTCCGCAACATCATCGACAACGTGCGGCAGAAGATGTCGCAGCCGGTGTGACTCGGCCCGGCGAAGTCACGCCTTCGGTGCTGGAGCCGGCGCGTCCATACGCGAGTCCTTGTGCGGCCAGAGCGTGCGGTACATGAGGACCGCGATCCCGATGATCAGGAACAGGTCCGCGACGTTGGAGACGTATCCCCACGCCTCGCGGCTGCCCGATGGCCACGCGATTCCGAATGGCAGCGTCACTCCCGGCAGCGGATGGATGAAGTCGCGGACGAAGGCGTAGAAGTAACGGTCGTAGAGATTGCCCACGCCGCCGGCGAGCACGAGCCCGATCGCCACGTGCGCCAGGTGGTCCCGCGCCGTCGTCCAGCCGGCGAACATGCCCACCGAGATCACGAGCGCGAGCAGCGTGAAGAGGATGAAGAACCAACGCTTGCCCTGACCGATGCCGAAGACCGCGCCGTGGTTGGCCAGCAGCTTGAACTCGAGCACATGGGGCACGACCGTCACGGGATCGTGCGGCGGGATCATGTAGTTGGCGTTGCCGATCTCAAGCACGGCCTCGCGATCAAGACGGACCGGCGTTCCAGCGATCCAGTCGAACGCGACGTACTTTGAACCCAGATCCGCCGCGAGTCCGAGGATCGCGGTGAGCATGAGCACGATCCAGGCACGCTGGCTGCGCCACGCCTGCGATGCTGGGGCGCGTGTGTGGTTGCTAGCAGCATCGTTTGAGACAAGAGCATCCGCCGCGGCCGACTCGCTCGCTCGCGTGGACTCGGTGCTCTCTGTCGCCCGTTCGCCTGCCATGGCCGAATGCTCCACTGGGCAACCGATCCTCACGCGCGCGTGCTCGGCTGCTTGCCAACATCGTGCCGCGTGCCTCCCGCGTCACGTGAGACGATCAACTCGCTCACTCACGAATCGCGCCGGGCCACTCACGAAGGCCGCGGCGAGTACCGCTCGAGCGATCGTGCCGCTTCGATCGAGTACCTGGCCCAAGGCAACTCTTCCAAGCGATCCAGCTTGATGGGCTCGCCCGAGAGCTCGCAGATGCCGTAGGTCCCGTCCTGGATTCGATTGAGGGCCGCGTCGATCTCGCGGATCAGCTTGCGGTCCGCCGCGGCGAGATCGAGCGAGAGGGACTGGTCAGACGCGTCCGAACCCTGCTCGGCCTGATGCGAAGGAACATTAGAGAGGGCACCCGCGTCGTTCTGGAGCGCGTCTGCCTCCATGCCGCGAACATCACCCACGAGCTCGGCGCGTTTCTTCAGAAGGATGTGGCGGAAGCGCTCAAGGTCCTTCTTACCAAACGGGCTCTTGGCCTTGGGCTTGGGAGCCTCGTCGACCGCCGCGCCGCCATGGGCACCCAGCGGGCGCATCGCCGCAGCCTTGGGGCCCGACGGAATCAGCGGCTTGCGCCCCTGTCCCTTGAGCAGAAACCCCGCCAGCGCGGCGGGAACGATCGACGCCGCCGAGGGCGTCGGTCTTGACCGCTTCACGGGCTTGGGCGTGACGATCGTGATGCCCTTGCGACCGGCCTTCTTGTCAGCTTCTGCCGCGGCTGCGGCCTTGGCAGCCTCATCGGCTGCGGTCTTCACAGCTGCCGTCTTCGCAGCCTCGGGCGCGGCGGACTTGGGCGCAGTTGTCGACTTCGCCGCAGACTTTGTCGTCGGCTTCGTCTCGGCCTTCGTCTCGGCCTTCGCCTCCGGCTTGGACTCGGGCTTCGCAGGGGAGGCGGACTTGGCCTTGACCGGCTTCTCAGCCGAAGACTTCGCCGCTGCCTTGGACTTGGTGGTCTTTTCGATGGGTGCCTTGTGCGCTTTCGGAGCGGCCTTCGGCTTGGCCGCCTTCGCGCGCTTCGACGACTTTGCCTTAGAGGAGGGCTTGGCCGACTTCTTGGGAGCTTTCTTCGCCATGATTGCTCCGAAGAGGGTCTCGGGTGGTCACCGGTCGTGTGGGATGGAGAGCCGGACGACTGGGTCCGGTAAACACCCCGGATTCTCGGGCCGGGAGGATAGGGACCAATCCGAGCCCTGTCAAAAAACCAGCATCGATGTCTTCGCATTCCTGGGGCGGTCGGCCAGATTCATGTCGTGCCGGGCTGCTTCAGGCTGTCTCAAACCAAAGGTGCCGCGAGACCCGCTTCCGCCGACTCCAGGAACGAACCCATCCGCCGGAACCGCTCGTACCGCCGATCAAGCATCGTCTGCGTATCGAGCCTCTGGAGTTCCGCGAGCCGCGCGATGATCCACTGCTGGAGTGTCGCGGCGGTCGTCTTCGCGTCGCGGTGTGCACCGCCCACGGGCTCGGGGATCACCTCGTCGACGATTCCCAGGGACAGATTGTCAGACGCGGTGAGCTTGAGCGACTTGGCCGCGGCGGAGTTGGTCTGCTCGTTGGCTTCCTTCCACAGGATCGCCGCACATCCCTCCGGGGAGATCACGCTGTACCACGCGTGCTGGAGCATGCCGACCTTGTCCCCCACCGCGATGCCGAGGGCCCCGCCCGAGCCACCCTCACCGATCACGACGCTGACAATTGGGGTCCGAAGGCGGCTCATCTCAAGCATGTTGACCGCGATGGCCTCGGCTTGGCCGCGCTGCTCGGCACCCAGCCCCGGATACGCACCCGGCGTGTCGACAAGCGTCACGATCGGGACGCCGTACTTCTCGGCGAGCTTCATCTTCGCCAGCGCCTTGCGATATCCCTCGGGATGGGCACAGCCAAAGTTGCACGCGAGTTTCTCGCTGGTCTCCTTGCCCTTCTGATGCCCCACCACCATGACCTTCATGGGCCCGATGCGAGCAAAGCCGGTGACCATCGCCGGATCGTCGCCGAAGCGGCGATCGCCGTGAAGCTCGGTAAAATCGCGGCACATCAGCCCGATGTACTCGCGCGTCTGCGGGCGGTTGGGATGGCGAGACACACGCACCGTCTGCCAAGGGCTCAGGTTTGAGTACGCTTGTTCCAACGCCGCGAGGCGTCGCGTTCGCAGTACCTCGATCTCGCCCGCGAGCGTTGGGCTTGCCGGTCCCTCGGATCCTTCCGCGGCGAGCCGGACCTCCGCGGCTTCCAACTGCCGCTCAAGCTCGACCACGGGGCGTTCAAAGTCCAACTGGTAGTACGTCGCCATAGATCCAGATTCTACGAGGGTTGCAGACACCGGGCGCAGGCCCCTCCAACCATCTCGAGATGGACCAGACCCTGATCGTGATCGGTGGCGGCAACATGGGCGGGGCGATCCTGCGTGGCAATCTGGCCTCGGGACTCATCCCGCGTGAGCGAGTGGTGGTTGTCGAGCCCGACGCCGCGAAGGCGCCGGGCCTTGCGCCGCTCGCGGGGACCATCGTTGCATCGGCCGCGCTGATTCCCGCGACCGATCCACATTCCACGACGGTGCTGCTTGGAATCAAGCCGCAGATGTTCCCGGCCGTCGCGGGCGCGCTCACCGCGCGAGCGGCGGAATTGGACGGAGTTCTACTCGCCTCGATCATGGCGGGAACCACGCTGGAGCAGTTGCAGCGATCGTGTCCCTGGGCCCGCGCGTGCGTTCGGCTCATGCCCAATCTGCCCGCCTCTGTGGGCCGCGGCATCACGGCCATGTGCCCGGACGCTCGCTGCACGCCAGAGCACATCGCGCGAGTCCGCACGATCTTCGAGCGTGTCGGCGCGGTCATCGATCTCGAAGAGGCGCTGATCGACGCCTTCACGGCCGTCGCTGGCTCAGGCCCCGCGTACGTCTTTCTGCTTGCCGAAGCGATGAGCCAGGGCGCGCAGCAAGTCGGATTCGCGCCCGAGCAGGCCGACCATCTCGCGCGAGCCACGATTGCTGGCGCCGCGGCGATGCTGCACGCCGACCCGCGCGATGCGCGACTCATGCGAGAAGCCGTGACCAGCAAGGGCGGCACGACCGAGGCCGCGCTGCGAGTGCTCGCCGATGCAGAGTGGGTCGCGGCGATAGAGCGTGCGATCCTCGCGGGACGAGATCGTGCGCGAGCACTGGCAAAATGAGAGATATGCCACGATCATGCTCAGCTCGGGGAGAATGATCGCGGTCGGTGAGTGTTGTGGACACACAACACGGTCATTTCGCCAGAGTTCAAACTGATCGTGGCACTCGCGAAGTGGTATTCACGCTCCGGCCTTCGCCATGCCGCGCTCGATGCAGGCGAAGATGCGGGGCCAATCTTCCTCGCGCATCGCTGGCAGCGGCGGCAGCATCCGCACGTGGTACGGCCCGTGACCACAGTAGAAGAGGATCGCGCCCTCCTCGAAGATCGCCTTCGCGGCTTTCAGGATCTTTTCCTTGTCGCCGCCGTAGGGCGTGAAGCGCATCATGCCGCCAAGGCCGCCCACGAGCTTCTCGCCGCCGCCGTTGAGAACGGCGACGGGCGGGAACCACTCGGGGTGCTTGTTGATCAGCGCCATCGCGTGCTGGCGGAAGAGGGCGTGATGCTTGGTGAACAGCCCCTGCTCGCCATAGAAGTTGCCGTCGCGCAGCTTCTCGACGATGCGCTTGCCGACGCGGAAGGAGACGCCCTCACCGGTGAACGTGCCGCTGAGGATGCCGGCGCAGGGATTGAACTCCTCGGTCCACATCGTGACGCACGCCTGCGTCATCTTGCCGACACAGAAGACATCAACGTGCTCGCCGAGATCGAAGTGCTCATACGCGAACATGCGCGGCAGGCGCCCGTACGTCTGGATCTCATCGTCCCACACCGCGATCTTGTGGGCCTTGCAGACGTCGATGATGGCCTTGAAGTAGTCGCGGTCGCCAACGTTGAAGCCTCCCTCGCCCTGCACCATCTCAAGAATGAAGCAGACATGCGCGCCGGGATAGCGATGGATGTACTGCTCGAGGTGCCACACCGCCATGTCGATGAACCGCTTCTTCCCGCCCGGCCCCATGCGCTCTGCGGCACAGGGATCCCAGAAGGGCATGTAGTCCACATCGAGCGTGATGGGCAGGCCCTCGCGCCCGGTGTGGTTGTCACCGATGCTCGCCATGCCGAGCGAGCGCCCCATGAAGCAGTCCTGAAACGCCAGCACGCGCGGCGAGACGGAGCTCTTCGCGAGGAGCTGCTCGGGCGTTGCGTTGGGCGTGGCCGCGAGCGAGCGGAGGTTGTCGAGGTGCTTCTTATGGAGGCAGACCTTGAGCGCGTTCTCGTTGGCCATCGCGCCGCCGGTGGCGATGTACGCGTGCCGGAGGCGGCTGCCCTTCTTGGCCTCGGTCAGCAGCGTCTCTGAGAGCTCGAACGGCTCCATCGTTGTCTGCAAGTTGCCCTGCTTGACCGTGTCGTCGACGCTGGCAAGGGCCGCGGCCTCGATCAGGTCCGGGTCGCTGTGGCCAAAGAAGTGGACACCGATGCCGCTGATCATGTCCCACTTGACCGATCCGTCCGCGAGCTCGACGAGCGCGCCGTTGCCCGCACCGCTGCCAATGTACGGATAGATCAGGCCGCGCCCACGCACCTCGACGGCGCGTTTCATCAGCGCCTCGTACGCGTCCTTGAGCGATGCATCGCCTGGGCGTTCGCCGGTGATGCTCCGGCTCTTGTCAACAACCTCAGCGCGGATCGCAGCGACAGCAGCAAGCACGGCGGGACTGGACTTGATCTGTGAACCAACGGTTCGAGCGGCGTTGGGCGATGCGGCCTCGGGGGGAGTAATCGGCTGGCTGGTGGCTGCGGTCATTGGCGCTTCTCCGAGGGCTCGTCCATCGTTCGAACAATGAAGGGTATGTCGGGTGTGTCATCGGTCCGCGGCGTACTCGCGCTCAACGTGACGCCAGCGTGCGTTGGGCGGTGATGGCGACGGCAAACAAAGAGCCCCCGGCTGATCGCCGGGGGCTCGGGGAGGACTCGAATTCTCATGCTCGGGCGCGGGCGGATCGTTTCCGCTTCAGGTCGCCGAGATTAGAGGCCGCAGACGCCGGTGACGACGAAGGCCGCGAGAATCTGCGCGTCGGTCAGGTCGGCGTTCTCGTCGCCGTTGAGGTCGCCGTCGAGCCAGTTCGGCTCGGCAACGAGCGAGCCCAC
>Ga0105044_10011775_pt1 | contig 11902 bp, 5 predicted proteins | sample MAT01_FD_78092 | JGI IMG/M metagenome (GOLD analysis project Ga0105044, IMG submission 78092) | Freshwater microbial communities from Lake Fryxell liftoff mats and glacier meltwater in Antarctica - MAT-01 | ecosystem: Environmental > Aquatic > Freshwater > Ice > Liftoff microbial mat | place...
GACCGCGATGTCCCCAGTCGGCGTACAATATCACGCGATCGAATGCGTGACCGAGTTCTTCTCCCATTTCTAACAAATCGATATCACGCCGATCACAACCACTGAATACTAATGTTCGATGTGGATGTGAAAATGCTTCTAATCCCGCGACCAGTGCTTCGACCGCCGATGGATTGTGAGCATAATCGACGATCACGGTCGCCTCGCCCGCCGACAGCACATTAAATCGTCCCGGCACTTCCGCACTGTTACCTGCGAACGTGCGTAACCCTTTACAAATCGCGTCGAACGGCAATTGCAGACACCACGTCGCCGCGACCGCCGCCAGCGCGTTATCGACCTGGAACGGAACGTGCCCCTCACGCGTGAACGATACATCTGCCAGATCGATCAATGATTCTTCCTGCGTTCCATCCGCGAGGATGACGTGCCCATCGCGAATGAACACGACTCGACCACCCTTTTCGCGATGCGACATCAGCACCGATTGAGCCAACTCCCGACCGAAGAACACGACTTTCCCCGGACATGATCCCGCCATCGCGACGACGAGTGGATCGGCGGCGTTCAGGATCGCGTACCCCGTCGATGCGACCGATCGTACCACGACCTCTTTGACAGTCGCCAACTCTTCGAGCGTTTCGATGCCGCGCACGCCGAGGTGATCGCCCTTGCCGATGTTCGTCACGATGCCGATGTCGCAGCGATCGAAACCGAGTCCTTCACGCAAAATGCCGCCGCGTGCCGTCTCCAGCACCGCGACTTCGACACGCGGATTCAGCAGCACCATCCGCGCACTCTGCGGACCGCTGCAATCGCGAGTTTCAGTGCGACGACCGTCGTAATAAATGCCGTCGGTGCAGGTCATCGCGACGTACTTTCCAGCGGTGCGAAGCAGATGCGCGACGATACGCGTCGTCGTCGTTTTTCCATTCGTCCCAGTGATCGAAATGAGCGGAATGCGACCATTTTCGTTCGGTCCGAACAACGAATCGACGATCGCGGCTCCGACCGGACGTGGTTTCCCCGCCGACGGTTCGAGGTGCATGCGCAGTCCCGGTCCCGCATTCACTTCGACGATCCCGCCGTTCTGATCTTCGAGCGGTTTGCGAACGTCGGCCACCACCACATCGACGCCCGCGATGTCGAGTCCGACGGCGCGAGCGGCATCGATGGCGCGAGCGGCGACGATGGGGTGAACCTCGTCGGTCACGTCGGTCGCGGTCCCGCCTGTGCTGAGATTCGCATTCCGACGGATCAGCACTTTTACATTCATTGGCGGAATCGAATCGGGCACAAATCCCTGATCGGCAAGGACCGCGATCGCGATCGCATCGAGCTTCAGATAGCTGAGCGATGTCCCGTGTCCGTCGCTGCGACGCGGGTCTTTGTTGGTTTCGATCACGAGTTGCGATATCGTGGATTGACCATCGCCGACCACATGAGCTGGTTCGCGGAGACTTGCCGCGATGAGTTTTCCGCCGATGACCAAAAGTCGATGATCAGCTCCGGCCAGGAACGATTCGACCATAATGAATTCGCTCTCGGCGCGAGCGGATGCGTAGGCTTCGATGACCTGTTCACGTGTCCGAAGATTCGTGGCGACCCCGCGTCCCTGATTGCCGAACTGCGGTTTCACGACGACGGGTAAACCGATCTCTTCGGCGGCGACCCAGGCATCGTCGGCACTCACCACCGGTCGGCCCCACGGTACGGGAACGCCGATGCCCGACAGCAACGCCCGCGTCAGTTCTTTATCTTGTGCGATCGTTTCGGCGATGGCGGGGGTGTGATCGCTCTCGGCGGTCCAGATCCGTTTCTGATTGCGACCCCAACCCAATTGAACGAGACTGCCCTCGTTCAAACGCCGAATCGGGATATCGCGATTTCGAGCGGCGTCGGCGATACCGCGTGTGCTCGGTCCGAGGCGAATCGACAGCGCGTCGTCGCGGAGTTTCACCGCAATTGGTTCGATGTCGAGCGTCGGATCTTCACAGAGCTGATCGGCGGCTTTGAGGCACGCTTTCGCAACGGTTTCTTCTTCAAACGAAAATACGACTCGAAAGTAATCGACGCGACGAGTGCGATGAACCAGTCCGAAATGGATCGGTTCACCGCAGCGTTGTTGCAATTGCTGCGTTTTCAGGAGCAATTGATCGGCGAGCGCGGAATCGCGACCGGCGAGATCGAGTTCCGCTTCGATGACGGGAGAGGTACTCCAGATGTTCGGTCCACGCAGTACCCAGATGCGACCGAATTGCATCGTCGTGCCTCCCCCTTTGTTTAGCCGCGACGCGGAGTCTTCGGAGCGGATCGCGTCGTGGAGTAACGCGCTCCGCTCCGAAGACTCCGCGTCGCGGCTAACCGTAATGCCTTATCGTTCCGCCGATTCCGATCCCGCACCGACCAGCACGGGCGCGTCGGACTTGCGGAGGTACTCCGCGACGTAGACGCCGTACGCCTTTCGACATTGTAACGGCATCGACGAATATCCGCGCAGGCGACCACGGCATTTCGCCGTCCCGCACAGACACGGCCCCGTCAGGGTCACGAATTCCGTTTCAAACGTCTCGTAGTCGAGTGTCAGTTCTTCGCCTTCCGGGATCGCTCGCAGGGCGTGCAACTCGATCTCGGCATAATCACTGCGGATCAGCACCCCACAATTCGGGTCACAGGAATGATTGAGGAACTTCAAAGGCGACGGCGTCACCAGATGCAGATCGTGATCGACCTGAATAGTGTACTTCGATCGCTCTTCGGTCGTTTCCGCCCAACCGCGATATAACACCTCGCCCTTTTTGATCGCTCGCTCCGTGAACGCCCCCTGTCCGAGCGGACAGTCGCGCAACTCGATCGGTTCTTCCGTCGTCTCAGTGGTCGCCATCGCGACCGACGACACGAAAGGGCAGGCCAATGCCTCGTCCAAGTTCATCTCCCGGCCCCCGTGGGCCATCAGGTTTTTGAGTAATTCCACTGCGGTATCGATCACATCCGGCTGGACCAACAACAAGTCGCCAGCCACCGAGGAGGACAACGCGAGTTCGATCGCCGCGTTCCCACCCTGTACGCCATGAATCTCTTTGATGCGTGAACCCTTCGACAGTCCTTCGCGGAACAGTTCCGTGATCTCACCCGGCTTTCGACCACGGATGTACGCATCTTCGTAGATGTACGCACGGTCGAAAAAATTGCCGAGCTGTTCGCCCTGCTCCAGAATGTCGATGTTGCGCCGATCACCTGCCGCCGAGTAGACGACCGATCGTCGATCGTGCGGAAATTGCGACAGGATCGCGAGCGTCGCATCGAGTGCGGACGTGTTGTGACCGTAATCGACGACCACCGTCACGCCATTCAGGTCGAGCAGATTGAACCGCCCCGGCACCTGACTGAGGAACGGATCGAACGACTTCAAACCCTGTCGGATTTCGTCGAACGACAGTCCCACCGCTCGCGCCGCCGCGACCGACGACAGACAGTTCTCGACCTGGAACGACACTCGTCCGCCGTGCGTCAACGGCACCTGCGTCAGATTGATCAGGATCGTTTCCTGTTTGCCCTCGTGAACGATGATGTGTCCATCGCGGACGAACACCGCCGTTCCGCCCGACTTCGTGTGTTCGACGATGATTGGGTTATTTTCATCAAGGGCGAAGTACGTCACCTTCCCGCGAGCGAACTGTGCCATGCTGACGACGTGCGGATCGTTCGCGTTGAGCACGGCGGTGCCCGTCGGCGTCACCGCCCACACGATCGTGCTCTTGACCCATACGAGTTGTTCGAGTGTGTCGATATCGTTCAGGCCGAGGTGATCGCCCTTGCCGATGTTCGTCACGACAGCGACATCGCATGCGTCGTAGCCGAGTCCTGCGCGAAGAATGCCGCCACGAGCCGTCTCGATGACCGCCGCCTTCGATTCGGGATGTTGCAGCACCATTCGCGCCGATTGCGGACCACTGCAATCGCCCGTCATGATGCGACGGTCGTTGATGTGAATCCCTTCGGTGCAGGTCATCGCGACGGAGCCGTACCGACCCCGGAGCAGGTGCGCAATCAATCGTGTCGTCGTCGTTTTGCCGTTGGTGCCCGTCACCGCGATGATCGGGATGCGACCCGTTTCGCCGTTCGGGAACACCGCTTCGACGATCGCTTCGCCGACCGCTTCGGAGATCGACGCGAAGGCGTTCAGGTTCGGTTGCCCTGACACACCGAGCACGCATCCGCTCTGTTCTTCGAGCGAACGTGCGAGGTTGAGTGCGAGCACTTCGACGGACGCGATTTCGAGGTTCAGTGCGGAAACGCTGTCGATGGCGCGTGCGATCAGATCGGGGTGCAATGTCGTGACATCGACCGATGAAGAATCCGTCGCGACGACCTTCTTCCCGATCACGAGCAATCGATGTCGATCACCCGCGACGTACTGTTCGACCATCGGCGTCCAGCCTTCGGTGGCCGCCTGATTGTACGCATTCGTGACTTCATCGCGGGAATTCAACGGTCCGAGAATCGCATCGCCCCCCGCGACGTATCGCGGACGAACCATGCACGGCAGACCGAGGTATTCCGCCCAACTCCACGCATCGTCGGCACTGTGAACGGGTGCGCCCTGTGCGATGGGGACGCCCATCGCCTGCAACATGGTCCGTGTCAGTTCACGATCACTACTAATGGAGTTGCCGACGGCACTGGATCGATCGGTCTGACCGTCGAGTACCCGTCGTTGCGATGCGCCGTGCCCCAACTGAAGCAGTGTTCCCGCTTCATCGAGTTTGCGAACGGGGATATCGCGACGCTTCGCGGCGCGAGTGATCGCGGCCGTGAGCGGTTTGGGTTTGTGCTTTTCGTACACCGCTCGAAGTTTCTGCACTTCGGCATCGGTGTCGAACGGCTGATCATGAACGGCGGCGAGGCAGAATGCTTTGCCGACTTCGATGGCGGCGCGACAGAGTTCCTCGACTTCGTATTCGAGGGCGACTTTGTAGACGCCATCGGCGTTGGCCATACGGGTGCGTCCGAAGCCGACTTCGGTGCCCGCGAGGGTTTGCAGTTCGAGCACGATGTGCTCGAAAATGTGAGCCATGTAGGTTCCGCGTTCGAGGCGTTGGTAGAACCCGCCTCGTTCACCGACGCTGCATCGGTGTTCGATTAATGAGGGCATCCATGTCCGGAGCCGGTCGTTGAAACCGGGGATTTCGTTGGAGGCGGAGTCTTTGAGGGACTCCAGATCCAACCATACTTCCAGCACAGGGAAGCGAGCCCAGATGTTCGGTCCACGGAGAGACTGGATTCGCGTGAGGTGCATGCCATCCTTCTTCCAAAGATCCTGGGAGCGAGAGAGCCGAGTTATGGTCGGGAGCCATCGCGTGCGATCATTGCGAGTGCATTGTTCCGGTCGTGCGACCGCCTGCACAGAGCGCAAAGCGATCGGATCGGAAAATGAGGCAATCTTCACGCGCAACACAAGGAAAATCCCCCGCACCCTCACCGATTCCCCCGTTTCCGCGCTCAGGGGAGAGACGCGGAACCGTGAAATCGCATCGGAGAGTGGTGATCGGAACATCGGGAGATGAGGTGACGCCAGCGCAGGCCACCCGCCAGCAGCGATGGCAGGTGGTCGACGACGTGTGTTATGGGTTATCTATTTACCCCAGATTACTTCACTCGCCCCCGCGACGAAATCCCTTCATCGACTACCCTTATGTGCGAACGTGCAAATGGAAAGTCCCCGACCGGACCAGAATGCGCGAAATGATGAGAATTGCGCAGGAAAAATGGGAATTGTCCGGCGTTCGATGTGGATTCGATGAACATCGGATGTTCGGGTGTGGAAGTGACAGGAGCAGACGAAAAAAAGCCGCGAGGCGATGTGGAACTCGTGAGAGCTCCACACCACCTCGCGGCACCGTCAGGCTGGGGACTTCAGATCAGTGGCAGCCGCAGGCCGGAGCCGCTTCGCAACCACAGTCGTTGCTCACTCGCTTGCTGAACAGTTTCTTGAAGAAACCGTTGAACAGAGGCTTGCGAGCCGATTTACCAGTGCTGCAAACGTCGCCGGTGCAGGCGTCGCCGCAGGTGTTGCCACACGCTTCAGCCGACGGGCTGCAGGCGGCGGGAGCACAGGGATTGCAGACCGCAGCCGGGGCCGCGTTGCAGGTCGTCGGGGCCGGGCATTCCGGTTCGACCGGAATCCATCGTGCCTTGCGGACGCAGACGTCCGTTGCGACACAGACCGGAACCGTCTTCGACACGGTCGTCGGGACCATTTCCGTGACCTGATACGGCACCTTCACGGTGACCGAGTAGGGGACCATCTTGCAGACCGTGTACGGGACCTGCTTGCTGATCACTTCCTGCTTCATCGTCACGACGGTCGTCGGGACCTGCTTCGTGTGCGTCTCGCTGACCATCTTCGTGACCGTATAAGGCACGATCTTTTCGGTGGTCGTCGGGACCATTTTCACGACGGTGTAAGGAACCTGCTTCGTGATCGTCTGAGGAATCGAACGGGTCACCGTGTACGGGATTCGCTGGGTGCGGGTCTCGTTCACATAGCGGACCTGATTCACGACGCTCTCACGAATGACCTGAGCACCTTCCTGGAACACACGGCCCGGAGCGTCCGAATCGTAACCGCTGTTCGGTCCGTGAGCCGCACCATTGCCGTTGTCGCCACAGGGGGCGGCACCCGGCGTGCCACAGGGAGCTCCGCCGTTCGATCCCGGAGCGTCCACATAAGCACCCATGACCGTCTTGCTGACCGTATAGGGAACCTGTTTGTGAACCGTTTCGGCGACCATGCGGGTGACCTGATACGGCACTTTCTTCGTGATCGTTTCCGGCACCATCTTCGTCACCTGAACCGGAACCTGTCTGGTGTAGGTGAACGGCACTTTCGTCGTCACCGTGACCGGCACCTGATCGACGACACACTTGCGAACCATCGTCGTGACCGGGACCTGTTCGCAGACCGTTCGGCACTTCGTCACCTGACGGGTACGAATTTCGTCCGGTTGCTGAACCCACGAGGTCACTTTCTTGCCCGGCTTCTGCACCGTCTGGCAGGTGCAGGGGTCGAAGCAACAGGTGTACGTCTGGCAGGTCACTTTGACTTTCTTACCAGGCACACAGTACGTTTCGCAGACCGTTTCGGGAATCTTCTTCACGACCGTCTGCATCGTGCAGACCGGTTCGCAGATCGTGCGGGGCACGCTCTTCATGCAGGTCGTCACGACGTCCTTGCAGCCCGTTTCGCAAACGGTCTTCATGACCGTTTCGCAGACCGGACGGCACACCGTGTAGCTGCAATCGCGGTAGTGCGTTTCGCAGATCGGACGGCAGACCGTATAGCTGCAATCCTTCACGTGCTGTTCGCAGATGTTCTTCCTGACCATGTAGCAGTGCTTGACGACCTTCGGGTCGCAGACCGGACGGCAAACCGTGTAGCAGCACTCTTTGTAGCACGTTTCCTGCACCTGACGGTAGCAGGTGTACGAGCAGTTCTTATAGTGCGTTTCGTACACCGGATTGCAGTGCGTTTCGCAGACCTTGCGGTATTGCGTTTCGCACACCGGACGGCAGGTCGTGTACGTGCATTCTTTCATGACGGTCGAATAGCACGGACGACACACAGTCTGGCAGACGGTCTTGTAGGCCGTCTCGTTGCACTGACGGTAGCAGGTACGCGTTTCGTCACGATAGCACGTCTTGCAGACCGGCTTCATCACGGTTTCGCAGACGGTCTGATGGCAGACATGGAAACGTTTTTCGAGAACGGTGTCGTACACCAGTTTATAGCTCGGTTTGCTGACCGAATTGCAGGCACTGAAATCGCACTGCGCATCGCAACACGGCGAACTACTGCTGGAGTACTTCGCGGCACCGAAGTGACCGGCTTGTGCCGACGCGCCCCATCCGAGGGCAACAACGACTGCCAGCGGCACTCCTAAGCAAATCCTCATGATTTCCTCCTCACCGACCAACTCGCTGCTCGAGTTGGTCCCTCCCGACGTCGAACATGATGGCGGGGATGGGTCACCTTGCGGCACCCGATCCCGATCAGCTTCCCAGCCCGACTTACCCGATGCGTTCTCTCGCGATGAGAGACTTCCATCAGGCCGCTGTGTTCGACGCTCATTTCGTCCGAGAAGGGTATCGGTTCACCCGATCGCGCCGGATTACGCCCAATTCGCCCCGACGCGCGCACCCTGGCAGTTTCCCTGTCCTGTCGCACCGCGCATAACGCAGGGACCGGGTGTAACGACTGTACGGCCTGGGAAAATCGGATAAATCAACAAAAATAGACCGGCGACTGGGGGTAGTCGCCGGTCTACAGGGGGTATGTGGGGGGGATGGCTCACGACCGGGAAGGCGATGGCACCAATGGTTTCGAGCGGGTTCGTTCGGCCAGTTTCAGCGACTCGCAGAGCCGCTGACACGTTTCGAGGTCACGCACCATCGCGTCGGTGAGCACCTGCACCGTTTCGGGGTCTTCGCTCCACTGCAATTGCTGCTGCGACTCCCGGAGGTGTTCCAGCAGATCGCTCAGCCACAGCAGATTCGATGCTCGTCGGCTCATGGCGGCCACTCCGATTCGCTCACGTCGTCGGTCAGCTTGTTCGTTGATAAAGGACATTGCATGCCGCGTGCCAGGAGCGAACATTTCTCGGCGAATGCGACGAAATCGCTGTTTTGCAGGCATTTTCGCGCGAAATGCTGCCACTGCTCGAACCACTGCGATCCGGGAACTTACCGAAATCGGACAATTCGGGATCGTAAAAGTTACAATGATTTGTAAGATTCGCCCTCTCAGTGACTCGCCGTCCCGGGACGCATTCGCGGCAGGATCAGCAGATTCCGCTTGACCGGCCCCCGGAAAACTGAGACGAATGGATAGAGAGCATAAAATCGGTATTCGCCAAAGTCGGCGTGGAAGGGCAGAGGAGCGGTCATGTTGCATTACTCGTGCGATATGTGCGGGAAATCGCTACAGTCGGGTCAGCAGACACGCTACATCGTTCAGGTCGAACTCTTTGAAGCCCTCGACACGGATTCGCTCACCGAGGACGACCTCGACGCCGATCACCTCGACGAAATGAGCGAATATCTCGAAGAACTCGAAGAACAGTTCTCCGACCCCGCAGAGATTCCGCCCGCTCATCAGAAGATGCGCTTCGATCTGTGCCCCGGTTGCCAGAAGCGGTTCGTCCGCGACCCGTTCAGCCGCGAATCGACACCGAAACTGAAATTCAGCAAGAATTGATTACAAGGTAGCAGGCACACTCCGTGTGCCGTCCGCTCTTTGACGATCACAGTTCTCATGCGTCCAGTGAGTGCCCCGTTCCAGAATTCCAGAGCGGACGGCACACGGAGTGTGCCTGCTACCTTGCCGATCCTCGGAGCGAACGGCACACGGAGTGTGCCTGCTACCTTAAAATCCGTCGGACGATCCACACCAACAGTCCGACGCGAATCCACACCAACAACGGTCGCACGATCGGTTCCAGCGGGGCATCCAACTCATCGTACACGAGCGGGAACGACACATACGTCAGCACGTCGAACGCGAGCACCAGCCATATCAATCGTCGATCATTCCGCGCCAGAATGATCAGCAACGGCACGAACCACCACAACCATTGCGGCGAAAAGAACACCTGCAAACTCGCGAACGCGATCAGCACGACGACCGACTTCTTCAACAGTTCGTCAAGGCTCGTCGGCCGAGATCGCATCAATAAACCCAATACCACCAATACGATACCGAGTCGCACAATTCCACACGAACGCGATGCGAGGAACTCCGGCAACACGATGCCGTAAAACGTCCACCCCGGTTCCGCTTCACGCGACAACTGGAAGCGATATGGAGCAATCATCGCCTCCCAACCGTGCATCAGAAACACCAGTCCCAACACCCCGCAACCGGTCGCGAATCCACCGATCAGAAACGACCGCAATGCCCGTCGATCGTTCTGCAAATAGCGCACGAAGAGCGGCCCCAGCAACACCGGGTAGACCTTCACCAGACACGCGAGCGCAAGCAGCATTCCCGACAACGTGAACCGCCGATGATGCAGCATCGCGAAGCTCAGAACGACGAGCAGGCTCGGCAACGCATCAAATCGATTCAGTCCGAAATACAACGACGCGGGCAACGCCAGTAACCACACCGGCGGCAATGGCTCCCCGAATCCCCAGCGTAACACGACGATGTTCGCCATCACGATCAGCGTCGAAAGCGCGAAAACGCACGTGATCCCGAAGCGAAATCGCCGCCAGAGTTTATGTTCTTCATCATTGCGTGGTTGATGCCAGACGATGTTGTGCTGTCGCGAATCGAAGACGATATGCGGAATGATGCGTTCGCCCGGCAGATCCGCGATTCGCATCACACCCTGAAACACCCATAAGACGACATGCGGATATTCGAGAAAAAAACGATCGGCCAGCGGCGGTGCCGAATCGAGCCGGGCGTTGAACGTCTCCATCGCCAGAATATCGGGTTCGGTGAGCCGACCGGCGTCGCGTCCGACGTTCGCGTTCAGCCCGCGCAGGACGTAGGCGGTCACGTCGAAATCGTCGTAGAAAAACCGATTCCCCTGTCCCGGTGAACGGTCCGCCGTGCCGAGTCGATCCGTCGGCATCAGCCAGACGACCCACGCGAAGTACAACGGCGGCAATAGTAAAACCCAACAGAATCGCTTCAAGGCATCGGCTCCGCGTTCTGTTTCAGGACCCCCACAACACTCTCCCAGAGTTCGTTCGTCTCTTTCGCGATCATCTGGGCCGATTCCAATGCCTTGCGTTGATCCTCGTCCATCGGATTGATCAGCGGATCGATTTCCTTCTCCAGTCCGTTCAGCAACCCTCGTAACACCAATTCCGCCTTGGTCAGCGTGAGTTTATCGTTCACCATCCGCAGTTTCGCGATCATCTTCTTCGCTTCGGGTAACGCATCCTTCAGGTCCATCAACGTCGTCATGGTCGGCAGCGTCGAGTACACATATTTGCGTGCGCTTTCGTGATCGGTATCTCCGTCGGCGATCTTCCACGCGGCGGCGAGTTTGTCGCGCTTCGCGCGGACCATCGGCTGATCCTTCATTTCCAGGATCTCGTCGTAGAGCGAGATCGCCTTGTCGTAATCCGCCGACCGAACCAGCAGATCGGCCTGCCGAGTCTTCGCGTTCAACTGCTTGATCTGATCCGTAATCGTCGGATCGTTCTCGCCCTCGATCGCGACTTTGAGTTCATCGACGTGCTTCTTCAGATCGGTGATACCGAGCTGAAATTTCTGCAACTCGCGTTCCGTCACCGCGAGTGGCGACGAGACGTCCGGCGACTCTTTCTCGAACCTGGTCTGCAACGCCTGCAACTCCTCCGTAAAGCTCTGCACGTCCGATTCCAACAGGGGAACGGTCGTTTCCGCGAGCTTCATGGCCCCGCGATTATCGCCGAGTTTTTCGCGGGCCGACAGATCGCGGAAAATGCGAATCTGCACCAATCGCGAATCGGTGAGTCGCCGCAGAAAATCCTCGCGAGCCAACAGCAATCGCGCCTTTTTGTCCGCATTTTCTTCCATGCGAACGGGCGTAACGATGATGCGATCGTCGAGCAACGGGATCGGAATCTGCGCCCGCACTTCGGGGCCGACCTGCACCTTCACGAACCCGATCGCGTTCAACGGCGTCTTCGATTCCCACACGCCATCGACTTTCGTCGCCTCGTTGCGATCGCTCGCCGCAATGTTCTCCTCGAACCCGGCGTCGAACACGCGCACGCGCAGGTTCGGCAGCGTCACCGGTCGTCCCTGCGTATCGACGACCTGCAAGCGAACTTTCGTCTCGATCGTGCCGAGCTTCATGGCGCGGTAGCCCTGAATGCTCGAATGACGTGGCATCGGATTGCC
>Ga0105044_10011779_pt1 | contig 11898 bp, 10 predicted proteins | sample MAT01_FD_78092 | JGI IMG/M metagenome (GOLD analysis project Ga0105044, IMG submission 78092) | Freshwater microbial communities from Lake Fryxell liftoff mats and glacier meltwater in Antarctica - MAT-01 | ecosystem: Environmental > Aquatic > Freshwater > Ice > Liftoff microbial mat | place...
CATCGGAGATGGTGGGCGCAACCCGTACATCGGTGGCGATGAGCGCGAACGCAAAGACGAACACACCGACCACCACCGAGACCGACACCCGCAGCCACCGGCCGAGCGCCGTGGGGCGCTCGTCGAAACGCGAAGGAAGGCGCCGCAGCACAAGGACGAAGAGCACCGCGCCCAGGGTCTCGATGGCGAACTGCGTCAGCGCCAGGTCGGGCGCACCTTGCAGCACGAAGATCAGCGCCATCCCGAAGCCCACGGCGCCGAGGCACAGCACCGCTGCCATGCGCTGGCGCAAGACCGCCGCCGCCGTGCCAGCGACGATCAGCAGCAAACCCACCGCCCATTCGCCGGGCGACGACGTGAGGTCGAGATCGTTGGGGGCCGGCGCCCCCAGTAGGGCCAGGCCCGGCACCAAGGTGGCCGTCAACAAGATGATGCCGCAGTACACCGGGAGCGATCCGTTCTGCACGATGCCCGTCACCCGGGCTGCGGTGCGGTTCAGGGCTCGCAAGCTGGCCAGGTAGACGTCGTTGCCGTCGAACGGTGAGCGCAGCACCTGTTGCACGCGTCCGACCCGATGGCCGGCCGCCACCACGAGCACCCCGACGGCGAGGGTGAGTGCGGATAGCGCCAACGCGGTGTTGAATCCATGCCAGAGGGCAAGGTCCTTGGCCTTCACGGCGGGGTCGAGGCTCTGGGCGGCGGCCCCGACCAGACCCGAGGCAAGACTGGGGAACACCCCCAGCAGCACGGTGAGGGCAGCGAGCAGCGCGGCGGGCGCCCAGAAGGACAAGGGCGGAGCGGGCGGATCCACGACCTTGGGAACTTCGGTGGAATCGACCGGCTCGAGTCCGTGGAGTCCCTCGAACGCGGCCCCAGGGCGGAAGGCCCCGAGCACCAACCGGCCCGTGTAGGCGAAGGTGAGCATCGAGCCGACCACCAGGCCCGCAAGCACTACGGGGCCCCCGGCTACCCCGCTGTTGACAAACGACTCGTACGCCTTCTCCTTGGCCACGAAGCCGAACAGCAGCGGGACGCCGGCCATCGATGCTCCGGCGATGACCGCCGAGATCCGAGGTCCGTTCCACCCGGGTCCGTACGCGCCCAGGGCACGGATGTCGCGGGTTTTGGTTTGGTGGTCGACGATGCCCACGACCAAGAACAGCGTGGCCTTGAACAGCGCATGGGCGAACAGCACCACGACACCCGCGGCCGTCGCCTCCGGAATGCCGACACCGAAGAGCACCACCATGAACCCGAGTTGGCTCACCGTGCCGAAGGCCAAGATGCGCTTGAGGTCGTACTGGCGCAGCGCGCGCCAGCCGCCGCCGATCATGGTGATGAGGCCGATGACCAACACCACCGGGCGCCACGGCACCTCACCGGCGAAGGCGGGGGCGAGGCGAGCGATCAGGTAGACGCCAGCCTTTACCATCGTGGCCGAGTGCAGGTAGGCGCTGACCGGCGTGGGCGCGACCATGGCGCCGGGCAACCAGCTCGAGAACGGCCATTGCGCAGACTTGGTGAAGGCGCCGATCAGCACCAGCACCAAGCCGACCTGCACCTGGGTCCCGCCCGGGGGTTGGGCCACGAGCTCGGACAGCTCGTAGGTCCCGGCTGCCGAACCGATCAGCAAGAAGCCGCCCAGCATCGCCAAGCCGCCCGAACCGGTGATGAGGATGGCCTGGAGCGCGGAGGCACGAGCGCGAGCGTCGGTGTCGTTCCAACCCACCAACAGGTACGAGGTGACCGACGTCAGCTCCCAGAAGACGTAGAGCGCCAAGAGGTTGGAGGCGGTGACCACGCCGAGCATGGCGGCCGTGAAGAGGACCAAGAGTCCTGCCAGCCGCGCCACGCCCTCGCGCCCGGCGCCGAAGTACCGAGACGCGTAGAGGTGCACGAGCACACCGATGCCGCTGACCAACAGCACCATGAGCAGGGAAAACGCGTCGATCCGGAGATCGAGCGTGAGGCCCAGCCCCTCTACCCATGGCCGACGCTCCACCACGGCGCGTCCGTCGATGATCCCCCCGGCGCGCGCAAGCGCCCAGGCGAACCCGAGCCCGGTGGTAGCGGCTCCGACGACGAACGCGCCACGCCCCAACCGTCGCCCGGCCCCGATGAGCGCGAGACCGACACCGGCCTGCAGCACGAGGAAGGGGATCAGCGGGGGCTCCTGGGAACGAGTTGGTCAACGGCCGCCGCCGCACACTCCGGCGTTCGGAAGCCGCCAGGTTACCCGAGCCCGGAAGGGCCTCGGTTCGTGAGGGTCCGTCGAGGCCCTGGCGTCCGGGGTTTGAACCGCATGACCACAGTGGTGCCCCCATCGTTGGGCCGGAACTCGACGCTGTCGGCCAGCATCTTGATGAGCGGAATGCCGAGGCCACCCTCGTAGTCGAGGCGAGAAGGGTCGGTGACCTCGGGGTGCACGTGCAGTCCGTTGGGATCGAAGCCCCCACCATGATCGGTCACGGCAACCTCGATCTGTCCGTCCTGCACCGTGCACAGCATGAGGATCGGTTCGCCCACCGAGCCGGCGTAGCCATTCCGGGCCACGACCCCGTGTTGGGCCATCTGGGCCTGGATGGCGTTCGTGCACGCCTCGGAGATGGCGAGGCGAAGATCGGCCCCGCGCTCATCGTCGAAGAGCGGATCGGTAGCGACGAGGGCGCCGATGACGAGACGGGCGACCGAGACGACCTCGGGGCGAGCAGGAAGCTCGAGTTCCACCACCTCTGCTCCTCGGGCCGGCTGGTGGGTCATGGCGTCACCGAATCCTCAGGCCGATACGGCGTCGTCGATGGTGCCGTGGACGTCGAACACCGCAAGCAGACCGGTGATCTCGAAGACCTTCATGATGCGCGGTTCGGTGCAGACGAGGGCGAAGCCACCACCGTGGGTGCGGACCCGCTTGAGACCACTGATGAGTACGCCGAGGCCCGTCGAGTCGATGAAGTCGACCGCCTCGAGACTCACGCAGATGTGGTGGTGACCGGCGGCGACCAACGAGATGAGTTGCTCACGCAGGCGCGGCGCGGTGGCGACATCGATCTCGCCGCCGACCTCGACCACGGTCCACGGCCCCCGTTCGCTGACCTCGAGTCGAAGATCCATCCACCGCTCCTGCTGCAGCTTTCCCGGTGTTCAGGGTACCGCTGCGGAGAAGGTGCCCTCAGCACCCGTCGGTAGACCCAACGGCAGACCCGTCGGTAGCCAGACGACCGTCGTGTAGTCTGACGAACGTCTGTTCCCTTACCCGGTCCGCACGCCATGGCCATCACCGCACACGATCCGGCCGACTCGCTGCTCCGAGCGCTGGGGGCGCGCTTGGGCGAACACGGACTCGTGCACCTCGAGCGCCTGCCCACACGGCCCGCACGCCGCGGCGATCTGGCCCGCCCCCTCACCCCATGGTTGGCCGACCGGGTCGCCGAACTGGGCATCGATGCCCTGTGGACCCACCAGGCCGAGGCCATCTCGCTCGTGCGCGACCGCCAGCACGTCGTGGTGGCGACGGGTACGGCGTCGGGCAAGTCGCTCTGCTACCAACTGCCCATCGCCGAGGCGGTCAACGACCCCATCAAGCCCGGCACCGCCATTGCCCTGTTCCCCACCAAGGCACTCGCCCAAGACCAGCTCAAGGGGTTCGGTCACCTGGCGATCCCCAACCTGCTGGCGGCCACCTACGACGGCGACACCGACCCCGTCATGCGCACCTGGGTCCGCCGCAACGCCAATGTGGTACTCACCAACCCCGAGATGCTCCACTGCGGGCTGCTCCCGCACCACGAGCGCTGGGCCACCTTCCTCATGCGCCTGCGGTATGTGGTGATCGACGAACTGCACGTCCTCCGGGGCATTTTCGGCACGCACGTCGGCCACCTGTTGCGCCGACTCCGGCGCATCTGCGAGCACTACGGGGCCTCACCCACGTTCGTGTTCTCCTCGGCCACCATCGGCCAGCCCGAGCGCCTCGCCTCCGACCTGTGCGGGCTCCCCGTCCACTCAGTCCTCGACGATGGTTCGCCGCGCGGCGAACGACTGGTGGCAATGGTGGACCCCACGGCCATCGCAGGCCCGAGGGCGGCCCGGACCCCCAACCAGGTCACCGCCGGGCTCATGGCCGACCTCGTGCGGAGCGGCCACCGAACACTCGCCTTTTGTCGCAGCCGGGCCGGCACCGAAGTCGTGGCCGCCGAGGTGGTGCGCCGCCACCCCGACCTCGCCGGCCGAGTGCGGCCCTATCGCGGCGGGTACCTCGCGGCAGAGCGCCGAGAGATCGAGTCGCAGTTGTTCAGCGGTCAGCTCGGCGGGGTGGTGGCTACCTCGGCCCTCGAGCTGGGCATCGACGTGGGCGGACTCGACGCCTGCATCCTCACCGGCTTCCCCGGCACCATCGCCTCCATGTGGCAACAGATGGGGCGCGCCGGACGCGAAGGGCAGCCCTCGCTCTCGGTACTCGTCGCCGGAGAGGACCAGCTCGACCGCTACTTCCTCTCGCACCCCGACGAAGTATTCACCCGCACGCCCGAGCCGGCCGTGGTCAACCTGGCCAACCCGTTCGTACTCGACCCGCACCTGGCCTGCGCGGCCTACGAAACACCCCTCGGCCACCGTGACGAGCGCTGGTGGGGCGATCACCTGCACGACGGCGTACACCGCCTCGTGCTCGACGATCGGCTGCGGTTACGAGCTCGTGCCGATCGCATCCGGGCGTTCTGGGCGGCGCGGGGCCACCCCTCATCCAACATGGGGTTGCGCTCCGGCTCCACCTCCGAGGTCCGCATCGCGTTCGCCGACGGCACCCTGGTCGGCACCGTGGACCGCTCCCGCGCCTGCGAGATGGTGCACCCCGGTGCGATCTACCTACATCAGGGTCGCCCCCATCGCGTCGTCTCGCTCGACCTGCTCGATGGCGCCGCCATCGTGGAACCGGCCGATGGCTCCGAGTACACGCTGGCGCGCACCGAGGTGGCGCTGCGCATCCTCTCGGTCGATAGCACCCAACCGCTGGGAGATCTCGAACTGGGCCTCGGTGCCGTCGAGGTCACCAGCCGCGTCACCGGCTACCAGCGGCGAGAGGTGCTCACCGGCAAGATCTTGGGCGCGGTCGAGCTCGACCTGCCCCCGTCTCAGCTCATGACCCGGGGGTTCTGGTGGGTCATCCCACCGGCGGTCCTCCGGCGAGCTCGCATCGGCGAGGCCGACGTACCCGGAGCGCTGCACGCAGCCGAGCACGCGGCCATCGGCATCCTTCCGCTGTTCACCATCTGCGACCGTTGGGACGTCGGCGGCGTGTCCACCCCGTGGCTCGACGATGCCGGTGGCCCCACCATCGTCATCTACGACGGCCACCCCGGCGGCGCCGGTGTCGCCGAGATGGGCTACGAGTTCGCCGACCGCCAACTCCAAGCCACCCTCGACGTGCTCGACCGCTGCCGGTGTCGCGCCGGTTGCCCCAGCTGCGTGCAATCCCCCAAGTGCGGCAGCTGGAACGAGCCGCTCGACAAGAAGGCCGCCGCCCGCCTCCTGCGCGCCGCGCGGCTTCCCGCTCCCGGCCCTTCGGGTCAGCCTGGTCCGGTCGGCGGATCCTCGACGCGCATCGCCACCTCGGCGGTGAGTTCGGGCTCGCCGAGCAGCGCCCCCACGAGCGGCACGTCGGTGGGCGCTCGATAGCGCACCTCGACCCGGGCGAGCGCTCCTCCGCCGATCCCGCCTCCCGCAACCCCAACATCGACATCGACATCGACCCTCATGTGCCGTGCGTCGAGGCCCGGGCTCGACGCGGCCGCAGCCCGCACCGTCGACGACGAACCACCCACCGCCGCGGCTCGTGCGCCTTCGCGCGCAGCATGAACGACGAGCACCTGCGACCGGGCCACCAGTCCCACCTGCACCACCAGGAGCAGCGCCAAGATCACCACGGGCAGGGTCAGGGCCAGCTCGACGGTGGCCTGGCCGCGTTGTGTACGACCGTCGAGCCGACCCACGGCTCAGCCGACCTCGTCGACGAGCTGGTCGACGACGGCGTCGAAGAGCTGGCTGATGGCCCCGGACCTGGCCGCCCACGCGGCGAGGAGCAAAGCAATGGCGGCGGCGCCGAGCAGCACGAGGGCGTACTCCGCGGTGGCCTGGCCACGATGGTCGTGGCGAACGCGATGGGTGGCCCCCCGGATCAACCGATCGAGGGTGCAGCAAACAGACAGGACGTACAGGGACATGGCGAACTCCGAAGCGGGAGGTGCAGGTGCAGTCGCTCAGCGACGAGGGGGCCCGAAGGCCGAGGGCTCACCCCGAGAGCGAGGCGAGCGAGACCAGCACCACGGGCACGACCGCCAGCAGCACCGCGGCGGGGAGGATGCACCCGGCGAGGGGAAGGAGCATGGCGACAGGGAGCCGCCGGGCGGCCTCTTGCGCCGATCGGCGCCGGGTGTCGCGGGCGCTCGCCGCCACGTCGGTCAGCGGCGGACCAAGCGACGCGCCTGAGGTGGCGGCCTGGCGGAGCACGTCGGTGAGGGGAACCACCGCCGGTCCGAGCTCGGTGGCCAGCTGAGCGAGGCACTCGTCGAGTGGGCGGCCGCGGTGGAGGCGCATCGACGCACTCACCAATGCGGGGCGCACCGGTGTTGGAGACCGAGGCGCCACGACGTCGAGTGCCCCGGCCACCGGGTGACCGGCGCCGGCGGCGATGACGAACAGGTCGGCCAGCTCAGGCATGGCATCGGCCACCGCGGCCGCTCGCGCCCGCGGCGCGACGCGGGCGTGCCCAACCCATGCCAAAGCACCCAGGACCCCGACGGCGAGGCCGCCCGACCAGCCGAACCCACCGAGCGCGACCAGGACCGCCACGGCATAGGACGCTGGCGCCCCCCGACGAGCGAGCGATCGGGAGAGACGAGGCCCTCGGCCCACTCGGCGCGGCCCGCGACGCTGGGCAACCATCACGCAGAGGGCAAAAGAGGCCATACCGGCCACCAGGACGGAGCTCATGACACCCGACGCACGAGGCGCGCCATCCACCAGGCGCCGCAGATATCGAGCGCCAAGCCACCGAGAAGGCACAACGGCCCCGCGACCGACCCCACGTAGAACGATCGGATACGGGGGTCGACGGCCGCCACCGCTCCTGCGAACACGATCGGCGTGACCACCAGCACCGCAGCCGACGCTTTCGCTTGGGCGCCGAGCGCCCGGACCTCGCGCTCGAGGGCCTGGCGCTCCGAGAGCGTGGAGACCACCGCGTCGAGTGCCCCGGCCTGGGAACCCCCGGTGATGGTGGCGATGAGGAGCGCGTCCGCCACGAGCCCACGAGCGCCATCGGGCTCGGCCTTTGCCCATCGCGCAAGGGTCGCGTCGAGACCCATGCCGGCGCGTAGCTGGCGAACGACAACGGTGGCCGAGGCCGCCCACGGCCCGTTTCCGCGGACCACGGCGTCGAAGGCGGCGGGGACCGAGGCGCCCGAGGCGAGCGCGCTGCGCAAGGTCAAGACGTCAGCGGAGCTAGCGGCGCGACGCGCCCGCACCAGACGACGCCAGATGGCCGGCACCCGACCGCCCAACCAGCGAGGCACCCGCGCAAGGAGTCGAACGTTGGTCCCACGGGGGGCGGTCCCTGCGAGCAACGGATGGATCGCCCAACCGAGTCCCGCTGTTGCCAGGCCCGCAGCAACGGCGGCAACAGCCGACGACGCCATCACGCCACCGCCCGGCGACCGGCTCGAACGGACTGCGCCACCACGCCGGATCGATCGGCGAGCGGACGCACGAGCCGGAGCGGGTCGCTCGGATCGGTCACGACCTCGGCCACCTCGACCACCTGCCGTCGCCCCGATGCGGATCGCTCGACGTGGACGATGAGATCGACTGCCGAGGCGATCTGCTCGCGCACCGCAGCAGCGGGCATGCCGACGCCGGCCATCAGCACGAGCGTCTGGAGCCGCCGCAACGCGTCGATCGCGCTGTTGGCATGGATCGTGGAGAGCGAGCCATCGTGGCCTGTACTCATGGCGGCCAAGAGGTCGAAGGCTTCGCTACCTCGCACTTCGCCCACGACGAGCCGATCGGGGCGCATCCGCAGCGCATTGCGCACCAGTTCGCGAATGTCGACCGGCGGGACCCCATCGGGCGAGCCAGTCCGGCTCTCGAGCCGCACCACATGCGGAGCCCCGAGGCGGAGCTCGGCAGCATCCTCGACGGTGATGATGCGCTCCGTGGCGGGAACCTCGGCCGCCAGCGCGTTGAGCAGGGTGGTCTTGCCCGATCCGGTGGCCCCGGATACCACGATGTTGCACCGAGCAGCAACCGCCCACCGGAGCAGACAGGCGACCTCGGGACCCGCAATGCGATCGAGGCTGATCGGCGTAACGGCGAAGCGCCGGATGGTGATGCACGGACCGTCGACCGCGAGCGGCGGGACCACGATGTGCACCCGGGAGCCGTCGGCCAGCCGCCCATCGACCAAGGCGTGGACGGGGTCCGCTCGGCGACCGAGGGGCGCCACGATGCGCTCCACCAGCAGGTCGATCTGCATCCGGGTGAGCACCACGGCGGTCTGTTGGAGCTGGCCGTCCCGCTCGATCCAGACCGGGCCGGGACCATTGACGAGCACGTCGGTCACGCCGGGCTGGCGCAGCAACGGCTCCAAGGGGCCAAGCCCATCGAGGTGGGCTCGCACCGCGGCTACCGAGGCCGCAACGTCGGCCGCCGACCGCAGCGGGTCGGCCGCGCGGACGAGCGCCCCGATGCGATCGTCATCGACTTCGACCTCAGCCAAGGCCCGGTGAATGTCCTCCTCGAGCGAGTTCACACCACGCCTGCGAGCGCAGCGACGAATCGACGGGGCAGCGGGTGTCGATCAAGACCGGCGTCGACGGCCGCTCCTACTGCTGGGTCGACGTCGAGCTCCGCGAGTACAGGTGCGCCCGCAGCCTCCGAGATCTCGGGCCATCGGAGCGACCGGCGATGGTCTCGTACCACCACCACCCCGTCGGGGACGCGCTGCACGTGCGCCAGTCGATGCTGCGCCAGGGGACACGCTCGGGTCACGAGCACCGTGCGGTCGGCCGCCTCGAGCAGCGCCTCGCCAACGGGATGGCCTACGTGCGTGCCCAGATCGACCACCACGGTCCGCTCGTCGGCAACGAGAAGGTCGGCCAGGGCCGGTGCCCGCTCAATCGCGAACTCGCCGACACCACGCGGCACCAGCGCGATGCCGCCGAGCGTCATGACCTCCAGCCGCCGCAGTGCACCGGCCGGGACCTGGGGTCCGGCTCGCAACCAGCCGGCGATACCCGCGCTCTCGACGGGCCCGATGCCATAGAGCGCCGGGAGGTCACCGCACAGGTCGACGACCGCGACACCCAACGGCGCGCCGTCTGGGGCAGCCATCGCAGCGGCGGCCACACCCGCAACTACCAGCGAGGTACCGACCCCGCCCTTCATGGACCAACAGGTGAGCAACACCGGGAACCTCCCCGCATCGAGCGGACGACCAGGGAAGGTAGGTGGAAAGATACTGAAAGATGACGAGGCTCGTCAAATGGATGGGCGAACCTCGGTCAGGTCAGACCGCCTTGACCTTCTTGGCGGCCACCGAGGCAAGGACGATGAGGGCGATGAGGATCAGGAGCTTCTTCATGACGCCAGTGTACGCGGCGTGAAGAGATGACGCGCCCAACGCATCTCACGTCATCTGACCGCGCGCCGATGCTCCACGCGAGGGTGCCGGTTCGTAGACTGGACCCAGATCCTTTGGTCGAGCTTGCGAGTTCGCCCAGAAGCCGAGGCACCCCCAACTTGCTCAACGCACCTTCCGCTGCACCCACCCAGCACGACGACGCTCCGGCCGGCCCCCTCCCATCACGAGGGCTTCCTGAAGGGGTCGACCGTGGACCGCTTCGCCGGCGGCTCCGCGTGCCGTTGGCGACCTCGCTGTTGCTGCAGGTGATCCTGGTCGCCGGCGACCGCATGCCATCGGTCGACGCCATCTCGTACTTCGAGACCGGACGGAACTGGGTCAACGGGAATGGCTACACCCGCCAGGGGAGCCCGGAGATGCACTTCCCGCCCGTCGCCCCCATCTCGCTCGGCCTGCTCGAGAAGCTGACCGGCAGCGAAATGCAGGCCCTGCGAGCCTGGAACCTCACCTGGGGCATCGCCATCGTGGCCCTCCTCACCACGATCGCTTGGTTCGTGAGCCGCGACGACGACGTGGTGGTGGCGACCGCCTGGTTCTCGACGCTGGTGCCGGGCGTCGTCACCCTCGCCATCAAGGGCGGCAGCGGAAGCGAGTTGGCCACGGTCAACCTCATCCTTGCGGCTGCGCTGCTCACGCTGTGGGCGCACGACCGACGGGCGGCTTGGGGCATCGGCAAGCGAACGATCGGTGTGGCGGGCGCCGGGTTGCTGGTGGGACTGGCCTACCTGACCCGACCAGAATCGCTGATGCCCGGAGCCACGATCGGCCTTGCCGCGTTGCTGTTGAACCTGCGATCGAGCGACGCCCCCCTCGCCGGGCGGCTGGGCAGCACCGTGCGCACCGGAGCGGTATTCGGGTTCGCCGCCTTCTTGTTCATCGCTCCCTACGTCGTCTACCAGCACGGCAACAGCGGCTCGTGGTCCCTCACGTCGAAGACCAAGGACGCATCCATCGACGCCTGGCGGGCCGTGGCCGAGGACAACCGCCTGGAGCGAGATCAGATCCTCTACGCCATCCAGCCCGACGGCGTCTCGCTCGGCCCCGATACCACGTCGCTCACCGCCATCGCCCGCGAGCACCCGCGAGGCTGGCTCACGATCGCCTGGACCAACACCACCACGATCTTCCACTTCTACTTCGGGACCCCCTGGCGCTTCGGCCCGGTATGGGAACTGCTCCCGCTGTTCTTGCTGGTCCCTGCGGTGGGCAAGATCTGGCGAACCCGCCGGCGTTCGAGCACCCTGTTGTTCGCCGCCGTTGGGGCGTGGCCCCTCGCCACCTGCTTCATGTTCTTCGCCCTCCCCCGCTACCTGATGCTCACCACGGCAGTGCTGATCCCCTTCGGTGCCTGGGGACTGGTCAGCCTGGTCCGTCGGCTCTCCCGGCCGGGCCGAACCGTGGCCTGGTGGAGCATCGGCGTCTTGAGCGTCTTGTCGTTCGTCGTGGGCGCATGGACCCTGGTGCCGTTCAGCACCACGCCCGAACGCACCGAGCAGCGGACGGCCGGCCAGTGGCTCGCCGAGAACACCCCCGAGGATGCCCGGATCATGACCCGGTCGTTCCACGTCCAGGGCTACTCGGAGCGTGACGTGGTGGCCTTCCCCTACGCCGACTACCTCTCCACCCTCGAGTTCGCCCGCCGCATGGGCGTCTCGTACCTCGTCGCCGACGAAACCACGATCCGCCGTCGCCGCCCTGAGCTGTTCGATCTGCTCATGCGCGAGGACGGGGCTCCCGATGGGCTCGAGTTGGCCCACGAGTTCACCCAGCGCGCCATGACGGTGAAGATCTACCGACTCGACCCACCAGCATCGCCCACCGACCAGCCCCCGCTCCCGCTCGGGTACGTCAGCGACTGAGCTCCCTTTACGGAGACCGCTGGCGGAACACCACGTGCTGACCCAGACCATCGACCCCCCGAGGCAGCAGGCTCCAGCCACGCTGCGCCACCGGTTGCGCCTCCCGGCGTTGATCACGGTCGTGGTGCAAACCGTGCTCGTACTTGGCGATCGCGTCCCGTCGATCGACACGCTGTCGTACCTCGAGAGCGGTCGCAGCCTGCTCAGTGGCGACGGCTACGTCCGCCAGGGCGCCCCCGAGGTGCACTTCCCGCCCGGCATCCCCGTCGGACTCGGCCTGCTGCACCGGGTCATGGGCGATGAACTGCGCGCCGTCCAGGTGTGGAACCTCGGGTGGGGCCTGGC
>Ga0105044_10011781_pt1 | contig 11898 bp, 9 predicted proteins | sample MAT01_FD_78092 | JGI IMG/M metagenome (GOLD analysis project Ga0105044, IMG submission 78092) | Freshwater microbial communities from Lake Fryxell liftoff mats and glacier meltwater in Antarctica - MAT-01 | ecosystem: Environmental > Aquatic > Freshwater > Ice > Liftoff microbial mat | place...
TGGGTACCTTTATGCCCGAACAATTGGCCCAAAAGGCGCAACTTGATATTCATGTTCACCCCGAAGCTGACGGGCATGCAGCCCACGAACACGAGGCCCACGAACACGAGGCCCATGAGCACGAGGCACACGAGCACGAGGCGCATGAGCACCACCATCACGACGATCACAGCCTGCTCTTTAGCACCTGGCTTTATACCAGCGATCAACCACTGGAATATCGTGCGGTGCGACGGGCCTTTGAACGGCTGCCCGAAGGCATTTTCCGTGCCAAAGGCTTTGTCGCGTGTGCCGCGCCAATCGAGCAGGAAGTGATCGTGCAGATGGTCGGCAGTCGTGTCCGCATGAGTTTAGGCGAACCCTGGGGTGACCGCGTACGCCGCACGCAGCTTGTTTTTATCGGCGAGCCGGGGGCGATTGACCCAACCGAGTTACAACAACGGTTTGACTGCTGTCGGCCTGCTGAAACCAGCAAGGTACGCGAGCTGTGGGCGGATACTGTCGATTTTGTCCGCAGCTTTCAATAATCTGTCTTGATATTGGAACCTGCTAGACCCGAATACCTATAGAAGTTACGCAGTTGCCTGGGAACGCCGGCATCCTGCCGGCCTGCTGCCAGAGATGACAGCGCTTCCAACTGCGTAACTTCTATAATATCTAAGTGATAGTTTTTGTTCCATCACGCAAATATCAACTGTAAGGAAGATAAAGATGTATCAAAACAGTGTTTATGCACGACAACATCCCGTTGGCAGACGCCTCTTGCCGCTGTTACTAATCGCAAGCTTGCTCTTGAGCGCGTGTACAGTGAATGTCTATGTGACGGATCCCAGCGGTGAGCTCGCCAAGCTAGCCGTTGAAGAGGCTGCTGAGGCAACCGTTGTAACATCGGATGCTGCCACCCGCTTGATTGTTGCCGACCCAACTGCGGGTGGCCTCTATGTCTACAGTGTGCCCGATTGGACGCCGGTTGCCGAATTCCCGGACTTGACCTTGGCTGATCATCCGGGCTATATTGTCTTGACCGATGGCCGCGTTCTCTTTACCACACCAGAGAACGAGTTGATCGTGCTAGATGTCACTAGCGCGACCCCAAGCGTGTTGGGCCGCATCGCCTTGCCGGGCACGGCCATTCATTTGGCAGTGGATCCCAATCAAGCCTTTGCGGTGGTCAGCACTCTGCACGATGACGAAGCCGGTACAGGCGAGGATACACTGACACAGGTGGATCTGGCCTCCTTTACCCTGTCCAAAATCGCGCTGACTACTGGCGAGCCAGGGGTGCTGGTAGGGGATGGCGTTGTCCTCCACCGCGATGGGGATGGGGTGGGCCGCTTGGAAGCGTTCCCGATTGACAGCTTTGCCACCGGCAATGCTACAGCAGCCAGTAATGTGGATATTGGCGCCTACGGTCATGGCGAAGCAATTGTCAACGGCCATGCCTATATTGCGACGGATGATGGCATTGATATTGTCCATATCGATGGCGACCAACTCTCCCATGAAGCCGTGCTGCCCTGGAATACATCGGGGCGCGAGGGGGGCCGCGGCTACTATATGCGCGCTGATGCCCATGGCAATCTCTGGTCCTACCTGCGCATTGTGGCCAATCCCGAGGCCGACGCTGCTTGGCTCAACTGGCAAGATTGGCAAAATGATGGCTACCTGATCGACACGAATGCCGAGACTGCCCAACGCTTTGAACTGGGTGCAGGTTTGGTCTATCGGCAAGCGTTGTCGAGCAAATATGCGCTCTACTCGCGCATTCACCCCGATGGCGACGAGGCCATTTTGGTCGATGCCGATCCTGCCTCGGCCACCTTTGCCCAGATCGTGGCGCGGATTCCTTTGCCAGCAACGAGTGATGCACCCGTCGCCGGGGTTGACCCCTGGGCATCTGCAGGGCAGCGCATTACCGGCATGACCGCCGATGGCGCATGGGGCTTTGTCACTGGTGGTGGCGATGGGGTGGTGCATGTGATCGACACGGCACTCCAAACGATTGTCGGGCAGATTGCCGTACCCTCACCGCTTACCGGTGGTGGCTATCTGTTGCTTGTCCAACCCGGTCAGCCGGTGGTAGATACCGTAGGCCGTTAAGTAATTGGGTCCCTGGTCAGGCTCATGCCAAACGATCAGGGGCCCTGTTGGTGATTGTTATACGAGGAGAAACGAATGTGCTAGATATTGCTGTTATCGGGGTCTATGCCGCGGGCGATACGACATCCATGGCACGCGCGGTGGTCTTTGCGGCGATGCAAGGCGCGCTGGCCGCCACGCAAATCAATATGGAGTTGAGTACTGAGGATTTCTCTCAATGATTGTGGCACTTGCTGGCTGGCAAAGGGGGCAACGAATATACTGGCTGCGGCTTGGTTGGCTTGGCTTACTCCTGCTTGGTTTGACAGCCTGCCTTGCTCCGCCACCGCCTGCCGATGCGGCACCGACAGGCGTGCCGATTGCAAAGTTGCAGGTGGCTACCAGCTTTCCCATCCTGGCCGATATTGTGCAGAACGTGGCTGGCGATGGGGTGGATGTTTGGTCGGTGATTCCAATGGGTGGCGATCCACACACCTATCAGACCCTGCCGCAAGATGTGGTGCGCATGAGCGAGAGCGATCTGCTGATCCTGATTGGTGCGCACTTTGAACGCTTTGTCGAATCTGGCTTCTGGCGACGGGCTGTGCGCGAAGCGGAGATTCCCACGCTGGTGATTGGGGAAGCCATTGAGCTGATCAAGACCGATCTGGTGATCGATCATGGCGATCATGTCCATGATCTGCGCGATGGCGATCCCCACGTTTGGCTGGATCCGCAAAAGGTAATGGCGATGTTGCCGCCGATTGTTGCCAAGCTGAGCGAACTGGACCCCGCCAACGCCGCAACCTATCAAGCCAATGCGGCGCGCTATCTGGCCGAGTTACAGGCGTTGGATCGGGAACTGGAAGCCGCTATTGCCCGCATTCCGCTCGCACGGCGCAAGCTCATTGTACATCACGATGCGTATACCTATTTTGCTGCGCGGTTTGGCTTTGAAGTATTGGGTTATGTGTTGAAGAGTCCAGCCTCCGGTTCACCGGCAGCGGCTGAACTGGCAGCACTGAGTGACCTGATCGCCACTAGTGGCATTCCGATTGTCTTTCGCGAGCCACAATTCAATGCCGATCTGCTTGAACAGTTGGCGGCTGATCATGGTATAGCCGTGGGCATCTTGCTCACCGATGCCTTTACCGCCGAAGCAAATACTTATCTGGCTTTGATGCGTTTCAATATGCGCAGCTTGGCCGGTTTACAAACTGAACCCTAAAAACAAGCTAGGGAGCAAGTTCCACGAACTCGCTCCCTAGCTTGTCATTGTGGTGTAGCAAGCGCTACCACCGGGGATTGATAAAAATTAGGCTAGGTTAGCCGTTATTGACCAATCGCTGCGGCAATGTCGGCGGGCAGCAGGACAGCGTCGATAACATGAATCACGCCGTTGCTGGCCATCACATCGACTGCAATCACATTGGCACCGTTCACTGTAACCTTGCCATCGACAACCTGTATGTCCAGTTCACCGCCGAGCAAGTCGCCACCGACTGCACCCATTTCCATAGTAGGTGCCATCATGGTGGTGACCATGTCCGAGGTCACAACACCTTCGACCACATGGTAGGTCAAAATGCGGGTGAGCAATTCCTTGTCAGCCAAGACCATGTCTAGTACACCTTCGGGCAGGGCGGCAAAGGCTTCGTTGGTGGGGGCAAAGACTGTCCATTGGGCAGCGGGATCGGCCAACACATCAACCAACCCAGCTTCGGTCACAGCCGTGACCAGCGTAGAGAAATCGGGATTGGCAGCCGCCACGTCAACAATTGTGCCGGGCTCTTCCATGGCCGCTTCGGTTGCGACGGGTTCCATAGGTTCGCCAGCCACCATGGCCGCGACATCAGCCGGCAACAGGACGGCATCGATAACATGAATCACGCCGTTGCTGGCCATCACATCGACCGCAATCACATTGGCACCGTTCACTGTAACCTTGCCATCGACAACCTGTATGTCTAGTTCACCGCCGAGCAAGTCGCCACCGACCGAGCCCATTTCCATGGTGGGGGCCATCATAGTGGTGACCATGTCCGAGGTCACAACGCCTTCGACCACATGATAGGTCAGAATGCGGGTGAGCAATTCCTTGTCAGCCAAGACCATGTCTAGTACACCTTCGGGCAGAGCGGCAAAGGCTTCGTTGGTGGGGGCAAAGACCGTCCATTGGGCAGCGGGATCGGCCAACACATCAACCAACCCAGCTTCGGTCACAGCCGTGACCAGCGTGGAGAAATCGGGGTTGGCGACGGCCACGTCAACAATCGTGCCGGGCTCTTCCATGGCTGCTTCTTCGGTTGCGGCTGCAGTTGCCACGGGTTCAGCCGTTGCCATTGCGCCCGTATCGGCGGCTGGCGATTGAACGGGCATACAAGCCGTCATCGCAAGCAGACCGATCATACAGGATAACAGTATCAATCGTTTCATGTTTCATTTCCCTTCAAATCACTGTGTGTATGGTTTGTTGAATCAATGTACATGTTTTGCACAAGTCAACTAGCTTATCTGACGGATGACTTTTCCTTTTGGATTGGTCCAATTTTGCAAAAATAGTATTTTCTTCAAAATTGGATAATGTTTGCGTATGGTTTGTGCAATCTTTGTCTGGTACCTGCGCATAGTACTCGCAATTCGTATGTTGTGTGGTTACATGTGTTGTGTGGTTACATGTGTTTCCATGGTTGACGCTTTCAATTGAAATGAAATTTGCGCATTGAAAGGGACTCTGCTAAATTAGCTCATGTGAAGGTGCGCCAGACGCTCGGAAGCGCGGCGCATAATGGGGGAAGCTCGGTGAAGTTCTTGCTCGCCAAGAACCAGTCCGGCACTGTCCCGCAACGGTAAGTAATAACCAATAATCAATTGCTAACGACTAATGGTTAATGAAGAGTCGCCTAGGTGCGTATCTCTTCGGTTGACCATTAAAAATTAGCAATTGATTATTGACTATTAGCAAGTCCGATTACCCGCCTTCACCATACCGATAGCTGCTTGTTCAAAAAGTAACCATTCTTTTTGCTTGTTCAAAAAGCAACAAATTGGTGTTCGTATACCACCTTCGTGGAGAGAGGGGGCCGGACGCAAAACAAAGGTATTGTTTTGTGCTCATGCCCGCCGTATGGCGGGTTTTTTGTTGGCCGCCTCCTATTCCAGGGGTGCGGCCTTTTTTATTGACCTGAAGGCTGCTCTACCGCGCAGTGCAACAGAACTGTGTCAAAGCACAACTAAGTGAAAGGAAGCTTGGATGAACAAAAATGAATTGTACGATGTTTGGTGGACAGATCGGGCAGAGGGCGAACAGCGCATGGAAGCCGGACATGATCGCCTTTGGTATAAGGTGCTTAACGCAATCTTAGAGACCGACTTGCATGGCCAAACCATTCTGGACTTTGGTTGTAACCAAGGTGGTTTTCTGCGCTTTCTCTATGGGCAGCGCCCGTTTGCTCAGGGTGTCGGTGTGGATCTGGCGCGCCAATCCGTAGAGATTGCCAATCAGCGTAAAGGTGACTTGCCCTTGACCTATGTCGTGACCAATAGTCTGGCAGCCTATCCTGCCCAATTTGACCTTGCGATTAGCAGCGCCGTGATCTACCTGATCCAAGACTTGGCCGATCATGCTGCCCAGATGCGCCATGCCCTGAAGCCGGGCGGTGTCTATTACGCCACCTATACCGACTACGCCGAAAACCCCAGCCTGCCTGCGATGAAGCAGCGCATCGATCAATATGGGGCAGTGCCCATGCAACTCCACACGCTGGATGAACTAGCCCAAGCCTTTCTGGAAGCGGGCTTTAGCGTTGGGATTCAACGCATGCTGCCCACCGATTACATTCCGCTCAACCTACCCGAACGCTTTTTTCAGAATGTGGCAGATGGTATGCAATATGAATATGAACAGGCGTACATCTTTCGTTTTGTGCTGCCTAGTTCGTCCCAATCGATTTAGCAACCTTATTACATCCCTATCGGAGGAGAATTTATACCATGCAATTGAAAAATTATAAGTGGCTACTGGTCTTCGCGTTGTTGATTGCGGCTTGCGCGCCACCAGCCACCACGCTAACTGATACACAAATTATGCCAACTGATGCCCAAGTCGAGCCGAGTGCAGCGACAAATACGTTGCGGATTGCCACCCCATTTCTGAGTACCCCCATGGACCCGATTCAGGGTGGCAGCTTTTACACAGTGCAATGGGGCTTTGGCGAGACACTGCTGCGCTTAGACGCTACCTTTCAACCGGTGCCTTGGCTGGCCGAGCAATTGACCCCGCTCGATGAAACCCAGTGGGAGATCAAACTGCGTGCAGGTGTTACCTTCCATGACGGCGCGCCGATGGATGCCACTGCCGTGAAAGCATCACTGGAACGCGCTGTTGAAAACAATGCCACGGCTAAACAATTGCTCGATGCCCAAGCAATTACCGTGGTTGATGATCTCACTTTGATCATTACCACCAACACGCCCAACTTGCGTATGCCGGGCGTGCTGACGGAACCAACTACGGTGATCCTCAATGCTGCGGCTGCACTGGCCCAAGGCGATGAGCAATTTGGCTTGAAACCAATCATGACCGGCCCTTTTGCTGTGGTGGAAACCGTGATTGGCCAGTCGGTGAAATTGCGCCGCTATGACCGATATTGGGGTGGCGCGGCCAAGCTAGACGCCATCGAAATTGTTGTGCTGGCCGATGCCGATGCGCGCATGTTGGCATTGCAATCGGGTGAGGCCGATATTGCTGCCGATATTCGACCCGAAAGCGTGACCGTCGCCGAAGCCGATCCGAACTTAAATGTGGTGTTGGCCAGTCCGGTTGCCACCATTTTTATGTATATCAATCAACACAAACCTATCTGGCAAGACCCGAAGCTACGTCAAGTGTTGGCCTATGCGACCCCGGATCGCAATGCACTGGTAAAAACGGTGTTACGCGATCAAGGGATCCCTGGCCTTGGCCCCATCCCACCCACGATCTTGGCCTGTGATAATTTGCAGGCGACGCCACCCGACCTAGAAAAAGCTAAACAATTGCTGGCTGAAGCTGGCTATGTGGACAGTGATGGCGATGGCGTTGTCGAGAAAGACGGTCAGCCGCTCGCGCTGATTGCCATTAGCTATCCGCAGCGCGCTTCTTTAACGCCCACGTCGGAGATCATCCAAGCCAACTTGCAAGAAATTGGCATTGGCATGGAGATTCGCAGCGTTGAAAATATTGATGCCACCCTGAAAGAAGCGGATTGGGACATTGGGATGTACTTCAACAATATGGCCGCAACCGGTGACCCCTATGGGCCACTTGCCAACTTCTATACCAAGGATGGCGCGGCCAACCGTGGTGGCTATTTGAATGCCGCCGTCGAAGCGCAGATCGCAGAGTTGCGCGATATTCCAGCGCTTGATCAGCGGCGGGCCAAGGCGTGTGAAATCTCCCAGGCTTTGCTCGACGATACGGCGATCGTGCCGCTTTTCTATCCTTTCTATCCCTATGGTGTCTCTACGCAGGTTGCGGGCTTTACCGAGGCCCATCCCTACTTCTTATATTTCCTGAACAATACGATCAGCAAGTAATAAATAGCTATATTGGCTAGAGGGCTTGTCTAATCATTCGATCTGGCAAGCCCCTTGGCTCTGATGCGCAATCTTTGCGCCGTAACATTGTTATTGGTCTAACTACAAAGGAGTCAATCTATTCATGAAATCAATCAACTATCCGTGGCTGTTAGGGTTGTGTCTGGCGCTCTTTGTTGTAACGGCCTGTGTCCCCTCCGCGCCGAATAGTACTGAAACTACATCCCCAGCAAGTCAACCCGCCAGTGGCGGTGAGGATAACATACTGCGCTTGGCTGTCGATTTTCTACGCGTGCTGGATCCGGTGCAGGGCGGCGGTTTTATGGCAATCGAGTACGGTGTCGGTGAAACGCTATTACAACTGGATACGAATTTTCAGCCCGTGCCATGGCTGGCACAAGAGCTGACTGCGCTGAATGCAACCCAATGGCAGCTTGTCCTGCGTCCTGCCCTCACCTTTCATGATGGCGCGCCGGTAGATGCTGACGCAGTGAAAGCCTCTTTGGAACGGGCGATTGCCAAGAATGCGACGGCACAGCTTTTGCTCGATGCACAGGAGATTACAGTAATGGATGCGCAAACGCTGCGCATTACGACCAACCAGCCGAATCTGCGCATGCCAGGCGTGTTGACCGATCCTTCCACGGTGATTGTCAATGTGGCCGCCGCCTTCGCCCTGGGCGAAGAGGCGTTTGCCCAGAAGCCCATAATGACGGGCCCCTTTGCCATCGAATCATTGACCGCAGAACAGTCGGCCACCTTGCGCCGCTACGATGGCTATTGGGACGGGCCCGCGTCGGTTGAGCGTGTAGTGCTTACCGCATTGGCCGAGGCGGATGCACGCATGTTGGCGCTGCAAGCGGGACAAGTGGATATTGCCCTGAATATTCGTCCAGAAAGTGTGGCCTTGGCACAACAAGATCCAACCCTGGCGGTTGTCACCGCTTTGCCCGTGGCCACCGGGTTTATGTATATCAATCAGCAGAAACCAACTTGGCAGACACATCAAATGCGCCAAGCATTGGCTTATGCTGTCCCTGATCGCACGACCCTGGTCAAAGCAGTTTTGCGCGATCAAGGCTTGCCCGGTGTGGGTCCGATCTCGCCGGCTGTTTTGGCTTGTGATGCACTACAGCCAATTCCTACCGATCTGGAACGGGCCAAACAATTGCTGGCTGAATTGGGCTATGCTGACAGTGATGGCGATGGCATTGTCGAGAAAGAGGGCCAACCCCTGACCATGATCACCCTCACCTATCCACAACAAGCCCCACTCACGCCAATGGCGCAGATCATCCAGGCCAATTTTCAAGCGATTGGGATTGCCATGGAAATTCGTAGCGTCGAGGCCATCAATGATGCGTTGGCCCAACAAGATTGGGATACTGCTATGTATTTTAACAATATGGCAACGACTGGCGATCCCTACGGCCCCCTCGCCAATTTCTATACCGAAAATGGGGCGGCCAACCGCGGTCACTATGTCAACGCCGCCGTCCAAGCACAGATTGAGATCTTGCGCGATACCCCGCAGATGGCCGACCGCCGCGTCCTGGCCTGCCAGATTTCGCAAACCCTGCTGGATGATGTAGCCATTGTGCCGCTGGTCTATCCGTTTTACTCCTATGGCGTCAGCAAGGCAGTGACCAATTTCGATGAGGCACATCCTTTCTTCTTATACTTTGTCAACAATAAGCTTGGTAAACAGTGATCCGCTATATTTTTCAACGGCTATTGGCAATGCTTGGCGTGCTGCTGGGCATTTCGCTGATTGCCTTTAGCCTTGCCACCATTGCGCCGGGGGATCCAGCCCAGATGTTGTTGCAGCTCCAAAAAGGGGGCGATACGCCAACTGCCGCCGAAGTAAGCGCCTTCCGCACGCAACTGGGCTTGGATGCCCCGGCGCCCCAACGGTATGTGCGGTGGCTGATGCGCCTATTGCGCGGCGATCTGGGCATCTCCTATCGCACTGGGCAATCCATTCTGGCCGAGATCGGTGCTCGTATGCCAGCAACCATCGTATTGGCGCTGGTCAGCCTGCTGATCGCGATGGGGGTGGGCCTGCCATTGGGCATCTTGGCCGCGGTGCGACAAGGGACTTGGCTGGATGCCCTTTGTCGGCTGTTGGCGCTGATTGGTGCAACGATTCCCAGCTATTTGCTGTCGCTGCTGCTGATCTATCTGTTTGCGGTGGTGTTGGGGTGGTTGCCATCCTTTGGCTATGGCACCCCGCGCCACTTGGTACTGCCCGCGATTGCGTTGTCGGCTAGTATTGCGCCTCGGCTCATGCGTTTGACGCGTGCTGGTTTGCTGGAAGTATTGGGCCAAGACTATATCCGTACCGCGCACATGAAAGGGTTGCCGGTGTGGCATGTTCTCTGGGTGCATGCGCTGAAAAATACCTGGTTGCCCATTGTCACTGCCATTGCGTTGAGCATGGGTGGCTTGCTCAGTGGCGCGGTGATTGTGGAGACGATTTTTAGTTGGTATGGCATTGGCAAATATGTGGTGGATGCGATTGCCGTACGCGATTATCCGGTAATTCAAGGGGTAACACTCTATATGACTGTGATGGTTGTCGGCATCAATTTTATGGCTGATCTATGTTGTCTGTGGCTCGATCCACGCGTGGAGCGCTAACGATGGTATCACAACGCGCCGTGTGGCGTACATTCTTGCGCGATCCTGGCGCGCTGCTAGGATTTGCACTTGTACTACTCGTGTTGGGATTGGCCGTTTGCGCCGATTGGCTGGCCCTGCACGATCCCCGGCATCAACAACTGCTGCATGCGTTCAGCCCGCCCAACCAGGAATATTGGCTGGGTGCCGATCACCTGGGGCGTGATATCTGGAGCCGTCTGCTCTTTGGGGCGCGCAACACGTTGGGTGCGGCGCTCTTTGTATTGCTGATCGTGTTATTGGTGTCACTGGTTGTTGGCCTGCTGGCTGGCTATTGTGGCGGCTGGGTCGATAATGTGCTGATGCGCCTGGCGGATATCTTCTTGGCCTTTCCCACCTTGCTCTTGGCGGTTGCCGTGGCGGGTACACTGGGGCCTGGCCTTGTCAATGTCACACTGGCGTTGAGCTTGGTCTGGTGGGCGGGCTATGCCCGCCTAGTCCGCAGCATTGTGTTGTCGGTGCGCATCCAGCCCTACATTGAGGCGACCCGCAGTTGTGGCACGCATGACTGGCGTATTCTGCAAAACCATATTCTGCCCAACGTGCTTGGGCCAGTGATTGTCTTTGCGTCACTCGACTTTGGCGCGGTGATTCTGAGCATTGCCGGGTTGAATTTTCTGGGGCTAGGGGTACAACCACCCTATCCCGAATGGGGGGCGATGCTGAATGATGCGCGCCCATTTCTGCAAACCGAATCCTATCTACTCGTCTATCCTGCCCTAGCGATTTTGCTGGCCGTTTTGGGCTTCAACCTGCTGGGCGACGCCATCCACGATGGGCTTGATCCGCGCTATACCAGTGAGCGCTAGCAAACAAGGAAGCATACATAAAATACAATGATAAGGTATCCCAATCCCATTGATTTTAATCAGGCGTGGCACGACTGCACGGCGCAAGATCCCAGCCACCGTGGCGCGGCGGCGGTTGATCTTGCCTACTGGCAAAGCCACGCCGCTGGCTATGATGCGCATTCACTGTCACCCGGCTACTATGAAGGCACCTTGGCCGCCATTGAACAGATGGTGCGCCCCAACGATACATTGTTGGATGTGGGCGCAGGCGCAGGTCGTTTCGCCTTGCCCCTGGCGCGTTCCGTCAAACAGGTGACGGCTCTCGATCATGCGGGGCCTATGCTTGACATTCTGCAACAAAAAATCCAAAAACAAGGCATCGACAACATTCATTTGCGCGAAGCCGCGTGGGAGACGGCTACTGTCGAGTCGCACGACGTGGTGCTGGCGGCGTGGTCGCTCTATCGCTTGCCCGACATGCTGGCGGGTATGCAAAAATTGATCGCGGCCACCCGGCGCACCTTGATCATTGTGGCGGGGGCCGGCCATTCGACTCGTCACGATCCACTGTTGCACATCATCTGGCCCCAGGCCGATCAGCTAGACACGCCCATGCATATCTACTATTACGGCATTCTCTGGCAAGCAGGTGTCCATGCCGAGATCCAAATTGTCTATGATCGCCACCAACTGGTGGGCGAAAGCCCCCAACAGATTGCACGCAAACTCGCGCCGCAACAGGCCACCGCAGCAGCGCTGGACCAATTCACCA
>Ga0105044_10011784_pt1 | contig 11895 bp, 11 predicted proteins | sample MAT01_FD_78092 | JGI IMG/M metagenome (GOLD analysis project Ga0105044, IMG submission 78092) | Freshwater microbial communities from Lake Fryxell liftoff mats and glacier meltwater in Antarctica - MAT-01 | ecosystem: Environmental > Aquatic > Freshwater > Ice > Liftoff microbial mat | place...
CTCGGTGCGGAGGCGGAACTCGCGATCCGCCGCGTCGAGCGGATCGCCGAGAGCGCGAGCGGGAAATTCCGCTACATCGTGCGCGAGGATTTTTGAGGACAGCCGCGGGGCAGGGCGGCGGGCTTCCGGCTACTCTTCCTTGCTGCTGCTCATCTTCACGCTGCCTTGAGCGAGGAGTTTGCGCTCGGCGCGGCTCAACTTCTGGATGCCTTCGCGGGAGATTTTCTCGAGGATGGGATCGACCTGGGTGCGGATGAATTGCTCCGGGCTCATGCGTTCGAGACGCGCGGCGCGTTCGCGTCGGGCAAAGAGGTAGCGCTGGATGGCGAGGGGGTTGCCAAAGCCGAGCTGCTTCACGTAGGCCCAGGCCACGACGACCGCGGCGAGCATCGCCACCGGGCCGATCTGCGGGAGGGTGAATTGCCACCAGAGCAGGCCGCACATGAGCAGGAGCGCGAGGCCGAGATGCCGGGCGCGGAGCCGCAGCGGGATCACCGAGAAGAGGGTCTCGCGCACTTCGAGCTCGGGCAGGATGGTGCAAAAGGCCCCGACGATCGCGACCACGCCGGCACAGGCTCCGATGAGGGGCACGGTGGGCATGGCGGCGACATGGGCGAGCCCGCCGACGATTCCGGCGAGCAGGTAGATCCCGAGGAAGTTTTTCCAGCCGACGATCGGCTCGACCTCCCGCCCGGCGTAGTAGAGCAGGAGCATATTGCCGCCGAGATGCAGGGGATTGCTGTGGAGGAAGCTGTAGGTCAGGAGCTTCCAGTAGTCGCCGGCGAAGAGCCCGGCGCGATCCAGCGCCAGCCAATGCCAGAGCATTTCCCGACCGCCCTGCTCGTGCAGCATGAGGGAGATGACGAGTTGCGAGACGTAGGCCCCGACCCCGGTCGCGACGAGCAGCGACGTGACCAGCGGACGCCCCAGCAGCGGCCGGGTGAAGGGCTGCGCTTGGCGACGGGAGGGACGCATACGAGCGCGGAAAATAGGGCGGCGGCGGGCCGATGTAAAACCGGAAAACTCGCGCGGCGAGAATCGGGAGCGGGCGGCGGTCGGGCTCAGCGCGCGGGCACGACGACGCGCAGCTTTTTTGAGGAGATGCGGAAGACGACAGGCGCCTTCATCACCACCTCGCCGTCGCATTCCACGGGCACTTCCTCGTCGCTCCGGACTTCGGCGCGCGCGGTCTGGAGATACTCGACGTCGGGCTGATCGGCGTGCGTGCCCATGAGGATGGTGGCGAGATAGCGGGCGATATCGAGGTAGCCGATGTTTTTGAAGATGAGCACGTCGAGCTTGCCGTCGTCGTAGTGGGCGCGGTTGAAAAACTTCAGCGGCCCGCCGTAGTGCCGGCCATTGCCGACGAGGACAAAGGAGCCCTCGCGCGTCTGGCCATCGATCTCGATGAGGAGCTTGGGCGGTTTGCGCGCGGCGATCTGCGCTGCGGAAATGAGGTAGCTGAGCGGGCCGAACGACTTTTTGGCCTCCCAAGTCGTCGCCTCCACCACCTGCGCGTCGAGGCCGACTCCGGCGAGCTGCACAAAGTACTCCTTGTTCGCCCGGGCGAGATCGATGGTGCGGGTGTGGCCGGCGAGGATGATCTCCCAGCATTTCGCGAGATTGCCCGGCATCCCGAGTTCGGTGGCGAAGACGTTCATCGTGCCGACCGGCAGGATGCCGAGCGAGACGGGCGATCCGGCCAGCCCGTTCACGACTTCATTGATCGTGCCGTCGCCGCCGGCGGCGACCACGGTGCGGTAGCCGTGCGCCGCGGCTTCCCGGGCGAGGCGCCGGGCGTCGCCGGGCTTGGTCGTCGGTTGGAAGATGCAGCCGGGAAACTGCTCGATCGTCTCCCAAGTGTGGCGGGCTTTCTCGCTGCGGGCCGAGGGGTTGAAGATGACGAGGATGTCGTGCATGGGGGGCAAAAGCCCCTTTTTATTTGCGAGGCGGGGACCTACGGTGCGGCCCGTGAATAAAGTTTCCAAGGTGATTCTGAGCACCCTCGCGATCCTCGCGACGCTGGTCGTGCTCCTCATCGTGGGAGCAAACCTCTACCTCCAGAGTCCGGGCATGCAGGCCCGCATCCAGGCGGGCATTTCCAAGGCGCTGCGCATGCCGGTCCGCTTTGCGAGCACCAGCATCTCGATGGCCGGTCGCTTGCAGATCGCCGGCATCACCGTGCCGGATGGGGACCGGAAATTTCTCGAGGCGGACGCTTTCACCGCGCACTACCGCCTCGGGCCGTTGCTCCGCGGGCAGTTGGAGATTTACGACCTCGCGGTCGAGCGCCCAAAGATCGTGTGGTGGCAGAATGCCGAGGGGCACTGGGTAGTGCCGAGCCTGCCCAGGGAGGAGGATCCGCCGAAGGCCGCCCCGGGCACCGCGCCGCACGCGGAGGCGGAGCAGGCGCGGGCCTCCGGGTGGGGCGTGGTGGTCGAGGGCTTCCAGATTCGCAATGGCTCGGTGGAGCTGCTCGATAAGGAGGGCAAATTTAAGGCGTCCCTGGCCGGAGTGAACGTGACCTACACCACGCTGACGGCGGAGCGGCTCGCGGGCGAGGTGCAGATCGGGCGGCTGAGCTGGGCGGATGAGCTGGTCTTTGAAAAGGTCCGCACCCCTTTCACCTATGCCGCCGGGGAACTCACCCTGCCGGAGCTGCGGGCGGGGCTGGCGGGCGGCACGGTCACGGGAAAATTTTCCATGCAGACTGAGCGCAGGAAGGCGCCCTTTGCGCTCCAGCTCGGCGTCGCCGGGGTCGATGCGGGCCAGCTCAGCGCCCAGATGCACTCGGCTCTCGGCAAGGCGGCCGGCTCGATCGGGGGCACGCTCGCGCTGCACGGCCTGGCGCGCGACCTCAAAAAGGCCGAGGGCGCGGGGCAATTGCAGATCCGCGAGGGCCGGCTGCAGCAGCTCGAACTCTTTGAAGCGATCGGCGAAGTGCTGGAGATCAAGGAACTCTCCGATCTGAAGCTGAAGGATGGGCGGGTCGTTTTCCGCATCGGCGACGAGCGGGCGCATGTGGACGAACTGGTGCTCGAAGCGGCGGACCTGCGGCTGAGCACCAAGGGCACGATCAAGTTCGACGGCCGCATCCAGCTCGCGGCGAAGCTCTCGATCGAGGAGTCGCTGCGGAAGCATCTGCCCGGGCTGATCCGCGGTAATTTCGAGCCCGCCGAGGATCAGCGTTCCGCGATCTCCTTTGACATCACGGGCAAGGATTTCCGCGCCCGGACGAACCTGCTCGACCGCATCGTGGGCAAGAAGATCACCAGCCAGTTGGGCGATCTGGTGACGAGCCTCTTTGGCCCCAGGAAGAAGGACGAAAAGAAGGAGGAGAAAAAGAAGAGCGACGGCGACAAGAAGAAGGACGCCGCGCCGGACCAAAAGAAGGACGAGGGCGCGGCTCCCGCGCTGATGCCGCCCGCGCCGCCCGCGCCGCCCGCCGCCGCGGAAGCGACCCCGGAACCCGCGGCGCCCAAACCGCCGGAAGCCGCCGAACCGTCGGCCCAGTGAGCACTTTGTGAGAGTCATCACTGGGATCGCCGGCGGCCTCACCCTTTTTGTGCCGCGCAGCGAATTGCGCCCGACCATGGACAAGGTGCGTGGGGCGATCTTCGACAGCCTGCGCGAGGTGGTGATCGGGGCGCGGGTGCTCGATCTCTTTGCGGGCAGCGGCGCGCTCGGCATCGAGGCGCTGAGCCGCGGGGCCGCGAGCGTCGTCTTCGTCGAGAACGACCGCCGGGCGGTGGCCGCCATCGAGCGCAACCTGGTCCACACCCGGCTCACCGGCACGGTGCATCCGGGCGACATCTTCAGCTATCTGGACCGGCTCGCGGGGCCGGCGGCGTTCGATCTCGTGTTTGCGGACCCGCCTTATGTCCGGAAGCCCGGAGACCGCGACTTCGACCATGAACTCCTGCAGAACGCGGCGCTCCAGCACACCCTGGCACCGGACGGCATCTTCATCCTCGAGCACCTGCCCGGGGCCAAACTCCCGCTCGGCACAGGGTGGGAGTGCCTGCGGCAAAAGCGCTACGGCGCGACCGAAGTGGCGATGCTGCGGAGGAAGTGAAAGTGGGAGGTGAAAGTGAAAGTGAAGGTGGAAAGTGGAAGGGCGCACCCCGATTCGGAACACAAGCTTCCACTTTCACTCTCACTTTCCACTCTCCCGGATCCAGCCGCGGGCCCGGTAGAGGTGCCAGCCGAGGAATTCCCGCATCCAGGCGGAGATCTTGACCAAGCCGCCGTACGCCGGCGGGCCGAGGCGCCAGGGCGAGGTGGGATTGCCCGTGTAAGTGAGGAAATTGCACGGGGCGGGCACGACCTCGACGCCGGCGGTGCGAAAGGCGCCAGTGGCCCGCCGAAGATGATTGGCCGAGGTCACGAGCAGCACCCGCTGCCAGCCGCGCGCGCGGGCGAGGTCGCGCACTTTCCAAGCCTCCTCGGCGGTATTGGCGCAGCGGCCGAGGGCGACGATCTCGGCGTCGAGGACGCGCCGCTCGACGAGCGCCTGGCGGACCACTTCGCTCTCCACGAGGTATCGCCCGGCGAGATTCCCCGAGGAGCCGCCGATGCAGAGCGTCGGGGCCTTGCCGAGGCGCATGAGTTCCAGCGCCATGATGCACCGATCTGCCGCCGGCGTGAGGCGGAGATGGGCGACTTCGTAGAGCGAAGGTTCGAAGCCGCCCCCGAGCAGGATCACGGCATCGCAGGTCGGGAGATCGGCCGCTTTCACCCCGGCGTAGGGCCGCTCCAGGGAGCGCAGGAGCACGTTTGGCAGCTCCGTGCCGCCGACCGCCAGGAGGAAAAGCGCGATCGCCGCGGAGGCGGCGGCAAAGCGGCGCTGGCCCCGCCACCAGAGCGCGACGGTGAGCCACACGAGGGCGAGCCAGGCGAGGCCGAGGGGTTCGAGGAAAAGGTAAAGCGTCCGCATCGGGCAGGCCGGAGCGTCAGGTGAGGATGCCGACCACGGCGGCCGTCATGTAACAGGCGAGGAGCCCGCCGAGCATCGCGCGCACGCCGAGCGCGGCGAGTTCCCCGCGCCGCTCCGGTGCGAGCGCGCCGATGCCGCCGATCTGGATGGCGATGCTGGAGAAATTCGCAAAGCCGCAGAGCGCGTAGGTGCCGAGGGTGAAGGTGCGGTCGCTGATGGCGTGCGCCTTTTGCAGCTCGCTGAGATTCAGGTAGCCGAGGAATTCATTGAGCACCACCCGCGTGCCGAGCACCTCGCCGAGCTTCAGGCAATCCGCCGAGGGCACCCCCATGAGCCAGGCAAAGGGCGCATTGGCGTAGCCAAAGAGCGTCTCCAGCTTCAGCGGCTGGGCGACCCCGAGGGCGCTCTGCGCGCCGGTGAGCAGGCCATTGGCCAGCGCCACCACGGCGACAAAGGCGATGAGCATGGCCATCACATTGATCGCCAGCTTCATCCCATCGCCCGCGCCGAGACAGAGGGCGTCGATCCCATTTTGCGAGACGCGCTCGAGCGGAGCGTGGGCGCCCGCGGCGGTCTCGCTCGGCTCGGATTCCGGGAGCAGGATCTTGGCGACGAGCAGCGCGGCGGGCGCGCTCATGACGCTGGCCGTGAGGAGGTGCCCGGCCATGTCCATGCGCCCGGCGGCATTGCCAAAGCCGACATACGCCGCGAGCACGCCGCCGGCGATCGTGGCCATGCCGCCGACCATCAGGGCCATCATTTCGCTGCGGGTCATGCGCGCGAGGTAGGGCTTGATGACCAGTGGCGCCTCGGTCTGGCCCATGAAGATATTCGCCGCCGCCGCCAGGCTCTCGCTCCCGCTCGTGCCCATGAGCCGCTGCATCACCCAGGCGATGCCTTTCACCACGCGCTGGAGGATGCCGTAGTGGTAGAGGAAAGAGGAAAGCGCCGAGACGAGGATGATCGTGCCCGTGACGGTGACGACAAAGATGAAGCCGTGGCCCGGGCCGAACTTCTCCGCGAGCAACTTCCCGTCGCCGAGCGGCCCGAAGACAAACTGCACGCCTTCCTCCGCGTAGCCGAGCAGCTTTCCGATCCCGTCATTGGCCAGGGTGAAAAATTTCCGGCCCGGCGCGGTCTTTAGGATGAGAAAGGCGAGGGCGAATTGCAGCCCGACGCCGCTCACCACGGTGCGGACTGGAAACCGCCGGCGATCCAGCGAGAGCGCCCACGCCAGGGCGATGAAACTCAGCAGGCCGAGGAAGCTGAGGAGTTGTGGAGGCATGGGGGAGTGACGAATGACGAATGCAGAATGGGGAGGATGGCGCCGGACTGACAAGCGCGCCTTCGCCGAGGCCCCTCGCTCATTCGTCATTCCGCATTTACTCCCCTCCTCCCCCGACTAAGCTCCGCCGCTCTATGTCCACCGCCACCGCTCCCTCCGCCGCCACCCAGACCAGCCAGCTCGAGCAGCTCAAGAAGCTCACCAAGGTCGTCGCGGACACGGGCGACTTTGAGTCGATGCGCGATTTCAAGCCGCAGGATGCGACCACGAATCCCTCGCTCATCCTCGCCGCGGCAACGAAGCCGCAATACGTCCACTTGCTCGACCAGGCGGTGCAGGGTCGCCGCGGGAGCGGGCTCACCGGAGCCCGCCAGCTCGACGACATCATCGACCATGTGCTCGTCGCCTTCGGCCTGGAGATCCTGAAGATCGTCCCTGGACGGGTCTCGACCGAGACCGATGCGCGTCTTTCCTTTGACACCGCGGGGACCATCGCCAAGGCCCACCAGCTCATCGCGCTCTATGAAGCGCGCGGCATCTCCCGCGACCGCATCCTGATCAAGATCGCCTCGACCTGGGAAGGCATCAAAGCCGCCGAGGTGCTCGAAAAGGAAGGCATCCACTGCAATCTCACGCTGCTCTTTTCCCTGACCCAGGCCATCGCCTGCGCGGAGGCCGGGGTGCAGCTCATCTCGCCTTTCGTGGGCCGCATTCTCGATTGGTTCAAGGCGGCGACGAAGAAGGACTACGCGCCCGCCGAAGACCCCGGCGTGAAGTCCGTGACCGAGATCTTCAACTACTACAAGAAGTTCGGCTACCGCACCGAGGTCATGGGCGCGAGCTTCCGCAACAAGGGCGAAATCACCGAACTCGCCGGCTGCGATCTGCTCACCATCAGCCCGAATCTGCTCGCCGAACTCGCCGCGTCGCAGGATCCCGTGCCGCGCAAACTCGACGCGCAGGCCGCGGCGGCGCTCGATCTGCAGCAGGTGCATCTCGATGAGAAGACCTTCCGCCTCCAGCTCAACGAAGACGCCATGGCCACCGAGAAGACCGCGGAAGGCATCCGCAAATTTGCGGCGGACATCGTGAAGCTCGAGCAGGCGATCGCGGCCAAGCTCTGACCCGGGCCGCGGGTCGGTGAGGCCGGTGGGTGCGAGCGGCGGAAAGCGCCGACGGCGGGGGCCTCAGCCGGCGTCTTCCAGCCAGGCGCAGTATTCCCGGTGCATCGCCGAGGCGATCTCGTTCAGGCGGCCCTGGATGCTGTCGAGGTACTCGTGCAGCCCGATGCGAAAGATTTCCTCGATGGTGGCGAAGTTCAGGTCCGAGACGAGACGGCCGGAACGGCGCTCGGCTTCAGTAGAAAAATGCGCGCGATCGCAGCCGGAGATCTGGTGCAGCGACGCGTCGAGTTGGGCCGCGCAAAACCGGATCGAGCGCGGGAAATGGTCGTGCAGGAGGATGAACCCGGCGACCGTCGCCGGGGTGACCTGCCCGGGGTGAATCTTCCGATAGGCCTCAAAGGCGCTGCACGATTTCAGCACCGCCTGCCACTGCACCGTATCGACATTGCCGCCCACCTCCTCGCCGTCCGGCAGCAGGATGTGGTACTTCAGATCGAGGATGCGCGAGGTGCTGTCGGCGCGCTCCAGATATTTGCCGACCTGGATGAAGTTCCACCCTTCGCCCCGGGTGAGGGTGGCCGCGGTGGTGCCGAGAAACTGGTGCGCGCAATCGACCACATGGCGGTAAAACTCGATGCCGCTGGTGCTGTAGAGATGCCGCGCGTCGGGCGAATTCATCCAGAGGAAGAGATGATTGATCCGCTCCCACATCTCGCTGGAGATGAATTCCCGGACGGCGCGCGCATTCTCCCGCGTCGCGGCGACGCAGGAGGCGATGGAGTTTGGATTCTCGCGGTCGAAGGTGACGAATTCGCAGACGTTGAGCGCGTCGATGGCGTCGTAGTGCTCGGTGAAGAGTTTTTGATCCTCGAGGGTGGCGATGATCGGCTCCCACTCGATGCGCTCCGCCGCCGCTCCATCGTGATTGTCGTCGAGGGTGACCTGGAGGTTCACATCGAGGATGCGGGCGTTGTTTTCCGCCCGTTCGATGTAACGGGCGAGCCAGTAGAGGGATTCAGCGACGCGGCAGAGCATGGGGTAAGTGGAAGGTGAAGGTGGAAGGTGGAATGGCGCTATTTCGGGTCGGGGTTGGCCCGCAGGCGTTGGATGGTCTTGGTGAGGATGGCGATGATCTCGCTGCACGCAGCGACGCGCTTCGGCACGGTTTCGGCGTCGAACCAACGCTGCATGCGCTCGTAGCGGCCCCGGACTTCGCGGGCACTGCCGCGGGCGATGTGCAGGAATTGGATGAACTCCTTGCGTGACCCACGCCCGTAACCTTCGTCGATGTTCGCGCAGATCGAATCTGCCGCGGACAATTGCTGGCTCACCAACCGGCTGAGTGCAGGAATCTTCATCAGTCGCTCCACATCATCTGCGACGAGCCCGAACAAGGATTGCGCCTTCCGGTAGCCGCCAAAGCTTTCGAGGTTGTCCATGCACCCGATTTAGCGCGGCGCCATTCCACCTTCCACTCTCACTTTCCACTTTCCTGCTCCCCATACAGCACCCAGGTATCCTTGCTCCCGCCGCCTTGCGAGGAGTTCACGACGAGGGAGCCTTTCTTCAAGGCGACACGGGTCAGGCCGCCGGGGACGATGGTGATTTTCTCGCCGGAGAGGATGTAGGGGCGGAAGTCGATGTGGCGGCCTTCGATGCCGCCTTCGCAGAAGCTCGGGCTGCGCGAGAGGCTGATCACGGGTTGCGCCACGTAGTTCCGCGGGTCGGCGAGGATCGCCTGGCGGAATTTCTCGTGCTCCTCCGTGGTCGCGTGCGGGCCGATGAGCATGCCGTAGCCGCCGCTTTCATTCGCGCTCTTGATCACGAGTTCGGGGAGATGATCGAGGACGTACTTCCGGTCCTTTTCAAACATCGTCAGCCACGTCGGCACGTTTGGCAGGAGCGGTTTTTCGCTCAGGTAAAATTCGATCATCTTCGGCACGAAGTAGTACATCACCTTGTCGTCGGCGATGCCGGTGCCGATGGCGTTGGCGAGGCTCACGTGGCCGCGGAGGTAGGACTGGACGAGCCCGGGCACGCCGAGCATGGAGTCGGGCCGGAAGGCGAGGGGATCGAGGAAGTCGTCGTCGATGCGGCGGTAGATGACGTCCACGCGCTTCAAGCCCTTGGTCGTCTTCATATGGACGATGTCGTTTTGCACCACGAGATCGGCCCCGACCACGATCTCGATGCCCATCGAGCGCGCGAGGAAGGAGTGCTCGTAATAGGCCGAATTGAAGATCCCCGGGGTCAGCAGGACGACGGTCGGGTCGCCTGGGGTCGGGCAGTGTTTCGGCGCGATGAAGCGGAGGAGATTGAGCAACTCCTGCGGATAGTGATCGACGGGCTGGACGCAATGCCGCGCAAAGAGTTCGGGATAGACGGGCTTCATCACCTGCCGGTTTTCGAGCACGTAGCTGACGCCGGACGGGCAGCGGCCATTGTCTTCGAGCACGTAGTAGGTGCCGTCCCGGTCCCGGATGAGGTCGCTGCCGCAGATATGGATGTACACGCCGCCCGGCACGTCGAAGCCCATGAACTCGGGCCGGAAGTGTTTCCCACTCTTCACCACTTCCTCGGGCACGATGCCTTCCTTGATGATGCGCTGCTCGTGGTAGAGGTCGTGGAGGAAAAGATTGAGCGCCCGGATGCGCTGCTCGAGCCCGCGCTCGACTCGCTCCCACTCGGAGGCGGGAATGATCCGCGGGATGGGATCGAAGGGGAAGATGCGCTCGGTGCCCTGATTGTCGCTATAGACGGTGAAGGTGATGCCTTGATTGAGGAAGGTCTCGGACGCGAGCCGGTGCTTGCGTTCCACTTCCGCGGCATTCATCGCGCCGAAGCGCTCGAAGATCTGCTGGTAGTGCGGACGCACCTGGCCGGGTGCGCGGAACATTTCGTCGTAGAAACTGCCGGTGTCGTAGCCTGCGAAGTAGTTGCCCATGTGAAAAACCCTGGCGTGCCCTGGGTGCTCCGGCTACGGCCCGGCAAGCTGCGGCTCGGGATCGTGCTCCGTCGTGATCGAGCCAAATTTCGGATAGACGAATTTGGCGGCGGGCGCGTTCTCCTTGGTCACGGCGTGGGCCGTGGCGAGGCCGGCCTCGCGAAGCTGACTCAGGGAAAGATGCAGGAGCGTGGAGCCGATGCCGCGATTGCAATACTCGGGCAGCACGCAGGGGCCGGAGATGAGGTGGCTCTCGGCGTCGGCCTCCGAGTGGAGCACGGAAGCGGCAATGATCCGGGGGCCGTGCGCGACGACGAGGGCGGGCAGGTCTTCGCGGGCAAAGGCGCTGTGCAGGCTGAGCTCGAGCCACTCGCGAAAGGTCTTCAGGCTGTCGCTCCAGGTGGCATCCAGCGTGAACGCGGTGAAGACCAGATGGGTCACGCCCTTTTCGTCGTCCCGCCCGGCAGGGCGCACTTGCAGGTACCCCGGCAGTTGGTGGGCCGGAGGCGGAAGGGTGTGGAGGTTCCAGGTGAAGCGCTTCCAGCGCACTAATCTCATGGGCGGCGAGCGTAGCGAGCGGCCCGCGCGGGCGCAATGAGGAAGCGTGCAAAGTGCCGTTTCCGTGAGGGGCCGGCTGGAAGCAGCGACCGGGATTTGCTTGTCGCGCCGGGCTCTGAGATAGGGGTGCGCCCCTTTTCCGCCGCATGCCCTCGAGAAAATCCGCCCGTCCCGCAGCGCCACCGCCCTCCCGCTGGCCGCGCGTGGTCGCGGTCGCCGTGCTGGCCCTGGGTGCGGTGCTTTTTTTCATCCTGCGGCCCACACCCACTCCACTCCCGGGCTCGCCCGTCGCGCCGCGCCCACCCGTCGCGTTCGGCCCGGTGATCCCACCCGAGGCGCAGGTCTTCGCCGAGTACGGAGGATCGGCCAGTTGCCGCGACTGCCACGCCGCGGCCTATGACCACTGGCGGGCCTCGAATCACGGTCTCGCGGAGCGTTCGCCCTCCGATGCCCTGGACGCGGCGGCTTTCTCTCCCGCGCGTTCCTTCACCCACGGCACGCAGACCACCGGGGTGCGGCAGCGCGACGATCAGCGGGAAGTGGTGGCGCTCGGCCTCGGCGGGCAGCCGGAGCCCTTTCGCGTCGCACGCGTCATCGGGCACGATCCGCTCCGGCAGTATCTCGTGGAGGCGCCGGGCGGGCGGCTGCAGACGCTCGAGGCCGCGTTCGATCCGCACCGCGGCGAGTGGTTCAATGTCTATGGCGACGAAGACCGCCGCCCGGGCGAGTGGGGCCACTGGACGGGGCGGGGGATGAATTGGAACACGATGTGCGCGAGCTGCCACAACACCCGGGTGCGGAAAAACTACGACGAAGCCACCGACGCCTTTCGCACGACCATGGCCGAGCCCACGGTGAGTTGCGAATCCTGTCACGGACCGATGAAGGCGCACGGCGACTGGCGGCGGCAGTATCCGGCGGCCACGGAGCCCGATCCGACGGTGCGCAAGCTCACGCGCGATCAAGTCTTCGATGCCTGCGGCGCCTGCCACGCCCGGCGCAGCGAACTCACGGGGGATTTTCATCCGGGGGAGAAATTCAGCGACCA
>Ga0105044_10011787_pt1 | contig 11893 bp, 4 predicted proteins | sample MAT01_FD_78092 | JGI IMG/M metagenome (GOLD analysis project Ga0105044, IMG submission 78092) | Freshwater microbial communities from Lake Fryxell liftoff mats and glacier meltwater in Antarctica - MAT-01 | ecosystem: Environmental > Aquatic > Freshwater > Ice > Liftoff microbial mat | place...
ACACTTAACACTCAACACTTAACACTCAACACTTAACACTCAACACTCAACACGTAACACGTAACACTCAACTCAACACTCAACTCAACACTTAACACTCAACACTTAACACTCAACACTTAACACTCAACAATCAACACTCAACACTCAACACTCAACACGTAACACTCAACACTTAACACTCAACACTTAACACTTATAACTAACTTCTAACCTCTAACCGTTCCTTAATCAAGCGTTCAACCAGCACTGGCATCGCTGTTCCTGCCTTCGCTTTGATGTGTTCGAGATTGAATACATTATTTATTGAATCGTTGGGATCAACAAGGTATTTGCGGCATTCGTAGGGAGCATTGTAAAGCAGGCCAGCCGCAGGATAAACATTTAATGAGGTTCCGATCACAATCAGAATATCTGCCTTCGAAACAATGGCCGCTGCCAACGGAATAAGCGGAACATCTTCCCCAAACCATACGATATCAGGACGAAGCTGCTCGCCCCTTTCGCAGGTATCTTCATTATTGATATCCTTCGTCCCGATATCATAAACCAGATTCGGATATTTTTCACTGCGCGCCTTTCTTAATTCACCATGCAGATGCATCACTTTCGTTGAACCTGCACGTTCGTGAAGGTCGTCGACATTTTGCGTAATTATATCAACGTCAAAATGCTTATACAACAACAGAATTGCCTTGTGTGCCTCGTTCGGAACAACTGTATCGAGCTGCCTTCTCCGCTCATTGTAAAATCTTAAAACAAGCTCCCGGTTATTGAGCCAGCCTTCCGGAGTAGCAACATCCATGATATCATATTCTTCCCACAATCCTCCGCTTTCTCTGAATGTCTTTAGACCGCTTTCTGCGCTAATACCTGCGCCGGTAAGGATCACAATCCTTGGTAGATTTGAAAAATTCATGATCAGGAATCAAACCTAAATAAAAAATCCCTAACCTTTACAACCCGGTCAAAATGCAATCAAAAACGGTTATCTCAGGCAGATCATCGCTTAAAGAAATTCCCTTAATTTGCGGTCCCCGAAAAATGTCTTTACTACCCGCAATTTTTCAGGTATCGGATAATGGACGAATTCAAAAAACAACAGGCTCTTGATTATCATTCCAACGGTCGACCTGGAAAAATAGAAGTCATCTCCACAAAGCCTACTTCTACCCAGACAGATCTTTCAAATGCCTATTCACCAGGTGTTGCTGAGCCCTGCATCGAAATCGACAAGAACAAAGAGGATGTTTATAAATATACGGCAAAAGGAAATCTTGTCGCAGTAATTTCCAATGGCACTGCCGTTCTTGGACTTGGTAACATCGGTCCCGAAGCCTCCAAACCAGTGATGGAAGGAAAAGGTGTACTTTTTAAAATCTTTGCCGACATTGATGTGTTCGATATTGAGATTGATGCCACAGATATCGACCTTTTTGTAAATACTGTAAAGGCTATTTCTCCCACTTTCGGAGGAATTAACCTTGAAGATATTAAGGCTCCGGAATGCTTCGAGATTGAGCGCAGGCTTAAGGAAAGCCTGGATATTCCTATCATGCACGACGATCAGCATGGTACTGCAATAATTACCTCTGCCGCATTGCTTAATGCATTGCTTCTTGCCGGGAAAAAAATTGAAGATGTTAAGGTGGTTTTCAACGGAGCAGGAGCGTCTGCCATTTCCTGCGCAAAGCTTTACCTAAGACTTGGCGTTAAAAAAGAAAACCTGTTGATGTGTGACAGTTCCGGCGTTATCACAACTTCACGGGAAGACCTCGATGTGCAAAAGCAATTCTTTGCCCGGGACACAATGCTTTCAACCCTTACGGAAGCGTTAAATGGAGCCGATGTTTTTGTTGGACTTTCAAAAGGAAATATCGTTTCCCAGGATATGATCCGTGGAATGGCTAAGGACGCGATCGTTTTTGCGCTGGCTAATCCTGACCCCGAGATTTCTTATCCTGACGCAATTGCTGCCCGGCCTGATATCATTATGGCTACTGGCCGTTCGGATTATTCGAACCAGGTAAATAATGTGCTTGGGTTTCCTTTCATTTTCCGCGGTGCACTCGATGTTCGTGCTACGGGAATCAACGAAGAAATGAAACTTGCTGCGGTTTACGCTATTGCAGATCTTGCAAAGCAATCCGTTCCCGAATTGGTCAATATGGCCTATAACGAAGCGAATCTTCAGTTTGGCAGGAATTACATCATTCCGAAACCGATGGATCCGCGACTGCTTACAACCGTGGCTCCGGCAGTTGCAAAAGCTGCAATGGATTCGGGTATTGCCGGTGCTCCTATAACCGACTTTGATGCTTATCGTGACCAGCTCACCAAAAGAATGGGCAATGATAATGCACTGATGAACAGGCTTACCAGCAGGGCGAAGGCGAACCCGAAAAGGGTTGTCTTTGCAGAAGCGGATCATTACAAAATTCTTAAAGCCGCACAGGAAGTTAAAAGTGAAGGAATTGCCATTCCGATTCTACTTGGAAAGCGTGAGAAGATCAATGCCATTATCAAAGAATTTAAGCTCGATCTTGCTGATGTTGAGATTATTGATCCGCGGGAAGACAAAGAATCTGAGCGGGTGAATAAGTTCACCGAAATTTTTTACGACCTGAGAAAACGGCGTGGATATTCTATTTTTGAGGCAAGGATGATCATGCGTGAACGGAATTATTTCGGTGCGATGCTCGTACGGACAGGTTTCGCAGATGCGCTGATTTCCGGCCTTACCCGTAAATACCCCGACACAATTCGCCCGGCGCTGCAGGTAATCGGTATCCGCGAAGGCGTTAAACGGGTCGCAGGATTGTACATTATCCGAACTAAAACAGGAACCTATTTCTTTGCCGATACGACTGTAAATGTGAACCCTACGGCGCGGGAAATTGCTGATATCACGGTTCTGGTTGCTCAGGCAGTAACCAACCTCAACATCACGCCGAAGATTGCTTTGCTGTCGTATGCGAATTTTGGGTCGGCGGAAGGCCCCGAATCAATAAAGATGAGGGAAGCGCTACAGATTTTGCATGCCGAACACCCTACTCTAACTGTTGATGGTGAAATGCAGGCAAACTTTGCATTTAATAATGAGATGCTGAAAGAGCAGTTTCCTTTTTCGTCACTTGTCGGCCACAAGGTTAATACACTCATCTTCCCTAATCTGGCAGCCGGAAATATTGCGTATAAGATGATGCAGGAAATTGGAGGCGCCGAAGCGATTGGACCATTGTTGCTCGGAATGAAAAATCCTGTCCATATTCTTCAGCTCGGCAGCTCGGTAAGAGAAATCATCAATATGGTGGTGCTTGCCGTAGTTGACGCACAATCGAGGGACAAAAAACCGGAGACCACAATATTGTAAAGAAGGCGGAGTTATCTCATTTCAAAACTTTAGAAAATGAAAGGCAATATTTTATATGGATTCCTGGTTGTTGCGGTACTTTCTTCCTGTAAAAAAGATGATTTTAAAGTCCAAACGTGCACGGGTGAATGTCCTGTAAAAAACACGTTGGTCTCCGGAAATAATACTACATCATTTAAAAGGCTGATTGGAGGAGAAAGCGCTAATTCGATCAAAGTTGTAAAGCAGACCAGCGATGGCGGCTATGTAATTTTCGGAACTACCGAAAATCTTAATGCTTCGGAAAGTGATCTTCTGGTTGTAAAGACAGATGCATTCGGCGAAACAATCTGGAACCGAACATTCTCCGGTAATTTCTCTGACTATGCCTCCTCGATAGCTATTACCAGTGATAACGGTTTTATACTCGCGGGCGTATCTACACTTACTCCTGTTAAAAGAGGCTATTCCGTTCCGGTTGAATCAGTCGTGATAAAAATTGATGTTAATGGAAATGAAACCTGGCGAAAAACGTTTCAGGAGAATCAGATCAATCCTTTTTGGATGTCGAAAGTTATTCAAGCTCCCGACGGTGGCTATGTGATTAACGTTAGCAAGCTAGGTTCAGCCAGCGGTGTACTTTTAAAACTTGACGTGTCAGGGAATGAAGAGTGGGCAACGGAAATTTTATTTGGTACAGCAGCGCCAGGGCAGGCTAATTTGGGAGGAATCGTTGATTATGCTTCTACTACCGACGGCGGATACATTTTAGGCGGCAATGCAAACATTCAAAATACTACATCACCTCAGATCCTTAGCCGTGCAAGTGTTATAAAAACCAATGCTGAGGGTGATACGGTTTGGTCAAGAAGTTTCCCCGAATATGCTGTCAGTTTTATTACAGCAGTAGAACAAAACGCCGCGGGTGATTATATTGTTTGTGGGCGGGGCACTCTTCCATCTTCAGAAGTTACTTCATTATTTATCAGGCGTCTGAATCAGGATGGCAATCAGATCTGGAATAAAGATCTTGCGATCGGTGTGGATTTGATTGATATTGCTATGGCCGGTGACGGAGGATTCTTTTTTCTGAATGCAGCCGGGACACTTTTTAGATTTAACGAAAATGGTGAGGAAGTCTGGCGTAAAGAAACCACCCCAGGCACTATTTCGCCCGATGTGAGTCTCGCGACAACGAACGATAATGGTGTTATTACAACCGGCCGTTTAGCAAACGATGGCCTGGTAATTAAAACCGATGAGAACGGCAATTAGAAATCCGTAATAAATCTTGTAAAGCCCCGCATGTACGAATACATTTCAGGAAAGCTAATCGAAAAAACGCCTACATACGCCGTAATTGAAGCTGGTGGAATCGGATACCTTCTCAATATTTCCCTTAGCACATTTAGCCAGATCACCAATCCCGAAAAATGCAGCCTGTTTGTCCATTTTGTGGTAAAGGAAGATTCTCATACCCTGTTTGGCTTTGGAACCCGCACCGAACGTGAGACATTTCGCTTGTTAATAAATGTTTCAGGAGTTGGCGCAAGCACTGCAAGGATGATTTTATCTTCGCTGTCGGCCGCTGAAATTGCGGAAGCTGTGATGACGAACCAGGTTTCCACTCTAAAAAATGTAAAAGGTATAGGCGAAAAGACCGCGCAAAGGATCATCATCGATCTGAAAGGCAAATTCGACAAGGATTCCATTAGTCCAGAACTTTTTCCGGGCATACACAATACGGTAAGATCAGAGGCGTTAACTGCACTGACTTTATTAGGTTTTCCTAAGATTTCTGCGGAAAAAGCGCTGGATCGGGTTATGAAAAGCGGCGATAATCAGATCACCGTAGAAAATCTTATTAAGCAAACCCTAAAGGTTATTTGACGTATAGATGCCAGTTTTTGTAAACCCAGGAAATACTGATTGAAAACTTACTATAAATTCCTTACTGCAATTATTGTTACAGCGTTGTTGCTTACCATCCTTTGGGACGCCGACAGTAATGCGTTTGCTTTTATAGCAGAAGAAGTTTCATTTAGAACTGGTTATCAAATAGTTAGAGCAGATTCTGATACGATCGTTCCATTGCCCTTTCCATTTACCGACGACCAACTCGATCCTGCCGATCCAACGCCTAATGGCCTTTTCCTGAAAGATCCGGCAAACATTGCTACAGACGTTCAGCTCGACCCAAAAACAAACGAATACGACGTTACCCAGAAAATGGGCGATCTCAACTACAGGTTTCCTACCTACATGACTTTTCAGGAATACCAGGAAAAAGATCTGGATGAGGCGATACGCAAAAACTGGCGCGACAGGATCAACTCTGACGATGCAACAAAGAAAGGCAAAGGATTTCAGCCGAGAATCGTCGTTCCCGGAGAAGCTTTTGAAAGCATTTTCGGAAGCAACGTAATCGATATCCGTCCTCAGGGTTCTGCCGAACTGATCTTTGGAGGAAACTTCGTACGCACACAAAACCCAGCACTTCCGATTCGTCAGCAACGGGTTGGATCACCTGACTTCCAGCAGAAGATCCAGATGAATCTCGTTGGCAAAATCGGCGATAAGATTCAGCTTCAGACAAACTACAACACCGAAACAGGTTTCAGCTTCGACAACAAAGTGAACCTGAAATACGAAGGCCGCGAGGATGAGATTATCCAGTTGATCGAAGCGGGTAACGTGAGCCTTCCACTAACAGGAACGCTTATTTCAGGATCTACAAGCCTTATGGGTATTAAAACCCAACTACGTTTTGGACGACTTACCGCTACAACGATCTTCTCGCAACAGCAGGGTGACCGTAAAAACATAACGGTTCAGGGCGGCGCTCAGACCCAGCAGTTCGATATTTCCGCATCACAATACGATGCAAACAAACACTTCTTCCTTTCCCAATATTTCAAGGATCGCTACGATCAGTCGCTTTCCACACTTCCAAACGTTACTTCGCCATTTAATGTAACCAGGGTCGAGGTTTATATCACCAATAAAACATATGCAACCACCAATGTGCGTAATACAGCGGCATTTGCAGATCTTGGTGAAGGACAGGAACAATATTTTAATAACGGCACAGCTTCTTATACCCAACTTCAGCCAGGCGCAACTGTTTTCCCAAGAAATGAAAACAACAACTTACAGGCATCTCAGCTAATAGCACAGTTTCCCGATTTCCGTGCTCAAGCAAATGATGTGTTGAGTAATCCGACCAGCTTCAACCCGCCGCTTCTTCCGGCAATTGATTTCGAATACCTGCAGAACGCACGCCTGCTAAACCCTAGCGAATACAACCTTAATCCATTGCTCGGATATGTTTCTTTGAATCAGTCGCTCAACGCGGATGAGGTACTTTCTGTTGCTTACCAGTACACGGTTTTAACGTCGCAGGGACAGCAGATTTACCAGGTGGGTGAATTTTCAACAGATGTGCAGGGAACTAACGTACTTGTTCTCAAAATGCTTAAAGGAACCCAGGTAAGAACTGAGCTGCCAATCTGGGACCTGATGATGAAAAACATCTATTCACTGAACGGATACCAGATTAGCGCTGATAATTTTAAATTCAATATCCTTTACCAGAATGAGCAGAACAGCGTGAGGATGAATATTATTCCTGAAGGTGAGAATGTAAACGGGAAAATCCTTATCCAGCTGTTTAACCTCGACAGGCTTAATAACCAGAACGATCCGCAGCCTGATGGTTTCTTTGACTTTATTGAAGGAAAGACAATTCAGGCAGATAAAGGCCGGATCATTTTCCCGGTGCGGGAGCCTTTTAGTGGTTATTTAAGAAGCAAGTTCAAACCGACAGTAGACGAAATACCTTTAGCCAACAGGTATGCATTTGATTCGCTTTACACTCAGCCGCAATCCCTTGCAATGCTTGATGCTCAGCACAACAGATTTTACTTCACAGGTTCCTATCAGAGCGCTTCCGGATCAGAGATTTCGCTTAATGCGATGAATGTGCCGCAAGGTTCTGTAGTAGTTACTGCAGGTGGAGTGCCGCTTACAGAAAACGTTGACTATACAGTTGATTACTCATTGGGAAGAGTTCGTATTATCAACCAGGGACTTCTAAATTCCCAGACACCAATCAACATTTCACTTGAAACCAATACTCTTTTCGCCATTCAGAGCAAAAGGCTTATGGGTGCTCACTTTGATTACAAGATAAGTAAAGATTTCGGCTTGGGAGCAACGATCATGAACCTTACCGAAAGGCCGATGACTCAGAAGATTAACATCGGCGATGAGCCTGTTTCCAATACGATTATCGGCATTGATGGAACCTATAAAACAGATTCACGCTTGCTCACAAGGTTGGTTGACGCGCTTCCGTTCTATAGCACCAAAGAAACCTCAACCATCACTGCTAATTGGGAAGCAGCCAAGCTCATTCCTGGCTATTCGAAAATCATAGGTAAAGGAGGAGGAATTTCCTATATCGACGATTTTGAAGGTGCCGAATCTTCGATAGATATCAGAGGTTTCCAAAACTGGTTCCTTGCTTCCACTCCAAGCGGACAAACGAACCTTTTATCGGAAGGATCGCTGTTTAATTCGCTGGGTTATAATTTTAACAGGGCGAGAGTGAATTGGTATACCGTTGATCCGCTTTTTGCAAGAAGTGCCAGTCCGACTCCGGACTATATCCAGGATGCACCAATGCAAAGCAATAACTTCAACAGGCAAATTGTTGAAACGGAGATTTTCCCAAATAAAGCGAGGCCCAATAATCAGGTTCAGATCATGCAAGTGCTCGACCTTTCCTTCGATCCCAATATACGCGGTCCATATAACTACAACGCTGTTGATGGTTTGATTGGTGCTGGTCTGAACGTAGACGGCACGCTAAGAAATCCGAAAACGCGCTGGGCTGGTATCATGAGAAGGGTTGAAACGACAGATTTTGAATCTGCTAACATTGATTATATCGAATTCTGGATGATGGATCCGTTTGCCGATCAGCTTGGGCCGGGAACGCCAATTAACAGCGGAACAGGAGGAGATTTCTATATTAACATCGGTAACATTTCCGAAGACGTACTTCAGGACGGTCAGCAATCATTTGAAAATGGCATACCTATCACACCGGAGAATACCAATTATGACACAACTGTATGGGGAAAATACCCAACGGCCCCGCCTCTTGTAAACGCTTTTGACAATAATCCTTCTTCACGCCCTTTGCAGGATGTTGGATTGGACGGTTTACCGAACGACAGCGAACGCGTATTTTTCAGCAATTACCTGGAGCAGGCGCAGGCAGTTCTGTCACCGGAGGCATTTGCAGTGCTTCAGGCAGATCCTTCCGCAGATGATTTCCGTTTCTTCAGAAGCACAGTATGGGACGATCAGCAGGCAGATATCCTTACGCGTTACAGTCTTTACAACGGGCTCGAGAACAATTCGCCAATTGGTGAAGGAGAGCCTTACATCGCTCAAAACTCACCGCTTCCAAACGTAGAAGACATCAACCGCGATAATACACTCAGTACAGCAGAAGCTTATTTCCAGTATAAAATCAGCCTGCGCCCGCAGGACATGGTAGTTGGCCAGAATTATATCATCGACAAAGTACCGGGAAAAGGAACGCTTGGAAATGGTCAGTCTGTGAATGTTACCTGGTATCAGTTCCGCGTTCCAATCCGTTCATTTACCAATAAGGTAGGATCAATCGCAGATTTCCGCTCGATCCGTTTTATGCGCATGTTCTTCCATAACTGGCAGGAGCCTGTTGTAGCACGTTTTGCTCGTCTTGAGCTAGTGCGTGCGGAATGGCGCCGTTACCAATACAGCCTGAAGGATCCGGGCTTGTATTTAGGTTCAGACGTTAACACGACTTTCCAGGTTTCTACTGTAAACATCGAAGAGAATGGTGTTAAAACTCCCGTAAATTATGTACTTCCTCCTGAGATCAGAAGACAGGTTGACGTAACTACCACCAATCTTCAGCAACTCAATGAGCAAAGCCTGCAGGTTCGTATTTGTAATCTTGAGGACGGTGAAGCGAGAGCGATTTTCAAAAATACCAATCTGGATATCAGGGCTTACAAACGTCTTAAAATTGAGATCCACGCGGAGGCGATGAACGGAAACCAATGGCCGGATAAGCAAGTGACAGCATTTGTGCGTTTTGGTACCGACTTTACCAATAACTATTACGAATACGAAATTCCATTGAGACGGACTGTCGACGGAGAATCAAATCCTGAAGACGTTTGGAACAGTATTGATTTCCTATTGGAAACTCTTACCAATGCCAAAGTTGCGCGTAACAGGGCGATGATTGGAAATCCTTCGCTCCAGGTGACCGATCCTTTTTATATGCAGGATCCGGCCCAGCCTGATAACAGGATTACGGTTGTTGGTGTTCCCCAGATTAGCGGTGTTAAGACCATTATGATGGGTATCCGGAATCCGCAGAACGACGAATACAATCCCTGGCCAGACGATGGTTCGGTTGCATGCGCCGAGGTTTGGTTTAATGAGCTGAGGGTGGCAGATTATTTCGAGCCTGGCGGATATGCAGCAAATGCGCGTGTTACGGCGAAACTTGCTGATCTTGGAACAGTGGCGTTGGCAGGCAGCAGAACAACATTCGGATTTGGAAGCATTGAGAAAAAGCCGGCTGAAAGGTCGAGGTCCAATACCACAGCTTACAGTGTTATCAGTAACCTAGAATTAGGAAAATTCTTCCCGAAAAAATGGAACCTTTCGGTCCCACTTTATTGGGAATTCGGCCGCAACATCAGCAACCCACAGTTTAATCCACTCGATGCTGATATCAAATTCAACACGGCAATGGATTACCAGCCGAGCGATGGTGCACGGGATTCGCTACGCCAATTGTCGCAGGTTTTCCAGAAAAGAAGAAGTATCAACTTCACTAACGTCAGGAAAAACAAATCGGCGGGCGCATTAAAATCGATGCCATGGGATGTTGAGAATTTTGATCTGACCTATGCGTTTGCAGATAATTTCCAACGCTCACCACAAGTCGAATATAACTACCAGAAGAGTTATGATGTTGGCCTTGGCTATTCGTATTCTCCGAAGGTAAAACCGTTCGAACCATTTGCAAAATCAAAGATCTTCGCTAAAACGAAAGAGTTCGACCTTATCAAGGATTTTAACATAAACCCAGTGCCGTCCAGGCTTTCGTTCCGTTCAGATATTAACCGGGATTACACCGAGCAATTATTAAGGAATACTTCGGAAATCGACGTCATCATTATCGATCCCACCTATTTTAAATCCTTTACCTGGCAACGCGTTTATGATATCAAGCTGCCGCTGACGAAATCGCTTCAGGTCGATTTTATGGCAACTAACCAGAGCAGGATTGATGAAGATCCAGGAAAGATTGACACAAAAATCAAAAGAGACTCTATTACGAAAAACATTCGGAACGGGGGACGAAATACCAATTACCAGCAAACACTGAATGCTTCTTATACGGTTCCATTATCCAAAATAAGGCTGCTTAACTGGCTCTCTTCAACTGTAGGTTATGGCTCCACTTACAGCTGGGTAGCTGCGCCATTAGTAAGAGGTCCGATAGATCCCATAAACCCGAATGCTATCGTGTTTGCTCCAAATCCGTTTGGAAATACTGTCTCAAATTCGTCGAATATAAATGTTAGCGGACAAGCCAACCTGGTTCAGCTTTATAACAAGGTTCCTTACCTGAAAAAGGTAAACCAGAAAAAAGCGCCGGCAAAAGGCAAATCGGCAGCGAAGAAACCTAAGGTTGATCTAAAAAATCCGACAGATTCCACAGCGGCAGCAAAAGCAAAGGCAAAAGCAGACTCCACTAAAAAGAAAGAGACAGTTTTCTCGAAGATACTTGAAAACTCAGCGAAGGTGATGATGATGGTAAAAAATGTCTCGGTCAATTATACGGAAACCAATGGAACGATACTTCCGGGCTTTGTTAATACAAGCAAAAACATCGGGCGTGACTGGAATGCAGGAACCCCAACCACAGGATTTGTATTTGGAAGTCAGCAAGATATTCGGGCACTGATGGTCGAACGCGGGGCACTTACACGGGACTCAAACTTCAATACGGCCTTTGGCAAAACCCTGACCCAGAATTTCACCTGGAATGCGACCGTGGAGCCGCTTCCAGCCTTCAGGATTACGATAAACGGAAACAGGAACTATTCGGAGAATTTCACCACCATCTATAAATACAACGCCGGGGCCGGGGCCTTCCAGGAAATAAGTACAAACAAAACCGGTTCGTTTTCTATCTCCACAAATACCTGGGGAACTGCCTTTGAGAACCTGGATAACAACGCACATAATTCCGGAAACTTCACACGATTTCTTCAAAACAGGAAAGCGATTGCAGATAGGATTGGGACCGATTCGCCAACAAATCCAACTACAACTTATCCAACCGGGTATGGAAGTACTCAGCAAGATGTATTGTTGCTCTCGTTTGTGTCGACCTATTCCGGGGTAGATCCAACCGCCCAGGAACTCACATTGTTCCAGCGGATCCCCAAGCCAAAC
>Ga0105044_10011789_pt1 | contig 11890 bp, 11 predicted proteins | sample MAT01_FD_78092 | JGI IMG/M metagenome (GOLD analysis project Ga0105044, IMG submission 78092) | Freshwater microbial communities from Lake Fryxell liftoff mats and glacier meltwater in Antarctica - MAT-01 | ecosystem: Environmental > Aquatic > Freshwater > Ice > Liftoff microbial mat | place...
AAGATAATCACGGACGACAATCCAAAAATGGTTTGTTCGTATTGCCCCTCTCTGAATGGGAACAGCTATTTCTTTTGAAAAGCCTTAGATGCGAATTATGAGGCCGTCATCGCAAACACAAGTATTTGGGGTTAGGAGGTAGGGGGATTGATGAGGCAGAGCGCTATCACAATCCCTGCGATCCTGGAATGCAGCAGACCCGCCAGCTTTTGAACAGGCACTGATCGAGGACGATGCAGCAGCGGCACAGCATTCCAACCGTATCGCTGACGACCTTCGTCTATATGGTCTCGCGTTCCTGGTCTCCGCCTTGCATTTCTATTCTCATCTTTACAAGTCAAGTTGTCTCCCCCATTTTGGCACAGAAGGCTCATTGCAAATTTGGGTATACTGTATGGAACGTTGTCTCACAGTGTTCAGAAAGATCTCTTGCGAAACGTGGTTGAGAGAGTTGTTGTCAACCCTGAGGGTGAAATAGAACGGATGGATTTGCTTCCACCCTTTGCGTATCTGTATGATGTTTGCAAAAAGGTGAGCAGCGATCAAAGAACTTTAGAGAACTTCCCCAGAATCAAAACAGGTGGCTCTAAAACCACCTGTTTGACTGCAACCCTCGAAAGTGCCCCCGGTAGGAATTGAACCTGCGACCCACCGCTTAGAAGGCGGTTGCTCTATCCTCTGAGCTACGAGGGCATTTAGCTCTGATAATAGCATGAGTCGTCTGTCTGTGGCAAGACGCGAGAATAAATGAATAAATGCGCCGGGCTGATTTTTCTATGGCGCATGAGCGAACAAATTTTCGCTTCTAACGATTGAAAATTTGCTTGAAATGTGCTATACTATAAAGGAAAGAGACCACACATGATCATGCCGTGTTTTTGTATAGCGATGGCATGATTTGTTTTGTGCAATCACTCTGATTTCTGGGAGTTCATATGGTAGAGAAGCAAATCCAGCAGCAAACCGATGAGCATGTTCGTGCCCTTGATCCGCTTGAGCATGTCCGGCTGCGGCCTGGCATGTACGTCGGCGGTGTCGATGTTCAGGCGCTGCATCATCTGGCGTATGAAGTGGTCGATAACGCGATCGATGAGGCATTGGCGGGTCGCTGTGACCACATTATGGTGACGCTGCACGACGAAAATACCGTGTCTGTGCGCGATAACGGCGGCGGTATTCCGGTGGGGATGAACAAAGACAAAAATCGTCCGACGCTGGAAGTTGTCATGACAGTGATCGGTGCTGGCGGTAAGTTCGGAACCGGGGCCTACAAAGTCAGCGGTGGCTTGCATGGCGTGGGTGTGAGTGCTGTCAACGCGCTCTCCGAACGCATGAAGACCACCGTCTATCGTGAAGGCTATGTCTGGGAGCAGGAATACGTCCAGGGGCGTCCCGTCTACGATATGCGTCAGGCGCGGCCTATGGAGCCGGATGAGCCAACAGGCACAGTCCAGACCTTCAAGCCCGACTTCACGATTCTGGACCAGAACGATTTTAACTTTGAGACAATGGCCCATCGCTTCCGCGAAATGGCATTTGTGACGCGCCGTGTAACCATCACCCTGCGTGACGAGCGTGTCAAGCCGCTGCCCCAGGAAGTCACCTTCTACTTTGAGGGCGGCTTGAAATCATTTGTGCGCTACATGAATCGTCATCGCACGCCGCTGCATGAGGCGATTGGCCTTGAGCGTGAAATGGAAGTGGAAGGCAATGGCGATACCAAGAAAGCTTACAGCGTCGGCGTTGAAGTCGCTCTGCAATACACCGACAGCTCCAACGTCACCGAAATTGCCTTTGCCAATACGATCCACACGCCTGATGGTGGCACGCACCTCACGGGTTTGCGCTCGGCTATCACGAGTGTGATCAATCGCTATGCCCGCAAGATTAGTCTGCTGAAGGAGAAGGATTCGAACTTCTCCGGCACGGATGTGCTGGAAGGCATGACCGCGATTGTCAGCGTCAAGCACCCCAATCCCTCGTTTGAGAGCCAGACGAAAGTAAAGCTTCTCAATCCCGATGTGCAGGGCTTGGTGTCGCAGGCTGTGACAGAAGCCCTTACGGAATTTCTGGATCTGAACCCCAAGGAAGGCCGCCGTATCGTCGAGAAGTGTATGACGAGTATGCGTGCCCGTGAAGCGGCGAAGAAAGCCCGCGATCTGGTGCGCAGCGGCCCCAGCCTGTTGGAGAGCAGCACGCTCCCTGGCAAGCTGGCAGACTGCTCACGGCACGGCGCAAACAGCGAAATTTACATCGTCGAAGGCGATTCGGCAGGTGGCTGTTTTGCTGGTGATACCCTGGTGGCATTGGTCGATGGGCGTCATATCAGTTTTGCCCAGCTTGTTGAAGAGCAGGCGGCAGGACAAACGCACTTTGGCTATACCATCCGTCATGATGGCACTGTGGGAGTTGAACGTCTGATTCATGCTCGTGTCACAAAACACGATGCGGAAGTCATCCGTCTGACTCTGGATAATGGTGAAACATTGGTCTGCACGCCGGATCATCGCTTCATGCTGCGCGATGGAAGCTACAAGGCGGCGATTGATCTGACGACGGATGATGCTTTGATGCCGCTTTTTGAGCCGACTGCAATGCAGTCCATTCAAACTGTGACACTCGGCAATCGAGAGATGGTGGCAGAGGCTGTACTGACTGCTGATATGCCCTTCATTGCTGTTTCGCAAATCGAACGGCTGCAAGAACGTATCGATGTCTACGATGTTGAAGTCTCAGAGACTCATAACTTTGCACTCGCAAGCGGGGTGTTTGTCCATAACAGCGCCAAGCAAGGTCGTGATCGTCATTTCCAGGCGATTTTGCCCCTGCGCGGTAAAATCCTGAATACGGAACGTGCTCGCCTTGATAAGATGCTCGACAACAACGAAATCAAGGCGCTGATCTCGGCTCTGGGGACGGGCATCCACGAAGACTTTACGATTGAGAAGATCCGCTATGATCGCGTCATCATCATGAGCGTGGCAGGTGATGAACCGACGCTTGTGCGTAATAAACAGTCTGCGGAAGTGCGCTTTGTCAAGATTGGGGCATTCATTGACGAGTGTCTTGCTGGCATCCATCGTGCCGATGATTACGAGGTCATGTGCTTCGACATCAATACGCATGAGACACATTTCAGTCCGCTCAAAGCGGTGATTCGCCACCCTCATCATGAGGCTATGTATAAAATCACCACTTTGTACAATCGCTCGGTCAAAGTCACCTCCTCGCACAGTGTCTTCGTGTATGAGGACGGTGCGGTGAAGCTTAAAAAAGGAAATGAAGTGCGTGTTGGTGATATAATCGTTGCGCCACGCCGCATTCCACGCTCTGAAGCCGCATCGGCACACGTTGATCTGCTCACGACCTTTTACAATGCAGATCTGGCGGATTCGCTTTACGTGCAGGGGGCCGCCGTCACGAGGATCGCCAAAGCCCGCGTGCTGGCAAAAATGAGTCATCCGCATCTGTGGGCAGAACCGCATGTCCAGTTAAATCTGGACTCATGGCGTATGCTCATGCGCCATCGTGAGCTGAGTGACCTATCCCAGAAACAGGTGGCTCATGCGATTGGTGTGAAGCAGCCTATCACCATCAGCCAGTGGGAGCGCGGCATTCATCGCCCTGTCCAGTCCAAATTTGAAGCTTATCTCAATACGATTGGGTGGGAAGCGCCTTTGCCCATCGTGTTAGCCCCGTCGCGCCTGGATGATCTGCGACAAGGCCAGGACAACAGCGGGAATGTTCGCTGGCGCGAGATCAGTGATTACAAGCCACTGGTCGACTTTACCGCTGATGAATTGACACTGCTTGATAGAGATGTGCAGCTCGTGCCACAGGCCCATGTTGAAAAAGCCTTTGATCGTTATCTGCCTATCAACCATGATCTGATGTGGTTCCTTGGTTGGTATGTGGCGGAAGGGACTCTGAGCGCCCATCAGGTGAGCCTCAACATCGGTGCAAAGGATAAACGTTTTATTCCGCAACTGAGTGATGCGATCCAGCGCCTCTTTAATGAGACACCGCGTTGCTATCATGATCCTGATAGTGATGGCATCAAGTTGTACTTCCACAGTGTTATGGCAGCACGTCTTTTGCAAGCCTGGGGGGTTGCCCGTGTTGCTCATGAGAAAATCCTCCCTGAGATTGTGTTCAGCGTATCGGAGGATTTGCAGCGCACGTTCCTTGAGGGTTACTTCCTGGGAGATGGCGCAACGAGTGGGCAAAATGTCAGCTTTACGACCAACTCGCCATTGCTCAAGGATGGCCTCCTGTACCTGCTAGGACAGCTTGGTTTAGTCGCCACGCACACGATGTTCGCGCCAGGAGAGAATGCGCTCGTTCAGACACGCCATCCTTACTATACAATCACGATTTGCGGTAAGGAGCAGCTGGAGGTCTGTCATTTCCTTTGGCAGCAGCACAGCAACGCTGCCAAAGTACAGGCTTATATCGATAAGCCCATCCGCCAAAAACAGAATTTCATTTCAATCAGTGACGATCTGATTGGCTTAGAGGTTCTCGAGGCACAAGAGGTGGACCTTGTGGGAGACTACGTCTATGATTTCTCGGTGGAAGGTGATGAGAACTTCATCTGTGGCACAGGTGGCTTGTGTGCTCACAATACCGATGCGGATACGGATGGAAGCCACATCCGCACCCTGCTGCTGACCTTCTTCTATCGCCATATGCAGGCCATTGTGACGCAAGGGCATCTCTACATCGCACAGCCGCCGATCTACTTGCTCAAGCAGGGCAAAGATCAGCGCTACATCTATCCCACCGCAGGCATGTCGGAAAGCCAACTGCTGGAGAAGGCCCTGCGCGATTACAAAGACCCCTCCAAAGTGGGCGTGCAGCGTTACAAAGGTCTGGGCGAAATGAACCCGGAGCAACTGTGGGAGACCACAATGAACCCCGAGCATCGCGCCTTGCTCAAGGTGACAGTGGATGATGCCGCTGAAGCCGACAGCGTGTTTGATATGCTCATGGGCAGCAGCGTGCCGCCGCGCCGCCGCTTCATCCAGACCAACGCTAAACTGGTCAAAAACCTCGATATCTAAAGCGGATACACAAAAAGGGCGTTCCATACGGGATGCCCTTTTTGCGTCGATCTCTCCTCACACTGAGGTTCTCTCATGCCCCTGCGACACAAAACGGATTTCCCTTTACGGTTTCAGCGCTCCAACATCTCATCATCCTTGATCTGAGTGCGCCTGTCACGTTCTTCATCGGTGAAAATGGATCGGGCAAATCGACGGTGCTGGAGAGCCTGGCGCTGGCCGCCCATCTGCTGACGGCGGGCAACGAGAGCGTGGACGGTGATCCAACCTTGCGTGCTCTGCGCCCACTTGCGAAATGCTTGAAGCTCGTGTGGTCAAAGAAGGCGGTGCGCGGCTTCTTTTTGCGGGCGGAAGATTTCTTTGGCTTTGCCAAGCGCCAGACGCATAGGAAGGCCGAGATGGAGCAGGATATTGAGGATATGCACGGGAAGACTATGCGGCAGCTTTGCAGACACTCATCATGCGCGGCTGGTTGCACGATGTGGATGGGAATATGCACGTCACTGAGGAAGGACAGATTGTGTCTGAGCAGGTTGAAGCGCTCACTAATAACTATTTTTATGCACCCTGGCTACAATGGGGGAGTGACGAGGCAGAGGAGTTGTCAGCGTTGGTCGCACAACTCGTTCAAGAACTCAAAGATTTAGAAACAGGGGAAAACCGCAGCCGATCATCTCAGGTTCGGTAGAACCTCTGTCCAGATGCCAAAGAGACCGATCAGGATGAGCAACACGCCGGAGACACGGGTTAAAACCTGATAGTGACCTGTGATCCATTGGGTGAAGCGTTTTTGCAGCGGAATCGCCACAAATGGCAGGATGACGAGCACCCATCCAAAGCCCAATCCAAACGCCAGGAAATAGAGCAGCCCATCCGTCAGCATGGCAAAATTGCCCGCCCCCAGCAGGAAGGCGCTGGTGATGAGCGGGCCTGTACAGGGCAGTGTCATCGGGCCAAGTAGCAAGCCATACACATAGGCGGTGACGAAGACATTTTTGAAGACGGGGATTTGGACGATGCTCAAACGTGTGAAGGGATTGATGCCAGCGAGCATCATCACCCCAAGCAGGATGACAATGCCGTAGATGATGGGCAGGAGCACTGACAGCAGGTGTCCAAACGGCTGATTGAGCAGATACAGCACGAGGCCGATCAACAGCATCATGCTCAGGACGCCAGCGAGGACAAGAACCCCAAGCCAGCGCCCGCCTTTTTGCGCCTGAGCGCGTTCGCTGCTGCCACCAAGAAAAGCGATCAGGCTCGGATACAGCGGCAGAAGGCATACATTGGTCAGGATGGCTTGATTGCCCAACAGAAACGCTTCGAGATACTGCCCCATACCGATTTAGCTTTCTGACTGAATGAAGCTGACAAGATCATCGGTTGACATAATGCCTGTCTTTAAATCGGTTGTGGAGCCATCGGCACGAATGATGAAATGTGGGGTTGCAGGGGGACTGCTGATGCTGCGTCCGAACGTGTTCACCAATGCAGCCAGCATATCGGGCGTCATGACCGCGAATGTCCAGTCAAAACCCTGTTCCTGGGCATAGGTGGCGAGGTCAGCGGCGGCGATATTTGTTTCAACGCTCAGGCCAATGAACACCACATCTTTGGCGGCGCTCTGATCCTTGATTAGTTTGACATTGCCCAATTGCTGCCGACAGTTCGTACACCATGTTGCCATCGGCTCAACGTATACAGTCTTTCCGGCGAAATCGGCCAGTGTAAATGACTCACCTGTGCGGGCATTGACGAGCGGCAGGGTCTTCCAATCGGCCTGGCTCGCCTCAGCAGTGCCTACTGCCGCCTGATCCACTGCTGCCGTCCCTGTGACGATGACCTGCGCGGATGAAGGCGCTGTATTTGTAGAGCACGATGCTAACAAGAGGGCCGCGAGCAGCATCCCGATATACTTGATCATAAACATCTCCTGAAATTCTGTTTGCGCTTATGACCTCTATTCTTTCCGATAGTTCTCTCTAATGTCTTACGTAGCGATGTGCGAGGAATGTTAGGGACACGGCGGGCCGTGTCTTACGTGATCCCATCATTATTTTTAACAGTCACCTTCTTATACAAAGTGAAACGGCATCGCATTTGGGATTTCGATGGCCTGCTCAATGTGAAATTCCACCACGCGCTGTGCGCCGGGCAGGACGGCAGCACGTTCTGCCTCCCAGATGATTTCCGCCCGTCCCGTGAGCTGAAGCGTTCGCCCCTGCACAAAATCAAGGAAGAGCAGGCCAGAGTGCGGATTGGCGACAATATTGCCGAGCGTATTGAACATGGTGTTGCCCGCATAATCCGGGAATTCCAGCGTGGCCGCGTCAATGACGTGGACAAATCCGCCTGGCCCGCCGCGATGTGAGGCATCAGCGCCTGCGTCACTATTGGCGCTGGCGATGAAAAATGTATCTGCCTCGCCAATCCAGCGCTGCTGTTCTGCTGTGAGCACATTGTTCTGCTGTGGTGTAACCTCATGGGCCTCATGCTGGATAAACGCATCGATCTCACGCGGTTGGATATACTTGGGGCAGTTGGAGTACGCCTGCTGAATTGTGACATAAAAACCATCCGGGTGAATCTCGGCTGTGCCATTGAGACGGATGCGTTGACGGGTGGCAAAATCGATCACGATGAGGCCCAACTGCGGGTTATGGGTAAGATTGCTGACCAGAGGATCGCCAGATGTAAGTTTCATCTCGATGAGCACCGTTTGCTCATCCAGCGCAGACATAAACCCTGGCTCCCCAGTCAGCAATGATGCCCAGACATCGCCCTTGCTATCGATGGAGGCAGCCACAGCAATCCTCTGCTCCTGCAAGAACATCTGGGCAATCAATGGCATTTCAGCATGGATGCCGCGTCCGATGCGCTGTGCCATTGCCTGAACACCTGCGCGGGCTTGCACCGCGAGTTCACCCTCATGGTATTTCATACGATTTTTCCTTTAGAACAACCCGCAGGACGGGCCATCTGATGAGGTATGGTGATCTTCAGCGCCAGAGGAACTAAAAATTTCCAGGCGAATGCCATCCGGGTCTTCAAAGAAGATGCCGCCTGACTGTGCGCCCTCGGCGTGAGGGACAATGCCATCGTAGAGAAAATGCACACTCATATCACACAGCTTGTGCTCAATTTGATGAACAATCTCCATCGTGTCAACTTGAAACGACAGGTGATGAAGTCCAGCCTGATTCTTCTCAAAGCTGCTGCTGCTTTGCTGCCACAGCGTCAGCACGATGCGCTGCTTATCGCCCAAAAAAGCAAATTCACGGCCTTCTTTCTGTGATTCCGCGAGTACATCAAAATTGAACACCTGCTGATAAAATTGTTTGGAGCGATTGAGATTGCTGACATTGAGGCCGATATGCCCGGTTTGAAAGGCGGATTGTGAGTGTACTGTCTGATCTGTCATGATGATTTCTCCATGAAAATGTTTATCAAAATATCCATGTCTTGAACAGATTAGACGCGGATATAGAGAGTATTTCATGGATTTTTATCCTTGTCAATACGCTGATTGAGACGGATAATTTAAAGAAAGAGAAAGAGTGTCTGATGAGTGAACATTCTGAGTCGCCATTCGTCTTTGTGGGCGAAGTTATGGCGCTTGATCTGGTCAATACCGAGGTGGCGGTACGCGGGAAGCCGGCTGACCTTCTGCAAACGCCGGACGAGCTGATGCAGTGGTGGGCCTTGTGCCGCCAGAATTATCCTGACATGGAGGCTGTGTCTGGCCCGCCGCCGATCTATGATGAGGCCCTGCTTGACGTGATTAAGGTGTGGCGTGGGAGTCTGCGGCGATTGTTTAGTGATATTGCTGAGGGTACATCTGCCGCTGAGGATGATATAAACGCTCTCAACTCCATCTTGCGGCGTGCCTCTCCGATGCTGATATGGCGGGGAGATCATGTGCCACAGTGGGGCTATTCCTATGACAATGATCCTCAAGTGGGTGTGCTGCTGCCTATCGCACTCTCAGCCCTGCGCTTGCTAACGAGCATGGATCTGGGCCGCTTGAGAAAGTGCCATAACCATCGTTGTGTTCTGCTCTTCTACGATACGACGAAGAGCGCCACCCGTCATTGGTGCAGCCCGGCCTGCCTGGATCGTGAACGCTCGGCGCGGCGTTACGAGGAGAAAAAGCGCTCACTAGAAAATTGAGAGGGACATTCTTCGGGGCGACTCATGCCCTGCTTCGGGACATGATCGGCCCACCAGCCGTAATGAAGCAGCTCAGGCTGCCAGAAATGAACATGACTGTCCACGATATGCAGCGGCATCAGACGTCCTTAATCCGTTTGGAACACTTCTTCCATATCTGTCCACCAGCCGCTTGCCTGACCACCTGTTGAACTGCCCTGTACAGGCTCCTGCATCGGATCGTTGAGCGCCCACCATTCGTGTGTGAGCGGATCGCTGCCGATGATTGCCATATCCGCCTCATAATCACTTCCGATGTACTCAAAATAGGCGAACAGCAGGCCGTTCCAGTGATAGATGCAACAAAATGACGCATAAAGCAAACGGGCGTCATCACGACACCCGTTTGGCACATGGGATATGACATCGCCCACAATTATTGCGACACAATTTCCTGATGCAGGGCCATTGTCTCCGGTGTCAGGGGACGAGAACGTTCGCGCATGACGCGCTCCAACTGCTGATAATGGACGAGGGCTTCGCCGCGCCGACCCATCTGAGCATACAGGCCCATAACACGACGATGCAGGTCTTCACGGGTGGGGTCTTCATTGATCGCCTGGATATACAGCTTGAGGGCCTGCTCTTTGCGATCATCGGCCTCATGCACCTCGGCCATATTGCTCAACGCTTCCACAAAGCCTACGCTGAAGGCCGCCCGCCGCTTCTCAATCCAGGGTTCGTTATGTCCCTGCAAGAAGGGACCTTTGTACAGCTTGACCGCCTGCTGCCACGCGTCCATACGATTCGGGTTGTTCTCGTCGCGCCCTTTCATGAGCGTCTCAACGAACTCCACCACATCGTAGTACACATTCAGATCAGGATTGATCTGATAGTGGGTTTCATGATGCACCAGCACATCGAGATTGAGGGCTTTGTGCAGGCGGCGCTTGGTCACATGGAAGACATTCACCGCCTGATCGATCTCCAGATCCGGCCAGAAGGCATGGCAAATGGCGGAACGGGTCACGATATGCCGATCCAGCGCGAAGAAGAACAGCAGGCGCGGCAGATGGCCTTCCCAGGTATCGATCAAATTATCATCGAGCAGCACGCGCCCAGGCCCCAGGGCGTACACCTGGAGACGCATTGAGCCGTCGCTGTTGGTCTCATAGAAATTATCCTGCACGAGGGTGTCGTCGCGCAGCAGGGCCGCTTGCTGGCGGGCGACCATCGCCACCCAGGGCAGACGCGGCAGGGTGCGGCTGTTGATAATGACGCGGGCATTCTCCGGCAGCACATCCACAAGCTCTTCAACAAAGCGATGGATATCATCGGCTTCATCGCTGCAATCATATTCGTCGAAGACAATCAGCGCCATCTGACCATCGCTGATCTCACGAATTTCCTGGACGAAGGTCTTCAACAGCAGATCAAGGTTCTTTTCCGGTGCATCATGCACCTCATAGGGCAGCATGTTGATACGGCGGCCAAAGGTAGGATGTTGATTGGCAAAGCGATGACTCAAATTGTTCAGAAATGCTTTCAAGTGAATATCATCTGAACCCATCGCATAGTAGAATATTGTAGAGTTTGGTTCTTGCAGCAGCTTGGCGAGCAGCAGCGAACGATATTTGCTCTGCGGATGTAAAAGCGTGACGCGAGTTTTGGTAGTGGTATCGAGTAGTTTTTGATAAGCTTGTTCGATATGTTCCTGGATTTTCATCGTTCCCATCCAACAAAGACATTATTAACATCTTTACAGTATAGCAAAATATGACACTGGCGCAATTGCTATTTGTGTTAGTGCTGTATTACAGAACAAATATCACATCCTATTGCATCCGAGGAATATGCTTATGACCACTTCCACCAAACCGCGCCGTCCCTTTGGGGTCATCCTGGCCCTTGCAGGAGGAGTCTTTATCTTCTCATTCATCCCGGCCTTGATGATTGCGATCTTCGTTTATCTGACCCGTTATGTGCAGGTGGATGCCAGCGGTGGCATGTCGGGCCTCGATTTTAAAGATGTCACCTATCAGCCTCTGCTTATACCGGGCATAGGAGCCTTGATCTATCTGCTGCTGGCGATCTGGGCCTGGCGCGGCAAGTCGCCGGTGGCCCGCTTCGTCTTTCCGTTGATGACAGCATTGTACTGCATCGTCACCTGGGGCCTGCTCACCATCCCCAACACTGATGCCAATCAAGGGATTGATTCCGCGACAGGCTTTGCAGCGATAGCCTCGCAGATTTATCTCTTTGCCATGATTGGCGTGACCGTCTATATCGCGTGGTTTATGAATCGCTGGTCAGCACGCGCCTTCTTCCGAGGCTACTACACCAAGAACGATTTACAGATGCTCCAGGCGGTGCGGGTGACATCGGGCGATTAGGGGAGAGGCGAGGCACATTACAGGATTTTCATGTGTAATCATTCACCTATCCGTGAGAATCATGGGTTTGTAGGGGCAGAATACATCCTGCCCACGTCGAGTCCCCTACAAATCATCAGGGCGCGATATATCGCGCCCCTATAAGGGCCTTTGTCGCACGCGCCTATATAACCAATGGTGCAAGTCGTAAATTTGATATGGGATTGGCGTAGGGGCGCGATGCATCGCGCCCCTACAAAAGCGCTTTGGCCCTTTAAAAATTCCTTGCCATCAAAAATTGAGCCT
>Ga0105044_10011791_pt1 | contig 11888 bp, 8 predicted proteins | sample MAT01_FD_78092 | JGI IMG/M metagenome (GOLD analysis project Ga0105044, IMG submission 78092) | Freshwater microbial communities from Lake Fryxell liftoff mats and glacier meltwater in Antarctica - MAT-01 | ecosystem: Environmental > Aquatic > Freshwater > Ice > Liftoff microbial mat | place...
AGCCGGCCAGATCCGAGCGACGGTGAAGGTCCCGGACGACGTGGTCTCGATCGCACTGCGGACCGGCTGAACCGGTCGACACGCCGCGCCACCGGCGGCGATCTCGTGCGCTGGGTGTCATTCGGCGGGCTGGGGCGGCTCCGATGACCACGGCTACCGTCTGGTCGTGACCAGCGATCTCACCCTGGCCGGCGCGTTCCCGGCCCCCACCCGTGAGCAATGGCTCGACCTCGTCGACGGAGTCCTGAAGGGCAAGCCCTTCGACCGCCTGGTGCACACCACTTACGACGGACTGAAGATCCAACCGCTTTACACGGCAGACGATGTCGCCACAACCGGCGACGAATCGGGTTTCCCTGGCGCGGATCCCACCACCCGGGGCACCGACGCCGCACCGTTTCCCGGCGGTCAATGGGAAGTGCGGGCCCCGGTCACCCATCCGGACCCTGCTCAGGCCAACGCCCACGCCCTCGAAGAACTGACCGCCGGGTCAACGGGGCTGATCCTCAGATTCGATCGGGCCGTTCGCCGGGGTATCGGTCCCGCGCACCCGGGCTTCGCCGATCACGGCGCCATCGACGGCGTCTGCATCCATGACTCGGTCGCGTTCAACCGAGCGTTGGCCGGTGTGTACCTGGATCTTGCGCCGGTGTCGTTCCAGCCGGGTGCAGCGTTTCTCATCGCGGCCGCCTGGCATCGTGAGCTGGTCGCCTCGTCCGGAATCGATCCCGCAACGGTGTCGGGCTGTTTGGGTGCCGATCCACTCGGCGCCCTGGCCGCCGAGGGGGTCCTGCCCCAGGGAGTGGACCGAGCCCTCGAGGAGCTGGGTCACCTGGCAGCGGCACGCGGTCCCGCCGCTGCGCCAGGGCTGCGTACCGCCATGATCGACCTCGGGCCATATGTCGAGGCCGGCGCCACCGAGGCCCAGCAGTTGGCCATCATGTTGGCCACCGCAGCGGCCTACCTCCGGGCCATGGAGGCCGCCGGGTTGGAGCCCCAGGCGGCCGCTGCGCAGATCGAGGTCACGCTGGTCCTCGACGCCGACGTCTTCTCCGGCATCGCCACCATGCGGGCCGCCCGCCGGCTCTGGGCGGCGCTGCTGGAAACCTGTGGGGTCCCCGAGATCGGACGGAAATCCTGCATCGGTGCCCGAACGGCCGGCCGCATGATGACCAGGCGTGACCCGTGGGTGAACCTGCTGCGTGGCACCGCAGCGTCATTCGCGGCAGCGATCGGCGGCGCCCGTTTCGTCACCACGCTGCCCTTCGACATCGAGTGTGGTTACCCCGATGACCTGGGCCGGCGGACCGCCCGGAACACCCAACTCCTGTTGTGCGAGGAAGCGCACGTCACCGCTGTACTCGACGCCGGGGGTGGCTCGTGGTTCATCGAGGCGACCACCGAGGCGCTGGCCGAAGCGGCCTGGGATCGTTTCGTGGAGATCGAGACCGACGGCGGCATGGTCGAGGCCCTGCGGTCCGGCACCCTGGCCAGACGTATCGACGACGTATGGACTCGGCGCCGCTCAGACGTGGCCCACCGGGTCGAGCCCTTGACCGGCGTGAGCGAGTTCCCGATGGCCGCCGAGGAGCCGGTGGTCCGTGCGGAACCGGATCGTTCGGGGCCGAGGGCAGGTGCAGTCGGCCCGCTCGAGCACGTCAGCGGTTCAGCAACGGTGGTGGCCGCGTTGCCGGTCCGCCGGCTTGCGGCGGACTTCGAATCGCTGCGTGATGCGGCGGAGCAGTTCGCAGCCCGGACCGGGCATCCTCCCCGGGTCTTCCTGGCCACGCTGGGCTCGGTGGCCAGTCACACCGCTCGGTCCACGTGGACGTCGAACCTGTTCGAGGCGGGCGGGATCCTGGTGATCGAACCGGGCTCATTGCTTGATGTCGATGCCGTGGCGGTTGCCTTCGACGAGAGCGGCGCCACCTTCGCCTGCATCGTCGGATCGGATTCGACCTACGCGGACCTGGCGGCGCCCGCGGCCGAGGCCCTGCTCGCCGCCGGAGCCAACAAGGTCGCGCTGGCGGGGAACCCGGGCGACCGACGAGCGTCCGACGAAGCCGCAGGTGTCACCTTGTTCATCCACGTCGGGATCGACGTCGTGGAGCTGCTGAGTGTTGTCCAACATGTGCTTGGGGTGACCCGGTGAGCAGCATCCCGGACTTCACCGGACTTGGCCTTCCGCCGCGCTCGCCGGCCGACCCCGGATCGCTCCAGCGGTGGGAGCAGGCCGTGGCCGACGCCACCGGGTTGTCGGTGGACAAACTGGGTTTCGCCACGCCAGAGGGCATCGACGTTGCGCCGCTCTACAGCGCGGCCGACCTGGAGGGCTTGGATCATCTGGGCACCTACCCCGGCATTGCGCCGTACCTGCGCGGCCCGTACCCGACCATGTATGTGAACCAGCCCTGGACCGTGCGCCAGTACGCCGGGTTCTCCACGGCGGAGGACTCCAACGCCTTCTACCGGCGCAACCTGGCACAGGGTCAGAAGGGACTGTCGGTGGCGTTCGACCTGGCCACTCATCGGGGCTACGACTCCGATCATCCCCGGGTCAGCGGCGACGTCGGCATGGCCGGCGTGGCCATCGACTCCATCTACGACATGAGGACGCTGTTCAGTGGCATCCCGCTGGATCAGATGTCGGTGTCCATGACCATGAACGGCGCGGTCCTGCCCGTGCTGGCGCTTTACATCGTGGCGGCCGAGGAGCAGGGAGTGTCGCCCCAGCAGTTGGCCGGGACCATCCAGAACGACATCCTCAAGGAGTTCATGGTCCGCAACACCTACATCTACCCGCCGACGCCGAGCATGCGGATCATCGGCGACATCTTCGCCTTCACCAGCCAGAACATGCCGAAGTTCAACTCGATCAGCATCTCCGGATATCACATGCAGGAAGCCGGCGCCACGGCCGACCTGGAGCTGGCCTACACGCTGGCCGACGGAGTCGAGTATCTGAGAGCCGGCATCGCCACGGGCCTCGACGTGGACGCCTTCGCCCCCCGCCTCAGCTTCTTCTGGGCCATCGGCATGAACACGTTCATGGAGATCGCCAAGATGCGGGCCGGCCGGTTGCTGTGGGCGAAGCTCGTCTCGGATTTCTCGCCGAAGAGCACCAAGTCGCTGTCGTTGCGGACGCACAGTCAGACGTCGGGCTGGTCGCTCACCGCGCAGGACGTCTTCAACAACGTCATGCGGACCTGCATCGAGGCCATGGCCGCCACCCAGGGTCACACCCAGTCCCTGCACACCAACGCTCTGGACGAGGCGCTGGCTTTGCCGACCGACTTCTCGGCCCGCATCGCCCGCAACACCCAACTCTTCCTGCAGCAGGAATCCGGGACCACGCGGGTCATCGACCCATGGGGTGGCAGCTACTACGTGGAGCGACTGACCCGCGATCTGGCTGAGCGGGCATGGGCGCACATGGCCGAGGTCATCGAGCTCGGTGGCATGGCCAAAGCAATCGAGGCGGGCATCCCGAAGCTGCGCATCGAGGAGGCGGCAGCCCGAACCCAGGCTCGAATCGACTCCGGTCGCCAATCGGTGATCGGCGTGAACTCACACCGACCCAACACCGACGAACCCATCCAGGTACTGAAGATCGACAACCGCGCGGTGCGCCAGAATCAGCTGGCCAAGCTGGAGCGACTCCGCACCGAGCGGGATGCAACAGCGGTGTCAGTGGCGCTCGACGCCCTGACCACTGCCGCCGACCGCGGCGACGGGAACCTGCTGGCCCTGGCGGTCGACGCAGGTCGGGCCATGGCGACAGTGGGGGAGATCTCCGACGCGCTCGAGAAGGTCTACGGTCGGCATCGGGCCGAGATCCGGTCCATCTCGGGGGTGTACCGCAGCGAGATGGGTGACTCCAATGCGTCGGTGCAACGTTGCCGTGAGCTGGTCGAGGCCTTCGAGGCTGCCGACGGGCGCCGCCCGCGCATCCTGATCGCCAAGATGGGCCAGGACGGTCACGACCGGGGCCAGAAGGTGGTGGCCACGGGGTACGCCGACCTGGGATTCGTGGTCGACATCGGACCGTTGTTCGCCACGCCCGGCGAGGTGGCCCGACAAGCGGTCGAGAACGACGTCCACGTGATCGGCGCCTCATCGCTGGCCGCCGGACACCTGACCCTGGTTCCGGAGTTGCGGGCAGAACTGGCTGCGTTGGGACGTGAGGACATCGTGGTGGTGGTGGGCGGCGTCATTCCGCCCCAGGACTTCGACGAGCTGCGCGCTGCGGGCGCGGCGGCCATCTTCCCGCCCGGCACGGTGATCTCTGCCGCAGCGATCGAGATGATCGAGCTCCTCAACGACCGACTGGGCTACAGCACGGGTACTGCCGGAGCGGGCGCCCCGGCGTAACGTCGCACCGTGACCACGCCCCCGAGCGGCCCCGCTGCCGACTATCCGCCGACCGCCGAGATGCTGGTCAAGATGCGCAAGTTCCTGGTGGTGTTGCCGGCCGTATTGCTGGTCATCGCCGCAACAGGACTGGTGCTGGTCGGGCTGTTCCTGGAGCAGGGTCGCCCCAAGTTCCTGATCATGGCGTTGCTGGCCGGTCAGACCGTCCTGGTGGCCGTCTCGGCCCTGGGCAAGTTGCGTCAGTTCCGCGCCGGGATGAAGTTGCTGGAGGCACGGTCCTGGGCCGTGCAGCGTTTCGACATGGAGCATGTCCGAACGGTCAAGGCTCGAGCCCAGAAGAGCTTCATCACCCTCCGCGCCCATGACGGTTCGGGCCCGTTGATCGACACCAACGTGGCGCCCCAGTTGCTGTCGGACTGGGAAACGGCCACCGCGCAGCCGATCTGGGCGATCGTCGGGGACACCAACGCAGTGATGTCGATCGACGACGGCCGGACCGTCATCTTCTCCACCGCCTTTCGTTCGGCGAGCTGAGTCGGGGTCCCGGCCCGGTGGCTGTCGAGTTGCTCGGTGCAGCGGACTACGTCGACGGGGTCCTCGGCGGGGATCGGACGGTCCTCGCTCGGCTGATCACCCTGATCGAGAGTCGACGGGCCGACCACCGGGTGCTGGCCGCCGAGGTCCTGGACCGGCTGGTCCCGCACTCGGGCGGCGCTCACCGAGTGGGGATCACCGGGGTGCCGGGGGTGGGCAAGTCCACCTTCATCGACCAGTTCGGCATCAACCTGTGCGAAGCGGGCCACCGTGTGGCCGTGCTGGCCGTCGATCCCAGCTCGCAACGCACCGGTGGGTCCATCCTGGGCGACAAGACCCGCATGGCCCGCCTGGCGTTCCACCCGGAGGCCTTCGTCCGCCCGTCACCCGCCGGGGCAACGCTGGGCGGCGTCACCCGAACGACCCGGGAGACGATCCTGGTGTGTGAGGCGGCCGGCTTCGACGTGGTCCTGGTCGAGACGGTCGGGGTCGGGCAGTCCGAGACGATCGTGGCCGAGATGGTCGACTGCTTCCTGGTCCTGATGCTGGCGGGCGCCGGCGACGAGTTGCAGGGCATCAAGAAGGGTGTTCTGGAGATCGCCGACATCATTGCGGTGAACAAGGCCGACGGTGACAACGTCACCCGCGCCCAACGGGCCGCCGCCGACTATCGCCATGCGTTGCACCTCACCGAGCCGTTCTCCGCGGCGTGGTCCCCGCCCGTGCTGACGTGCAGCGGCCAGGACAACGTGGGTCTCGACGAGCTGTGGGCCCAGATCCGACTGCACCGGGACAAGCTGGGGGCCACGGGTGAGCTCGGGGCCAAACGCCAGCAGCAGCAGGTCCGTTGGATGTGGTCCATGGTCGAGGAGCGGGTGCTGGACACCATGCGCGCCTCGCCTCAGGTGCGGGCGTTGAGCGCCGCCTGTGAGTCCGAGGTGCGGGCCGGAACGGTGTCCGCCACCGCAGCCGCCCATCGTCTGCTCGAGGCCGCCGGCATCAACGACGACTGAACCGTTCTCGGCGGCCTGGGTTGCGCCAGGCGCAACCCACCCCACCGAGAACGGTGGGCGGAACCATCTGGCCGGCTCGTCACCGGTGTGGCACCCTGCGAGCAGTGAGCGTGCGGCTGGGGAGCCTTGGACGAAGCCGAGTCGGCGGACTGCCGATCTGGGTGATCGTGATCGGCGGCCTCCTGATCGGCGCGCTCGTCGTCATCGGGTCGAACGCGGCCGGTGAGGCCGGCGTGGCGGATCGAAGCGGGGCGTTGGCACTCCGTTCAGCCACCGTCTCGGTGCGCTCGACCGGCTGCGGCGCCGAGGTCACGGGCTCGGGGGTGCGGCTGGGCGACGGCTCGGTGTTGAGCACGCGACGGATGGTCCAGGGCTCACGAGTACAGGTCGGTGGCGACGACGTGGCCGGTGTAGCGGTGGGTGAGTCCCTGGACGTGTCGGTGATCACGCCGTCCGAGGATCGATCCGACCGAGGCACCGTTGCCGTGGCGTCCTCGTTGCCGACCGTGGGCGGGTCGGTGCTGGTGGCCGGGCAACGGGACGGGGAGGTGACGGTTCGAAGATCACAGATCGTGGGAGCGGTCGCCGGTCGAACTGCCGCTGAGCCCCTGTGGTCGTGGCGTCTTGACGTCGCTCTGGGTCCCGACGACGTAGGAGGTGGCGTCACGGATGAACGGGGTGGTCTCGTGGGCATCGTGACCGGATCGGACGTGGTCGGTGGCGCCGCGTTGGTGACTCCGGTGAGCGCCGCGCTCGGCGAATCCCTGGTGGCCGCTTTCGCCTGCCCATGAGAAACCGTCGTCAACCCCAGTCGGACGGGCGGTACACCAGCGGAGTTGGGGGGATCGACCCGAGCTGGAACCCCCGGCCGCGCCGTTCGATCGAATCGAGAGGTTGGCCGAGTGAGCTCAGGAGCAGGGCCGTCACCTCCGAGGGTTGCCGCGGCCGGGTCTGCTGGGCCAGGTCGTCGAGCGTGACAGCCCCATCTCGTTTGGCCAGGCGATCGCCTCGTTCGCTGACCACCAGCGGGATGTGGGCCCAGCTCGGCGTCGGCAGACCCAGGAGCCGTTGGAGCAGCACCTGTGAGGGGGTCGAGGACAACAGGTCATCGGCCCGCAACACCTGTGTGACGCCCTGATCGGCATCGTCGATGACCACGGCCAGGTGATACGCGGGGACGCCGTCGCCCCGCCGGAGCACCACGTCGTCAGGGATGCCCCGATGCATCCCGGCGAACTGGTCCGTGATCTCGATCGGGGTGTGATCGGCCCGCAGGCGGATGGCGGGCGCTCGGCCGACGGCCATCCGTTCGCTGACCTCGGCCGCGCTCAGATGGCGACAGGTCCCCGGGTAGCGCTGTGCCTCGTCGCCCGCCTTCGGCGCAGGCTGTGTCATGTGCGGCGCAGGCTGTGTCATGTGCGGCGCGGGCTGTGTCATGTGCGGCGCAGCCGCGGCGTCGCGGATGTCTCGACGGGAGCAGAAGCACGGATAGGTGAGGCCGGCGTCGGCCAGCCGGGCGATCGCCGTGTGGTAGCGCTCGAACCGCTCGGATTGGACGACCACCGGGCCGTCCCAGTCCAGACCGATTCGGCGCAGATCTCGGAGCTGACCCTCTGCGTGTTCGGGCGATGACGTGACTCGATCGAGGTCCTCCATTCGCACGACGAACTCCAGGCCGTTCGATCTGGCCCAGAGCCACGCGGTCACGGCGGTGCGCAGGTTCCCCAGATGGAGCACGCCCGTGGGAGACGGGGCGAACCGTCCCGTCATCTCACATCCCGATGACGGGAACCATGGCTTCGACCAGACGCACGCCCCGGTGGGCCAGCGCTGCTTCGAGCTGGTCGGTGAACTCCTCGGCGGTGGTCGCCCGGCTGGCGGTGACGCCCATGCCCTTGGCCAGTGCCACGAAGTCCAGGTCGGGACCGGACAGGTCGAGCATGGCCCGCGCCTTGTCGCCGACGTTGGATGCCCCGACCCGGTTCAGTTCCATGTTGAGCACGGCGTAGCTGGAGTTGTTGTAGAGGACGATGGTGATGTCGAGGTCTTCTCGAACCATGGTCCACAGCGCCTGGATCGTGTACATGGCCGACCCGTCGGACTCGAGACAGAGCACCTTGCGGTCCGGGGCGGCGACCGCGGCGCCCAGGGCCAGCGGCAAGCCGATTCCGATTGCTCCGCCGGTCAGGGTCAACATGTCGTGACGGGGCGCCCCGGCCGTGGCCCCGGCCACGAAGATGCCGGATGTGTTCGACTCGTCGACCAGGATCGTGTGCTCGGGCAGCAATGCGCCGATGGACGCGGCCACGGACTCGGCGGTGAGCGGCCCCGTGGGGCGTTCGGGTCGCGCGGCGGGAGCCACGGCCACATCGGTGCCACAGCCAATGCGTTCGGCCAGGTCGGTCAGTGCTGACACCGGGTCGACCCCACCGGCGCAGAGGTCGATGACCTCGCAACCCTCGGGTGTGAGCACCGACTCCTTGCCCGGGTAGGCGAAGAATGTGACCGGTGCCTTGGCGTCGACGAGCACGATGACCTCGGATCCGTCGAGCTGCATCTGGGCGAACTCGCCGAGGTAGGCCAGCCGGTCGATCGGGACGACTCCGGCGCCGCGCTCCAGCCGCGTCGGGAACGTCTCGCACATCATCCCGGCGCCCGTGGCATCGGCAATGCGTCGAGCGGCCCGCAGCCCGGGCTCCAGCAGCGTTCGACCCCCGAGCAGGATCATGCACTTGCGCCCGGATCGCAGCGCGTCGGCGACAGCGCACTGCGCGGCCTCGGTCGGGGGCGTCTGGGACAGGGCCGGAAGCGGCTGGACCGGGCCGGGAGACTCGGACCAGCAGACATCTGCGGGCAGGATCAGCGTGGCGACCCGGCCACCGTCCTCGGTGGCGGCCACCACCGCGTGAGCGGCATCGGTGGCCACATCGTCGGGCGAGGTGGAGCGAGTCACCCAGGCGGACACCGCAGATGCAATGGCGTCGATGTCGCTCTCCAGCGGAGCGTCCAGCGGCTTGTGGGCCAGCGCGTGGTCTCCAACGATGTTGATCATGGGAACTCGGGCCCGGCGGGCGTTGTGCAGGTTGGCCAGACCGTTGCCCAGGCCTGGACCCAGATGCAACAGGGTGGCCGCGGGCTTGCCGGCCATGCGGGCGTAGCCGTCGGCCGCGCCGGTGACCACGCCTTCGAACAGGCCGAGGATGCCGCGCATCTCGGGTACGTCGTCGAGAGCCGCCACGAAGTGCATCTCCGACGTACCCGGGTTGGTGAAGCAGACGTCGACCCCGGCGTCGACGAGTGTGCGGATGAGTGCCTGTGCGCCGTTGATGGGAGCCTCCTCGGTTCCACCGAAGTATGCCCGAACCGCCGGGGCGACACTGCAGCGGTCCGAGGCGGCCGCTCCCGTCGCCGCATGCCTACGATCACCAGGGCGAAGGAGCACCATGACATCGTTCTCGATCGAGCCGAGCGGGCAGACCAGCGGGGCACTGATTCGAGGTCTCGACCTGAGTCGCCCCGTGGACGCCCCGACCGTCGTCGCGCTGCGAGCGACGTGGCTCGAGCATCAGGTCATCGCCTTTCCCGACCAGCAACTCACCATTGACCAGCTGGAAAAGGTGGCTGCCATGTTCGGACCGTTCGGGGACGATCCGTACATCCTGCCCATCGACGGCCATCCCCATGTGGTGGAGGTCAAGCGCGAGGCGGACGAACTGGCGCCGCTGTTCGCCGAGGCCTGGCATTCGGACTGGAGCTTCCTGGCGTCACCCCCTGCTGGCACGCTGCTGTACGGCATCGAGATTCCGCCGGTCGGCGGAGACACCTTGTTCGCCAACCAGTACGCGGCCTACGACGCGCTGCCCGACGCCATGAAGGAGCGGTTGCACGGCCTGATGGGAGTCCACTCGGCTCGACGCGGGTACGCGACCGATGGCCAGTACGGAGCCAGGGACGTTGGCCGCTCCATGAGGATCGTGTCCTCCACCGACGCCATGGCCACCCAGTTGCACCCCCTCGTTCGGATCCATCCCGAGACTGGCCGGCCGGCGTTGTTCTGCAGCATCGGGTACACGATCGACGTCGACGGCATGGACCACGACGCCGCTCAAGAGCTGCTGTTCGAGCTCTATCAGCACTGCGGGCGCGACGAGTTCGTCTACCGCCATCGGTGGACGCCCGGGATGGTCACGCTGTGGGACAACCGGTGCCTGCTGCACGCCGCCACCGGTGGCTACGACGGGCACCGCCGGCTGTTGCACCGCATCACCGTGGCGGCGTCGACATAGCTTCGATTCAGGGTCGTGCGGACAGGCCGCTGCGCAGCGCCAACTCGTCGGCGGGAACCTCTGGGGGGCGTGCGTTGACGTCGTAGTCCCGGCGTGCGGGGTCTGTGGCCAGCTGGGCGCCCAGTTCGGCGAAACGGGTCTGGAAGGCAGCCAGGGTCCACTGCCCGAAGATGGTGTGCCCGCCTTCGTAGGCCTGCTCCTGGTACTCCTCATGGGTGGTCACGTAGCCCATGTAGTCGTTGCAGTAGGTGACGATCAGCACCTCCTCGATCCCGGCTTCAGCAAGCTGCGTGGCGAGGCCGTCCCGAAGTCGGCGACCGGCAATCGTGGTGAATTCACCGGGACAACAGACCAGGGCGAGCTGACCGATCCGGACGATCTGCACCGGCAGGACGGTGGCCACCAGCGGACTGGCGGTCACTGCCCCTCGCCGGGACTCACGCTTCATCTCGGCGACCGCCGGGTCGACGAAATTGGGGAGCGGGGTGCGGGCCAGTGGGCGGCCGAGGAGCAACTTTCGGGTCGCCTCGGTCACGATGTCCTTGGGCTCCTGGGCCAGGTAGAGCGCGTCGTAGTAGCGGCGATCGTCGGCGCTCATCCGGTTCCAACGCGAGCGCCGCCACCATCGCAAGCTGCGGGCTGCCGCTCGGGCCACGGCCATGGCCACAGGCGGAGCGCCCAGGCCATCGACCGGAGTGCCCGCAAAGAAGCCCGCTCCATGACAGGCGTCGCCGGTGCGGGCGCCGACCGATCCGGCGGCGAACACCGGGTCGACGTCAACCGCGGTGAAATCGAAGAAGGCGAGCACGGCGTCGAGGGGTCCGTCGACGTCCACGGCCGGGAAGGCGGCCACTGTGGTCAGGGCGCGATGGCTCTGGAGCTCGCCGTTGCGGACGGCGTAGTCGACATCACCGGCGCGTCGGACGGTCCGGCGCCGTCGGCGTTGGCCGGGTCCGTGATAGTGGGGGGAGACGTCTCCGGCGGTGCCCTGGGCGAAGATGGCCACGGCATCAGTCAGGCCGGATGCGACTGCCATCTCCCGTTCGGCGTACGCCGCGGCGTAGCCCTTGTTGTCGCCGTCGTGGGCGTTCATCTGGTTACCGATGCAGGTGGGGTGGACGCCGAAGATCGACAACAAGGACCGGAGCTGGTTCTGACGGGACACGGTGAGCACGGTCATGCGGCGGTCGATGGCGGTGTCGGCGTGTGCCGTGGAGATCGCGGGGACCTCAGAGTTTCGGTTGTATGCGGCGATGGACCGGTTCCAGGCCACCTTCTCGGACTCGGGGAACTGGCTCCGGGCGATGGACAAGGTCGAGGGCGCTGAGGTCGACTCCGCCCCCGCCACCGCGGCGACGATTGCCGCGACCACGGCATCGAGGTGATCCTGCAGGAAGCCAGGGGTCACGAAGTTGTACATGGCCTCGTGACCGCAACCCCCGGGGCTGGAGTGGGTGTGAGTGCACGTCAGGACGAAGCGTTCGTCGTCGAAGCGTTGACCCAGCAACTGGGCCAGTGCCGTCGATGCCGCCGTTCGCATGGCGTGGGTGACCATGGCCACGTCCAGGCAGCACAGGATCACCGGGTGGACGAGCCCGCCGCCGGGCTCGCTGCCGCCCGCCTCACCGATCAGCCCTTCCTCACCGATCAGCCCTTCCTCACCGATCAGCCCTTCCTCACCGAT
>Ga0105044_10011792_pt1 | contig 11887 bp, 9 predicted proteins | sample MAT01_FD_78092 | JGI IMG/M metagenome (GOLD analysis project Ga0105044, IMG submission 78092) | Freshwater microbial communities from Lake Fryxell liftoff mats and glacier meltwater in Antarctica - MAT-01 | ecosystem: Environmental > Aquatic > Freshwater > Ice > Liftoff microbial mat | place...
GCGCTATCAACCCACCAATGATGATTCCTCCAGCGAGGCCTGTGCCAAATGTGCGTACGCTCGACCAACGACTGAACACGAAGGCAAGTAATCCGGACATGGCCAATTGAGACAGAAAAATACCATAGAGTCTCATGTCTGAACCCGAGCGGTAGAGTCCGACATAGTTTACAGCATTGGCCTCGTAGTAGGGATTGAGTAGCATTCCAAATACGACCCATCCAAGTAGAAAGGAAGCAATTGCGCCGATCAGCGCGGCGATGAGCATGCGTGTATTCATAGTAGCAGTTGTTAAAGGTTTGAGTAAAACTAAGCGCTTTACACTCAAAAAGATAGGAAAGGTGTGTGGGTTGTCAACTACCTGTGATCAATAACCAATGCAAGGGCGTGGACGCGAGGGGTCTTGCCTATTTTTCCTTATCCTTGCAGGAAACCATCTATCACCAAGTGACTTTACGTCTTGCGCTTCTATTCTTCCTGCTGAGTGCAGGGAGTATTACTTCTGCTCAGAATCCGGCTGTATACGGCCGCATTACAGATAGGCAAACCAACGAACCATTGGTAGGCGCCGTGCTCACCGCTGAGGGTCGGTCAGGAACGGTTACGGATCTTGAAGGAAACTACCAAATATCGCTTCAAGCGGGCGCTCATACCCTCACTTTTCGAATGACCGCCTACAAAGAGGTCAAGCGTGAAATCTCCTTAAAGGAAGGAGAAAAACTCAATCTGGATGTCGCCCTTGAATCGGCAGTAGAACAGCTCGGCATTGTGGTGGTTTCGGCGGGTAAGTACGAGCAGAATCTGAGTGAGGTAACGGTGAGTATGGAAGTATTGCAGCCTTCTCTTATTCAAGATAAAAACATTGTCAATATCGAGGAGGGGCTTCAACAAGTTCCGGGCGTTTCAATAGTGGATGGAGAGCCTCAAATCCGCAGCGGCAGCGGATACAGTTTTGGCGCGGGTAGCCGAGTACAAGTTTTGGTAGATGATATCCCGGTGTTAAGCGGAGATGCAGGCAGACCAAGCTGGGGTTTTTTGCCGATTGAAAATGTGTCGCAGGTCGAAATCATCAAAGGGGCGAGCAGCGTGCTTTATGGAAGTTCTGCATTGAGCGGAGTAATCAATTTCCGCACTGCATACCCCACCGTGGAGCCGCGCACGCGACTCACGCTTTACCACGGGGCGTACAGTGATCCTGAGCGAAGCGAAGCCAAGTATTGGGAAGGCACTCCGATGAGGTCTGGACTATTGTTTTTGCATGCGCAGAAATTGAAAGAAGTGGACCTTGTGGTGGGTGCAAGCATTCAAGCGGATGATGGGCACCTTGGACCAATTGCAGGCCCTGATGGAGGTTTTCCGAGGGGCTATTCTCCGTTTAATGCAAATCGGTTTTCAGCGGAGTATCGCGCCCGATTGACATTGAATCTCAGAAGAAATAGCGAACGAGTAAAAGGCCTGAGCTACGGAATCAATGGCAACTTTTCTGATAGTGAATCATTGGCCACACTGATATGGGCAAATGACAGCACCGGATTGTATGGGGCATACGACGGCGCTGCTACTAGAACCATTCAGCAACTGTACACGATAGATCCATTTGTGACCTATTACCGCCAAGGAGCAAGACATTCTTTGAGCACCCGTTGGCAAAGTCTGGACAATGAGAACGACAACAATCAGGGCAATTTCAGCGATGTGTATTTTGCCGAATATCAATATCAGCAGCAATGGGATTCGCTTGGATTAAAAGGTCTGACCTCTACGTTTGGTTTAGTGTCCATCACCACTAACGCGCGCGGCGAATTGTTTTCCGGGGGCAATGAAGATGGAAAGAATAACGCCGGCAACACTGGAGCATATCTTCAGTTGGATAAAAAATTTGGAACTCGGTGGAATGTCAGCGCGGGAGCGCGCTACGAGCAGTTTAATATCAATAATGAAAAGGAAGGGCGCCCAGTATTTCGGGCAGGTGTCAATTTCAAAGCGGCAAGGGCCACTTGGTTGAGAAGCTCTTTCGGACAAGGATATCGGTTTCCGAGTATTGCTGAGAAATTTATCATTACCTCGCTCGGAGCAATTAAAATCTTCGCCAATCCGCAGATTCAATCGGAATCTTCCTGGAGCGCCGAATTTGGAATCAAGCAAGGGTTTCGCATTTCCAATTTCAAAGGCCTATTCGATGTGGCGGTGTTCCAGCAAGAGTTCGACAACTTCATCGAATTCACCTTCGGACAGTGGGATCCGAATCCCTCATTCTCTAACAATTTCGGCTTAGGGTTCAAGAGCATAAATACTGGCCGCGCGCGCGTTCAAGGTGTCGATTGTTCCGTAATGGGTGAAGGAAACATTGGAACCGTGGGTATTCAGATGCTCGCCGGATATACCTACACGAAGCCAGTCAGTCTTACTCCTGATTTAATCTACGGACGCACACCTGCACAGCCCGGAAATCCATTTATTCTGAGCCGCTTTGCAGAAGCTACGTTTCAGAATACAAGTTCAGATCCATCAAACAACATTCTCAAGTATAGGATGCAACATCTAGTGAGAGGGGACATTGGTGCATCCTGGAAAAAGTGGACTCTTGGCGGAAGTTTTAGATCGAACAGTCACATGCAAAACATCGATAGTGCCTTCGAAGAATTGGAAGAGGAGTTACCTACCGTGTTTAATCCGGGCATTCGTCGCTGGCGAAAGAATCATACAAAAGGAGATTTTATTCTTGATGCTCGTGCTGGTTGGCAAATCACGGAAAAGCACAAAGCGGCAATCGTGGTAAGTAACCTTCTTAACCGAGAGTATTCCATTCGGCCATTAGCCCTCGAAGCCGGACGGCTGATCGTAGTCCAATACACCCTTACCTTAGGGGAATCTTGAGAATAGTAGGCATAATTCCAGCACGCTACGGCAGCACACGTTTCCCGGGTAAACCTCTGGTGGAAATTGGCGGCATGTCCATGGTGATGCGGGTTGTACAGCAGGCGCGCAAATGTCTTTTGCTTGCCGATGTAGTTGTGGCGACGGATGATGAGCGGATTTTTCAGCATGTATTAGAGCATGGTGGTAAGGCAGTAATGACCGCGCCCGATCATCCGAGCGGCACAGACCGTTGTCTTGAAGCGTTGAATTTGCTCGAAGGTGGCGCCGATGCGGTGATCAATATTCAGGGCGACGAGCCGTTTGTGGATCCCGGTCAGCTCGAATCGCTGTGTATGCTTCTGGAACGAAAGGGAGTAGAGATTGCTACGCTAGCCATTCGAATTCAAACACTTGAAGTGCTCGATGATCCGAATAAGGTAAAAGTGATTTTTAATCCTATAGGTCGAGCGATTTATTTCAGTCGCCTTCCCATTCCTTTTTTGAAAGGCGTCAAATCAGAAGAGCGACTTAGTCAGCATAGTTTTTTCAAGCACGTCGGACTTTATGCGTTTAACGCTGAGGTGCTTCGACACATTTGCACTCTCCAACCATCGCCGCTGGAGTTGGCAGAATCCCTAGAGCAGTTGAGGTGGCTTGAAGCGGGTTATTCCATACATGTCGTAGAAACCACCATCGAAACGCCTGCCATCGATACCCCCGAAGATTTGAAATACATTCAATCTTAGTTTGAGAATGAGTGGATTGTGTCCGCACGTGCCGATATCCCGATCAGCTCCAGCTTTTCGGTCCCTCAGTTTCTTTACCTTTGGCACCTATGCGCTTGGAGGCTTTTATCACGGATTTGCTCTATGATCACGATTGTGTGATCATTCCTGGGTTTGGTGGATTGGTGGCGACCTATCGTCCGGCCCGCCTGAACCGGATTACGCATGTCATTAAGCCTCCATCCAAGCATGTAGGATTCAATCGTAACCTTACCCATAACGATGGTCTTCTGGCGGCTCATGTGGCTCGCATTACAGGTAAGGCATATTCCGAAGCTCTTGCTGAAATGGAAGAAACGATTGCGGAATTCTACCATCAACTGCTTCACGGACAGCGTGTTTCATGGGAGAAAATTGGATTGTTCTTTACAGATCGCAGTGGAAGCTTGCAGTTTATCCCGGAGGAACAGGAAAATTTCCTGCTCGAATCCTATGGATTGACCTCCGTTCAGCTTAGGCCGGTCGCTCAGCAGACTGCGGACTCTCCGGCAGCTAGTGAGCGAAACCGAATTCCAACGGACTCTTCTTCCGTATGGTGGAAAGCCGCAGCCGCTGTGGCCATCCCACTTGTCGCAGCCGGTGTATGGATGCTCAGTCAAAATCTGAAACCAATGGAAGGGCTGAACCTTGCTGAGATCAACCCATTTAAGGCAAAAACGAATGCGGCCAAATACACCCCTGTGGTGCGTCGAGTGGTTTTTTCTCCTTGGGACACAACCGATGCGTCCAATTGGGAGAGTCTAGTGGATCGTCCCGGTACTCGCATCAATCTGATTACTGGAGAAGAAGATGCCCGAGGCATTGAAATCACGGAAAGGCCTGCTCCTGAGAAGATTAAGCCGGTCAAGAAAAGTCGGACGTCTCAATCATTTCCCCGTTTTCTCATAATCGGAGGGGCTTTTGAAATAGAAGAAAATGCTGACTTATTCATTGAGCAGCTTACCTCGGAGGGTTACAAGCCTTTTCGGGCAGGTAAGAGAGGACGCCTTCATCTCGTAGCCATAGCTGGCTCCGATAGCTCATCCGAGGCTCGTCAATTCATGAAGGAAATAAAATCAGCCAAACAAACCAGCGCCTGGATGCTCTCCCGCTGATCCATTATCTATGAGTCTAAAGGGCATTCGCAACATCATCTTCGACTTTGGTGGAGTGCTGTTTGATATTGATTATTACGCACCAGTTCGCGCGTTCAAAGCACTCGGATTGGAGGATTTCGAATCCATTTATTCCCAAGCAGCTCAGCGACCTGAATTTGATCTGCTGGAAACAGGGAAGATTGAAAACGAGGCTTTTATGGCCTTTCTTCATTCGCACGTGCCTCTTGCTACCCGGAAGGAAGTGGACGATGCATGGAATTGTATCCTGCTTTTTCTTTGGCCGGAGAAGGTAGCCTATGTGCAATCATTGCGCGACAAAGGCTATCGGACCTTTCTGCTGAGCAATACCAACGCGATTCATGTCGCAGAGTTTGAGAAGATGATTGACGCCTCAATGGGCTTGGATCAATTTCGGAGGGCTTTTGAAAAGGTCTATTACAGCAATGAAATGGGGATCAAAAAGCCCTATCCGGAAACATTCCTGAAAGTGTGCGAATGGAATAACCTGATTCCAGAGGAAACTCTATTTATCGACGACTCTTTGCAGCATGTTCAAGGCGCACTGAAGGCAGGTCTCAAAGCTATTCACCTCCTACCAGGGATATCGCTGGAAGAAGCCGTATCCGCATAATTTATTCTTGGTTTGATAAAAAAAAGAACCGCCCCTTGAGGAGCGGTTCATGAAATCATTATTTGAAGGAGGCATTACTTGGCGCGCTTGAAATAGAAGCGAGTAATGTAGATTCCATCATTGTCGTCTTGGCCACCAACAGATTCTACTCCAGCTACAATCGAAACAACTTCCCAGCCTTCGCTGAGCATTACATTTACTTTGCTGTTCACGATAGCATCATTGGCGGCTATGTTCTGAAAGCGAATACCGCCAATATTAAAGAAGTTCAACAGCTTTGTTTCTTCAAAATTCTTCACACGTATTTCATCGCGGTCTGATTTGTTGCGCGTGTTTTCTTCTTCTGAGCGCACAGAGGTGAATTCCTTGTAGTCGCGCTGCTCCAACGCATTGATTATCCGTGAACGACCAAGACCATTGGGGACGATGGATTCCACTACCGTGAATGAAGTGAAATCATACTGCGGCGCTGGAGCAGTAGCGTTGTTGGTAAACGAAAATAGAACGAGAGCAATGGCCACCACGGAGATGCCAAGCGTTGCATAATTGAGATTTTTCATTGGTTTATTTAAATTAGAGGTGAGTTTACGGAGTAAATATAGATGCTGCTTGAAGGGATTTTACGACGGAGATTATGACAGAGGGTTTCGTTATTGAAATGATAAAATCAGATTTCGTGCCATGCTCTCTAGGCGAACCAAGGAAAATGAATTTCATCAAAATACAGACCTACTTCTATAGTCCGAATGCGCCCTTTTCGAGGAAAATATCAATCAGTCGTTGATTGAATAGCCTTACCCCATCCTGATTAAGATGATGGGAATCATAAAAGTGAAGAGTGTCATTTAAGGTCATAAGTTCATTGAAATTGTAGTACTCCCCATAGCTCGTCATCAGGCTATCAAATTGAGAATTATTAGTGTGCGAGATGTAGTAAGATGGAGTAACCGGGGCATTCACGAGTATGACCTTCATCTTTCTTTTTCGGATCATCGAAAGGATTTGCTCAAATTCTATGAATTGATCGTCATTGAACTCCCATTCTGACTGAGGATATTCACCCTGTTTGAAGTATTTCATTTCCTTCGCCACATAGCCGCCGGAGATATAGGTGTCTGCGCCTAAACCTTCGGGCTGTTTCACCGAGGCATTTAAACCGAGTCGATCCCGTGTCACCCCGTAGAACAGAGTGTTCCACACATTAGCGTGGTTCATTTTCAAAGCCATTTGGAGCGAATGCACATCGTTTCTGTCGTTGGCAATGATGTCAAGCGACGACTCAACTCCATCTATTGAAAACGTGACCGGATAGACCTCATAAATAACGAGCCGCGGATCTAGCTGATTGAGATAGCGTTCCAATAGCACTCGCGTTTGTGTGGGGGTTTGCGAACTGGATCCAAGGTTGAATGACCGCAATCCGAGCGAATCATAATATCGCGTATCAAAGCCCCGATAGGCGTGGGAAGATCCTAGGAACAGCACGTCAACGTCGCTTTTAGTCTTCACTTCTTTTAAACGAGAATAGGTGTGCCCAAAGCTGGCAATGGAGTACTTCAAATTCGTGCGGGCAATTTCTGGAATGAGACCACTTCCCCAAAGCAGCAATAGCGCGAGATAGCTAATCGCTGCAAATGGAATGAACATTAGGATGGATTTCAGGAAGTTGTTCATGGGGCCATTCATTAGAATTGGAAATAGATGAATGGCGATTCTTCTGTCTGCATGAACATCCCAATAAGGAAGAGGAGAAATGAGTACATCGCCCACCTAAGCGGCCGCTTCCAAGTTATTCCCAGGCGAGCCAGCGGGTGGGAATGACTGCGGCCAATCCACTCCATTGTAACAAACCCAAGTGTGAGCAGCACGGTCATAAATGCACCTCCTATCCCCTCAAAGTCGGGAGCGGTGAAAAGCGATTTCGAAAAGATTCCTGAAATGTATGAGGCAGCATGAGCGATGTTTTCTGCCCTGAAAAAAATCCAGGCGAATACGATTAGACTGAACGTAAGAAGCATGCCGGCCAATTCGCGCAGACTAGGAAAATTCTTCCCCTCCGCCACCACATGCAGATTGTTCCGGTTGCGATTGGTGATTAATAGGGGAAGAAAGTAGAGTGCATTGAGTGCCCCCCAAGCAATGAAGGTCCAGTTGGCCCCATGCCAGAATCCGCTTACAATAAAGATGATAAACGTATTCCGGATTTTTTTCCAAATACCCCCTTGGCTTCCGCCCAGAGGGATGTAGAGATAATCCCTGAACCAGGTGGAGAGAGAGATGTGCCATCGCCGCCAGAATTCTGCAATGTCACGCGAGAAATAGGGATAGTTGAAATTGCGCATGAGATCAAAGCCAAACAATCGTGAGGTGCCGATAGCAATATCTGAGTAACCTGAGAAGTCGCAATAAATCTGAAATGTGAAAAAAAGTGCACCCATCACTAGCGTGCTTCCGGACTGGTCTTCAGAGCTATTAAAAATAAGATTCGCATACACCGCGCAATTGTCGGCGATGACCATTTTCTTGAACAAGCCCCACAGAATTTGGCGCATTCCATCCACTGCCTTCGAATGGTCGAATACACGCTTGGTATAGAACTGGGGAAGCAGATGAGTTGCCCTTTCAATCGGTCCGGCCACGAGTTGAGGGAAGAAGCTCACAAACGCCGAGAATTCAATAAAGTCCTTGGTGGGCTGTAGCTTCCTACGGTACACATCAATGGCATAGCTCATTGTTTGAAACGTATAGAAGCTAATCCCGACAGGAAGAATGATGTGCAGTGAATTGACTTGAATATCCGCACCAAAGAAGGAGAATGCGGAGATAAAATTGTCAACAAAGAAATTGTAGTATTTGAAAAATCCAAGTAGCCCCAGATTGGTGGCCAGACTTATTCCGAGAAGAAGTGTGCGTTTTTGAGCATCATCGGTTTTTGACAATGCTCTTCCTGCACCGAAATCAATCAATGAAGAGAGAAGAAGCAACGACAGAAAGCGCCAATCCCACCACCCATAAAACAGATAGCTTGAAAGGACAATCAGAAGGTTTTGAAGACGAAGGTTCTTGTGAAAAACAAACCAATACAGAAAGAATAGTGTAGGAAGGAAAATTGCAAAGTCAATGGAATTGAAGAGCATTCTATTGGGTGCAATTAGTCACAGATGATCGTCATACTTGCTTTTCAGGCATGGGCCCACGAAGATGAATAACCAGCCCATTCAGGAAATTGCGCAACAATTGATCGCCGCAATCCTTGTAGTTGGGGTGATCCGGATTGCGAAAGATGGCACCAAGTTCTGATGCACTAATTTCAAAATCCACAAGTTTGAGAATCGCTATAATATCCGTGTCCCTGAGCTTAAGGGCTACACGAAGTTTTTTCATAATATCATTGTTACTCATCGACCGGGATTATTGGTGCAAATTACGTGGAATCGGTGCGAGAATCCTTCCGCCGTGATTGCGCAGTTCTAACTGAACTTATACTTTGCCGATTCAATTTAAAAAAAAGCCGCGCATTTCGTTTCGAAATGCGCGGCTTAAATGCCTGGTGAAAGGATTGTCTTATTGCTTGATACCCAGGAGGTCGAGCATGAATACGTATTCTAGAGCCACCTCTTTCAACGCTTCAAATCGGCCTGATTTGCCCCCGTGACCAGCATCCATGTTGCAGCGGAACAGCAGCACATTGGAATCGGTCTTCTTATCTCGCAGCTTAGCCACATATTTAGCCGGCTCCCAATATTGAACCTGACTATCCCAGTAGCCTGTAAGCACAAGAATGTTAGGATAATTCTTCGCATCAATGTTGTCGATAGGAGAGTAACTCTTCATATAATCATAGTACTCTTTGTTCTTCGGATTTCCCCACTCATCAAACTCAAAAGTGGTGAGTGGAATACTCTCGTCTAACATCGTAGTGACCACATCCACAAAGGGAACGGAAGAAACTATTCCCTTGAATTGATCGGGTGCCATATTGGCAACCGCACCCATTAGCAATCCGCCCGCGCTGCCTCCCATAGCGAAGAGCTTATCAGCGCTGGTGTATTTTTCTGCACAAAGGAATTTTGCGCAATCAATAAAGTCGGTGAAGGTGTTTTTCTTCTTCAGCAATTTTCCGTCTTCATACCACTGCCGTCCCATCTCTTGCCCACCGCGAATATGTGCAATCGCGAATCCAAAACCGCGATCGAGTAATGAAAGACGACTTGAACTGAATGTAGCATCCATGCTATACCCATAGCTGCCGTATGCGTACAACAACACTGGCGCCTGACCACTTTTCTCAAATCCCTTTTTGTACACAATTGAAATGGGAACTTTAGTGCCGTCTGTGGCAGTTGCATACAACCGTTCACTTACATAGTTGGCCGCATCATATCCACCGACTACTTCCTGCTGCTTCAAAAGCTTGCGCTCTTTCGTAGTCATGTCATAATCATACGTGCTCGAAGGCGTGGTGAGCGATGAATAGATATAGCGAAGAATGGTGGTGTTGTAATCTGGATTGGCTCCCACACCAGCCGCATAAGCGGGGTCCTGAAACTCCATGTAGTGCTCGCTTTTGTCGCCCCAGCGGATCATTCGGAGCTGAGTCAATCCTTCTTTGCGCTCTTCTACCACGAGATAGTCGCGGAATATTTCAATTCCTTCCAGCAACACATCGGCGCGATGTGCAATGACTTCTTTCCAATTCTCTTTGGTTGTTTTATTCACCGGACATTCCATCAAACGGAAATTCTTTGCGTCCAGATTGGTGGCGATATAAAATTTATCACCGTAGTGATCAATGCCATATTCCAAATTGCGCTCACGTGGTTGAATGATTCGAAATTCTCCACCCGGATTATTGGCTTCGCAAACACGGTATTCGTTGCTCAATGTTTGGTTGCTTCCAATCACAACGTAACGATCGCTCTTTGTCTTGTACACGAAACATGAAAACTCTTCATCCGTCTCTTCGAAAACGAGCACATCGTCTTGTTGAGGAGTGCCCAGAGTATGACGCCAGATCTGATTATCACGAAGAGTAACAGAATCTTTCTTGGCATAAAAAACCGTTTTGTTATCGGCCGCCCAAGTGCCTGAACCACTTGTGCCTTCGAGCACATCGCTCATCGACTCTCCGGTGGAAAGATTTTTGAAAAATACAGTATAGATGCGACGGCTAACCTCATCGATTCCATAGCACATCATGGTATTGTCTTCGCTTACGGAATATCCGCCAAGGGCCCAGTAATCTTTTCCCTTGGCCATTGCCGGACCATCAATAAGCACTTCTTCCTTGCCTGTTTCCAGCGATTCCTTTTTGCGACTGTAGTAAGGATAATCTTGTCCCTGCTCATACCGCACATAATACCAGAAGCCACGATTTTTTACCGGAACGCTCTGGTCAGTTTCCTTGATCCGCCCTTTCATTTCTTCAAACAACTTGGTCTGGAAGGAGTCGGTATGGGCCATGACAGCCTTGCCGTAATCGTTCTCCGCATTGAGGTAGTTCAGTACCTGTTGGGTTTGGGAATCAGGTGTGGCAGCATTTTTCTGGTCATCCGATAGGCGCATCCAGTAATAGTTGTCGATACGGGTGTCGCCGTGCTCTTTGAGTTCGTAAGGCACCTTAAGTGCAGCAGGGGGTTGAGGCATAGTGGTAGGTTGGGGAGTTTCTTTGCAGGAAGCGAAAATAACTGCTGCAAGGGGAACGAGTTTTAGCAATTTGTTCATGATGGAGGACGGATTTCGGGCGAAATGTACGACTCCTCGTGATCGGTCCTCCACCTTCTGTCCGAGGCTTTTACCGCATATCCAAGCAGACCCCGACAGCCATCGACCAGCCTATCTATTCTCTGTTTACCTTCGCTCTCGATATTTTTAACCATGGCCGATACTATTCAGACATTCACCAATGCTTCCTCTCAGGAAGTTTCTGCCCGTGTTAAGGCTGCAAGTGCTTTCCGCAATTGCCCCATTCCAGATGATGAAGTACTTGCAAATTCATCCATTTTTTTGAAGCGGCAGGACCTCACCAAGATGCTCTTCTTCGATGAATTGTATCGTAATCATATCCTTCCCGTGCACGGTGTCATCCTCGAATTGGGAGTTCGTTGGGGAAGGAATATGGTGCTCTGGAACAACCTTCGTGGAATCTATGAGCCTTTTAACCACCACCGCAAAATTGTAGGTTTCGATACGTTTGAAGGCTTCCCCAGTGTACATGCCAACGATGGTTCACACTCCATTGTGAAGGTGGGCGGCTTGAATGTGTCGGAAGGCTATGAGGACTATTTGGGCAACTTGCTCGATTACCATGAAAGTGAATGTCCGCTATCACACATACCCAAAAACCGACTGATTAAAGGGGATGCGGTTGTTGAATTGGACAAATACCTTAAGGAACATCCGGAAACGATTGTGGCTATGGTATGGTTCGACTTCGATATTTACGAGCCTACCAAGAAATGCCTTGAACTCTTGAAGCCTTATCTCACCAGAGGCACTGTGCTGGGCTTTGATGA
>Ga0105044_10011793_pt1 | contig 11887 bp, 9 predicted proteins | sample MAT01_FD_78092 | JGI IMG/M metagenome (GOLD analysis project Ga0105044, IMG submission 78092) | Freshwater microbial communities from Lake Fryxell liftoff mats and glacier meltwater in Antarctica - MAT-01 | ecosystem: Environmental > Aquatic > Freshwater > Ice > Liftoff microbial mat | place...
GCGAACGATGGCGTCCCGAACACGAGTGCAAAACACACGACGAACCCAATCGGTTGAGTCACTCGCATTCGAGTTCCTTGACGAGGTTGAGGGAAAACGGTGACCGCAAAGTGCGCAGCGACGCTACCCTTTACTACGCGCGCATCATGCCGGTCATCCACCAAAGCGGGCGTCGATTCCTTGGCGAATGTCATTGAACGACCTACCACCCTCGTGCATGCGGTGCGCGAGTCGCACTTGGGCTTTGCACACGTCGTACGTCTTGGCCATCAAGTCCGGGAGTTCATAACAGGACAGCAGCGATCGGTAACCTGCCGACCCTGCGCAGCTGCAGTTGCACCGAATGCCGTCGATCACATCAGGAATTTCCCGCACCAGATCGAAGACGGCGGAGACATCCGGTACGTCCGCGAGGTCTACCTTGGGCGGCAGCTTGGCCGCAGTGATTCCGCGACGCGGCGCGGGGTGTGAAAGTGTCTGCCCATGCGTTGATTTGCAGTGCGCAGCTGACATGTCCGTCGTTGACACACCCGTCGCGGACGAGTATCTGTGCTGTCGGAGGCCGAGGACGAGAACTCCCTTGCGCTCTTTGAACGTGGCATGCACGTTGCGCGCCCGCCATCTCGCTCGCGGCCGCCGTTCCCTTGCCAGAGACCAATCAAATGTCGCTTCGTTCACGAGTGCGATCCGTTCTTGCGCCCGTTCTTCACGAGCACCCAGAGCTTCGACGGGTCGCCAGTGCCGTCGACAAGCGAATCGAACGCGCGCGGTTTTCAGTCGCGCGCGCCTTGCCGGTACTAATTCGCCCGGAGCCGAGACGGCTTCACATTGCCATCACCGCACACTGCAATCAGCGGTGCATTGGCTGCAAGTACGGCCGCGACTTCATGGCCGGTAGCCAGCTCCCGTGGCCGGTCGTGCGCGATCTGCTCGACGATGCGCGCAAGATCGGGATGTGGGACGTCCGGCTCTATGGCGGCGAACCGCTGTTGCACCCGGACCTGCCGAAGATGGTCGAACATACCGTGAAGCTGGGCATGGAGTGTTACGTCACCACCAACGCGGCGACGCTCGCGGCGCGATTCGATGATCTCTACGACGCCGGCCTCCGTCGCGTGACCATCGGCTTCTACGGTGTTGGTGATGCGTATGACGCGTACGCTCAGCGGCCAGGACGTTTCGCCCGCATCGAAGCCAACATCGCGAAGGTGCGGGCCAAGTACGGGAGCAGCGTCTCGATCCGAATCAATTGGCTGTTGATGCGGCCAACGTGCTCTGTGGAAGCGCTGGATGATATGCTCGCATTCGCCGAGCAGTACGATCTCAAGGTTCGCATCGATCTGATTCACTATTCGCTGCCGTACTTTGACGAAGGTCCGGATCGGTGTCTGCAGTTTACGTCAGAAGACGAACCAGCGATTCGCACGGTTGTCGATGCGATCCTTGAACGGCGCTTGGCAAACCCGGAACGTTTCACGCAGCGCCCTGAAGCAATTCGTTCGATGCCGGACTGGCTGGTGCGTGGACCGGAAATGAAGGTGCCATGCGACAACTATCAGATGATCTGGGTTGGTGCCGACGGCACCGTCCAGCTCTGCTACGTCACTTTTCTGCTGGGAAATCTCCACAAGAATCGGCTGTCGGAATTGGTTTTCACCGAGACACACCGCCAAGCCGCGCGAGACGCATTCCAGTTGAATTGCCCCAACTGTCATTGTGAACTCGACACCCGCATCGCGAAGCACGGACCTTCGCTCGCGAAGTATCGATAGGTACTTGCTCACGCCCGTCAGTGATGAACAAGAGCGGCGCTGACAAGAAGCGCCGCGATCGCTCCAGCGGCCGCCCGATGCTCCTCGGCGTTCCAATGTCCCCGCACAGCGGTTGATGTCGCCTGTGCGCGATGCGCCTGCATGTATGGGCGAACGGAGGAGCATGGTGTCTGTTGCAGACGCAAGCACTCGACGTGCAGCCACTGTTCCATTTGTGGCACCGAGACGGTGTCCGCAAGTTCGGAATTGTCCGGCAGATACACGATCAATGGCTGCGCACCGACCGAAAGCGTGACACCGATGATGTTGGCAAGCAACGCGGACGTAATGGCTTCCTGCGCTGCGCGACGTGATCGGGCGGATTGTATTCGTTCCCAAATCGCCGAGCCGAGGTCTATGATGCGTGGTCGCACCCAGTCCCAGCGCAGTATCTCCTCAGGCGTTGCCACGGGTGTCCCACGTCGTACGAGCGAATCGCCATTCAGCGTATACCACGACTTCGCGTAGTCCCGAAAGCGGAGCGTATTTCGCGACATGTCAGCGGCCACGAAGCCAAGCAATACGACATCGGGCTTGTAGCGTACGCCAACGTCGGTGAGCAGTGCGAGCATCTGATCGTGCCCGTATCCGTGTACCCCCAAGTTCAACACTTCGACGTTCGGAAGCAGTTGCTCCAGATGGTGAGCGTACGTTTCGTCGTCGCTGACGTCTTCACCGAACGTGAACGAGTCACCGAGTAGCAGGATTCGAGTTTTAGCTGTGTCTTTGTTTACGGAAAAGTCGCGTGTCCCACGAAAGCCGTCGGCGTTGGTGTTGAGCTCCTTTCCGCCAAAGACGCGCAGGTTTCGAATATTCGATCTCGTACGCCAGCCGGTGGCTGAGTCGTATCGATCGAAGCTGTACTGGTTCGGTCCGGCACGGCCGGAGTGTCGCGCGACCCACCGTCGGCGCCATCCGAACTGATCAGGGACCGATACGCGTTCTGACAGCGCAGGGACGAGAAAGACGGTTCGTGCGAAGCCCTCAACAAGCAGCAGAGTGCACATCAGGTATCGCAGGCGAACGGAGCCTCGTTGGCGCATCAATGAATATCGTCTGTCGGAGTGTAAGTGTTCGTAGGGGCGCACCGTCTGGAACAGTTGGCCTCAAGAAGCTAGCGTTGTCGGCGTCTACTTTCTGGCCAATCGCTCACGCACGGGAGGGAGCTATGATTGAACTCGGATCCATTGACGGAGACGTCAGCGACGCGGCATTCAAGACCTACACGACTGGCGTCGAGCGACTGACGCGACGACCACTCTCTGCGATTGCCAGCGGGCTAGACAAGATCGCCGCGAAGCGATTGCCCGCGAATGTACCGGCGACAATGAGCGTCGCTCAAGTGCAACAGGCCCTCAAGGACATTGGGTTCTTTCCCGGCGCGAGTATCGATGGCATCTGCGGCTATCGCACCCAATCGGCGATCCGACTCTTCCAGGAATATGTGCGTTCCGTCGAAAAGCTCGACTGCACACCCGATGGACAGTTCGGTCCGAAAGCGCAGGCGCATCTGCAACGATGGACCGATGGCACGCTGCGCACTGCTTGGGCGCCGACGATCGACGCATGGAAGAGCGGTGGCACCGCCGCGGGTGAGTATGCAGACTGGATCGCGTTGCTGGAGCGGGTGAAGCAGCAAGCGCTCACCGCGCCAACGCGTGTGCAGCAAATGGTGAACGACTTTGCCGGCAAGAGCGATACACGCAAAGCGGCGCAGTGGGATTTCTCGTCGGCCGCCACCATTCATCTCATCGGTATCCGTCGCAATGAGATGCAGGGAAAGTTCGATGACATTTTCATTCTGCTGATCAAGGGACTCGTCTTCAAGTTCCAGGGAACGACCGAACCTGGTGCGTCAGAGAACGCCGCGGGTCCGCCGTTTCTCGTGCCCGGCCAACATGACTATCACTTCGGTTGGCATCAGAGCAAATATCTGGCGCTTCGTCCGCAGAGTACCGGTGTGCTCGTTTTGCGTGCCGGTAGTGACAAGCGAGTGGACGACGCTGACCTCGCCAAGGGACTCGAAGCGAATGGTACGATCAACATTCATTGGGGCGGCCGCGGCATGACGCGTGATGTGAACAGCTGGTCGGAAGGCTGTCAGACGATCAACGGGACGGTGTACATCAACGCCAACGACGCACTGGTGAGTTGCGCTGCGTTCACGGCGTCAACACCAAGCGAGGCGATGACCGACGCGCGCAAGACGCGCGGCGCCTACAACGTGCTGCTCGATCTTGTCTCCGCGCTGGGCAGCGATATCGGTGAGGGAACCGTGAAGTACATGCTGTTGACGGAAGCCGATCTCGCCTTGGCGCCCGCGCTGGCGCAAGGGCTGTCAGCAGCGCGCGCGCGTGTGGTGCAGATGGCGGGCGCATAGACGACAGCAGGCCGACAGACGTTCAAAGGGGACGCAATCATCTGCGTCCCCTTTGCGCGTCACACCGTCAACGTTGCAACACGAGCTCAGCTCGTACGACGGCGCCTGTAGAGTCCGGTCGACAGCGTCACTCCAAAGAACGCTCCGTTGGGCACGACGTAGAGGTTCACGTTGTTGCTGCCCGGCGAAACCGATCGCGCCTGAATCGGATTCGGCACGGTGCCGAGCCAAGTCATGCGCCACAGAAACGTGCCTGTCGCGCCAGGGGTAACACTACCGGCGACCTCGACATGGCTGCCGGTGGTGGTGCAGTCGGTGCGACTCGAGCCGTTGGAGGCACAGTTACCCACTTGGTAGGTGCCGTGCCCTACTCCGCCTCCGAGATCACCAAGGCCCAAGTAGCCGAGGAAATTTCCGCTGGTAATGATGGTCGCGCGAATGCCCGTCGTGGACTGCGCCGCAGCTACTTCTTGGCTGGCAGCTTGAGCGCGATAAGACTCGTGTGCTCTTCGGCGCCCGTTGCAAACACGATGTACTGTGTGCCGTTGTGCAGGAATGTCATCGGCACGGCCGTCGTCTTGCTCGGAATCTTGACGGCACCCGCCTGCTTGCCGGTGGCTTTGTCGACGGCAAACAGCTGAGGCGGTTGACCCGGGACGCCACCACCACGACCGGTGCCGTAGATCATGAGCGACTTCGTGTTCATCACCTGCGCCTGACCACCTGCACCGACATCGGGGAGCGTTATACCAACAAACATCGGATCGCGGCTGGTGGTTTTCACCATACCGCCATTGGACGTCCACCACGACTTGTCGCCGCTGTTCATGTTGTAGCCAGTGATACCGCCCAACGGCTTGGGCTTCACGATCGACACATTGCCGATGCGCGAGCCATTGGCGCGTCCAGAGAAGCCATCACCGCGTGCAGGGCCACTGGGCTTGTAGCCTGGTGGAGGGGCGGGTGTGCCAATCAGACCACAGCTGTCGTGCGGTGAGCTGTAGCGGAACTCGGAACACGGATCTTTCTGCAACGATGTCGTGCTCATCGGACTGATGGAAGCGACAAACATCATCCCGGTTTCGGGATCGACCGCTGCCCCACCGTCAATGTTCACGCCGCCGCTGGCGCCCGGCGCGTACCACGAACACTTCTTGCCGTACTTGCCACTGCCATCACTCAGTGAAGGCGGAACGTAGTACGGTCCCATGCGACACGCCTGCGCGAGCTTGAGCGCAGAGTCTCTGATCGCCGGCGTGTAGTCGATGAGATCCGATTCAACGAGTCCCTGCTGCGCGTACGCTGCAGGCTTGCTCGGAATCGGTTGCGTGGGCGATGTCTGTTCCTCCGGCACATCGCTTTGCAGTACGGGCGTTTCGGGCATTGGCCAGATCGGCTCACCAGTCGCGCGATCGAACGTGTAGATCCATCCCTGCTTGGTGGTCTGCGCGACGGCCTTGCGTACCTTCCCATCAACGGTGATGTCGAGCAGGTTGGGCGCCATCGGTGCGTCAAAGTCCCAGATATCGTGGTGCACCATCTGGAAATGCCATTTGCGTGCACCCGTTTTCGCATCGAGTGCAACAAGACTGTTGCCGTACAGATTGTCGCCCGGACGATGACCGCCGTACTCGTCCATCAACGGCATGCCGACGGGTATGTACACGAGACCGAGATCGGGATCGGCGGAATACGGTGCCCACGCATCGTTCTTGCCCACACCATCAGAGCCGGCTTTTGAGCCATTCTTCCACGTATCTGCGCCGTACTCGCCGGGCTGCGGAACGAGATTGAACTTCCATAGCTGTTTGCCGGTGCGGATGTCAAAACCGCGAATGATTCCGGGCAGATTGTGCGTGCGGGTCGGGTAGTAGCCGTGAATGGACGAGTTGCCGACGACGAGCACGTTGCCGATCACGATCGGGGGAGAGCTTGCCGCGATCTGTCCTTCAGCCGGATCGATACCCATGCTGCCATCAGCACCGGTCTTGGTCTTCGCATTCCACGTTTCGCCAGGCTTCGCCTTTCGCGCCGGCGCGGCGTCGGAAATGATCAGTGGGCCCGAGTCGTCAACGGCGAGTGGAACGAGCGGGTAGCCAAGTCCATCCATCAGGTCGACAACGCCATTCTTGCCGAACGCAGGATCGGGCTTGCCGGTTTTCGCATCGAGCGACGCAAGATGATATCCGGGCGTGACAACGAGCACGCGCTCGACACTCCCGCTGTTCCAGTATGACAGACCGCGCCCGGCGAACTGCCGCGGTGCCTTCTGCCAACGGATGGTTTCCTTGGGATGCCAGGTCCACAGCGTCTTGCCCGTCGCCGGATCGATCGCGGCGGCGATCCGGCGTGTGGTGGCAACGGTGAACATGCGACCGTTCGCATAGAGTGGCGTCGCGCGGTAGTACTCGTCGATGCCGAGTGAATCGGCTTTCCACTCCCACGCGATCTGCAGCGAGTCAAAGTTCTTTGCGTTGATCTGGTCGAGCGGCGAGTAGCGTGTGCTCCACGCGTCCGCCCCCCAGTAGCGCCATTCGCCGAATGCGTTGCCGCGCACCAACGGCTTGGTCTGCGCATCGCCGACGCGCACCGTCTGCGTCAGCAACACGCCGCCTACCGCAGTCGCCGCCAGCGCTGCAACCGTCGCGGTGCGTCGGGTGATCGACGACAGCCTCTTCGATAACTTCGACTGCATCTTCAGCTTCAACTGCATCATGGATGCTCCATTGCGTGTGTGTGTCGCGTTGCTCTCTAGCGCACTGCGTCGGTCACTTCACCGTCAATTCGTTCCGCGTTTGGCAATCGGTTTCGTCGGTGCTGCGCGCGTACCAACGGGCGCCTTGGACTTCCCTACCGCACTCTTCGCATCGAACCGGATCGCGTTCAACAGCTCGGGATCACCGGAGAGTTCGGTGCTTCCGGCCGGCATCCCGTTGATCTTGAGCACGTACGCGACCACGAATACGTATTCGTCTTCGCTCAGACTGCCCGGCGTCGTTTTGGGCATCCGCTGACTGACGTAGCCGTACAACTCGCTCAACGGCTTGCCGGCCCAGTGCGACAGAAAGATCGCGCCGGTGTGCGATGCCGACGTGTGGCAACCGGTACACGCCCCAACAAACACTTCCCTGCCCGCCATCGCTTGTTCGGCCGTGTACACGCCGGCCAGTGTGCTTTTGGCCGTCGTCTGCGCACGGGCTGCATGCGGCGCAACCAGCGTGACCAGTGCCGCAACCAACGCGACCGCCGTCGAAGAGCGCGAAGGCGTGAGCCAGCGACCGACACGTCCCGAGATCGCCCAGGCTGCGGCACCCAGCACCAGCACGATGGCAAGCAGACGCATGCCGTTGGCGACGAATAGCGCATCGGCCGTGGGCCACACGAATGAATACTGACGCAGCACCGTGCCGCGATCGATCATCCAGTGCCACGCCTGATGTCCAACGATTGCCGACAACAACACCGTGCCGATCCGTTCAGTCATGACGCGTGTGTAAAGAAGGTGCAGCACCGGAATCATGACGGCGAGAACTGCGAGCTGCCCGAGTTCAACACCGACATTGAATGCGGCAAGGGAGAGGGCGAGATGCGAGCCGGCGAACTGGAGAGTATCACGCAGCGCAAAGGAAAAGCCAAATCCGTGAATGAGACCGAAGCCGAAAGCGATCGGCCACCGACGGCCAATTTTTGCGCCGATGATATTCTCGCACGCCATGTAGACGATGGACAGGGCGATCAGGAGTTCGATGAGCGGCGGGAACCAGAGCGCGTCGGGCGCGTAACCTGCAGCCGACGCGACCAGCGTGATCGAGTGCGCGACCGTGAACGCGGTGACCAGCGCGATGACGGGGCGCGCTTTCCGAAACGGAATCACGAGACACAGCAGAAACAGCAGGTGATCGATGCCGTCAAGAATGTGCGAGAAGCCGGCACCAACGAACCGGCTCGCGGCCTGCCACCACCCCGGTTCGAGATGCACGAGCCCCGGGTCGCCGTCGTACGTGAACACGCGTTCTGTGCCATCGTTGGGCAAATAGTGAAGCACAGTTGTGGTGCGCAGCCCAAGGTGCGCGAGCGCTGGCTGGATCGAGATCGTTGCGTCGGCCCGATTGACGCGGTACTCGAGCATCACGTCGAGGAGCAGCTGCTGCCAAGGAACATCAGTGGCCGCAGGCAACGGCGCGCTGTTCAGCTGCGCCAGTGCATCGTTGTACGTGCCGAAGGCGCGATTGGAGGGGAGTGCCGCACGGACCGAGACGATGGTGGGGGCGTCGAGGCGCACGTCGTCCGCGTACAAAACAAGTCCATCGGCGACCCACAATTTCGCGGCGTCATGCAACGTGGAGTCGGCGCGCCCGAGATCGAGTGAGGCGACGTCCTTGTTGCCGCCTCGCAGCGGGAATTCAACGTCACGCATTGCTTCGAGCGGCACTCGCACCAGAACGCGCAGCCGCTGCCCCTCCGCTTTCACGAAGGCGCGCACCACCACCGAGGGTGGAATTTCGTGCGCCATCGGAACGACAAATCGCCAGAGCAGCATCGCCACCACCAACAGCACAACACGCAGTGCATTGCGGAGGATGGGGCGGGAGGCGATCGTCGAACGGTGATGGTCGCGTGCGCTGAAGCGCGATACGAGACCGGACACGGCGGGCGGCAGTCTCTGGACAGCGGTGGGAGGTGGAGTTAGTTCCCACGAACTTATCATCGCCCTGCGTAAAACACACGGGGCATGCCACAATCTGGAGCGACACATGACAGGGACGCGGACAGGGACGCGGACACGGACGCGGGTCGGATGGGGTGTAATTGGTGTAACGGTGGCCGCGCTTGCCGTCGGGCAGGCAACGCTGCGGGCAGACGTCCGGCAGACGGTCCAGGCACCACGGTTCGAAGTGGACCCGGTCTGGCCCAAGCCACTCCCCAACCACTGGATCCTCGGCTCCGTGATCGGGGTCGGTATCGATAGTCGCGATCATGTCTTCATCATCCACCGTGGTGACTCGACGTTGAATCAGCGGACGGAATCAGGTGGGGCAGCGAACCCGCCATTGGGCGACTGCTGCAGTGCAGCTCCGCCGGTCGTTGAATTCGATCCGGCCGGCAATATGGTGCGCGCGTGGGGCGGCGCCGGGGACGGATACGATTGGCCGTCATCCAATCACGGCGTGTCCATCGACGACAAAGACAACGTCTGGATCGGCGGGAACGGTGTGGGCGATTCACACATCCTCAAGTTCACGCACGACGGCAAGTTCCTGAAGCAGTACGGAAAGTCCAAACAGGCAGCGAACAGCAACGACACCTCGCACTTCGGGCGGGTTGCAAAGATCACGTTCGATGCGAAAGCGAGCGAGGCCTATGTGGCCGACGGCTACGGCAACAAGCGCGTTGCGGTGATCGACATGAACACCGGCGCGATCAAGCGCTTCTGGGGCGCGTACGGCAACAAGCCGGACGACGCAAACCTGGGCCCCTACAATCCGGACGCGCCACTCGCCAAGCAGTTCCGCAATCCGGTGCACTGCGCCGAGCCGACCACCGATGGACTGGTGTACGTGTGCGATCGACCGAACAATCGCATTCAGGTGTTCAAGAAAGACGGTTCATTCGTGAAGGAAGTGCAGGTCGCGCCACGCACACGCGGCGATGGTTCGGTGTGGGATATCGCGTTCTCGAAGGACGCCGCACAGAAATACATCTTCTTGGCCGACGGTCGGAACGAGCGTGTGCATGTGATGGATCGTCAGTCGCTCGAGGTGCTCACGAGCTTCGGGGACGGTGGACGTCAGCCCGGTCAGTTCTTTGCCGTGCACAGCATCGCCACCGACTCCAAGGGCAACGTCTACACGACTGAGACGTACGAAGGCAAGCGGCTGCAGAAGTTCACTTACAAGGGCATTGGCGCGGTGTCGCGCAAGAATCAAGGCGTGGTGTGGCCGGCCGGGAAGTGACAACCGCAGTTCTCTCGCGGAGGCGCGGAGCCACGGAGAACTGCACGAGCGACTGCCGACTTTTTTGCACGCACTGAGGTAAAAAAGCAGGAGAACTGCAACAACGTCAAACGTTGGTTGCCTTTCTCCTGCTTTTTGTATCGGTTCCCGTGTGCAGCAGTGTTGTGGTTCGCAGTTCTCCGCGGCTCCGCGCCTCCGCGAGAGAACCGTGCGGCGCTCAGCTACTTCCCGGGGATCGCCGCCACGCACTCAATCTCGACTTTCGCGCCAACGAGAACGAGCGCCGCCACCACAACCGTCGTGCGCGCCGGCGGCGAGTTCGGGAAAAACTCCTTGTACGCGGCGTTCATTCCCGCAAAGTCCTTCACGTCGATCAGAAACACTGTGCACTTGAGCGCCTGATCCATCGAGCTGCCGGCCACCTCAAACACCTTTTTGATCGTGCTGAGCGCGATCTTGGTCTGACCGCCGACGGTGGAATCCGGGTTCGCGCGGTCCATGCCCAATTGCCCCGCCGAATAGACGAGGTTCCCGACCTTCGCGCCGTCCGACAGCATTGGACTCGGCGTCTTGCCGGGTAAGTTCACCGCCTCGCGCCCCTGCGCCTGAACAAGCGTGGGCGACGCGAATGCGGTCAGCGCGAAGGTGTACGCGACGGCGCGCGCAAATGACGAAGGCGAACGGAAATGGACCGTGCGGGACATCGACGACCTCGAGGCAAAGGGGAGTGACGCGCTGGATGGTGGCGCTGCTGCCGGTATGTCGAGCTTGATCTGGCGCAACAACGAGTCGATGGGAAGTGGGGCCACAGCGGGCCGCATACCATTGAGCTTCATGATGTAGCCGGTCACATCGAGGTAAGCGTCCTGACTTAGCGAACCCGGCGCGGAGTCCGGCATGGTCGTCCTGACGAGATCGAACAGGTCGTACACGGTCTGCCCGTTCCATTTCAGCCGGAAATCGGGCCCTGACAGGTCGCGCCGCTGGTGACAACTGCTGCACACCTGCGAAAAGACTTTGTCGCCGCGGGCGGCCTGCTCTTCATTGTAGCTCGGCACCGTAGACGAATCTGCCCGTCTCGGCAGCGCCGCCGATTGAGCGCGCGCAACGGTCGACCCGACCATAAGCGCAGCCAAGACAGCGAGCACGCCTCGGCGCGCCGTCGGCCGGAGCCGTTTCCTCACCCGCAACATGGCGGCCAACCTGTCCACACGCACCTCGATTTGCAACTGTTCGTTGCGACCCGTCGGTCACGGTCGCATCTTCGCAAAGACCCTCTAACCCGCACATGCCATGGTGGAAGATACCAACCCGTTCCTGAGCGAGGTAACCGACGATGACTCGATCGCCCGCCGAGATTTCCTTCGGATCGCGAGCGTCGGGGCGGGAGCCCTGCTCGCTGCGGGTTGCGCGACCGGATCAGCCGCAGCCGCAGCACCGGTCCGCGGCATCGAGTCCCAGCGACGCGGAAAGGGGAATGGAGTCGGTCATGTCGTGGTCATCGGGGCGGGCGCCTGGGGAGGCTGGACCTCGTACCATCTGCGGCAGCGCGGAGCGAAGGTCACCCTCATCGACCAATACGGCGCAGGCAACTCACGCTCCACCAGCGGCGACGAGTCGCGCGGCATCCGTTCGTCGTATGGAGACCGCACCAGCGGGGAACTGTGGACGCCGTGGGCGCGCGAAGCGATCAAACGGTGGGGCGCCTTCGACGCGGAGTGGGGGCCCGTCTTCGGGACGAA
>Ga0105044_10011794_pt1 | contig 11887 bp, 15 predicted proteins | sample MAT01_FD_78092 | JGI IMG/M metagenome (GOLD analysis project Ga0105044, IMG submission 78092) | Freshwater microbial communities from Lake Fryxell liftoff mats and glacier meltwater in Antarctica - MAT-01 | ecosystem: Environmental > Aquatic > Freshwater > Ice > Liftoff microbial mat | place...
GAGGATTCGCAACAGTACCATCGCGAAAGACGACAGCTTCGCGACCGAATTGTCCCTCGATTCGCCGGCTTTGTTCCAACGATACATCTGCCACCAAGTGAGCCGCACGCTGATCGGTGAACCCGACGCGATCCTCCAAACCGGTGGCGGATTCAAACTGGGTGCGGGATTGAAAACCGCCCCGCGCGAGGGTTGCGAGCCGACGGCTCCGACCCGCTGATGCAAATCGGGCTTGTGCCCGACGTCCGTTCTCGGTTACAAACCTCCCCGACGGGTTCGGAGGGGTTTGGGTAAGGATTCCGCGGTGTCGCATGGACGCGATTTCGTTCGCTGTTTTCGTGCCTCCCGAAGGATCCGAACCATGGCCAAGATGCGCAAGCTGCCCCTCATCGTCGTCTGTGTGCTCGCCCTCGGCGCGGGGGCTGTACTCCCGATCATCGTGAACGTGCCCTCGCTCATGGGAAAGTCCAAGGCCGAAGCCGAACCGAAGAAACACGGCCCGGTGAAGTCCGCGACGATCCCTTTCGGCGACGTCGTGGTGAATCTGTCCGAAGAGCGGATGACCCGCTATCTAAAACTTAAGATTGTCTTACTCGTCGATGCGGAGCAGGAAAAAGAAGCGACCGAGCACGTGGCGAAAATGAAAGCCGCGATGAAAAGCTGGATGATCGGCCACGTGGCCGGTAAAACTCTCAAGGATGTCAGCGGCACGGCGGGGGTGGCCCGGCTCCAACGGGAGATCTTCGAGCGCTTCGAAGACCTTCTTTACCCGGATGGCCATGGCCACCTCATCAACGTGCTGTTCGAGGAATACGTAGTGCAATGAGTGAACGACCCTTCGATTTCCGAAAGCCCCCGCCGGACGAGCTGATCCGCAAGGCGGGGGCATGGCTCACCGAATCGTGCCGGCTGGCCGCGCCCATTTGGGCCAAGCTCCTCCCGTTCAAAACCGAACTTTTGGCCGGCCCGCCGGAAGTGATTCCGGCCGGGCTGGCCTTGCCGCGTTTCGGGACGAGCGTCGCCGGGTTGACGATCAACGTCGACCTCTTCGACACCCTACTGGCGGCGGTTCCGCGCCAGTTGCTCTTGGCCATCCTCGCCGGGTTGATGAACGAATCGCCGACCGCGCTCCCCGCCGACCGTGAGTTGACGAACCTCGAATCGACACTGTGCGAATATTTCGTCCGCGAGTTGCTCATCCCACCGCTGCAAGTCGCGTGGCCGCTGCCCAATCCACTGCGGTTGTCGGTCGGGCCGACGGGGATCGTCGGCCAACTCTGGCGGCTCCCCGCGACCGAACCGCTGCTCGTTTCCGAATTCACGCTCAAGACGCCCTTCGGCGATCACGGCTTCCACTTACTGCTGCCGAAGTCGGAGTGGCTCGAAGCGCTGGCGATCCCGGTCGCCCCGCGGGTACAATCGCAATCGCCGACGAATCGCCGGCTGATCGAAACGCTGGTCGGGGAGATGAACGTCGACTTGGCCGTCGTACTCGGCACGGCCGATCTCACCTTGTTCGACTTGGTCCGGTTGCGCACGGGCGATTTGGTGATGCTGAACCAGAAGGTGGACGATCCGCTGGAAGCGACCGTCGGCGGCACTAAGAAATTCCGTGTCTGGCCGGGGGCGCGCGGCAGCCGTCAAGCGGTGCAAGTCTTCGCCCACGAGCCGACGCCCGACGACCCCCGCCCCGGCGCGGAAGGAACAACCTGATGTCCACCACCGCGGAAACCCCGACGCCCGACGCCGTCGATGTCAAAGAGATTTTGGCCAAGATGGCCGAGTTCGCCCAACTGCTCCCGCAGCCGGGTTCGACCTCGAACGCCTCGCTCGATTTCCTGCGCGACGTGCCGATCACGATCTCCGCTCAGCTCGGCCACACGACTTTGCCGATCGGCGAGATCCTGCGTCTCGGGCCCGGCGCCGTGGTCGAACTCAGCGAAGCGGTCGACCAACCGATCCAACTGATGGTCCGCGGCGTTCCTTTCGCCACGGCGGAAGTCGTCGTCGTCGAAGACCGCTTCGCCGTGCGGATCAAATCGCTACTGCCGCCGCGCGGCGGGAAGCGGCCGTGAGCGGCACGAGGTTTCTGCTCGGCTCCGTAACGGCGCTGGCCCTCGCGGGTCGGGCGTTCGCTCAACCCCTCGTCGAAGCCTATTCGCCCCCGTCCGCACCGGCTCCGCCGGACGCGATGGGCTTGCTGTTCCGCCTCGTCGGCTTGCTTGCGCTCACGCTTGTCATCTGCGGGGGAATCCTGCTCTGGGCACGCCGGCTGAACCGCGTCGCGGGGGCGGATGCCACCGGTTCGCCGCGCCTCCGGAAGAAATCGAGCGTCGCGCTCGACGCCCGCTGCGCCGTCCATTTGGTCGAAGTCGATGGGCAAACGGTCGCGGTGACCACCGACGCCACCGGTGTGCGGTCGATGGCCCTTTTGAGCGAACCGATGGATGCGATAGAAATGGAAGAGCCGGCCGCACCCGTCGACGGGACATTGGCCGGCCCGGTAGAAGCTCGGATTACCGGATGATGTTGGCCAATTCTTGGAGCGTCTCGTTCCCGGCGGTGATCACGCGGGCGTTGATCTGGAAGCCGCGTTGGGCCACGATGAGCTTCGTGAACTCGCTCGAAATATCGACGTTCGACCCCTCGAGCGCGGCGCCTTGGATCGATCCGCGGCCGCCGTTGCCCGCCAACCCGATTAGCGGTTGACCCGACGCGGCCCCTTCCGTGTAGTAGTTATTCCCGACGCGGACCAGGCCGCCCTCGTTGTTGAATGCTGCGACCGCCAACTGTGCGACCGCGAGGACGCTGCCGTTCGTGAACTGACCTTGGACTTTCCCTTCGTTATCGATCGAGACGCTGGTGAGCGTCCCGGCGCCGGTGCCGTCTTGCGTCACGGCTTGGGCCGTCGAGAAGCCGCCGAACTGAGAGAGGCCTGTCGCCGTGCCGATTGTGCCCAAATTGAAGTTGATGTTCTGCGCCCCGGCCCCGGGGATGCCGGTGATGGCAACGACCAAGCTGGCCGGGGATTGCAGCAGGCCGTTGGTGTCGAAGACGATCGGTGCGGCCGTGACGGTGGCGACGCCACCGACGATGGTCGCGCTGGCCGAGAATGTGTTCTGGGCCGTCTTGGTGAAGGTCACCGTGAGAACCCTCGACTGGCTCTGCGTGTCGAACACTTGGATGCCGGCTTGGAACGTACCGCCGACGGGGAGCGTCGTGCTGAGGTTGCCTTGGAAGTTCACGTTCGCGGTGGCGACTCCGGGCACACCGACGCCGAACGGGATTTTGATGTTGTTGTTCCCCGGAACTTGGAAGCCGGGCGTGACCCCGCCGGCGTCGCCGACGGTGCCGGCCCGCTGGACAAAGAAACCGGTCGTCGGGTCAACCATGAAGCCGTTGGCGTCGATGTCGAAGGCGCCGGAGCGGGAATAGACTTGGCCCGTGCTGTTCCGCAAGACGAAGAAGCCTTTGCCTTGGATGGCCGCGTCCAACGGGCGCGAGGTCGGGTTGATCGCCCCTTGCAGGAAATTCGATTCGATGCCGCTGACGCCGACGCCGAAGCCCTGTTGGATCGGGTTCGTCCCGCCATTGCTGGTAGACCCCACCGAGCCGTTGCTCAGGGTTTGGTACAGTTGATCTTTGAACAGGACTCGTTGCGTCTTGTACCCGGTCGTGTTTAAGTTCGCGAGGTTGTTCCCCACGACGTCGAGCGCGGCCGAGTTTGCGAGCAAACCGCTCGACCCGTTGAACAGTGCTGCCAGAGTCATTCTCAATCCTCGGTGGGAATCAGGGTGTAGGTCGTTTCAAATCCGGTGAATCAGCGGATGGTCGTCACTTGGTCCAGTCCAATTTTCGCCGTCCCGATGACGAGCGAATATTTGCCGTCTTGAACCGAAACGGAATCGACGGTACCGGTGAGGCTGGCCCCACCGCCAGGCGGGCTGTAATCGATGGTCTTGCCGATCAGGCTCGTGCCCTGCGTGAGTTGCTGCAACTTCAACGATTCCGAGAAGGTCGCGTTGAGGGATTGAATCCCTTCCAATTGCGAAAACGTGGCCAGCTGCGCGATGAACTCTTTGCTCTCGACGGGGTTACTCGGGTCTTGGTTCTGCAACTGCGCCACGAGCAGTTGCAAGAATTGGTCCTGATTGAAACTCGCCGACGTCGCGCCGCTGATCGCACTCATATCTGATGCTCCAAAACGAAGAGAAGAATTTACGCTGTGACGTCCAACCGTCTCCCGCTGCCGGCGGACCCGACCGCGACCCACGACCGCGTGAGGACCGGGGGCAAATCGGGCGGCCGGAAGAACGGGTACTCTTGGCGGGCGTCTTGCCAACGCGAGTCCCTGTCCCCCGACCCGGCTTGCTGGCCGGCGGTCTGCGTGTTCACGTCGATCTGGGTCGCGTTCACCCCGGCCTGTTCGAGGCGTTGCCGGAGTTCGGGCAGCTGGCTCTCCATCATCTGCCGGACGGCGTCGGTGGCCACGGTGACGTGGGCGCTGAGGTTGTCGCCGGTCGAGACGAGCCGAATCTGCACGCGCCCCAAATCGGGCGGATCGAGGCGTATGGAATATTCGACCGTTTCGTCTTTGTTCAACACCCGAACCTGCGAAACGACACTCTGGGCAATTTGTTCCGGCGCCGATGGGACGTCGGTTTTCACCCCGGGCGTCGGTCGCTCGACGGCGCTCGGCCCAGCGGAACTCACGGTCGGGAGCGTCTGGGGAACCACGGAGTTCGTCGCCGGGGCGTCGAGATCGCGACTCGGCAGGGGAAGGTCGGCCCCCGGCACGGCCGGGGTGATTCGCACGATCGAAACCGTCGGAAGCGACGGTGCAGTTTCGACACGCACCTGTGGAGCAATCGGGGTCGGCAAGCTTGTAGTCGGTGGGGCCGGTGCCGCGGGAATCGGAGTGGTCGTTTTCGGGATCGCCGCAGCGATGGACGTTGCAGTAGTCGTGACCGGCGCGGTCGCGGCGGTTGGTGTTGAGGCAGTCGCTAACGGCGGCGTTGCGGCGGCGAGAATCGGCTTGGGTGCCGGCGCGACTGGTGCTTCGGCTGTAGCCGATGCTAAAATCGGAGTGAAACCCTTGGACACGGGAACCGGGGCCGGGCGGAGTTGTTCGAAAGCGATCTGAGCGGCGCCGACGCGATCCGCGGTGGCGCCGGGACGATTGCCCGAGGCGACGGGTGGAGCCGCGGTGGTTTCGACCGCCGCCAGCACGGGCGGGCGCTCCGTGCCATAGCCGAGTTGCGGCGGGGCGGCCGGTAGGGCGAACCCACGATCGACGACCTGCGGATTCGTCAGCGCCGTGGCCTGCACCTGCGATGCGATGCGGGCACTATCGGCTACTGTGGCTTGTGGGATCGACGGCAGCGTCGACGAGACGGGCGAAGCCGCGTCGGAGATGGCGGTATCAGGTTTTGAGGCGGGGGAACGCGTCGCACTCGCCGCCGGAGTCGAAAGTGCGGTCGGCGTGGGTACCGCGGTTCGGGGGCCCCGAGTGGCGCCCGAGAACTGAAAACGCAGTTGCTGAGTTCGGCTCGTGTCTTGTTCGGAAAGGGGGAGATTCGGCACTGGTACCGGGACAACCGTCTGCGTGACCGCGATCGGAGTCGCGGGGACATCGGCAGCGATCGTCGTCGGGATGGCGGCGCTCGCCGCGTCTGTTGGAACGGCGGTGATGGCGACCGTCGAGGATAGAACCACGTCGATGGCCTCGCCGAAGTTCCCTGTGAGGACTGGCGCCGCCACCCCGGTCGGCGCGAGCGGGATGGCCCCCGGCAAGCTCTGGGTGCCCGGGACGACGGCGGATGTATTGGCGGGATTGGAGTTGACAGCCGGAGCGCTCGCCGGATTCGTCTGTTGGATCGCGCTGTCCAGCGCGGAGCTGAAAGTGCTTTGCGGCAGCAGGGAGTTGGTCGAAACCCCCGCTTCGGTCGAAGTGACCAGTGGCCCGGGGGGCAGGGCGGAGGCGAAAAGTGATTGGAAGGATACGACCATGGTGTGTTCGCCCGGGTGTGTTAACCGATCCGACTATAGCAAACAATACGCCAATCGCAAACGCTGCAACCGCACGCTCAGTTCGAGTTGCGGCTCGGCGAGCCGCATCCAATATTCGCCCGCTTCCACCAACCGCGTCACGGAGTCGCGGAGGGCCCCGAAGGCCTCACGGAGCCGCGCCTGTTGCGCCAGTGTCGCCTTCGACCACTCCGCTTCCAGTTTACCCACTCGGACGGCGAAACGATCCAGCGATTCCGGATCGAGGTCGCCGAGCTCCGACAGGCGAGACAGTTTTTCAGCCTCCGCCATAGCGGAGACAACTTCTTCTAACACGGGAATTGCCGCCGGGTTGAAAGAGGAGAAGGATTCATCAAAGTTTTTAGCGGGTTTTCTTGCGTGAGCGCAATTGTTCGAGTTGCGACTCAAGTTCTTGGCTCGACTTCAGCATCGAGAGCTGCCAAAGGGCCGATTCTTTCAGGAAGGCGTCGTCTTTGGCCTCCGCGACTTCACGGTATAACACGGCCGCTTCGGATGGCTTGCCCTGCTTCCGCAAACAGCTGGCCAACATGTACTGCACAAACGGACGATCTTCGGTGCCGGCTTTTTCTTCGAGCTGTTTGAAAGCGAGCCGCGCAGCTTCGAGGTCGCCGGCTTTGTACAAGTTCTGGGCCATCCGCAGGCTGTCGATGGCGCCGCTTTCAGGAAGTTCGAATTTCGTCTTCGGCAATGCCGGCAGTTCCTTCGGTTTGACCGGGACGATCTCCGGGTTTTTCTTCTCGCCGAGGAGGCGGATCATTTCGAGCAACTGTGCCCGCATTTTGACCCGGTCGCCGCCCGTGGGGTCGGCGACTACTTCGTCCTGTGCGGATTTGCGCTCTTTTTGCAGGGCGTCGAGTTCGGTCGAAAGCTTCTTCGGTTCGGCCGGGGGCAATGGATCCGCCGCCGCCGCCGTGCCTGCCAAGGCCAGCAGTCCCAATGCGATTGTTCTAAACATGGCCGTCGCCTCCGGAGCTGTGGATCGTCCGTCAATACCACACCCCGCACCGGGGTGCAACCGCGACACGGACGCCATTCCTTCGGGATTATCGAAGAGTATCGCACGTCCGTTGCCAAGCGGAGCCGACTCTGCGATAATAGTTATAATTCCCCATCGGCCCGGCAGGTTGAATTCCCATGCACTCACTCACGCGATCCCGCTTCTGGACGATCCTCGGCACGGGTCTGTTCGCCGCCTTCGCAGCCGGGCCGCTGTCGACCCCCGCCTCCGCGATCCAAACGAAAACTGTGAAGTCGAAGATCAAAGTGTCGGTGCCTTCGGAAGACTCCGAATTGCTCATCGAGAGCAAGCCGACCAAAACCACCGGCCTGACGCGCGAGTACGACACGCCCGAACTCGAAGCGGGCAAGCGCTACGAATACACCTTCACGGCCCGTTGGCGCCCGAACAATTATACCGTCATGACGCGTCCGCGCACGGTGCAGTTCACGGCCGGGGACGAAGTCGCGGTCGACCTGACCAAGGATACCGACAAAGACAAAGCCGAGATCCGCTATGTGCCGACGCCGGACGACATCGTCGACGAGATGATCAAATTGGCGAAGGTCACCAAGGACGACGTGGTCTTCGAGCCGGGCTGCGGCGACGGGCGCATCGTCGTGGCCAGCGTGAAAGCCGGTGCGAAGAAGGGCGTCGGCATCGACCTCGATAAAGAGCGCGTCAAGGAATCGAAAGCGGTGGTGAAAGCGGCGAGCCTCGTGGACAAAATCGAAATCCGCGAAGGCGACGCGCTCGAAGTCAAGGACTACGCCGACGCGACGGTCGTCATGCTGTACATGGGCGAGGAGTTCAACCAACTCATCCGGCCAACTCTCTTGCGAGATTTGAAAGTCGGGGCTCGGATCGTTTCACATCGCTTCCCGATGAAGGACTGGAAGCCGGATGACACGAAGAAGGTCACCGGCCAAGACGGACTGGACTACGAAGTCCACATTTGGAAGGTCACCGAAGACGCGAAGAAGAAGTTTGGGAAGAAGTGAGGCCAAATTGCGGAAAGCGGCATTTGTGGAACGCGAATAATCATCGGAGTTAATTTCATGTTTTACTCGGGTCAATCGTTTTGTTCGACTCGGCCGATCGGGTGGCCCAGCAACATCCAATCCCTCGGGCAAACCTGAGCGGGCACGCTTTGTTCGATCTCGAATTAGAAGGTGACCGAGGTACGCTTCGCCAAATCAGCTGCGAGCAGTCAGTTCACTACTGCGAATTCGAGTGGGAAAGCGACCTGGCGTTAAAGGACACTGCGAACTCCAACGCTTCGATGGCCCCGATGACAAGATTGTCTTTTTTGGTGGGTACGAATGGAAGAAAGAAGCCGGACTTTGGTGGATCCATCTGGAACCGATGCAAGAATAATTCCTTCTCGAACAGGACGTGCGACATGGCCACAATGCAATCGCTCGGCATCGATACTTTAGAACGCGACGAACAACTCGCGCTGGCGGCGGAAATCTTGGATTACGTTCCCGCGCCACCGCCTTCGGGCTGGCTCACCCCCGAGCTCCTGGCCGACTTGCAAGCCCGGCTGGATGACGACGACGCGAATCCGGACGAGGGGACACCGATTGAAGAAGTCCTTCAGATGATGGAGGAGATGGTGGCATCAAGGATGAAACCGTGAAGATCGGCGACAATGCGAAACGAGAACTGCGTGATGCCATCCAACGCTATCTGGTTATCCGACCCGAACTGGGGCATCAGTTCAAGAACGCGATAAAAGTCGCATTCGGAGAAATCGCATCGTACCCGGATCGTTATCCTTTGATCCTCCGAACCGCTCGACAGTATTTGGTCGTTGGTTTTCCATATTCGGTGATCTATCGCTACCGCACGGGAACCATCCGCATCATCTCCGTCCACCATCACTCCCGCAAACCGCTCGGCTGGCGACATCGATAATTCCACCCACCGGATCGCATTATGCTCCGCTCCCTGATTGCCTCGCTCTTGCTCGCATCGCCGCTTTTCGCGGGGGCTTCCAATAGCCTGCTCGATGTTTCCCCGGATGGCAAACTCCTCGCGGTCGCCAACACTGACAACGGCACCGTGAGCGTCGTCGACTTGAAGTCGCGTAAAAAACTCCACGAGTTCCCCTGCGGCGATCACCCCGAAGGCGTCGCGTGGGCCGGGAAGTCGGGAATCTTCCTCGCCACCGTCTACGGCGACGACAAAATCCTCTTCTACGACGCGGCCAAGGGGCATCAGTTCAGCCTGAAGGTCGACGACGAACCTTACGGCATCGTGACGACCGCCGACGGCAAGTGTGCGTACGTCACGCACGACTACCCCGGTAGCGTTTCCGAAATCGACATCGCGGCCCGCAAAGTCACGCGCACTTTCAAGGCCGGGCCGAACTGCCGAGGGATCGCGTTGGCCGCCGACGGGAAGTCGATCTACGTCACCGAATTCTTCACCACGAAATTGCACGCCATCAGTTTGGAATCGGGCAAAATCACCGACACCTGGCCCGGATACGAGTCCGACAATCTCGCCCGCCACGTTGTCCTCCACCCGAAACGGCCGAAGGCGTACATTTCTCACATCCGCAGTCGCGTGACCGATTTCGACGCGCGCGGGTCGATCTTCCCGCAACTTTCGATCTGCGATCTCTGGGAGAAGCCGAAGGACGAGAAGCGCCGGCGGTCGATCGCCCTCGACACCTACAACGACGTCTATGTCATCACGAACCCTTGGGAAGCGGCGCTGAGCCCGGACGGGAAGAAACTCTACACGATCTACGCCGGCACCAACGACATGAACGTGTCGAAGACCTTCGACGACGACTACCGCGAAGCGGAACGCATCGGCCGGGCCACCCGCATCGGCCGGCATCCGAGGGCGATCCGGCTGAACCCGGAGGGCACCGAAGTTTACATCTACAACACCCTCGACCGCTCGGTGGGGGTCTACGATTCCGACATGAAGTCGCTCGCCGCGATCACCGTGACCGACGAAGTCCGCAGTAAAGAGTGGTTACGCGGGAAGGAACTCTTCCAGAGCGCCCTGCCGCCAATGGGCCCGGCGCGGGTGAGCTGGATTGCTTGCAGCAGTTGCCACCCGGACGGCTTGACCGACGGCCGCGTTTGGCACAACCCCGAGGGGCTCCGCAAGTCGCCGAACCTGTTCGGCCTCGCGCACACGCACCCGCTCCATTGGAGCGCCGACCGGGATGAATCGCAGGATTTCGAGTACACCATCCGGGGCAAACTGATGCGCGGCCGCGGGTTGACCGACGGCCCGTTGAAACTCGGCAAAGCGTTCGAGGCCATCGCGCTGGACGAGAAAATGGCTGGTCGCTCGAAGGATCTCGACGCGCTCGCGCTGTACACGAACGCGTTCCCGGTTCGGGTGTCGCCGCACCAACTGAACGACGAGGCCAAACGGGGGCAGAAACTCTTCGCCTCCGCGGAGACGCAGTGCGCGAAGTGCCATACGGGGGCCTACTACACAGACAGCCAATTGAAGAAACCCTTCAATCTGCACGATGTCGGCACCGGTGGCGGCAAGGAGGAAAAGATAGGGCCAAAGTACGACACGCCGACGCTGCTCGGCGTCTACCGCCTGTCGAACTACCTGCACGACGGCCGGGCCACGACCCTGATGGAGGTGCTGACGACCCAGAACCCAGGCGATAAGCACGGCAAGACGAGCCACCTCAAGAAAGAAGAACTCGACGAACTCGTGGCCTTCCTCAAAGCGCTGCCGTTCGAGAAACCTCCGGAGGAGACGCCGAACACGGTGAAGGACTTCGAGAAAGAGTTCAATTACCCGAGGCCGAAAGAATGAGATGGATATCGTCCGACAGTTAGCGTATCCCCTGCTCGTGATCGCGATGCGGCTCGACTTCCGCAAGTACGTTGCCACCCTCAACGCCGACCCGAAAGTGATCGAAGAAAACGCTCGACGCCTCGGCAAAGGACCGGGTGACGGAGCGCTCACAGCAGCAGGCGAGAGAAATATCGCTCATTCATAAAAAGGATTCAACGGCGTCCTAGCCTGGTGTCGGACTTCTACGCCGCCTACGATTCGTTCGAGTGCCCGCAGCAGAAGTGCCTCGTTCACCTCATCCGCGACCTCAACGACGACCTGCTCAAGAATCCGTTCGACGAGGATCTGAAACAACTGGCCGCCCAATTCACCGACGTCCTCCAGCCGGTGATTGCGACCATCGACCGCTTCGGTCTGAAGAAATACCGCCTCGGCAAACACAAGCCAGCCGTGAAGGAATTCTTGATGGCCTTATCGGATGCGAAGTACAAGACGGAGGCGGCCAAGCACTACCGGAGCCGCTTCCTGAAGTACGAGGAGAAGCTGTTCACCTTCCTCGACCACGACGGCGTCCCGTGGAACAACAACAACGCCGAGAATGCGGTCAAACTGTTCGCGTCGCGGCGGAAGGTGATGGGCGGTCAGTTCACCGAGCGCGGGATCAAGGAGTACCTGCTCTTGTTGAGCCTGTACCAGACGCTCCGCTACCGGGGGCTCAGCTTCTGGAAGTTCTTGCTCTCCGGCGAGACCGACCTCGCCGCGTTTACTGCCAAGCACCGCTGAGCGAGCGACCCCTGCCGCGAAAGCACGCAGAGATCCCTGCATGTAAGAACCGCGAAGGTGGCCGAAGGGGTGAAATGAAGGCACCTCATGCCGAGCCGTCAAGTCGCAGAGAGAACACAAACCATTCGAAATTTCTGCCCGCGTCTCTGCGGCTTGGCGCGAGACATTTTTTGATTCTGCGGAGGCCTGCTTAGAATTGCCCCATGAAGACTTTGCTCGCTCCCGCCATCCCCGCCGCTCCCGCTTGGTACTCCGAGCCCCTCCGCATCA
>Ga0105044_10011796_pt1 | contig 11885 bp, 10 predicted proteins | sample MAT01_FD_78092 | JGI IMG/M metagenome (GOLD analysis project Ga0105044, IMG submission 78092) | Freshwater microbial communities from Lake Fryxell liftoff mats and glacier meltwater in Antarctica - MAT-01 | ecosystem: Environmental > Aquatic > Freshwater > Ice > Liftoff microbial mat | place...
ATATTAACAAAGAGTTTGACACGAATCATCTGCACCACGCCAATATTCGCTGGCGTCGCCAGAGGGTTGTTCACGGTGTCGGTCGGATAATCATCATTATAGTAATAAAAAATCGGATCAGTACTCGCATTGACGACATAATTTGTCACGACCGAAACCGTCTGGTCAGTGGTTGGATAAGTCACAGGGTTCGTGGGAAGCGGATTACTCACTCCCATCCTCAGTTGGTCTGTAGCGAGATCGAGAAAATAATGGACTTTTTCCACAACACCATCGTCATCCACATCGGCATAGAAGACCATATCGAAATCATCACCGGATTCCAAGGGATAGTCGCCATTATCAGCCTGCTGTATACCTCGGAGCTGGATAACTATTTTGTTGGTTGCGCGTGAAGCAGCTGCTGATGCCATACCTTCTTCGAGAATAAACTTGTTCGTGCTCCAGGTTTTAAGAAAAAGGTACGTAAAGCCTTGCATAGCAAGAGTAACGATAGCAATAGCCATCATCATTTCGATGAGCGTCATTCCGCGCAGGGTCTTTTTCTGAAAAATCTTCATATTCAATTTGCAGTCAGTGGGATTGTTTTTGTCTCGAGTGCCCCACTTACACTGACACTGTCCGTATCAGTCACGTACCCAGAAAGGGACACTTCGATAGCGTATGTCTCAGGCACAAGCGCAGGAAGCGCTGTTGGGAAATAGGCTATCCCATACTGATCAGTGACTACAGTGGTGTCATAAGAAATGACGCTACTTGTAAGTTTCACGCTCGCTCCAGCCAGTGCCGTGCCAGTAGTATTGGTTACGACAACTTTCACCGAACCGATATTCTTATCAAAAAAAATCGCGGTGACCGGAGTAGCTATCCCAGCGAAAGCCGTGAATTGATTCACGATCGTTCCTTCAGGAGCAAGCTTCCAAAACTCATAGTTGGCATCTGACGCCGTCACATTGTATTGACCGACACTTTCACCAGGGAAACTAACGCTACCGCTACTCCCAGTATTGCCAGCTTGGTTGAATCCATAGACAGGAGCCAAAGTCACGGGCGCTGCCCCAAGGAGTCGTCCGCCTTTGAGAGAGTACACAATATTTGGAATCGAGTTTCGGAGAGCGTCTTTCGTATCGAACGTAATATCGGAAGACTGATCAATGACGAGTGTCTTTTGGTTGAGCGCTCCGGCCACCACGGAAGCATGGGTATCGATCGGGGTGTAGGCACTCGTCGGATAGGGTGGATATGTAGTAACCCCATAGTAACCATTTTTTGAGGCGACAATAGTATAGGCTTCGGTACCAGCTGGCGCACCAGGAAGCGTGAGGTTACCTGTCGAGTCTGTCACTCCAGTGGTATTGATCGAGGCAGCACTATTTATGATCTGGACAGAAACACTGGGGATACCGCTCCCTGTGCCATCGAGAATATTGATCGTGAGTACACCACCACCACCTGACGTTTCGACTCCTTTGGGAGAAAAGTTTCCAAAGATAGTCACTGTCTGATCTGTGCCGAGGTTCCCCCACGACACGGTCACGCGAGCGCGCTTGTAATCGGTAGGGATAGTATCGGTCCCAAGAGCGGCCGTGCCATCAAAGGCGTCATCGACATACTGAACAAATGTATAGACCTCATACTTGGTTGTGTTAACACTGATAGTTTCATTTTCGACGAGATCGCCACTAGGAATACCTGTGGTCGTACCGATGGCGTCATAGTCGAGACTCCGCATGATTTCCATCTTCTGATTGGCGAGCGCAGTCGCTCCGAGACGGTTTTTGGATTCAATAATGAGCCTTGTTCCAGTCGTATAGGTCTGAAAAAAGATCATGCTGATAAGCGAGAAAAGAAACAAAAGTACCAGCGACTCGATAAGCGTAAACCCCCGTGAAGAAGAAGGGAGAAACGAAATTGAAGGAAAGGTTTTCATTTCTATTTGATATTTTCGAGAACACTATACATCGGCTGAAGCATGGCCACTGCAAAAAACCCGACACCGCTACCGATGAAAAGCATGAGGATTGGCTCAATAATCGAAGACATATTTTTGGTGATTTGGGAGACTTCTTCTTCGTAAAACTCAGCCAAGCGTCCGAGGACTGTCTCGGTTTTACCCGTTTCTTCGCCGACGGAAAGGATCTGGGACACCAGGAGCGGAAAGATGCGTTCGTACTTACCGATAACGACTGAGAGGTTCACTCCTTTTTGGACCTCGCCGATAGCTTCGTTTAATACATCTTTGTAGTAGACATTCGACAGAGTTTTCGACACAATGGTAAGACCATTTACTACCGAGATACCGCTTTTAAGGAGAGAGCTATAGATACGCGCAAAGCGTGCGCAATTTACTTTGACGATAATATTTCCGATGATCGGCAAATGAAGAAACGTGTAATCAAAAAATCTCTTGCCAGTTGTTGTTCCTGCAAACATCTTGATCGAAACCACGACCACGACCGTTATCCCGATACTCAAGAAAGCGTGATTCCGGAGAAAATCACTTAACGCCATGATCGCCTGAGTCGTCGCAGGCAGTTCGACATCCATATCCTTAAAAACGCTTGTGATCTTGGGAAGGATGTAGACCAGCATGAGAATACCAATACCAATCATAGCGAACACAATGACAGCAGGATAGATAAGCGCTCCTCGCACTTTGGATAAGAGATCGTTCTCCTTTTCAAGTTGAAGTGCCAAGATGTCGAGTACCTGTTCGAGGTTTCCACTCACCTCTCCCACGTAGACCATGTTCACAAACAGTTCATTGAAAACAGTTGGGTATTTGGCGAGCCCCTCAGACAACGTCTTCCCAGACTGGAGGTCATCATTCACTGTTCTCAAGATTTTCTGAAACGTCTTGTTTTTGGTCTGCAAAGCCAAATTGTCGATTGCGCGTGAAAGCGTCAGGCCAGAAGATACCATAACCGAAAGGTTTCTGGTAAAGGTCATTTTTTCCTTAAGCGGAACCCGTTTGAAGCGATCAAAAAACTTAACACTGAGCTTCGATTCGGTTTCTTCTGCTCGAAAAGAAGTGAGGAGGAGTCCTTCGGCACGCAAATCCTGAGCGAGCGACTTTTCGTCTTCCGCTTCTATTTCTCCGCCTGAAGTCTCGCCGGTTGTGGAGTTTTTGGCAGTATAAAAAAATTTCGGCATTTCGATTGTATGTTGAGGTCTGTTTTTGTTGCTTGACTACCGACACTAGTATACCACACTCCTAGACGCGGAGACGCTCCTTGAACTTTTGAAAGACTCGTGGTCCGCGAGGTGAAGGAAGAAATACCAGTGCCTGGTCAGTGGCTTCGATGAGACTCCCTTCCAGGTGAGTTTTGGGGTTCCTCGCAATCTTTTTTTTCTGCCAGGTGCCGAGAAAACGATCCCCATCGATACCATCCAAGAGTCGCTCCAAAAAAGCTTGTATCCGCTTGGCAAACGTGGTTTCTCGAACGAGCCAAAGGCTCGGGAGAAGCGTTAAGGTAAAATTGGGTTTATATCCTTTGATCCAGCGATTTTTGAGTTCAAAGATTTGAAAAAGCGGAAAAGAAAGCATCGGTATCAGAAAGCGGTATTCATGAGCGGAGTAGAGATCTTTTGAAGCAATTTCCAAGTTATCATCAGTCACAAAGTAATTGAGGCAGGCCCGATTACTCACCTTTTCTCCATGTCGACGTTTTCCAATCACGTGAAGAAAAAGCGTGAGGACTGTGCGCCCAATCCAGATTTTACCAGAGCAAAGCACGACAAACATATCCCAATCACTTCCCTTGGCCCCATGCTTCATGGACAAACTCCCTGTTGCTCCAATCATACGCACATACGGAACAAAAGCCAAGATACGAGCCAGGCGTCGCATACCTTTCAGTTTCCGTACCGACAACTTCTCGCGCTGTATACGTGAAGCTATCAGTCCCGTGCGTCCCGGTAAGAAATAAAAGCCCTGGTGCTCTTCGATTTTACCTACAAACTGATCTGACTGAAGAAAAGAAGTGACCGCTCCAAGCGACGAGGGAATCGTCGGTACCGTCACCTCCCGGTCATGCTCGATCAAGTGTTTCCATACTTCAAAAGCCGTCAAGGGATAATCCATGACGTCATAATACGTAACCGTCGCTATGATATTTTTACTGAGCTGGTAACTCATATTCAGAACATATCATCTCGCACCAAACGCCACTACGAATTCGATGACGTAGCGTTACAGGTATTTGGCTGTGAAACTCCGCTTACAGGATTTCAATTTCTCGGGTGTGCCAGCAAAGACGAGCTCGCCACCCTTTTCACCTCCATCGGGCCCGAGTTCAATCACCCAGTCAGCCGACTTGATAACATCAATGTTGTGTTCAACGACCAGGACAGTATTGCCTTTATCGACGAGCGCTTCGAGGACTTCCAGTAAACACCTGACATCTTCAAAGTGGAGCCCAATGGTTGGCTCATCCAGGATATAGAGAGTTTTTCCGGTTGATTTTCGAGCGAGCTCGGTCGCAAGCTTGATACGCTGAGCTTCACCGCCGGAGAGATTGGTCGCACTCTGTCCCAAAACCAAGTACCCGAGACCAACTTCTTCAAGCACCCGCAGCTTTTCTTCAATCATCGCTTGATCCAAGAAAAAGTGTCTCGCCTCAGTAACCGTCATTCGAAGAACACTTGCAATATTTTCCCCGCGATACTCAATTGCCAGTGTTTTGATATTGTACCGTGTCCCCTGACATACTTCGCAGGGTACATAGACATCAGGAAGCAAATACATTTCGATTTTCTTGAGTCCCCCACCCTGACAGGTTTCACAGCGCCCTCCACGCATGTTGAAACTAAAATGACTCGCTGAGTATTTCTCGCGTTCGGCTTCGGCGGTAGCGGCAAAGAGGTCGCGAATAAGACTGAAAACGCCCGTGTAGGTAGCGGCATTCGAACGCGGGGTACGGCCGATCGCGTCTTGCGTCACTGTTATTACCTTATCGATATTAGCCAGACCGTTTATTTTCTTGTGAGCGCCCGGGGTGGCTTTGGCGTGGTAGAAATGCTTGGAGAGTGCTCGCGATAAAATACCGTGAACAAGAGTTGATTTTCCAGAACCAGAGACGCCTGAGACGGCAACGAGCATCCCAAGCGGGATCTTGACATCGACATTTTGCAAGTTGTGTTCTGTCGCCCCGGTAATTTCGATACAATCTTGAGAGAGGGGGCGCCGTTCGCTTTTCTGCGACACCTGACGCTTGCCTGACAAGTACTCGCCGGTCAAAAGCTTGGAGCGAAGCAGCTTGTCTGGAGTCCCGGCAAAGATAACCTCACCACCAAGCGTACCCGCACCCGGACCCATGTCAATAATATAGTCGGCGCGCTTCATGATGGTGACGTCGTGCTCTACCACAACGAGGGAATTATTAGCGCCGCGCAGGTCTTCGAGAGCACGGATCAGTTTTTCTGTATCACGACTATGGAGCCCGACCGAAGGTTCATCCAAAACATAGATGATTCCGGAAAGTCCCGACTTCATCTGGACCGACAGGCGAATACGTTGGGCCTCTCCGCCAGAAAGCGTGTCAGCACCGCGACAAAGCTCGAGGTAGCCGAGACCCACTTTTTCAACTGCCAAGAGACGTGTCTCTATTTCTCGGAAAAGAGGTTCGATCAGGGTTTTCTCACCACTCGTCATGAGCGTTACCCGTAGCGGTTTGAGGGTTTCCAAGAAATTTTCAGTACTCAGTCGCACCAGATCATCGATAGAGTGACCGCCAAGCCTGACTGCGAGACTCGACTGTTTGAGACGCTTCCCGAGACATTCTGGACAGAGACTACTCGTCATATAGGCTTCAATTTCGGCGCGTAGGTGATCAGACTTGGTCTCTTTGTACTTTTGCTCGAGGAGTGCAATCACTCCTAAAAAGCGATTTTCTCGCTCTCTTTTTTCGCCAAAGAGAATTGTTTGAAAATGTTTGGCAGAAAGTTTTTTTAAGGGGGTATCGAGTGAGAACTTCTCTCGCTTGGCACATTCACGGAGGAGCTGCATGGGACCAGAACCACCACCACTCCGGTCACTATTCATCTTGCTCCAGGGACGGATAGCTCCTTCAGCAAGAGAGAGGCTTTTATTGGGAATAACAAGACTTGGATCAAATTCCAAAGACACTCCAAGACCGGAACACTTGGGACAGGCTCCTTCTGGATTGTTGAACGAAAAATGACTTGGTGTGAATTCCGGGAGGTGCACATCGCAGGTTTCGCAACGATACTCGGCATTGTACACGTGTTCTTCACCCATGCCGTTCAAGCGGAGAATAAACGTACCCTGACCGATGCGAAAGGCAGTTTGGATATCATCTAAGATACGCTCTTTATCAGGACGGACCTGTTGACACACGAGACGATCGATTGCAACACCGATTAGAGAGCTCTCTTCTGAAGAGGCCTGCTCGAGCGCTTCAGCTATCGATACTACTTCACCTCGAAAACGCACGCGCACATAGCCCCATGTGTTGACAAGGTTGAGCGCTTCTTTTTCAGTCTTTCCGGCGAGCTGAGCACTTTCGGCAATAAAGACAATCGGCACGCCATCGGGGATCACAAGTATTTCATCTAAAATTTCACGCACACTTTTTCTCGTCAGTACCTTGCCACAGGTCGGACAGTGCGGGACCCCGAGCTTGGCATAGAGAATACGAAGGTAATCGTAGACCTCTGTCATGGTACCGACAGTCGAGCGAGGGCTCCGCGACACGCTCTTCTGGTCGATTGAGATAGCTGGAGAAAGATTTCGTATAGCGTCGACATCAGGCTTGTCGAAACCATCAAGAAAATTTCTGGCGTACGAAGAGAGTGATTCGACATAGCGACGATTAGCTTCGGCAAACAGAGTATCAAAAGCAAGCGACGACTTACCAGAGCCAGATAACCCAGTAATGACAACCAGAGCATCACGGGGAATATCAACATTGATATTTTTCAAATTGTTGACGCGCGCTCCACGAACCTCGATGACAGATTTTTTCGCTCCCATAAAGTGTGATAGGTGAGAAAAAAGATACAATTGTTTCCCATCCTATCAGCTTTTTCGACGTCTGTCAAAGCATCCCCTCTCAGCCCTTTTTTTCATTTCTTTATTGTCAGGGTTTTCGTATTCAGTTGGCAAGCCTTACCCTATCATACCTCGTACCATGAGAAACGTACTCTATTTCCCCAAAAAATCCTTCCGCAAGCGTTTGCGGTGAAACGTAAGGGCAAAGCGATGCGCTTCACTATTCACGAGAAGAATTTCTTTTTCAAAGCGGACTATGAGTGACTCGGGTCCAATCAGCCGATTAGCCTGGTGGCGAGCATCCTTAACGACACCGACCACGGGCAACGTAACCCGAGCTTCCTCGAGTACGCGGAGGGCAACTTCATACTGGTTTTTGGCACCATCGACAACGAGGATTTCCGGGAGTGGCCACTCGTGGTGCTTGAGACGACGGAGCAAGATCTCTTCCAGGGCCGAGAGGTCATTGCCGCCATGGTCTCCTTTCAGTTTGAATTGCCGATATTCTTGCTTGTTTGGTCGACTTTCTTCTACGACCGTCATCACGCCGACACTCGCTTTGCCTCCGAGGTGAGCAACATCATACGCCTCGATACGATGAGCATGCCTTTCTCGAAGATCGTCTTTGATAAGCGCCATGTCATTTATATGCTCCAGACTAAAGAGCGTCCGCTTGATCGCTCCAGCCCGTTCAAACTCGAGCTTACTACCTGCTTCTTTCATTTCACGCTTGAGCTTTTTGACGATATCGTTTTTGTGACCCTCAAAGAAGAGGCGAATATGATTGATCGTCTTTGCGTACTCTTTGGCTGAAACCGCACCTATACAAACTCCAGGACACAGTCCGAGCTGCGCATTGAAACACGGTTTTAGGAGCGCATGAGGAATTTTTCCGTTGGCGGGAGCGTCTATACGCTTCGCTCCAGGTGTACAACGGTCTCGATAGGGGAAAAGTCGACGCACAATCTTCAGAGCCTCACGGATCGCTCCCCCTGCCGGAAAAGGACCAAAGAGGTATTTTACAGGGTCGGTAAACTTCTTCTGTTCGATATCGCGACCCCGCACCATAAGCACGCGCGGAAAATCTTCTTTAGTGATAACTACATGGTAGTAGCTTTTATTGTCTTTGGCATCTGTGTTGTATACCGGTTGTTCGGCTTTGATCAAATTACTTTCGAGGATGAGCGCCTCTAGGACCGAGTTCGTTTCTTCGTAGCTTATGTACGCAAGACGCTCGAGCATCAGCATAATCTTGGGACCACGAGTCACGACCAGATCACTCATAAAGTAGCTCTTGACCCGATCTCTGAGCGACGTTGCCTTGCCAATATAGAGAAGTTCACCTGCCTCATCCAAAAAGAAGTACACCCCTGGGTTTTCTGGGAGCGTATTTTTTATCTTAAAGTCCGCAAGTGCTATTTTTTTATCCCACTGTTTCGGCATAGAGAGCATGGAGGGTTACCTCTTTATTCAAGCAGTTTCTCACTTTTTTTGCCATGGTATTGACTTTTATGCTATTATAGAGTATAATGGATGGTTAGATCTTTTCAAACTAAAGTTCAAGTTTGCAATTCCACCACTACCTTGGAGGTCATTATGAGCCGAAAAGACCTGAGAGCGCAAGATTGCTTGCGCGTAAAAGAGCCCCTCGAGACAGTCATGACCCGAGAGGTCAAGGCGCTCTACTTCAGAACCATTGGTGAAATCACGACATTCGATCGCGAGGACTACCTCGACATGGCCTTTTTCAAGCGACACTTCGCTTCCGTCGCCCACAAGCACGGAATTTTCCACCATGAGGAAAGACACCAGTACAACCTCTTCTTTCGGTTTGTCCTGGGGAAGATGAAGGTCGCGATCAAACGTATGACATGTAAAGAACCATCGAACCGAAAAAAAAATCACCAATCGCGACACCGCTCAGGTCGGTACCGGTGTCAAACGTGATACCTACTGATGAACAACTTTTTCTTTTTGACGATAACCTCGATCAGAAGGAACGCACTACTCAAGCGGGACGCGCCAAGCTCGAAAGAGTGATGAAGGAGCTCAGAATGAAACCCGAGGGAAGCGCGCAGTAGAATCGACACACCGGTGGAACAAGCCCACCACAAGACGCCCCTACCAACTGGTACAGGCGTTTTTTTTCATTATCAAAAACCGCTCCCGAGGGAGCGGTTTTTGCATTGTCAGTCAAGAGACAGCTTAAACGCGAGAAACGTTGGTAGCTGCTGGGCCTTTTGGACCCTCGGTGATTTCAAAAGTGACGTTGTCGCCAACCTTAAGTTCATCGAACATAACTGAAACGAGATCCTTGGAGTGGAAGAACAGATCCTTTGCTTCGCCATCGCGAGCAATAAATCCGAAACCACGGTCTGTCAAGGTTTTGATAGTTCCGTTCATGGTAATGTATTTTGGTGAATTAAATCGTGAAACTCGACTCTGTTTCCGCATCCGTGAGCACAAAGTGAGTATAGCACGGAAAGACAAGGAGCGCAAGCCCATACCCCATTTCTGCCGAAAGCCCCCTATGTTATACTGGTAAGGAAAGCCTTCAGAATGAAGCGACGAAAAATTGAGACCCACCTGGAATTTCCGGGAAAATGTATTTTTTCCGATACTACAATTTTTGGGACTCAGCCGTCACTTCAGCATTGAGGGCTTTTGCTTTTCCCTTTTTAATTAGAACCACGTCTTCCAGGCAAAGACCATCACCATAACGAGGGTGAGGAAAAATTTGAAGATCGTGCCCCCAAAGAAACCAAGCGCACTCCCTACCCCGGCCTTCAAGGCGTCATTTAAGCTCTTATGACCAAGTAGGAGTTCGCCTATAATAGCTCCCAGAATGAAACCAAAGAAGAGTCCTGGAAGACTCAAAAATATGGTACCGATGAGACCACCAAGAATCGAACCGATGAGACCAAAGCGTGAAGCGCCAAAGCGTGAAGCGCCATAGAGGCTCGCTAAAAGATCAATCACAAACGAGAGAGCCGTCACGACACCAAAAAGAATGAGCGTTCCAAAGCCAATCGAATCGACACCAAAATAATAAGCATGGACCAGGATACCAGCAAAAACGAGCCCAGTGCCAGGAAGGACCGGGAGGAGCGTACCAGCCAAACCGAGCAAAATAAGTACCCACACGAGGATGGGGAGAAAAGCGAGTTCCATAGATTAGAGTACTTCACGGACATAGTCCACGGCTTGTTGTGGCGTTGTCAGTGACTTAATGAGATAAAATCTGGTTTCAAATTGGCCGACCGTCTTGAAGGCGTCTTCGTTGTCAATGTTGGTGAGGACTATAACCGGGATTTTACAGAGCTCCTGATCAGCTTCCAGTTCCTTCAGTACCTCGACTCCACTTTTGACCGGCATCTGGAGATCAAGCAGTATGATATCTGGTTTTTTCTCTCGAATACTCTTCATCCCTTCTTCACCATTTATTGCAAGAGAGACATCGAAGCCTTCTTGATGGAATTTCATCATGTAAATTTCCCGAAGATTAGGGTCATCATCAACGATGCATATTTTTTTCTTGCTCCATATTTCATTTTCCATATTTTTGCTTATGAATGGCTTTCACTGCTTAACCTAAAAATTCTTCATCCTTCTCGAAACGAGCGCGCCAGGCGATGAAATTGATAAAGACGTAAAGCAGTGTCGTGATAAGAAGGAGGCCGACATGTCGTTCATGGTTAAGTGCAGCCTGATCGACAAGGAAGTACGTCATCACAAAAGCAAAGAGTGGGAGTACCACGTCGACCCAGCCATTCCCTGGCGCTTCTGAAAGGCGCACGTACTTCTCCAGGAGTTCCCAGAGAAGCGCCAAAATAAGAGTGCCCGAAAAAGCCAAGAAAGCTGGCCAACCAAAAGAGATGGCCGAAAGAGCAGTCACTATCCCAAACATAAAGTGAGGGACAGACCACCAATCAAAAAGCTTGTTGGGATCAAACAAGGTCTTGAGTGATTTCTTTTTTCGGCGCTTCTTCATACACTATTTGAAATATATCCAGTATATCACGCATTACTCTCTACTACGAATACGAAAGATGCGATCATCGCCGTCCCTTGGGTTACCTCGTCCATCACGATTGGACGTAGTGAAATATATCAAACCATCTGGCCCCTCGGTCACTTCCCGAATCCGACCAAAGTCTACTTCTTGTAACTTCTCGTAGCTCTCCACACGCTTTGGATTATCCTCATCGAGCACAATCCGCATGAGACCCTCACCCTTGAGAGCCCCAAAAAATAACTGTCCCCGCCACGCAGGAATAGCGCCGCCAGAATAGATAAGAAGTGAAGCTGGGGCTTCGGCTGGGGTAAAGACGACGAGTGGCGACTCGAACTCCGGCGCCGACTTTTCATGTGACACTTTTGGCCAACCATAGTTCTTGCCTGGCAAAAGCAGATTGACTTCATCTCCACCGCCGGGACCATCAAAACCCGAGGGGCCATGTTCGGTTTCATAGAGTATTCCCGTATCAGGGTGCCAGGCGAGCCCCTGAGGATTGCGGTGACCAAGGGTAAAAACCGGACTTCCGGGAAAAGGGTTATCAGTCGGGATACTCCCATCAGGATTGAGCCTGAGCACCTTGCCAGCAAGAGAGCTCATGTACTGGGCGAGATTCTTGTCTGTCGCATCGCCGGTTGAAATATAGAGTTTGCCGTCCGGCCCAAAGGCAATACGCGCTCCCGCATGAAAACGTGCCGCTGGGATATCATCGAGGAGTATCGCCGGGTCTACCAAGGCACTTCCTGTGTCACGAAAACGCATCACCTTGTCGACAATAGTGCCATTTTTTTGATAGGCAAGGATGGCGTAGAGAAAACCCGTGTTTGGATAGTTAGGGTCAAGGGCAAGCGACAAGAG